>Ga0302324_100006953_pt1 | contig 24198 bp, 34 predicted proteins | sample Palsa_T0_1_FD_201949 | JGI IMG/M metagenome (GOLD analysis project Ga0302324, IMG submission 201949) | Peat permafrost microbial communities from Stordalen Mire near Abisko, Sweden - Palsa_T0_1 | ecosystem: Environmental > Terrestrial > Soil > Palsa > Peat permafrost | place: Sweden: Abisko... | reverse complement strand
GGTGTTCTTGGTGGTCCCTGGGCACCTCTGATTCGTTCTGGTGCCGGGGCCCTTGCGGGTGGTGCATTAGGCGCATGGGCCGGAAAGCCTGGAACTGGTGCCCTTATCGGAGGTGGATTGGGGCTTGGCGCGAGTGCGGTGCACTCACGTCTGGAGTCCCAGCACGACCTGAAGGAGCTTCGTGAGCGCGTGCAGCGCCTGGAGAAGTCCGCCGACTCCCAAGGTAGTCCACAGGACACGGCAGCGGGCAGCGTCGACGACCCAGGTGCCGCCAAGGCGAAGAAGTCGCCGGGTGATGGCCCTACGCAGGGCAACATGATTCCCCTCGAGGCGAAGTACGGCTCTTTGAAGATCGCAATGGGCCAAGGCAGCGTCTACTCGGAAGGCCCAGGGCCCATTCCAACAGGAGAGACACCAGGCTCAGGTCCGGAGACGAAGCAGCGCAAGCAGTCTGGGGATGTTCCCACACAAGAGGTTGCTGTAGACAGGCTGAAGAGCGCCGCATTCGTGGCCCCAGGAGCAGACCCCAACAGCACTGCAGAAGGCCGAAGACCCCGCAAGAAAGGTGATGTTCCTACGCGGGACGACCTCAACTCGGTGGACCGTAACGACCTCCGCGAAAGCACTACCACCGTGACCGGTCTTGGCCAGAGTTCTTCTGACATCGGTGCACAGAATCACCCATCCGAACATTCCTGAAAGAGAGAACACATGGCGATCATCATCGGCTTCAGTCCACTCTTCATTGCCATCGCCGGACTCATCTTCTGGTGGGCACAGTCCAAGCCGGCCAAGATCTGGGTGGAGTTTGGCAAGCTCGTCTTCTTCTGCGGCTTCCTCGCATTCTGCTTCAGCGCAGCTGGTCAGATTGCGAGCTGCAATGCAGCTGGCAGCGGTGCTGTAATTCACGTCGGACGGTGAGCGCATGACTTTCGAGGAGATCGTGCAGGCAGCCTTCGATGACGAGCTCGAGCAGATCGCTGGAGCTCTGAAGACTGCTGCACCTGGGGAGTTCAGGCCCAACACTGCACTCACCACACTGGCACCTCGAATGTCCGTCGCCAAGTCGGCTCCAAAGACTGCAGCTACACGTTCAGTCAAAGAGTGGCAGCGTGCTTCTGCTACTGGAGACCAGAGCACAGCCGATCAGATCGCTCAAAGTCACGGGCAGCTTGGTTTGAAGCCTCGTCAGCTCAAAGACATCTCGCAGGGAGGGGAAGAGGCCGGCGTAGACTTGATGATGGGGCATGCCTCTGTGCCCTCTACTGGTGAGGCAAATCAGTCTGGCTACCTCGCACGCAAGCTCTACAAGCCAGACAGCTCCATCACTCGTGGTGAGTACACACCGCAACTCCTCCAGCAGAAGCAGATCATGACGGACAAGGCCAGAGCCATGTCTCCTGAGGCCAAGCAGATGGTGCCGGCCATGTACGGGCACGAGACGCATGGCACGGGGCCTCTGCAGAGGACGACATCACTCCACGAGTACGTCCCAGGCATCTCGGATCTTCGAGGCGAGCAGGGGCACGACCCCGCTGGACGCACCACATACGCACGTCCACGCTCACAAGCCATGGAAGACGTCGAGAAGGTGAAGAACACAGTGCTCGACCCCATGAAGGCGCAAGGATTGCCTATGGGAGACGTGCACAGACCCGCCAGCGAAGGTGGCCCCAATTGGGGGAATGTTGTGGGCTCCAAGCAGGGCCCAAAGGTGTTGGACTTCCTCCCCGCCAACCAGGAAGGGTCTACCGCACAGTCCAACACAATTCGTAAGTACCACCCGGCTGCTATCGAAGACGTGCGCTCCCAGATCAGGGCTGGTGTAGCGGAGCCGAAGTGGAACTCGAGCCTCATCACGGGCTCCAGGTTCTCTGGTCAGAATGCGCAGCCGGTGAGTGCGTTGCGTAAGGAGGTCTTCAATCCACAGATGAGGATCGAGCCGCCGCAGACAGCCGCACCACCCGTCAGCTCGGGAGTCCGCGCCACTGGCGCTACAGCCCCAACCTCAGTGCAGGGGATTGGCGCAAAGGCTGTTGCTGCTCCTCCGATGAAGCCGAGCATGCCAACCGCTGCCATTCCTCTAGTTCGTCCGCATGTTCCGGCTGCACCGATGGCCGCAGCAGGCGGGATGTTACAGAAGGCAGAACATTCTGTTGCGGCCAAAGCTCCTGGTATGCTTGGGCGCATCGGGAAATTCTTCAGGTGAGGTAAGTCATGTTGGAACTGCGCAGCGTCCAGTCTATGCGGCAGGAGTACGAGAAGATCGCCGCCGAGCTCACCGCAGAGACCCGTGCGGACCTACCAAAGAAAGATTTCGCCGTCTCGGCTAAGAAGTCCAACACGGGTGACAAGGCGTACCCCATTCCCGACCGTCAGCATGCGAGCTCTGCTCTCGGCTTCGCCAAGATGCACGGCGACAGCGCTGACCTTGCGGCAGTGCGTGCCAAGATCAAGGCACGGTTCCCGGACATGCTTGGCAAAGAAGCCGCCAATCTCCTATCGAGCCTGGGTTCGAAGCTCGCCCCCCTCGCCGGTGAGGCCGCCGGACACAAGGCCGAGCTCGCTGGGCTTGGCATTCTTGCTGCGCCAAGTGTCGACTCCCTGCAAGCGCACGCCCGCGCCGCAGCCGGCGGCGACTACAGTGCAGAAGGCGTGAAGAAGAGGGAGATCCTTCCGCATGCCGTCAAACCGCTTTCGGAAGTGGCCGGTCTTGGTGTTCTGGCCGCTCCCTCTATCGCTCATCTCGCGAAGGGCGCTCACTGATGCACTCCGAGATGGTGCACGGTCTGTTCGACGAGCTCGAGAAGCTCGGCGCCGTCTCTGCTGAGGAGGCTCGCCGCTCTCTTGATCGCCTCGATACCCTCGAGCAGAACAAGCCCACCGGCGGTCAAGTTGCACGGTATGGTGCCCTCGGTGCCGCGGCCGGCGGCGCGACCAAGATGCTCAGTCACACCATCGAGCACGGTGGTATGCCGACCGGACGGAGTGCTCTCGGTGCCGCCGCTGCTGGGGCCGTCGGGCTTGGGGCCGTCCCACTCCTCCGTCAGCACCTCGATCACAAGGCCGAGCTCGGCAAGCTCAAGAAGTTCATGCACCAAGGTGACTTCGGTAAGAATCCCGAGCCCGCTACGGATGCAGGCACTCCAACGGGTCTCTCGAGGTGATGCATGCCAGCATGGATGCACGAGCGCGCCGAACACATCCTCGCGAAGAATCCGAGCATGCCCAAGTCAGAGGCGTTCGCCATCGCCAGTCAGCAAATGCATGCCGTCGGCAAGGGCCCCAAGAACTACGGGACCGCTGAGGGGAAAGAGACTGCCAAGGAGAAGTACAAAACGCCTGGCGATGACCAGAAACGGTCCAACCCTGGGGGTCTCAAGAGCCCGAAGATGGAGAAGAAGTCGATGGACCAAGTGACACACGCAGCTTTTCTCGACGAGCTCACGAAGATCGCCGAGGACGCGAAGAAGAAGCATCCGAAGCCTGGCATCGCCAAGACTATCGGCGTCTCGTGGATCCCAGGAGTTGGTATTCCTGGCGCCTTTGGCATGCACAAGGGAGCGCCGCATGGTGAACAACTCGGCGGTGCTGTACGCGGAGGTCTCGGCTTCCTCGGCGGCAGTACGCTGGGGCAGCTGGCCGGCGCTGGTATTGGAAGGGCGGCCGGGCAAGCACTAGGAGACCCAGGCTTGGGCCAAATCGCTGGGGCAACATTGGGCGGAATCGGCGGCGGGATTGGCGGTTACAAAGTGCTCACCAGGAAATACAATGAGAAACCATGAAGAAGAACGCTCTTCTCGAACGACTTGTGCGCCTCGCCGCCACTGACGTGCCCAGCACGCCGCGGCTATTGATGCGCCATCGCACGCCGCAAGAGCTCGCATCTCTTCAGGGCACGGTCGGTTCCCTCGGCGGGTTGAAGCCAAAGATCGAGGGAGCACTTCACAGTGCCACGGACAAGGTCTTCACTGACCGTTTCGCGCAGCCGGTCAAGAAGATGATTTCTACAGGTGTACAGCATCCGGACATGGCACTTCTTCAAGCAGCTCCATTAGTCAATAAAGCCCTTGCCCTGCCGGGCATGACGGAGGGGTACATGGCCGGCAAGAAAGGCCTCGAGAAGCTCATCGATCGAGTCGCGCCTCTCCCGAAGATTGCAGGGGCCGATTCTGCTGAACACTCTTCAGAGAAAAAGAAGGCGCTCCTCGGAGCGGGCGGAGCTGTGGGTTCTTTGGCTGGTAGTACCGCAGCCGGCTTGCATGTGATGCGGAGAATAGACCGCACACCACGCCCAGAATCTCTTCCGCGCGATTCTCTTTTTCATAAGGTGCGGGCAGCTGCTCCGGTGGACGTGACCCATCAGCCAATCTTGGGTGGTGGTATCACTGCTTCTGGTGAGGCGGCTCCGATGTACAACTTGGAGACGAACCAGGTTCATTTCCCGTCTTCTTCTTCTCATGCGGGGGCACTGGCGCATGAGTTTGGCCATGCGGACATTGCGAAATCTCGCATGGGGCGTCTGCTGCAAAACAAGGCCACCTTGATGGCTGGCATGGCTTCTCCTGCAATCGGCATCACTTCTGGTGCCTTCACCGCGGACTCCGACAATCCGACGGTGCGTCGACTCGGAATCGCGGCCCCCGCACTCGCCGCTCTGCCCATGCTCGGCTACGAAGGTCTCGCGAGCCTGAAGGGTGTGAGTCGTTTGCGCAATGCCGGCGCTGCGGGGAAAGAATTGTGGCACGCGTCCAAGGATTTGCTCCCGGCCTGGGGATCCTACTTGGGTCGTGCGGGCATGGGCGTTGGCTCCGCGATGATGGCACAGCACGGAATGCGCGCGTCGAACCTGCAATCGCCAGTGCAGAAACGAAAGCAGGCAGTGTCTGAGGAGTGGGTCAAGAACATTGTGGGGACCGCGAAGGCACCACTGGATCGTTTGGAGCACTTTGCTAAGACCATGAACAATCTGGACTCCCAGCGCTGGATGAAGAAATGGCAGCGGGCCGCACACGCTGAGCGGCTGCATGAGGACAGACTAGCGGCGGGTGTCATACGGCCATCTACACAAGACCTCGGCAAAGGTGGAGGATGGATCAAGGGAGTCCGAGACACGAAGAAAGAAGAGGTCAGGAAAGCTAAGTATGTTGCTGGTGAAGGGGTCGCAAGGGGTCGCATGGCCAGCGGTGATTGGGACAAGCAGGCTGCAGGCGCGCCCACACGCGGCAACTTCTACATGTCGAGCGACATCCCCTCATTCGCAGCGCCCGATCTCACCAAGGTCGTGCAGAAGCGCAGTGAGTTCGACGGGAAGAACCAACCCAACGAAGGGGAACAGAAGATGGCCGGCGGGTACAATCGCTTGAGTGGTCTCGACGAGCCTAACCAACCCGCACAGAAGATGTCCGCGTTCAAGCTCGAGGGCGATGCCGTCATCGAGGTGGACAAGAAGGGCAAGAGCCTCGGCAAGGGTAACGTGCTCGAGAAGGATAGTGACATGCTCCCCGACTACGTCACCTACTCCCAGGGCGACTTCAAGAAGTCGAAGTACTCCATGTCCATCGAGGGCATGGCCACCTTCGTAGCCCAGCTCCGGAAGGTTGCAGCTGGTGCACACATGGGAGTGTCACCCACGTTGGGCGGGGCAGCATCTGCAGCCAAGAGTGTGGGCGCCCCCAAACTCGACACCCCCTCCATCGCTGCGCAGGTGAAGCCCAAGGGTCCCGGCTTCGGCAGCGGAACTGCTGGTGCCTTCAACAGCAGTGTCATGACTGGCGGCATCGGCGGCAGGACGCGGCAAGCCCTGTAAAAGGGACTCAGAAGCGGCATAAGTCTTCTAAGGAGACGCATGTGCCCTTTCGGAGTGACGTTGTGTGAGTACCTACGTGCTGACTACGAGCACAACCACCGTACCAAGTTGCTGGAAGACGCACCTGTCTTCAGGGACGTCAATCCGCCTATGGATGAGGATGAGGACGAGGAGAAGATCCTCAAGTGGAAGTACGAGATGGAGAGAGGAGAACCCTCGCAGGCAGAGCAGGCTGCAACACTGACGCGTATGAGCCTGGCGATGGTCACTTCTTCCAACGCTTTGCTTGGGCGCCCCAAGCATCCACGCTCGATGAAGGTGCTGGCGGAAGAGGTCGATGCGTATGTGGAGCATCTGGAGCTGGACCTTTCCGAAAGACGCATTCTGTATCAGCCGAACGCGCCCATAGTTCACCTGCGAGACCTCGCCCTTCCGGTTCAGTCAATGGTCGCCCAGATCAGTTGCTACATCGCCGCCTTTCAAAAGCCCGTCGATGTGGTGACGCAGCTGGACCTGACGCAGGCAGCATCGGAGTTCGCCTGGTCGTTCTTTTTCTTCGCTCAGAAAGAGTGCGGTCGTCGAGGCAGTGGCATTCAGGGACTGATCCAGGCCTGCGGCATTGTGATCGGGCGAGTACAACTTGAGGAGGTGGTCTTTGGTTGAAGAGCACGAGAAGAGAGTACCAGGCATCTCGTTCTGGCTGACCAGTCACAACGAGATGAGCACCGACCGTGGGATTGTGCAGATCATTGCCACGTTGCATGGTGAGTACGGCAAGAACGGTGAAGACGAGGAGCTGTGGAAGAAGGTCTACACCAAGATGGTTGACGGCTTCCGCATCTTCAGCGAGAACGACTTTCAGGCTGAGGTGCTGCAGGTGCTTCGGGAGGAGTACGAGCAGGAGTGTAAGAAGCACGAGGGCACCAGGCGTGTCCTCGCCCTGCAGACCGCCGAGCTCGAGAGGGTTCAGCGAAAGCTTGCAGGCTTCGAGGCTACGCTGGGTCAGCTTGGCGCCGGGCTCAGGTCGAAGTAGAATGGTTCCCATGGCAACCGAGCTCGAGCTGATTCGTGCAGGCCTGAAGACCGCTTCCAACGGGCGCATCGAGAACAACGAGGACCAGACCAACAAGGGGCTGGCCAACGTCTACGATCCGCCCCCAGGGCGGAAGCCCGGTACCCTCGATGCCAAGTGGGGGGACACCCCACCCAAGAGCAAAACCGACGACCAGGCTGTCTTCGGCAAGGGCGTGGAGGACGAGGCCAAGAACGTGCGTAACGAGATGATCGAGCGCCTTTTCGATAGCCCCTCGAGCAGCGCCGCCGCTGAGCAGAAGCTGATGGGTGAGAACTTCACCGGCTCCGCCGAAGGGCACCCACACTCGCCCCTTCTGCAGCGAGAACGGGCCAAGACTGCAGCAGACGAAACCTTGACCGACAAGATCCTGAAGACGATCGGCTTCTTCTGACATGGCCAAGACGCGCCGTGTCGCCAGGCGACATAGGCGCTGGCGACAGAAAGAGAACCGAGAGAAGCGACTAGCCAAGCTCCGCAAGATCGAGAATCAGATCTCTCCTCTGGCGTTGTATATCGTGCAGACCTCGCCCTTCTGGAAGGTGCTGGGGCCATACGGAGAGATCAAAGTCCCTGATGGCTGCGTACACCCCGCTGTCTTCACCCCACACCACGCAGGTGGGTACATAGTAACGGTGAACATGGAGACCGAATGAAGAAGCACACCGTTCGCGCTGCCATACGCAACGCCAAACTTGTTGAGGCTTGGTACAAAGAACAGGCGGAGCTCAAGAAGATCGAGGACCGCATTCTTCACACCAATGCAGTGACCGATGCCTGGAAAGCGATGAACAAGCAGTTCTACGCCATGCACCTCTTCAAGCTCGCGGCCGCCACGCTAATCCAGGAGAAGTATCTGAATCCCACTGCGCAGATCCACGACGTCACCTACTTCGAGGTGGAAGAGAAAGGAACACCATGATGCACATCAGAAACCCCATCGAGGAGTACGGCAAGGCCAAAGGGGCAGCCCTGGTCGAGCGCAAAGACAAAGAGCTCGAGATGTGGAGGAAGTGGAAGAAGTCGGGCAAGCCCGAGCACCTCGAGCCTCTGCTCAAGGCGTACGAGCCAGTCTTCGCTCAGAAGATGCGCCAGTACCGGGCCCCGTACTCGGCCACACCCAGCACCTTCGAGGCTGATCTCAAGACGCACTTCATCAACGCGCTCAAGACGTACGACCCCAGCAGGGGTGCCGCGCTCAACACCCATGTGGACTACCGCCTCAAGAAGTCGATGCGGTACAACACCAGGCACGCGAACCTGGCCTACATTCCCGCCGGCCAGACCAGGCTCATCACGCCCATCACCAAGGCCCACGAAGAGCTTAGCGAACAGTACGGCAGGGACCCCACCCCCACGGAGATCGCGACACATTTGCAGGCAAACGGGGAAGAAGACTTCCGGCACATCACTGCCAAGCGTGTTGAAACGGTCATGAAGGCCCAGCGAAGGAGCATTCCATCGTCGACCTTCGAATCCGACCCGACCAAGGACTTCCCCGGCTTTGAGGAGCAGGAGATTGCAGTGGCCGCTCAGACCCTGCCGCAGATCTTCCCGAACAAGCCGGAGATCCACGAACTGTTTCATTACACGTTCGGCACCAACGGCCACCAGCAGATCACATCAACCAGCCGGCTCGCCAAGAAGATGGGCAAGACCGACCAGCAGATCAGCCACATGAAGACGCAAATGGGCGGAGTTCTTCGGAAGGCGATGGGCTATGACAGCGAGGAGGAGTGAAGACAGAAAAATTGGTTTGACTGCTCGAGTAATTCGATCGAGTATCGCATCGCATCCTGCACACCGCGCAGGGTGCAAACGTGCTGCATGTCGCAGCACGTCGATTCACTAACGACGTCGCCGAGAAAGGGTCTCACAATGACCGCATCGATCAATACCCATCCTGGGAGGCAAGTTGCCACCATCCTGCAGCTGCTGGCCCCAGATGTTGCCAAGATAGTCTTCAAGGCTACCAAGTACGGCTTCCCGTTCCCGAGCACCTCAACTCATGTGCTCGAGGCCGAGAGCGAAGTCTTCCTCGACTGTCTTCCAGATCACCTGATCGCGATGGTTCCAGCTCTTCAGGCTGACATCGCCAAGGTGATGAACAAGCCAGCCCCCGCTGTAGTTCCCCCGACTGCAGCACCAGCTGCGTGTGCTCCTCCTACAACTCCTCCGGCCGCGCCGCCTCCGTACATTCCGCCCACAGTTGCAGCGTCACCCGTGGCAGCTGCTCCTACGATAGTCTCAGAGCGTCGTAAACTGGTGAAGAGCCCTCTTCTCCAGTGCGCCACCCAGGCTGAGGAAGTTGAAGCCATGGTCTTCTTGCACAGCTGCATTGCGCAGCAACGCAAGTCACTCGAAGAGACGGGCGAGTTCGTTTGGCCGTCTGTATCTCTCAGCAAGCCAGATGGTCGGCAGCTGCTTTACATCTGCAACTTCGAGTTCGACCCCGGTAGCGAGAGCGGGCAGCAGACCAGCACTGCCATGCAATTCGCCGGCAATCCGCATGTGTCTACTGGCACATTGGACCAGCAGGTTCTCTCCTTTGTGCGAATGTTGAAGAACCCAGGACACCCCACCGGCAGCCTGCTGGTTCGCTCCAACAAGCGCACAACGATCGGTGCGGATGGGTTTGCTGCCTATGTCCGCATCGCCTTCCCAGAACCTGGGTTCCGTACCTGGATCGGCGTCAGGAGCGTCAAAGTCGATCAGAACACGCAGAAGAACGAGCAGAACAACAAGTACTACTTGCGACGTGGCGTCAAAGAGACTGGGTACTCCTACGAGCCAGTCCGCTTCGCAGCGTACCTGGCCTCGGCCATTGCCCAAGCCGCGCTGCCGCGCGAGGAGTAGAGGAGGGGTTGGGCACCAGTCGACTTCTGGTGCCCAACCTGCTGTACTGACAGAATGAAGACGATGCAGCTGGCCGCTGCACCTTGGAGGCCAATAGGTGGCCTGAGCGTTCGTTCGGCTCACTGTTCTGGCTTCGGCTGGGGCGACAACAAAGAACGAGGCGTTCACTGGCACCGCTTGAAAGCCAGAGAGTTCGGGGGTGTCCCGGTTTCGACTGCTAGAAGAAGACTTCATCTGCGTGTGAGCGGCGCTCGATCCGCTGTAACCAAGCGAGCCGTACTATCTGCGAACGACAACGCAACCGTCCAGGCCCTCGCGGCCTGAACCACTGACCTAGAGAGGTGCTCTAGTATCAAGGTCGGTGCCAACCCACAGAGATGGCTGACTGGTGTGCTCCGGCATCAGCAGTGAGGAATCGAAGGACGCTAGGTGGTACTGCCGAATCAGTGCGACTCAGTTGCTGGGGATACAGCGACCACGCACGTGGACGAGGATGAAGACAGGCACTAGTAGGACTGGCGTTCGACTCGCCACACCTCCACAAAGGGACACGGTCGTCGGCGGGTACACCGCAGCGTGTCTCTCAGAAGGTCACCAGGAGTTTGGATTCGTTCCGCCTGGTGACCTTTGCTATTTGGGGCTGGTACGGGACGGCGCGTAGCCAACCACCCCAGGCAAGTATCTGCATGGTTGAGCGGAGAAAGCCAGGGTGTACGTCGCTCAGGGTTCGAGTCCCTGCGGCCCCCCTTTTATCTCAACCACCAACCAGGAGAAGCCACATGGCAGCGAAGAAAAAGAAGAAGGCAGCGAAGAAGACGGCGACCTCATCGAAGCGCGCTCCCACCAAGCGCAAGAACAAGGTGCCCGCAGCAAAGGGTCCGGCCGTCTCCGAGAACTGCATCCTCGGCCACTACGAGGACTGAAGTACAGGGCCGGCACTTCTCTCGAGAGTGTCGGCCCTCTTTTTACCCACCAGGAGGAAGCATGGACTTGGAAGCAGCGGCAAAGGAAACGTACGCAGCGCTCGGCTACTTGGACTGGGAGAACCAGAACTCCGACATCAAGGAGCAGTGGTACAAGAAAGCGTACACCACACTGAAGACGCATCTGAAAGATCAGCTGAGCGTCTTGGAGACTCAGTTCTCCTCGAGGCAGCGGCGCAATGCTGTGCCAGTCAAAGACAACTGGCCCGAGCTCGACATCTTCCTCAGCCTCATGAAGGGGGTGATGGATCATCACGCCCTCGACAAGGGTCGCCGATGGCAACATGACAGCCCCGATATACTTTCGCGGCGTGTTGTGGAAGAGGCCGCAGAGCTAAACAGCGCTGCACACGACAGTGACAAGATCAGCACTGACGTCATAGACGAGGCATTAGACGTTGCTCTGATGGCCTTCATGGTCGCCGAGCGCACGGACCCACAACTCTTTCAGAAGGTGACCAGATGACACAGTACGGTACCGAAGCAGACGCAATGCGGAAGGTAGAGAACCGCGTTGCTGTAGGGGAGAGGGAAGAGGCCGCCCTCCTCCAGACCGTGGCGAAGACGGTCATCGTAGACAAGCTGGTGCCACCCGAGAGCATGACCTTCGAACACGCAGCCCCAGGCCTCGGTGAGCACCGCTTGTGCCTGGTGTACCCAACGTCGGGCTCGATGATGAAGACGCGGGTGACGATCCACAGCCACGCCTTCGGGCAGCTCTGTGCCAAGGTCTCCATCCCGATGGCCTTTGCCAACATGCTCACGCAGACTGACCGCCAACCTGAGGACTTCTGGAAGGTGGAGCTCCTCGCGCACAACCTCAACACCCTCTTCCACAAGACAGAGTGGAAGGGCACATCATCTGGGCCCGCTCGGTTCCTTCATCGCATCGTGGATGGTGAGCTCAGGGGCTTTCTGAGCCGCCGGTACAATCGGTTTCTTGCTAGCGCCCCATTGCTCAGCGCCTTCGTGGATGTGTGCCGCTTCCAAGGGGCCAAGCCTATCGAGGCTACATCCACACCTGTGAAGTCGGCGCTCAAGTGCATCATGCCCCAGGTCTACGAGCCCTTTCCTGGGGAGTACATCTGCATCGGAGTCGAGTGGTCGAACAGTGACTTCGGCGCCGGCAAGCTGGCCGTCTGCCAGACCGTCTGGCGCATCCGCACCAACTCGAGCTCGGTCTTGGACGAGTCCATCAGCCGCGTCCACCTCGGCTCCATCATCCAGGACAGCGACCTTGAGGTGAGCGATGACACAGCCCGCAAAGAGGTGACCGCCCAGCAGTCTGCCATCGCCGATGTTGTCACCCAGCAGCTCTCCGCCAAGACCATCGAGCGCCTCCTTGCGGCCATGAAGACGGCCCACGAGGAGGAGATCCCCTGGTCCCGCCTCCGCTCTCAGCTTCAGCGCATCCTCAACAAGAACGAGCTCGAGTGGATGGAGAGCTGCCTCGACATGGGTGCCAAGGGCATCATCGACCTGCCACCAGTCAGCTTCGCCCCTGACCACACCCCCATGCCGAATGCCTACTGGGCCAGCGCCACGATGGCTCTTCTCGCTTCCGAGTGCGGAGACGAGGACAAGAAGCTGGATCTGCAGAAGGCTGCAGGCACATTGCTCTCGAACGCGTTGAAGGCGTAGCTCCGACCTGTTACGTTGGGAGTTGTGGCAAGCTCCAGCTCCGCACAGACTATCGCAGCTCGTAACGCCCGGCTCGATGCCTTGAACAGTGCGGTGCAAGCTTGGGGTAACAGTCAGACGACGGCGCTCAACAACCTCGTCACCAGTGCAGAGACGATCCTCAAGGGAAGGACTGGCAGCGAACGACTGGCACAAGCCACGGTCGATGCCACGTCCAACCTTGTGGTTGCCCAGATCAATGACTTCCTCACCGGAGGGTAGGACTACATGACCGAAGAGTCGAAAGACCACACCACAGCGGAATTCATCTCGAGGGAGGACTTGCTCATCATCGAGAATTTCTATTTGAGACTGCAGAACGGGCAGCTGCAGATGCAGGCACTCGAGAGGTCCAAGAACGACCTCATCACCGACATCAAGGAGACACAGCGGCAGCTCGAAGTGGCCCGCGTAGCCCTCGAGGTGAAGTACGGCGTCCCGATCAAGCAGGACACCGTCGGCAAGGACGGGCGCATCAAGCGGCCAGGCAAGCCCCTCCCCGACACCATCGCCGCCCAGGCAAACGGAGGCTGACTATGCATCGTCCCCGCCCGCCTCAGTCCCTCGTCACCCTGAAGGGTTTCAAGCTCGACTTCTTCATCCCGAGGCGGGCGTGGTACGGGATGTGGGATCGGGTTGAAGTCTGGCGCTCGAGGACCTCCTCCAGTGGCCCATACGATGCGTTGAACGGTGACACATGGACACCGGCTACCCTGCCGCTGGGCTCACCCACTACGCCACCGAGCCCAGCACAGACGGGGGCGTACATCACCATCGTGGGGACCACCCTCACGTTCTTGGTCAACGAAGTGTCGGCGGTGTCGATCACCTTCACAGGTGTCGACCCGCTGACGCTCGCCCAGGTCGCCACGCAGATCGCGGCGCAGTCCAACCAGCTACTTTCTAGCTACGTAGACAACGGGCAGGTCATCGCTCAGACCATACAGCCGGGAGAGATCAGCGTCCTCCGTTGTACTGGAGGCACAGCAGCCCCACTACTCGGTTTCCCTGTTACAGAGCCAGGCTCAGTCGCCTTCGGCCTCGACGCTCGTATCGTTCTCATCCCCGTCCAGGAGCAGTACAGTCAGGTCGATGCCAACGGGTGTGACAAGTACTACTACAAGACCCGCTTCTACAATTCGAACACGGGGCTCTTCAGCGACTACTCTCTTCCCACTCAGGCCATCTCCCCAGTCGGCATCTCCGCACATGGATTGGTGCGTTGCTACGTGGAGCTCGTGGGTCTGAGCGGGTCTGCGATCTACGGCGCCGAGGTGTTGATCGAGAGCGCCTTTGGTGGCCTGCAGGTGGAGGGGAAGACCGTGGTCGGTGGCCAGGTGCGTCTGCTCACGGACCGCAATGGACACGCAGAGCTCCTCGTTCCTCGAGGGACAGCCCTCACCGTGGCCATTGGCGGTACAGATCTGGTTCGTGACGTTGTGGTGCCCACAGACCATGCTGTCACGGCGTTCAACCTCCTCGCCCCAGGCTCGGGTTCGAATGACGTCTTCTCGGTTCAGGAGCAGCGCATAGACTACGCCGTGAGGAGAAGCATCTGATGGCTTACGATGTTGTGGATCTGTACGCGTTGGATACCACGCCCCAGCAGAACCCCATCAGTGGCGTCGTGGTGAAGGTCCTGTCCACGAACGGAACCATCATCTGGGGGCAGGCTACCACGGACGTCAACGGGCACGTTGGCTTCTTGCTGCCAGCTGGGACCTACCAGATCCGCTTCTTCAAGTTCAACGTCACCTTCCAGAACCCGCTCACGATCGTGGTTGAGGACCCGCCGGGGGTGAACACGTTCGATGTACCGGGCACACTCGTCACACCGCCAGTTCCAACAGACTCCCGCCTCTGCACCGCCTACGGCTTCTTCCGCAAAGTCGATGGCTCTCCGGCACCGAACACAGAGATCCACTTCATCGCCAAGTTCGACCCGCTCTGGGTGGACGGCGCTGGCATCCTGAACGAGCGCATCATCGTGAGGACGGACGAGACCGGCTACGTGCAGGTCAATCTGTTCCAGAACGCTCAGTATGACTGCACGATCGCAGGTGAGGAGGAGATCACCAGGCACATCGACGTGCCGCCCCTTCCCAACTGCAACATCGTTGACCTCATCTTCCCCATCCCCGCCTCGGTTGTCTTCTCCCCAGAGCCCCCATTCACTGTCAGCATCAGCGGTGGTCCTCTCGCCCTCACTCCCACGGTTACCGCGAGTGATGGTGAAAACCTCGGCCTCGACACCGATGACGTCAGCTACGTGAGCGACAACCCAAACATCTTCAGCCTCCAGATGTCCACCGACGGGAAGGGCATTGTTCTTGTGGGCATCTCGCCTGGGACTGCCAGCATCCTTGTGACTCGTACGAATCTGAGTATCGTACACATACCGGACGCGGGCGTTGTGGGAAGTCCGCAGCTCGTGACCGTTACAACCTGATGGCTCTTGCCTCTGTTCTTCACCTGACCTTTCGACGCGCAGTGCGAAAGCCGCAGCGTCCGTCGTGGGAAAGGTTGAAGAAGGCGTTCGCCAAGGCTGAAGCAGCCGCCTCAGCTCGCACCGCGATCGTTCTCAAACTCCCAGACCGCAAGCCACGCTCGGCAGTGGCATCGGCGGCAGCAGTACTGCCTTCGCCTAAGAGGCGCACACTAGAGGAAGAGGAGCTCCTCCAACAGGAGATCAACGGTTGCAAGGCGTTGCTCCTCGAGATTGTGAGGCGTGCAGCCTATGACTGGGTGCTCTACCGAGGCAGCCACAGGCTTCTCCACAAGACCCTGGCGGAGCATGCCTACCACTGGATGTTCGTCGAGCGGGATGGCGGAGCAGAGTGGACCGAACGCGGTCGGCATGGCAAGCACATCACCAGCTTCGTCGGCATCTGCGAGGGGCTGGGGCTCGATGTGGACCTGGTGCGCAAGCACATCAAGCGGCTCACACCGAAGAACGTGCTGAGTGTTGGACGTCCTGCGGAGTACAGGCGACGTGAAGTCTTCTCGTCCTCGGGCGATGATAGCTACTCCTTGCCAGAGAGCATGGCTAGCTACGGCTCGACAGAAGACACCGGGGAAGAGGAGACAGTCGGCTAGCGCCTCAGGAAAGGCGGAATAAGAACCTCGGGAGCGCTCAAGTTCCTGGGAGGTTGCGTTCATGACCGTCGAGTACGTACAAGCCAAGCTTCTTGGTACAGACTTCTCACATCTTGAGATCCCGCAGGACTTCTTCAGACGTATTCTGTCGGAGAGGCTGCTGCTGGGGAGGCTCGTTGAGGACCCACCCCCAATTGTTGCACCCTGCAAGGACGGCGTGCTCATCATGTTCAACTACTGGGCCGTTCCGGTAGGAGTCGCGGGCCTCGGCATCTCCGTGCCGTCCAAGGACCTCGGCGATGTGCCCACCCTTGCAGAGGTCTGGGCCTCAGCCAAGAAGCCCATGACCCTGAAGGCAGCACTGCTCTACTTCGGCTTCCCAGAGAAGTCGTGAAGCGTTCTACTACAACTACGGAGACAGCCATGAAAAAGAAGAAGCCGGATGGGGGCCCCAAGATCCACGTCATAGCGGTCCCCTACCAGAAGGACTTCCGCAAGTTCGGCGATGCCATGGCTGCGGCCTTGAACTCCCTCGCCAATGACGGGTTCTCAATAGAGCAGACATCACATCCAGGTGGTGTGATCCTCGCTGGTATACGGCGCAGTCCCCACCCATTCGAGGAACTGATCATGGGCGGGCTTCCACAGCGACAGACGCCGGACCCAACGAGACAGGGCGGTAAGGCCGCAGACGAGGATGTTGAGCAGGACCCCATAAGCGAAAGGACGCTTTGGATATTGAGACGTTGCCTGTCGGGCATCGACAAGAGCAATCCAGAGACGTTCCCGCCAGCCATCGAAAGGAATTGCCCACCTGTTCTCAAGGATCTGGTTGAAGCAAAGGGGCAGACCAGTGAGGACCTGCGCGAGATCATCAAGGAGCTCGAGGACGATGCGGCAAACCACCGATGTGACGTCCCTGGTTGCCACATGGCCAAAGCCTCGGCGTTGGTAGCAGAGAAGTTCAAGCAGCACCTGTACAAGAACGTCTCGTGACGTCGCCGCTAGACAGAGCGCGGCAGCTTGTCGCCCTCGCCTCGAACCCCGCAGCAACGGAGAACGAGGCGAGGAATGCGGCGGTTCTCGCTTGCCGCTTGATCCAACAGCACAACCTGCTTGGGGCTACGTCAGCACATGCACGGCCGGCGCCTCCACGATCCCGGCCCGTGACGTTTGTCGAACTTGACCCAGATGAGTTCCAGCGTGTCATCGAGTCCATGTTCGGGAACCACAAGCCTGCGTGGTCACCAGAAGAGCACAGGGTGGCGAACGCTGGGGACTACCCAACACAACGTGTACTGCATGGACGCGGCTTCTGTCGTGTCTGTGGCGGCCCCATCCCTTCCAACATGCTCGTGACGATTGACTTGGTGAACGGACAAGAGACTGCATTCCATACAGCCTGTTACCGCGCGAGGACCCATGGCTAAGAAACCGACCTCTTTCATGCCCGAGGTGGAGATCCACCACTTCGAACACATGGACGACATCGTCCTGGCTCAGAACCTGGATGCCACAGAATTCAGGCGGCTTCTTCGTAGCTACCGGTTGGCCGCCAACGTGGCCAATGCTGCGTGGTCCATGATCTCCGACTTCGATGACCCTGCGGCCATCAACGGTGAGGCGGACCTCTCTATGACCAGACTGCGTGGAACACTTGCAGACTACGCACCGGAGCACTTTCCTCGAGTCGCCCCAGCAACACTGGGGGCACTGCAGCGAATGTACGACGCCGCTGCCGCCAGGCCCGGTGTACCACCAGACTTCCTAGACTGGTTCTTCCAAGCCATCATGGGGCTTCAAGAGGCGGCACATGAAGGCGGATGACCTGCTTCTCTTCTGGTGCTCTACGGAGAGTGGTGACGCGGATTACTGGGTGGTGGCCGAGAGCGCCCTCGCTGCTCAGGAGTTCTTTGGTATGCACACTGGCTTCGAGCCAATAGACGTGCAGACCGAGCTCATCTTCCTACTGACCAACGACGACGATGTAGACCCCATCACTAGAGAGCTGAGCCCATGCTTCCCAGTAAAGACCCAGCTGGAGCTGTGGGGGGTGATGTACAACTCCAGCTTCCACGTGTTTCACTTCGACGGCAGAATCTTCAGACCCGAGGGGCTAGCAAGGGCCCTCATGGTCTCCAACGCAAGAGTGGCCCTCTTGAAGCGCCTGCGTGGACGAAAGCAGAAGACCACCTACTCACTGTAGGCTGGGGCTTCCTCGATGTAGCCGTCATCGCAGAGCGGCTAAAACGTTCCATTCATGGGGTAACTCGGAGAGCTCGCCGCCTTGGCCTCGAGCTGCCGAAGGCCATGAGCCTGCGTTCCTTTGTGCGCTCGTCTGGATACGCCCGCACCCGCATCATCACTGCCGCCAGCCACCTCCGCATCCAGCTTCGTCGAGCCCCTCGAACAGACGCTCGGCAAAAACGAAGAACCAGCAAGTTCTTCTTCACTCCTGACCAACAAGCAGCCATTCTGCATTTCCTGGCAAATGTGCCCAGGGGTGTGCGTCTTCTTGGAGTCGACAAGGCCAAGACCCGTAAGGGTGTGTGGGGCATCGGTCGAAAGCCGGACAAGTGCCACGAGTGTGGAAAGTCTGACCGGCCGCACTTCGCTCGAGGGTTCTGCAAGCGTTGTTACACCTGGGTCATAAAGGCCAGAAAGAAATCTCCATGGACGATTACGAGTACCGAACCACCACCGTAAATAGGGTGCTCAGCGGCAAGCCGCCAGCCCTTGTTACTACACTGCCGCCTGCCACTGTCTTCTCGAGCGAGGAAGAGGAACTCCGCGCTATCGAACACATGATGGGCGCCAAGTTCACCGCCAACTCGCTCTCTGATGAACAGGCACCCGTGTTCGAGAAGATCGTGGACTGGTGTGAGGAGGCTAGCCACGCGGATGTTCTGACGCTTGGGGGCTACGCAGGTACAGGGAAGACCACTCTACTGTGTGCCCTCGCCCATCACTTCGAGGACTGGCGCATCGCGTTCTGTTCCCTCACAGGCAAGGCCGTCAGCGTCCTCAAGCAGAAGTTCATTCAGCAGAACGTTCTGTCGGTGAAGCACGAGATCTCCACCATCCACAGCCTTCTCTACACGCCACAACTCGATGGGCTCAAGCGCATCATCGGCTGGAACCTGCGGGAGGAGCTCGACTTCGACCTCATCGTCATCGACGAGGGTTCGATGGTGAACGAGAAGATCCTCAATGACATCCTGTCCTATGGCATCCCCATACTGGCCGTCGGCGACCACGGCCAGCTCCCGCCTGTAGAAGGCTCGTTCAACCTGATGAACAACCCACAGCTCAGACTGGACCACATCCATCGCCAGGCCAAGGGCAGCCCCGTACTGGCGCTGACCGAGCACATTCGCGAGCGTGGGGAGTTCCCAAGCACCTACACCAACACAGCAGACGTGCAGTTCCTTCGGAAGGACCAGATAGAGGAGGTCCTAACGTCGCTCTACAGCACGCCCGGCTTCAGGCTGGACGATCTCGCGCTGCTCTGCTTCAAGAACAGTACGCGCATCAAGCTCAACGACATCGCCCGCTCCATCAAGTGGGGCAAGGGCGCTCACGAACCACTCGCAGGAGACCAGGTGATTTGTTTGCGCAACTCCTCAGATCGTCTCTTCAACGGCATGCGAGGAGAGATCTCCCACATCACCAGCCCCAACCCTGTTCACCACATCGCCACCGTGAACTTCCCCGGTGAGAAAGTCCGCTTCCAAGGAGCGCTCAACCGTCACCAATTCGGACGTACCAAGGTCTTCAAGGACTTGGGTGAGTATCAAGCCGACTCTGGGTACCAGGCCAGCGCTTGGGAACAGCTCGGACTACTTGTGGATTTTGGCTACGCATTGACGGTGCACAAGGCACAGGGCAGCGAGCTCCCATACGTGGTGCTGTACGATGACTACAGCTCATCACACCACAACGACCCAGCGGACTTCTACAAGCGTTGGGCCTACACAGGAGTAAGTCGCTGTCGCAAGCATCTCGTGGTCTTGAGGTGATACATGGACGATGACAAGGACGAAGAGAAAGAGAAGCACAACGCGGTAGAGGCGCCCAACAACGTCACGCCTCTACGAGTTGTGCTTGGCGGTGGTGGGCGGCCCAACCCCATGAACGCACAACTGGTCGCCCACCAGCAGAAGAACGACATCATCAACTGCTTGAACCGCTACCTTCAGATGGCCTTGAATGGCGGCATCGAGATGATGGCGATCGTCGTGCAGCTCAAGGTGCAAGAGCCAGAGCTGACCGCAGCACGGGTGGAGACACAGCCCAGCAACTACGACCGCTTCAGGATGCTGGGCATGCTGCAAGCAGCTCTTCACTTCGAGCTGCAGAAGTTGACTACGGATGCACATCCACAGCAGCCCGTTCCTCCCAAGGGCGCGTAGAAGTTGGTCCTGGGCGGAATAAGAACCCTGGAGACGACATGACCGACCCAGAGGGACCGTTTCAGATAGTAGAGGTCCACGAGAACGACACTCACTCGCGGGTCTACATCCACGTCAAGTACAAGACTCTAGAACTGGCTCTGAATGAACGAGCTGGGCTGCTTCGCTTCTTCTCTCTCAAGAACCCGTGGCGTGTCAGGCTTTGCGTGCGTGACGCCAACGGTCAACTCTACAATCCCGACGTCTCAACTGAAGGACGACTACCATGAACGATGAGCAACGAGCAGAGAACCAGAACAGCCTCGACCGAATGGAGCAGGCCTCCGCGGTCTTCTACCGCATGGCCCAGGACACCAAGAAGCATCAGTTCTTGGAATTCAATGGGCTGCTGGCCGAGTACATCAAGCTGCTCAAGGTACTGCATACAGAGGACAAGGACATTGTCGAGAGCGACAACCTACCGATGAAGGACTACAACGCGGCCTATCTGGCAGAGAAGCTCGATTGCATCTACGGCGCCACGTTCTTGGAGAAGCCGGAGATCCGAGACGCCTTCATCGCGGCTCTGTTCGATGGACGGTTTGTTCTGGTTCCTGCCGAACAAGTACAAACCCACGATGAGTTCGTCAACGACATGTGCGGACATGACTGACAACGCCCGTCACTCCAGTGCCTCCAACGAGCACTACAGCCCCTCAGAGATTGTGGAGGCGGCACGCACCTCCCTCGAGACGATAGACCTGGACCCGGCCAGCTGCGAGGCGGCCAATCGGACAGTCAGGGCTGCGCGTTACTACACCAAGGAGCAGAACGGGTTCCTTCAGGAGTGGGGTGGCAATGTGTTTCTCAACTCTCCTGGTGGGTGGTGCGACGAGCTCGGCAGGCAGGTGATCAAGAAGTCCAAGGAGAGTGGACCCTGCACCGAGACGGGCGACTGCGGCCTGCCTACTCCACACGAGCACTTTGGCACAGACTCGAGTCAGAAGAGGTGGTGGCAGGAGCTCGTCTTCAAGTGGGCTGCCGGCCATGTGAAGTCGGCCGTCTTCGTATGCTTCTCCATTGAGCTCCTCCAGTCTACACAGGTAGACCAACAGGGCCCGCTACCTCTCGAGTTCCCCATCTGTTTCCCACGCAAGCGGGTGGCCTACATCAAACCTGATGGCACAGTAGGCGGCAGCCCGCCACATGCCAGCTGCATAATCTGTGTGACGAAGGACTTGGGTACGCTGTACCGGTTCAGGAGAGCTTTCAGCATCATCGGGCATGTTGTAATCCCCTATGGTTTTGAAAACAGAGGTTGAAAGACATGAGTGGAGAACGAACAGACAGTCCCGAGATCAAGTGCTCCAACTGCGGGCACACATGGCGCGACCAATGCGCCTTCGAGTACCAGGTCGGCACCGAAGTGGAGTGCCCTGAGTGTCGCACTGCATTGCAGTGTGTCGACGAAGACGTCACCCGGCATTGGTGCTGGGAGGCCGTGAGGGAGAAGACCGATGGCAAGGGTTAGGTGCACCATCCTCGAGACGGAGCTGCCCAATGAACGGGGTGGAAAGACTCCGGGGATCAAGGCAGAGTGCATGCGCTGCAGTCACACGACTGAGGCATTCGGCGTCGGAGAGAAGAGCATCAAGCGCTGCCTCGTACTGATGCGTGAGCAGTGCCCCGAAAATGAGACCAACTTCTACGTGGAGGACTAGATGAACATCCAGACGATCCAGATGGATAAGCGCATCGCCCTGATTCATCAGCGCGATTACCACAAGCGTGTCTTGAGCCACCGCGCTGAGCGAAAGGCTGCCCTCGACAAGCTGGGCTCCGATGCCAGCAAGACCCTGCACAAGGTGCGAGCTCAGAAGACCCTGCTCGAGAAGGAGGATGAGACTCTCTTTCACACCTACCGAGCCCTCGCCCGTGGCGAGCGCCTCATCAACGTCGCCTCCGTCATGCCCAAGGCAGGCCTCCAGGAGGAGACAACGCGGCTCCCAGCCTTGGCCATTGCTCAGGCGGATTGGAAGAAGTGCTACCTCCACCAGATTGCTGGCGAGATCGTCTTCTCACGAGACCGCTGGATTAGCTGGTCCAGCAAGCGTCAGAACTTTGATGTACCGAGCATTCACATGCATGCGACCCTCTGGCCTGCCGAGTTGACGAACGAGGCCTGGCGCAAGACGCAACAACTCCCCGCCCTGCCAGCGAATGCCATCGTTCCACTCATCCCAGCCCACTTGCAGCCTGACACCTTGGATGGGTACGCGATCTTGTGGGAGCCGAAGTGGTCTCACGAGGCGCCAGAAGACCCGCTTCTTCTGAAGCTCGTCCACGGCCACATGTACTCCATCGTGGCCCAGTGGGATCTCACACCACTCGAGCAGTCCATCCTCGAGGGGAGGTAACCGTGTCTGACGATAAGCGAAAGCGCACCGTCAGCGAAGACCTCATGTACCGCCCTTACCACCAGCACTTCATCAGCCTTGAGGTAGGCTCCGTCCAACCGCTCTACATCAGCGTGACGTGTAAGTCCCTCGACCTCGAGAAGGTGGAGGCGTCCATGAAGCGCATCAAGGAGTTCATCGAGACTGAGTTCTACGGTGGGAAGTGAGCAAAGAGGTCCACATCTACACGGCCAAGGAGCAGCCGGCGGTCCGCTACAAGGTCGACGGCGTCGGTGTCGTCAAGAGCAAGCCACGCTCCTTGGCCTACTGCTGTACTTGTGGACGCCGCCGGCAGCTCCGCAACATGAGGGTCCGTACCTATTTTGACACCGTCTATTTCTACTGCTCGATCCCCTGCAAGAGAAGATAGACTGGTCCTGTGACACAACCAACCACCGGCTACACGAGCGACGAGATCCAAACGGCGGTCACGGCGCTCGTGCAGTCCACCATCTCGAGGCCCATCGACACTCTTGGTGTGCTTCGGACAGACATCTCCTTCAACGACTTCCAACAGGCTGCAGCTGGGGTCTTCCTCCTCTACCCGGACGCGCCGTACTACGTGGTGGCCCTTGGCGCCAGCAGAGCACTCGACCTGATCTCGGCGGAGGAGGACATCCTGGTGGAGCTCATTGCCGCAGTGCAGGCGATGGGCAGGCAGGTACTGCCTGTTGCGGATGTGACCACGCTCTTCAATGCGCAGGCCGCCCTGCAGGCCCTTCAGACGGCAGCTGCAGCTCGAGACACAGCCTTCGCCAACATCACCTCGCTCCCCTCCTACCAACAGTTCACGGCCAACGTTCAGAGCTTCCTGTCCGGCCCTGGTCAGACCGTGGTGAGTGGGGGGCAAGTTGTACAGACCCCACAGGAGGCGCAGACGGTCATCCCTGGCCTCGTCACCTCGCTCCAGGCTGCCCACACAGCCGTTGTGACTGCAGTCACCCAGTTGGCGGGAGCCATCGACGACTTCAACAGCCTGAACCTCCCCAGCGTGGTGGCCTCGAGCGTCATCGGCAACGCTCAGGCCCTCGTGGGCTCCAGTGCCACCACCATGAGCTCCCTCACGCCCACCCAGCGACTTCAGCAGGTGCGGCAGGTGGCCCTCAACCTTTTAGCTTCTCAGGCGGTTGTGACCACCTTCGGCAGCTTCTCAGGACCGAGCGAGTTCATCTCCATCACTGGCACTGGCAGGGCCTACTCCGACGCCACCCATCCAGCCTACCCCGCCGCGCTCGACACAGACTTCGGTGGCGCCTTTGTCATCATCCTGGGTACCAACGACACCCTGACTTCGACGTTGGATGGCGGTGCGCCTTCAAGCATCACTCTGGCACCCTCACCCCTTGCTGTCCTTACGAGCTCGCTCACCGAGAACAACTTCGTCATCGGCGATGGGACACAGCCCGTCCTGGGTGGTGGTGGCATCCCTTACAACAACATCTTCAAGATCAAGGTGGCGGGTGTCACATACGTAGCCACGCTCCCCAACTCCGCCGGCTCGCTGCCTGCAGTACTTACCGGTACGACTGACATCACCCCCGGTGGTCTCTACGGCGGTGGTGGAACACTCAACGGCACAACACTCATCATCACAGTTGATAGCTTCCAGACGTGGATCGTTCCCATTTCGGCGCCTGCCAACCCAACTGCCTTAGTAGCGCAGATCAATGCTGTCACACACACGGGCTCTCCTTACGATGCCATAGCTTCGTTCGTCACCCCCAACCTGGTACTGACCTCAGCGAATGCTGGACCTGGAGCGTCGCTGGTCATCCAGGGTGGCACAGCGAACTCCATACTCGGCTTCACCTCGGGCGAGATGGCAGCGGGCACCAACCAGTACACCACGGCGGCC
>Ga0302324_100006951_pt1 | contig 24202 bp, 14 predicted proteins | sample Palsa_T0_1_FD_201949 | JGI IMG/M metagenome (GOLD analysis project Ga0302324, IMG submission 201949) | Peat permafrost microbial communities from Stordalen Mire near Abisko, Sweden - Palsa_T0_1 | ecosystem: Environmental > Terrestrial > Soil > Palsa > Peat permafrost | place: Sweden: Abisko... | reverse complement strand
GAACTGAGAGAGCTATCGATTCAAAGGTACTCAGCTCAAGCGAAAAAAGGTAAAAGGCGATGAGCGAGCCCGAAGCCCACGAAACCTTGTAGAGGTCGATTGAAACACCGGCGATCGCCGCAGGAACGTAGATGCGCAAAAATAGCGTTGCAGCCCCAAATCCAAGGGATGCAATGAGGAGTGCGGGTGCCTGACGAACGCTAAGCTGGCGTATGTAAATTCCAAACCCAGCAGTGATGGCCATGACGGGCACGAAAAGCACCAATCTTTTCGCCGCAATAATGTAAGTAAGTCCAAGTATTAGCGCGGTAAGAAAGCCGTGCGCGACAATCTGACGTTTGTTTTTCATCGCGTTAAGAAGCAACCACGTAGTTGCAGCGTCCGCGACATAGGAAATCATCGCAACATAATTTGAAAGAGCGTCGTTCTTTGCAAAGTCAAGGTTCGCTGAAATGCCTCGCGACGCGTGTTCAAGCGTGTTGGAAATTCCTCCCAATCGCTGAATGTATAGCACCTTGAAGCTAATTCCGATCGCCACGAGAGCGTAAGCTACGGTGGGTTGGACTATTGCAGAGTCCAAACTAACAAATCTGTTGCTTCTGTTACGATTCGCGGTTCGGAGCGCCAAACAAAACCCGACATACATGAGTAGCGCAATCCAGCACACCAACAATGTACTGAATTGATCGGTTGGGGTGGAATATCCTTCTACCCAGACAAACTTGAACCCGTTTAGCACGATAGGCAATGCCGCGGATATTGCGACGTAAACGCCGAAACAAATAAGAACAATGTTGTAGCCGCTAATTAGGGGCATATAACCGAGCGAGCACTTGGGCGAAATTCGAAAGGAAGTGAAAAGCGTAAGCACAATAACCGTCAGCAAGAGGTAGCAGAGAAACTCCATCATGGTTTTGTGTCAGCGGTTCCGTTATTGATATATAGCAAATCGGCGTAAATCGGCGGGCTGTCGGGCACCTGGAATTGCTCGACGAACCCCAGCAACTTCATACCCGAACACCGCAGCATTTCATGCAGTGTATCGAAATCGCTTTGGCCTTCATACACGGGAGCGAGACTGATCTCGGTGAGTACAAATTTGACCGATTGCAAAAACCGCGTGGCTCCTTCGATGACCCCGCACTCAGCTCCCTGCACGTCAAGTTTCAGAAGGACATCCTGTTTCATAATTGCCGCCGCATCGGCAAATAGAAAGTCGAGCGTGGTCATCTCGATTCCGATTGTCATTTCCGCCCTAGTGAAAGGAAGCACATGGGAACTGAAGTCGGTTCGACGCAGCAGCGACGAAGATGTGGGATGCGCCGGGTGAAAGTGAAAATCTATAGTCCTTTGTTCTGCACCAACTGCAAAATTATGCGCGACCAGCCGGCCGCCATAGCGGGGTTGAAGGGCCTTCAGCTGGGCGAATGAGTCCGGTAACGGTTCAATCGCATGAACGGTCGCGTCCGGGTAAGCCGCAAGCCATTCCTTCGCCGTTTCTCCTGTGCTGGCGCCGATGTCGACCACGGTGCCGATTGTGCGACCGAGAAGCCATTTTCTGAGGTTGTAAGCGTCCCTCTCCGCCGGCACGATGCGATATCCCATCGAACCCATAAACCGTTGAACCGCCCGCTTGACCAGCATTCGCTGACTGCTCCGCCTACCGAGGCTCTCATGGCTATTGTCGCTTACTTTCCTTCCGGGATGTAGGTAGCCAATTGCCGCGTGCCGGAGAATTTGTATTTTCGCATAGCCGATCAAATAGCTATGGCATTCGACAGTCAATTGGAATACAGCAAATCCCAGAAGTCTTCGCATCTCAAAGCATGGTAGCTGTGAGTCTGACATCCGAGCGAGTGAGGGCAGTAACCGGCAGCGTAATGTTACTTTCAGTTGCGTATGGACGCACTTAGGTAGGCACGTGCTGCAGATATGGCATGCAGGCATCGACAAATTTTCTGCCAACGCGAAGAGGTCGCGAATGACTGAGATCGACAAAGCTGATGAACCGGACTCCGATTTGCTATATTACATCGACTTTTTTGTGCAAAAGGCTAAGCGACACTATCTTCTCCTGCTTCCCATCACTGCCCTCTCGGCGATCGTCATTTTGATTTACGTAAATATTACGACACCGAGATATACGGCTGTAGCAGTTGTTGCGCCAGTACAGAAAGCCGAGGGGGCGATGGGCGCGTTGTCTAGCGCCGCCGGTCAGCTCATGAGCCAGACAGGCCTCGGAAACCTCATGACCGCCGGGCAAGACGATACGATAGATCAGTTCTCGCGACTGCTTCAATCCTACAGGCTAGCCTCAGTTCTTGCCCAGAAAGACGGCTTCTTACAAGTCATTTTTGCCGACAAATGGGATGCGCAGACCCATCACTGGAAAAGCCGAGACGATGCTTTTCATTTGACCATCGACGGCATGAAGCGACTTCTTCGTCTGCCAGTAAAGCCGGCGCCGGACGTGGATGATTTATATGATTTTTTGACCAAGAACTTGACGATAGTCACATCGAAAGAAAACGATCTGGTCGAAGTGGATTTGAACTACACAGATCCCGCAACGGCACAGCACATGTTGGAATATATTTTGTGGGATGCGGATCTGTTGCTGCGTGAAAACAAACGGCGCGATGTTGCCGCGCGTATCGCCTATCTTAAGGGCGTGATTCCAACAATCACCCAGGAATACCAGCGCGAAGCGACGATAGGATTGCTTTCCATACAAGAGCAATCAATGATGACCATAGCGGCGGATGCGCGTTTTGCGACCGCGGTTGTTGAAAAGCCGCACGCATCGATCAGACCGACGTGGCCGTCGCCAACAGCCGTCGTTGTACTCATTTTGTTGTTGTCGGTAGGTTTGTGGACATTGGCGATTTTGGTACTTCCTGAGAGCAACCTGCTGCCCAAGTATAGTGGACGCGTGCCACGCCTGAGTTCTGCGACGACAAGCCCGCGCGCTCGGCGCATGGCATAGCATTGGTATCAAAGATTTGTGCGTGACGGATATAACAGTCCTCCGAGTCGCTGTCCTCGTGGCTTGCTATAACCGCGTGAACGTCACTCTGCGCGCGCTTGCCGGTCTGTTTGCGGCGGCAGCGTCGTTACCAGAACTCGTGATCGACGTATTTCTTGTCGATGACAATTCAGCGGATCAAACCGGAAAAATCGTTGCTGCGGCCTTTCCATCGGTTCGCGTATTCTTCGGAACAGGAAGTCTGTTCTGGAATCGTGGTATGTGTGTGGCTTATAGCCGTGCCATGCTGGTGGGAGGGTTCGATGCCTATTTGTTGCTGAATGACGATGTCCAATTGATACCCGACCAATTCACCGATCTTGTTGAAACCTTTTGTAAGAGAAATCGAGAAAAGCCGACAGCTGTCACGGGAGCGATGTGTTCTGTGGCAACGGGTGAGACAACCTATAGCGGCTTCCGGATGCCATCTCGGCTGCGCCCCCTCACTTTGACAATGATTCAGCCTTCCCATGAGATTCAGCGATGCGACACATTTAACGGGAACTGCGTACTCGTGCCGGCGAATGTGATGGATCGTTTGGGCGGCCTCGACACCCGCTACCGCCATGCCTTCGGTGATATCGATCTTGGACTCATGCTACGCGCGGCTGGCTGCGAGATTCTACTGCTCTCGGGATATATCGGCCGTTGTGAGCGTGACCATGCGCGTGCTAGCCCGCCACGAGAACTTCGCCTAAGGTTCAAGAAATTGACCTCACCACCTTTTCCAGTCTGGGACTACATCCACTACGTCCTCAAACATTCACATTGGCCATGGTCATGGCTGCTTTCGATCCGACACATTGTCTTGCGTATTACCGAAGCGCTGTTCCCGACGACCTAAAATTTCACCGTATCAGGGACTGTCAGGCAATTGGGTCACAAGTTTGTCTTGCAGGCCATTGTTTGAGAATTTCACTCTTTGAATTGAATAGTGAAACACGCCTCGAATGCGCTTCCATATCAAAACTAAACCGGCATGCCCCATTGTTTTCGAACTGTTTGTTCGGTCAATTGTGAGATGTTGCACATCTATATCATCGCAATCCAGAAGGTAAATTCCTGATTTTGTGAGGTTTTCAACCGACCCTCCACGAATCGCAAGCCCATTAATATATTCGAGAAAAAAGCCCAGTTCTGAGCCGGCAGCATTTGTTCCGTCAATGATGTTGTCGGTGAATTGAATGCATCGATGAAGATACAATCCTGTGGCGCCGGTAATGGAGAAATAGGTACCCACGCCGCAGCGCGCGACGGTATTTCTTTCGATTACCACGTCGGTATTGCGAAACACCTTCTCGACACCCGACCCGCCAATGCCATAATCGCAGTTGGATATTATATTGTCGGCTACCGAGCCACCGGTCACTCCGCCGATTTCTATCCCATAGCCCATCCACCCGGCCGAAACGTTGTTGACCGCTTTCGCTCGCTCGCAAATATCCAGCGAAATGCCGTGTACTGAACGTCCCAGCGCGTGGGACGATCCAGTTACGACATTGTTCGAAATCGTTATATCCGTTCCATGGCGGGAGGCTGTTATGCCGGGTCTGTCGACAATCATCAGTCCGGTCGCCGACACATGGCAGCCACTGATGCACACGCTACTGATATAGTCTTGTGCGATGATTCCGTGCCCGCCCACCTCGGAGACGTTGCAACCTAACACATTTAACGTGCGGGAGGGGGTAGCCTGTGAAGCTAGAGCGATTATGCCATCTCCGGCAAAGTTAGAAATGATAATATTCCTGATCGAAACGCGCTGCCCTCCCCGCGAACGCCAATCGACAAATATCCCGTGGTGCTCGCTCGCAGGAAACTTGTTGCGGTCGCTTTCGATTGTAAACCCGCGAAGAAGAACGTCAGATGTGCCAGCTAACAAAATGGCAGGGGCGCTGGTGGCGCAATAAATTGTTGAATTGCCATTCCCAATCAAGCTAGCCCCGGCGGGCAGCGCAAGCGACGACGTGATCAAATATCTTGCATTAGGAGTTAGCGAAACGACCTTGCTACGAGACAGGCTTTCATTTAACGCGACAGTGTCGTCTGTGTTTCCATCGCCTTTGGCCCCAAAAAATTCTGGGCGAACATACTTGGTACCGGCAAATCCAAGCGCATCGTAGTTAAGAGCCGCTACGACTCCGACTACGCTGCCGACGACACTACGCCGGTCCAATTTGTGGCTTTCAAAATGAGATCTTGTCTCATTTGACCTGTCCCTCATTTCTTTCACATCAATTGTTGCTCCTACTGATCACCGCCAGCGATGCAGCCGAAACCGCGAAATCGGAAAGTACCTTCGCAACCGTGACCGTCAGGACGCCAAGGTCGAGCGGTCTCAGATCGCGCGGCACGACGATCACGCTGCCGGGCGCCAATTGCGTCGGCTCGAAATTGAACAGGCTCTCGGAGACGCCGCGCGAGGTTCCATCGGGATTGACCACGAAAATATGGTCGTCGTCGGCATAACGGTCGAAGCCCCCGGACAGCGAAACGTAATCCGCGACACCGAGCTTCTCCGCGTAACGGAAGCTGCCCGGGTTGAGCACCTCTCCCGTCACATCGACTTCGCTGGGATGTTTGGGAATGGACAGCGTGTCGCCGGGCTGAAGTTCGATATCGGCGGCAGGATTTGCCGCCAGCACGACGGGGTCGGCTATGACCGAGATGCGGCCGTCGGCCGGCTTGGTCCGCAACTGTGTGATCACTTCCTCGACGAAGGCCGCGCCCTCCGCAGACAATCCGCCCGAAGCGGTCGCGCCGCTCGCCGCGGCGAACGGATTGCCGCCCTGTGCTACGGCCGCAACAAGCTGCTTCTGCATGTCGTCGGCCTCGCGCTGATGCGCGTTCTGTTGCAACTGCGCGACCGACGAACGCTGGAACACCGCGCCCATGGGATAGGCCTGCTTCGTGAGGCCGCCGGCCCGCGCGAGCAGCGACGAAAGGTGCTCGCCTTTGAGGATGTGGTAGTCGCCGGGGAATTGCACTTCGCCCGCAAGCGTCACCACGCCGTCTTCTTGGTCTATGGGAATGCTCGGAATGTGCACGACGTCGAGCCGGTCCAACGTGATCGACGCGAGCTTGTCGGCGGTGAGCGCATAGATCTTGCGGGTCGATTGCGACCGTCCGGCGAGATTGTCGAGCGACAGCGACGTGATTTCCACGGAGTTGAGATCCGCCTCGGGTTGCAGCCCGTTCGCAGCGTTGATGATTTCGGCGAGCGTGGTGCCCGGCGCCGCGAGATAATCTCCCGGTTGGCGCACGCCGCCTTCCAGCGTGACGCGATAGTCCGACGCGACGAAGCCGACCGTTGCAGATTCCTCGGCCGTGAGTCCTTCGACGGCGCCTTGTTCCGCTCCCGTTGCGCCGGAGATAGTTGCGCCGCTTGCGCCTGAGGTGTTGCCGGTGGCTCCGGCGCCGCCCGATACGCCCGCCTGGGCGGCCTGGCTCGCGGCGGAAATGCTGGCCGCGCCTGTCAATGGTGCGTTACTCGTACCGTTCGCGCCTTGAGTAGTGGATGTTGCGGAAGTTTGGCCATTGCTCGCTGCCTGTCCCGCAAAGGCTCCGATCCCCGGCTGTGCGCCGCCGAACTGGGCCGCGAGCGCCTGGAGAACGCCGGCCGCGAGCATATTGGCGCCGCCCTGCTGCCCGCCGCCCTGCAGTTGCTGCGCCGGGTTGTTCAGGCTCACCGCGCCCGTCGGCAATTGCGGCAGGCCATTCTGTTGAAATCCCTGCTGGAATCCCGGCACGTTGCTGTTCTGGTTTCCGTTCTGAAGTTCGATGTCCTTCCTCGCCTGGTACGGCGACACATGCAACGCCACGATCTGGCGCATCGCATTGAAGGTGAGAATGTGGACCGTATCCTGCGATTGCAGGTCGAGGTTGAATTTGCCGTCGATCAATTGCTGGACGGAAAAGGGGATCAGAATCCGCAGCAGCGTCTTGCGATCCTGCCGCACGATGAAACCGAACGGCATATAGGTCACCGGCAGGAACGCGTCGGCGGAAGGCAACAGCTCGCGCAGCGTGCGCGCGCTGTCGAGCGCATAGACGCCGGGGAGCCGCGCATTACCGGCCAACGTCACATTGCCCGTGGTCAGGTTCGCCGCGGGGTTGACTGCGAGGATTTCTCCGTCTCGCAGCGCGGCACCCATATGCACCGTGTCGTCTTCGTAGTTTTGCGTACCATCGCTGCGAGTCCGCACGACAATCACGCGATACGAGCCGCGGATTGTATATCCATTGGCCAGTCTTATCAGAGCGGCGGCAGGTGCGTCGCGTTCGCCGGGTCGCAATTCATAGATGCCGGGACGCCGGACTTCGCCGGCCACCGCGATCGTCGGTCCCAAAGGCACGACAACGATCCGGTCGCCCTGCCGCAGCGTCACGTCGGGCGTCTTTCCTTCCGGCGAGACGAGCCGGTACAGGTCGACGCCCACTGTCGATCCGTTTCGCACGACAACGATATTGCGCAACGAGCCCGACTTCTTGATGCCGCCTGCGAGATTCAGGGCGTCGAGAACAGTAGAAAGGCCGCTGAGCGCGAAGACGCCCGGATTGACCACTTCGCCGACGACGCTGACGGTGATCTGTCGGACCTGCCCGATGGTGACATAGGCCTGCGTCTGGATGTAGCCCTGCTTGACGGCGGCATCGAGATTTGCGCGGAAATCTCCGAAGCGGCGTCCGAGTGCGGAGATCGGGCGCAGGCGCGGCAGCGTGACATTGCCGTCGCGATCGACGAGGACGTTGTAGGTCGCGTTTTCCTGACCGCGCAGCGTGACGATGATGGTGTCGCCCTGTCCCAGAATATAATCGTCCTGGATGGCGCCGATCTGGAGCGCGGATACCGTTCCGCCGTTGCTGACGAGGTCGTAGCCGAATTGCGTCAGGGGCATTCCCGCGCGCTGCGAATAGATCTGTTCCAGGCGGGACGTCTGCTGAGGCCGTTTCGACGCCAGCTGCGTCGGCGAAACGGTCACCGAAGGCGCGGGGCCGCCTTGCGCCGCTCCGCCGCTGTTCTGGCTTTGTGTCAGGCCCTGCAGCACGCCCTGTATTCCGCCACCGCTTCCTGACAGGCCCGGAATCTGGCCCGCAAGTCCGCCGGGCATTCCGCCCTGACTGATAGCCTGATTGACCATCTGCTCGCAGGTTGCGGGGTCCGACGACGTCGCGCAGATGTCGTCTGCTCCGCTCTGCGCGCGCGCCAATTCTGTCGTCGGGCCTAGAAGCAGTATGGCAGCCAGGAAAATCGCGATTGCGCGATGAGCCGCGTGTGCCGCCGGCCGCCGTCGAAATCCGTTACGAGGATTTGTGAGTCGCGTGATCTGCCCAGCAATCATTCTTGTACTCCACTATCGGGCGGGCAAAATTCCTCGACCTCGGAATTCTTCGAATTCGACTCAATTCATTTCATTTGTCGGGGTTTCATGGTGGCCGGAGACTGCGGGGCGCGTGAAGCATTGCCGCTTCGAAACAGAGCACGGGTCGGGCCCAAGCAATCTCTCCTTGTCAACGCACGCAAACACTATGTCCGGTCGATCTGGATACGATCACCGATACTTGAAGACTTTCCGCCGCCAATATCGCAGCGGGTGGGAATTTGGTCGCAGCGCGATTCAACAATTGCCGCATCGCACCAACGCAGGAACAATCCTATTATTTCGATAGAGTGGGTGCGTCAAGCGAAGTTGCGCGAGACATGTGCGGTGCGAAGCGCGCATTGGCGCCGAGTTCGAAGTGTTGGCTGGAATATCGGCGGTATTGCGTATGACCGAGTCCTATGCGGCGAAATGGCGCCGCCATCTGCCGATGGTGCGCGCAGCGGGATTGGGCGTCGTCTTGCCGGCGTTATGGTTCGCAACGGCATTTGCACAAACAAATCCGACAAATTTGAATTTCTACGGCTCTCCGGGTCTCCTTGATATGCCTGGCGGCCACATGTCTCCCGATGGCGCGTTCAATATTTGGGCAGCGGGCACAGATTTTACGCAGCGTTACGGTTTCAGTTTTCAGGCGACGCCGTGGTTCGAAGGGTCGTTCCGCTATATCGCGACGCGGCAACTGCTCGGCTATCCGACCTACTACGATCGTAGCTTCGGGGTGAGGATACGTCTCCAGAACGAAACCGCTGGCTGGCCGGACATCGCACTCGGTGTCAGCGACATTGTCGGAACCGGCCTGGAGAGCGGCGAATATGTCGTGGCCTCGAAACATCTGGGACCGTTCGATGCGACGCTCGGATTGGGATGGGGCAGGCTCGCCAGCGCGGGCGGATTCGAAAATCCGTTCGCAGTGGTCGCTTCTAGTTTTTCCTCGCGCCCTCCGCCGACGGCTGCTGGCCAGTTCGATGTGAAGGATTTCTTTCACGGTCCGCATGCCGCTTTTTTCGGCGGTGTTGCCTGGGCGACACCTCTCGACAGACTTACGGCGCTCGTCGAGTACAGCTCGGACGCCTACAGCCTCGAATCGCAGCAACATGTGTTCACGCCGGCGATGCAGGTCAATTTCGGCCTATCCTATCAGGTGACGCCCGCCCTACAGGTCGGCGCCGCCTGGATGTATGGCCGCCTGCCGATGCTGCGTATCGCGGGAACGCTGGATCCCAAAACCGAACCTTTCGACCGGCGTTTCGGCGAGACACCAATTGCGCCCCATATCCGTGACGCCGAGGAGCTGCGGCGAATTGCGCGCGCGAAACGGCTTCCCCTGGATCCGGGCGTCCAATCTTTCGACGCCGACGGATCCACGCTAATTGCCTTTATCAAGGCGGTTCGGCTAGAGCAGCGCGATTGCGGCCGGCACGCGCTTCTTGCCGACGTAGCGCGTGAAAATGGCTTTCAAGAAGTTGCGATCTCGAGCGTCGGCGATCCGTACGGAGACGTATTGATTTGCTCGGCCGGCGATGGTTTGCGGCTGATCGAGCGGCGTATGGCGTTGTTTACATCGTCCGGGGACGCCGATCCCGGGACGGGTGCATTCGCCGAGGCGCGCGCGCATGCCATCGAGTTCGCCGCGAAGCAGGGATTGAAGATCGAAGCGATCGCCTTGCATGGCGATCGGGTGGATGTCGCTTTCACCAATCTGCGTTACAGGACCGAGCCGGAGGCCTATGGCCGCCTGGCGCGCGTTCTGATGGCCACGATGCCCGACAACATCGACACATTCCGCATCATCAGTCTTGCGGAAGGCATGCCGACACGCGAACTCGTGCTGCCGCGCTCGTCCCTGGAACGGACCATCGAACAAAGCGGCGGAGGCCGCGAAGTGCTTGCGGACGTCACGACGGACCAGACAAGCATTCTGCCGGCACAAATTTCGGAGCCGGTTGCGAAATATCCGGCATTCGACTGGTCGCTGTCGCCCGTCTACAACCAGTCGCTCTTCGATCCGGATGCGCCCTATCTGTATCAGCTCCTCGTCGGGCTCAGAGGCGGCGTGAACTTGACGCCGCAGCTGCGATTCGAAGGCGAAGTGCAGGCCAATATCGTCAGCACGTTCAATCAGCTGCGGTCTTCCAACAGCGCGCTGCCGCATGTGCGCAGCGACCAGAATCTTTACTACGACAAGGGCAGGAACGGTGTTGCCGAGTTGCAGAGTTCATACGAAACCACGCTGGCACCGGGAGTGTATGCGCTGGCGCGCGGCGGCATTCTGGAAAGCATGTTCGCCGGCGGCGGGGGAGAAATTTTGTGGCGTCCCGAGACGGCGCGCTGGGCATTTGGCGCCACGCTCTATGAAGTATGGCAACGCGGCTTCGACAGGCTGTTTGATATGCAACCCTATCACGTGCTGACGGGGCATGTGAGCCTCTACTACGAATCGCCTTGGTACAATCTGGATTTTCGCGCCGATGCCGGACGCTATCTCGCCGGCGACGAGGGTGGCACGCTGACCGTATCCCGGCGCTTCGATACGGGCGTCGAGATAGGGGTATTCGCGACGCTCACCAATGTTCCGTTTGCGAAATTCGGCGAAGGCTCGTTCGACAAGGGATTCGTCATACGCATTCCCCTCGATTTCGTCACCCCGTTGAATAGTCAATCCGAATTCGACGTCAATCTGAGGCCGGTCACGCGCGACGGCGGACAGATGCTGCAACCCGAACAGGTACTCTACGATGAAACCCGACGGACAAGCTATGGCGAATTTCTTTCCGCTGTCGACAGAATCCCGTCTCCCTGACTGTGGGAGCCGTCGCATGGGGTGGAGCAGGCGCGCCATCCTGGGCGGCCTTGCCGCGCCGCTGCTCGCCGGCTGCAGTTCCGATTCCAATTCGGACACAAATATGTTCGTCAGAATGGCCGGTCAGTCGCTCGACGTTTTCGGCGGCGGGCAATCGATCACCTTCGACCAGGTCGCGAGTATTCCTTACGCGACAATCGGCATACGCGCTGGCGACGGGCCACAGGCGCTCCTGGTGCTGGCAACGCGAACCGGAGATACGCTCTTGTGGACCTCCGCAGCGCATATCGCGATCGAAACCCAAGCGGGTCGAATAACCCGCACATCGGGCCTGCCGCACGATCTTTCGGCAACCTCCATCGTCGGTACCGACCCGCTGCAGGCGGGTCTGCAACATTTGCAGGGTGAGGCGACGGCTTCGCGCTACGCCGATTTTGCCGACCGCAATGCCTATCAGAACCTCGTGCTGTCGTCCGTCGCGACGACCGGTGTGGAGGAAATCGAAATTCTCGGTACGCGCCTCAAGACTTTGCACGCCGTCGAACGCGGTTCCTGTGCAGCGCTCGGCTGGGAATTCACCAACGAATATTGGGCTGACATCAGAAGCGGGTTTATCTGGCGCTCGTCGCAACGCGTGCACCCCGACCTGTTCGCAGTAGAGCTTGAGGTATTCCGCCCGCCGGCAACATAAAGGCCACATATGATCGACGCGTTCGAATTCCGCCGCGAGCGATGCTGATGCGCGTCGCGGTCCACGATTATGGAGGACATCCTTTTACGGTCGACCTCTCCAGGGAACTGGCGCGTTCGGGCAATCAGGTCCTGTACGTGTTTTTTCAGGGATTCCCGGGACCGAAAGGCGATGTCGCATCCGATCTGCTAGATCCATCCGGCTTTTCGGTCGTTGCCGTCGAGTTGAATGGCGACTTTCGTCGGGAAAATCTGCTGCGTCGGCGCCTCTTAAACTCGCGCTACGGAAGAAAGGCGGCAGCTGCCATTCTTGCATTCCATCCCGACGTCGTTTTGTCGGCCAACACGCCGCCTGAGGCGCAACAGCACATCATGCGCGCAGCGAGAAGGAGCGGCGCGCATTTTGTATTTTGGTTGCAGGACATTTATAGCGCTGCCATCGAAACCTATCTTGGCTCTCGCTGGTTCGGTCTGGGACGACTGATTTCGCTTTACTATCGTCGGACGGAGCGGCGGCAACTGCAGGAGAGTTCGTCGGTCGTCGTCATAAGCGAAGACTTTCTGAATGTTTTGCGCGATATGCGGGTCGATCTGGCCGACACCCACGTCGTTGAAAACTGGGGCGCGATTGCCAACATACCCGTCCTCCCCAAGGACAATGCATGGTCCCGCGAGCATTCCTTCGCGGATAAGTTTGTATTCCTGTATTCGGGCACCTTAGGATTGAAGCACGATCCGCTTCTGTTGCTGAAACTGGCCGAAGCGATTCCGGCGGACGGGTCGGCAAAGCTGGTTGTTGTGGCTGATGGAACAGGAGCTGACCAGCTCAAGCGCGCAGCGAAATCAGCCGCGAATGAAAATCTTCTGATTTTGCCTCTTCAACCATTGAGCCTTTTTCCAAGTGTTTTGGCGAGTGCAGATGTCGTTATAGCGTTGCTCGAAAAGGACGCAGGCCGATTCTCGGTTCCCTCAAAAGTGCTGAGTTATCTCTGCGCGGGACGTCCGATTCTGCTCTCTGCTCCCAGCGATAACCTTGCGGCTAAAACAGTTCTCTCCGCCGGAGCCGGGATCGTCGTCCGGCCCGGCGACACAGATCGTTTTTTGGAAGCAGCTCAGCAGCTGCGGCGAACAGCAACGCTTCGGGAGCAGCTTGGCATCAGCGGCCGGAGATACGCCAACAGCAAATTCGATGTCTCCGTGATTTCACGTCGTTTCGAGGAAATCTTCAAAAATACACAGAAAGAATGACCGCGTTATCGGTCGCTCATCCTTTGGCCGCGCACATTGGCGAGCTATTTACGATCATTTATCGATCAGCTTAATCGAAAAAGTATGGCCAACGCTTGACAGTCGCTATTAACTTTGTTGGGATGCGATTATCGCGTTGCAACATAAGTCCAGGGGCATCGAATACAAAAGATGGGAGGTTCGCGGTAATAGTCGGAGGCATTCGAAAGTCTCCGGTGGCGTCAGTGTTTGTATTCGCTTGGTTCCCAATACGGGACCATGTGTTGTTGTTGCAGGCATCGGGTTATTTGGCGGGGGATGTCATGGATGCGCAAGTCGGCAAAGTAGCTGCCCGTCAACGGGGTTTTGAGTCTCGCTTAGTTGCTCGATTCGGACCGGCTGTCGTCAAGCGAATGTTCGATTTCATTCTTTGTATTTTTGCAATGCCGACATTGTTGTTGGTTGGGCTTCCAATCGTCCTTCTGATCATGCTCGACGGTGGAGGGCCGCTTTATGCGCAGCGGCGTGTGGGTTGTAGCGGCCGCGAGTTCTTTTGCCTGAAATTTCGTACGATGGCTGTCGATGCCGATCGGAGGCTGATTGAGCTCTTCGAGTCCGATACTCGGCTGCGCGACGAATGGAAGGAAACATTCAAATTGAAGAATGATCCGCGCGTCACATGGATCGGTGGATTCTTACGCAAGACCAGTTTGGATGAACTTCCTCAGATCCTGAATGTGTTGCGAGGCGAGATGAGTTTGGTGGGGCCGCGGCCCATCACCAAAGACGAGCTGCCACTCTATGGTGCGGCCGCAGCCGGATATCTGAGTTGCAGGCCGGGCATCACGGGCCTGTGGCAAATCAGCGGTCGAAACAATGTCAGCTACGCGGCACGTATAGCGCTGGATACGAAATACATCGAAACTTGGTCGCCACTGCTGGATTTGGATATATTGTTGCGGACGATTCCGGCCGTTGTAACCCGCAAAGGCGCGTACTAGTTTGACAGCCGGGCGGACCATCCAGAAATGTAACCTTCCAAGGCGCTGAACTGCCGGTTGCAAAACGAGTCGACGGCGCTGCAGTTCTTGCTCAATTTCCGAGGAGAACGGGGCGGTGCCTGGGCGGCGATCCGGCCAAACCAAATCGCTGCTGAGGGAATTGTTTTATGCGTATCGCGATGATCGGAACCGGCTATGTCGGGCTTGTGTCGGCGGCATGCCTGTCGGAATTCGGCCATGAGGTGATCTGCGTCGACAAAGACGTTCAGAAAATCCGCGAATTGGATGCCGGGCGAATCCCGATTTTTGAGCCAGGCCTTGAAGAGGTGGTCGCAGCGAACGTAAAGGCGGGGCGTCTGTCCTTCACGCACAGTCTCGCCCAGGCGGTTTCGGGTGCGCAGTCGGTATTTATCGCTGTCGGTACGCCCAGCCGGCGCGGTGACGGCCATGCCGATCTGAGTTTCGTGTTTTCGGCAGCGGAGGAAATTGCTCAGGCGCTGAACAGCTATTCGGTCGTTATCACCAAATCGACAGTGCCGGTGGGTACAAGCCGTAAGGTCGAAGAGATTATCCGCCGATTGCGGCCCGATGCGGCGTTCGACGTGGCGTCCAATCCCGAGTTCCTGCGCGAGGGGTCTGCCATCGAAGACTTTCGACGGCCGGATCGCGTCGTGGTCGGCTGCGATACGGAACAGGCACGCAACGTGGTCAAGGAAATCTATCGCCCGCTTTTTCTTAACGAGACACCGATTCTCTTTACCGGACGAGAAACATCCGAACTGATCAAATATGCCGCCAACGCCTTCCTCGCCACCAAGATCACGTTCATCAACGAGATGGCCAATCTGTGCGAGCGGCTGTCGGCCGATGTGCAGGATGTCGCCCGCGGCATCGGCCTCGATGGCCGCATCGGCGCGAAGTTCCTGCACGCTGGACCGGGTTTCGGAGGTTCGTGTTTTCCCAAAGACACGCTCGCCTTGTTGCGCACCTCGCAGGAGGTTGGCGCTCCCGCGCGCATCGTGGAAACGGTCGTCGCCGTCAACGAAGCGCGCAAAAAGGAAATGGCGCAAAAAATCATCGCCGCGTTCGGCGGTGTTGCCGGCAAAACGGTCGCGATTCTGGGCCTCACCTTCAAGCCGAATACCGACGACATGCGCGAAGCCCCCAGTCTCGTCATTCTTCCCATGCTCGCGGCACAGGGCGCTATCATTCGCGCTTACGATCCCGAAGGTGCCGTGGAGGCGAAAAAGCTGCTCGATATCGAATTGTGCAAGGATGCGTACGAAGCGATTGCGGGCGCGGACGGCGTCGTCATTCTTACGGAATGGAACGAGTTTCGCGCGCTCGATCTTGCCCGCGTAAAGAGCCTTCTCTCCCGACCGCTTTTGATCGATCTGCGAAACATCTATCGACCCTCCCAGATGGCCGAGGCTGGTTTTCACTACGTCAGCGTCGGTCGGCGGGTCGCAGCGCCATCTTCAGGCATTTGAAGCGGAAGCAGGGCTACGATTTCAAACTCGCGTCAAAGCTCGCATAAAGCGCGGTCGAGGCCGCCCGAACGATCATGTCGAAATCGCAATCCGATCTGAGCTGCCGGGCGAATTCCAGCATAATCGCGCCATGCAGAACGGCCCAGAACGTATGGCCGATCAGTTTGGGGTCACCTGCCAGGATGCCAGCGCTCACAAGGCCTTCGACATGTCGGGTCATTGTCGCACGGGCTCGTGTCGCTGCACGCACGAGATCCGGATAGGCTTTTTCGTCCGGCTGCAAAAGATCGAACATCAAGCGATAAGAACTCGGTTCGGAAAAGGCGAAATGCATATAGGCCCGACCGACCGCATTTGATTTCTCGACGAAGTCGCCGGGCGCGGCATAGGCGTTTTCCAGAGCCTCGGCGAAGCGGTTGAAAGCACGGGCACGAACCGCCGCGAGAATCTCGTCCTTGTCCTTGTAGTATCGATATGGGGTCATCGCGCTCACGTCGACAGCGGCGGCGAGTTCACGCATGCTGAAGCCTTCGCGCCCGCGCGCGTCGAATATGCGGGTTGCCGCTTCGCACAGCCGCTCGCGGAACTTGCTGATTTCCGGCCTGGACAGGGTTTTCGGCAAAGATGCAGCCTTCTGCAGATTGGGTCTTGCGCCAGTCTATTATTTACTTTATAAATTTACAACGTAAATTATATTGGAGACGCTCCGATGAATGCGATCACGAACATCAATCCTTATCTGTCCGGCAATTTTGCGCCGCTATCGAGCGAGGACGATTTCGCCGAATTGCCCGTGACCGGCCGGCTTCCATCGGATTTACGTGGCACCCTCTATCGCAATGGTCCAAATCCCCAATTCGCGCCGCGTGATGGGAACTATCATTGGTTCCTAGGCGACGGGATGCTGCACGCATTCCAGATTGCGGATGGGAAAATCTCGTACAGCAATCGTTTCGTGCGCACGCCGAAATGGGAAGCGGAGCACAAAGCCGGCCGGGCATTGTTCGGAAGCTGGGGCAACCCGCTGACCACGGATCCCGACTATGTCGGCAAGGATAGCGGCGTCGCCAATACCAATATTGTCTGGCACGCGGGAAAACTCCTGGCGCTTGAAGAGGGCCACCAGCCCTTTGCGGTCGATCCCGTGACGCTCATATCTGAAAACTACGTGCCGTTGGCTGGCGAGGCCGGCCGCTTCACGGCCCACCCCAAGATCGATCCTGTAACCGGCGAAATGCTGTTCTTCAGCTACGGTGTGGGCGCACTGCCTCTGTCGGCGGGCATGGTCTTTGGCGTCGCCGATCGCGAGGGAATGACCACGCGTCTTGATCGTTTCGAAGCCCCCTTTGCCAGCATGGTGCACGATTTTATGGTGACGCGCGGACACGTCATGTTCCCAATCCTACCGCTGACGCTCAGTCTTGAACGCGCGATGACGGGGTTGCCGCCCGTCGCCTGGGAGCCCGGCAAAGGCGCGCGAGTCGGCGTCATTGCGCGCGACCAACGCATCGAGACGATGCGTTGGTTCGCGACGGACGCCTGCTATGTGTTCCACGTGATGAATGCGTGGGAAGAGGGAAGCAGGCTTTTTGCCGATGTCATGGAGTATCCCAACGCGCCGCTGTTCCCGAATGCGGACGGTTCGCAGGGTAAGCCCGCGGCGGCAATTCTCGTGCGCTGGACATTCGATCTGGCCGGTGCGAGCGATAAAATCCATCGCGAGATCCTGTGCGACGCTGCAGGCGAGTTTCCGCGCATCGACGATCGACGCGCGGGCCTTTCGTATCGTCATGGCTATTTTTCCAGAAATTCCCGTAACGAGCCCGATGTGCGCTTCGACTCCATCGCGCATCTCGATCTCGATCGGGGCCGGGAAGACTTTTACGTGTTGCCCAAAGGCGATGTGACGTCGGAGCCGGTCTTCGTGCCGCGGTCTGCTGCAGCGCCTGAAGGCGAGGGGTGGTTGTTGGCGGTCGTTTATCGCGGGCACGAAAACCGCAGCGACCTGCTCGTTTTCGATGCCGAGCGTGTAGCTGAGGGCCCGGTTGCGGTGGCTTGCCTTCCCCGGCGCGTACCGTTCGGCTTTCACGGCAATTGGCGCTGCCTGGACTAGCGGCCGTAAAGATATCCTCTTCAATTGCCCGCGGCAGTAGGCGGAGCTAGGCTCGCGACCGCGCGCCCGGCGGTGCGCCTCAGGGGGAAGTCATGCGCCGTATATTTCTCGTCGGCGGGGCGACGGCCGTCGTTCTCATCGTTGTCAGTGGTATTCTCTATTATTTGGGCGGCGAAAATCCCAACGGTCCATCGGGCGGCTTCCTCTCGCGTCTGGGCGCCGGCTTTCGCAGCGCCGTCAACCGCACGATGACGCCGGAGGAAATGGCGCAGGCGCCCGAATTCGCCTTTCGCCGTCTTGAGATCGACACCACCCAGCCGCAGGCGCAGGCCTGCCTCGTTTTCACCCGTGCGCTCGATGTGAGCGGCAAGACACATTACGAAGATTATCTCAATCTCGATCCCAAGACCCGCATCGTCGTGCGCGCGTTGGATCAGCGGCTCTGCGTCAGCGGGCTCGATTTCAACCAGACTTACAACGCCACATTGAAGGTTGGGCTGCCCGCAGCCACGGGCGAAAAACTTACCCAGGCGGAGACAGTTCCGATCGAGCTGCGCGACAAGCCCGCGCTCGTGCGGTTCGGCGGCGGGATCATCCTGCCGCGCGACAATGCGGATGGCGTGCCGGTCACGACAGTCAATATCGCCAGGCTCAAGCTGGAGGTCGTGCGGGTCGGCGACCGCCTCCTGTCGCAAATCGAAAGCGGTGTCGTTGACCAAACGACGATGTATTCCTGGGACGCGACCCAGCTCAAGAACAACCAGGGCACGCTCGTCTGGTCGGGTACGATGGACGTGGCGAACACGAAGAACGATTCCGTCGTCACGCTTGTTCCCATCCGCGACATTTTGAAAAACAAAAAGTCGGGCGCCTATGTGCTGGTGGTGAGTGATGCCGCCAAAACCGCAAGCGGTGACAGCAGCGGCAATGGCGACGATTCCGGCCAGCTGGCGGCGCAATGGGTGATCGATTCCGATATCGCGCTGACAACCTTCCAGGGTGCGAACGGGCTCACCGTCTTCGCGCGCTCCTATGCGACGGCGAAGCCTATCGACGGCGTCAAGCTCACGCTTGTTGCGCGCAACAACAATGTGTTGGCGACGGTCGTGACCGATATAAGCGGCCGGGCCGATTTCGATCCGGGGTTCTTCCGCGGCACGGGCGGCGACGAACCCGTCGTCGTGATGGCCTATGGCCGCAACGACGATTTCAGCTTCCTCGATCTGCGCCGCCCCGCGTTCGACCTCACCGACCGCGGCGTCGGCGGCCGCGCCTCTCCGGGACCGGTCGATGCGTATCTCTATACGGAACGCGGCATCTATCGCCCCGGCGAGACCGTGCAATCTGTCGCGTTGCTACGCGATCGCGTGGGCGCCGCGGTGACGGCGCCGCTCACGCTGGTCGCCGATCGTCCGGACGGCATGGAAGTCGCGCGCACCGTTGTCAAAGGCGATTTGCTCACCGCGGGCGCCGCCGCCTGGACATTGCCGCTTAGTCCCACCGCCCCACACGGACGCTGGCAGATATCCGCCTATGTCGATCCAACGGCCGATCCCGTCAGCCGTGTGGAATTCGACGTTTCGGATTTCGTGCCGCAGCGGCTCAAAGTATCGCTCACGCCTGTCGAGAAAATCCTGCACGCGAACAGCGACCTGCATGTGCGGGCGGAAAGCCGTTTCCTCTATGGCGCGCCGGCCTCGGATCTGTCCGGCGAAGGCGAAGCGCGCATCACGACCGATCCAGACCCCTATCCAGATTTTTCGCTTTATCAGTTCGGCCGTGTCGACGATTCCTTCTCCGACGTGACGGTCACGCTCGACGTTCCCGCAACGGACGCGACCGGCGTCACGACGGCCACGGGCTCCATCGGCGATCTTGCCGACACCACCCTGCCGCTCAAAGCCATCGTCAAAGTTTCGATCCACGAGCCGGGCGGACGCACGACCGACAAGACCGTCGACATCCCCGTTCGCACGCACGATGCAGCCATCGGCATCCGCCCTGATTTCGATGACGGCTCGGTACCCGAACAGGGCCGCGCCGGATTTGAAGTCATTGCCCTCAACGGCGATGGCAAGCGGATCGCGCTGTCCGGTCTTACTTATTCCTGGGTGCGGGAGGACACGAGTTATCAATGGTTCCAGGACAATGGTTCGTGGAAATACAATTCCGTCACGCGCGACCGTCTCATCACCAGCGGCAGTCTCGATGTCGGTGCGGCTGCGCCGGCGAAACTGGCGCAGGCTTTTCCCTGGGGGGAGTACCGGCTGACGATCACCGATCCGAAATCGGGCGCAGCGAGTTCCTATCGCTTCTATTCCGGCTGGGCCGCGAACGCCTCGGGCGACCGGCCTGATCGCATTCCCGTTGCGGCCGACAAACCCTCCTACGCGGCCGGCCAGACGGCGCATGTCTCGATCAAGCCCGCGACCGATGGACAGGCGCTTGTCGTCGTGGCGGGCGACCGCGTGTTCTCGTCGCAATTGGTGGATGCGCCGGCAAGCGGCACGACGGTGGACATTCCCGTCTCCGCGGATTGGGGCGCGGGCGCCTATGTGCTCGTCACGCATTATCGCGGCCTCAATGGCGCCACAGGTCGCGAGCCTGTGCGTTCCATTGGTGTGGCGTGGTTGGGCGTCGACAATTCGCCGCGCACGCTGGTCACCTCGATCGGCGGTCCCACGAAGATCACGCCGCGCCAGCGCATCGTCATTCCCGTATCCGTCAAAGGCCTTGATGGCGGCGAGAGCGCATGGCTCACGCTTGCCGCCGTAGACGAAGGCATTCTGCAGCTCACCGATTTCAAATCGCCCGATCCCGTCTCCTATTATTTCGGCAAGCGTCGCCTCGGCGTCGGCATGCGCGACGATTACGGCCGGCTGATCAAACCGGAAAAAGGTCCGATCGGCAGTCTGCGCGAAGGCGGCGACAATCTGGGCGGCCGCCCGCTGGCCGTCGTGCCGACGCGAACCGTCGTACTCTTTTCGGGCCTCGTGAAAATCGGCGCCGACGGCGTGGCACAGATTCCGCTCGACGTGCCCGATTTCAACGGCGAACTCCGGCTCATGGCGGTGGCGATGAGCGGCAAGAAACTGGGCCATGCCGAGCGCCCGCTCACCGTGCGCGATCCTGTCGTGGCCGATATCGTGCTGCCGCGCTTTCTCGCGCCCGACGACCGGGCTGCCGCCGCGCTCAACATGAACAATGTCGAAGGCGCGCCCGGCAGCTACACCGCCACCGTCACCACGACAGGCCCCGTCGGTCTCGACGCCAGCGCGAAAGCCGATGTTCTCACGCGCAGCCTCACGCGCGGCCAGCGCGTGCTCTTGCCCGTGATGCTCGACGGCAAGGGCCTCGGCATTGCCAATATCGCGCTCACCGTCACGGGGCCCGGCGGCTACAAGGTTTCCAGGTCCTGGCCGATCGAGGTCCGCGCGCCGCAGCTCGATGTCGCGCGCGACGACACCGCCATCCTGGGCGCGGGGCAAAGTTACACGGCGAATGCGTCGCTGGTTTCCGATCTCGTGCCCTCGACCGCCAGCGTCGCGCTCAACGTGTCCGCGGCGCATGGCTATAGCGACGTGCCGGGATTGCTGCGCTGGCTCGACAAATATCCCTATGGCTGCATCGAGCAGACCACGAGCCGCGCCATGCCGCTGTTGTATTTCAACGATCTTGCCGATCTGGCGCGCCTGCCGAAGGACAAGGCGCTCAGGGATCGCATCCAGGACGCGGCCGACAACGTGCTCGACATGCAGAACTTCGCGGGCAATTTCGGCATGTGGGCCGCGGGTTCCGACGCCGATCCCTGGCTTTCCGTTTTCGCGCTCGATTTCCTCGCCCAGGCGAAAGACAAGGGTTATGTGATTCCGAACGAGGCGTTGCGGCGCGGCGCCGGCTGGCTGAAGCAGGCTGCGACGTCGGATTCGAATGACGACGCCGTGCGCGCCTATTCCTTCTATGTGCTGGAGCATCTGGGTCAGCTCAATCTGAGCGATCTGCGCTATTTCAGCGATACGCGCGGACCGGAATGGAAAACGGCGATTGCGGCGGCCTTGACGGGCGCCGCGGCTGGGCAGGCGGGTGACCGTTCGCGCGCAACCTATGCGTTCGGCCGCGCGCGCCAGATCCTGATGTCGGCCAATCCGCTCACCTATTCGACCGACGATTACGGTTCCTTCGTGCGCGACCTGGCCGCTGCGACCGCGCTCGCCATCGAAGGCGGCGCGCCCGAAATCGTGCCCGCGCTCATGAAACGCACCGACGACGTCAACATGCGTCTCAACGCCACGACAACGCAGGAAAAGGCCTGGATGCTGCGCGCGGCCTATGAGCTCACCAGGCAGCGCACGTCGCTCGACATCGTGGTCAATGGCAAACCCACGACGCCGCGTGCTGGCGCGATACGTCTCGCCCCGTCTCTTGACGCACTCGCGCATGGCATCTCCGTGTTGAACAAGGGCGACGCGCCCGTCTGGCGCACGGTGTCTGTGCAGGGCACGCCGTCCACGCCGCTCGCCGCCGAAGCGGACGGCCTCACGCTCAAGAAAACCGTATGGACCATGTCTGGCCAGCCGGCCGATCTTTCGCAGCTCAAACAGAACGATCGCGTGATGATCGTGCTCGAAGGCCAGATGGCGAACGGCTATGCGCGCCAGATGGCGGCGCTCGATCTGCTCCCGGCGGGACTCGAGATCGAAGCGCCCGTCGCCGGCGACAGCGGCAAAGCCTATTCCTGGCTCGAAACGCTGAACGACGTGACCGTCGAAGAGGCGCGCGACGACCGCTTCGTCGCCGCCTTCAGCATCGGCTCGCAGGATCAGGAAACGCCGGATCGCAAAAAGCCGCTGCCGCCGCCGCCCACTTTCCGGCTCGCCTATATCGCGCGTGCGGTCACGGCGGGAACCTTCGTCATGCCGGCTGGCGTGGTCGAAGACATGTACGCGCCCGCCATCCATGCGCGCACCGACATGGGCAGCGTCACGATCTCGGCCGGTCAATGACGCACCGAGACCTGCGCGCGGAACAGGGAATTTCGCGGCGGAACTTTCCGGCAACGAATTCCCTGCTAGCAGGGAAATTAGCAGGGAATATTAGGAACAGGGAATAACACGAGCGGGTTCCCGCGCGCGGATCGCTGCTGATTTGCTCTTCCATGCGCGCAGCCTTCCACCTTCCTCCGGAGGAGGGTGCCTGCGCGACGCCGATGATTGGTCAAAGAAAAACCGGCCGCTCTTTGCGAGCGCCGGGTACACGATGCCGTTATGACGAAATTTATAATGCGTTTGATCAAACGCGTCAAGCACTTTTATTCGTACACAGAACGTTCCGTGTTTTTTCCACGGATTCCGCGGAAAATTCGACGGTTGCCTGGTGCGTGAAAATCGACGCGGCATTGGCAGTTCGCGATGCTGTTTCCGTGCGATGAACGCGCAGACCGCGCCGTGCCAATCCTCCAAGGTCCCCCCTACGCGCTCGTGGCGCGGACGGCCAGGGCCGCAAGCACGGCGGTGAGGGCGGAGACGGTCTGTTTGACTTCGCTTCCCAGCGCATGCCGGTCGGCGATCCAGGCGGGATCGTTATAAGTGAGATGAGCCGCACCGTCCGCGCCCTGCCAGATCAGCGCTTTCAACGGCAGATCGATGCCCGCCGTCTGGGCCGCCTGCATGAGCGGCGTGCCGGCGGCGGGATTGCCGAAGATCACCAGCGCCGTGGGCCGGAGCTTGAGCCCCACATCGGCCGCGCCCTCCGCATGGTCGATATGGGCGAAAACCGTGATGCCGCGACTTTCCAGTTCCTTGGTGAGCCGCTCCACCGTGGTGGCCACATCATGGGCGCTCCGCAGCGTCACGAGACCTTTCGCGGGCATGGGGAGAATCTCCACAAGGATTTACGACACGCGGGCCGCGTCTCACCTTATACTATATGCGTGGACTTGGGGTTTGAGGAATGGCGGCGAAAGCTGATGTCGGCACGCGCCGCTGGCCTTCACGGCTGATCGCGGCCGGTTTTGCGGCCCTCGGCGTTATTGGCGCGCTTGCTGCAGCGGACCGCGCCAATCCGCCGGATCTCGCGCGCCTCCGCATGCTGTCGCCCGAGGTGGTAGATCGCCATGGCGTGCTCCTGCGCCCGTTCCTGTCGAAGGATGGCTATTGGCGGCTCAGGACGCGCGTGCGGGATGTGAGCCCGCGCTATCTGGCGCTGCTCAAGGCCTATGAGGATCAACGCTTCGATTCGCATTGGGGCGTCGATCCTTTCGCCATTGTGCGCGCCGCGGTTCAGTTCGTGCGTGCGGGCCATGTTGTCTCGGGCGCGTCCACGCTCACCATGCAGACGGCGCGTCTGCTGGAGCCGCGGCCGCGCGGGCTCACGACCAAGATTTTCCAGATGCTGCGGGCGCTGCAACTGGAGGAGCGCTATTCGAAGGATGAGATCCTTTCCTTCTATCTGACACTGGCGCCGTTCGGCGGCA
>Ga0302324_100006950_pt1 | contig 24205 bp, 22 predicted proteins | sample Palsa_T0_1_FD_201949 | JGI IMG/M metagenome (GOLD analysis project Ga0302324, IMG submission 201949) | Peat permafrost microbial communities from Stordalen Mire near Abisko, Sweden - Palsa_T0_1 | ecosystem: Environmental > Terrestrial > Soil > Palsa > Peat permafrost | place: Sweden: Abisko... | reverse complement strand
ATGGCGGCGTCGACGACGCGGCGGTCGATATCGGCCGACAGGGCGGCCTGCCGTCCTTGCGTTTCGATCAGCTCGTGGATGACGCCCATCGCCGCATTTCCTGAGCCCGCTTGCCTTGCTGTGGGGTGTGCCGATCCGATGCGGGCCAATGTGACGCGGACGTTGCCAAAAATCGCCGGGGACTTTTGCGGGATCAGCTACTAGGAAGGCTATTAGTGATTCTACTATTAGTTTGTCCCGCAAGAGTCCTCGGGATAGTTCTCGCGACTCGTTGATCTTCCGTCGGGCGTCCCCGCAAGAGTCCCCGGCGTCCCCGCAAGAGTCCCCACCCCGCCTGTGGACAAGTTTTTGCGCCGGCGCGCCGTGGCAGCGACCAGGCGCGCACCGGCGCGGTAGCCGACTCGGGGGGGCACGCCGGCGCGGTCGGGCGGGCAGGGGGACGGGAATCCCGCTAAAGTCCCCACCTCGGCAGACGGCAGGACGGTGGCACCGCATGCGCTCATGAGGCACAGAGGGAGTGAGGCGCGCCGGGACGGCGCGCCAGGGCAGGGGAGCACGATGCACCGGCTGCGAGAACGCGTGCGGCGCCTGCTGCCCGATGCGGCGACGTTCGAACTCGGCGGCCCGGCGCGACTGCTGCCGATGGAGGGGCTGCGCGGCGTGGCCGTGGGGCTGGTGTTCCTGCAGCACTACTGCATGCAGTTCCTGGTGCTGGTGCCGCTCGGCGGCCCGACCCACGTCTTCGCGGTGGCGCTGCGCAATGTCGGCAACCGCGGGGTGGAGCTGTTCTTCGTGCTCAGCGGCTTCCTGATCTACAGCATCCTGTTGCGCAAGCGGCCGGCGCTGGGCCCGTTCCTGTGGCGGCGGGCGCAGCGGCTGTATCCGGCGTTCCTGGTGGCGCTGGCGGTCGGCGCGGCCGTGGACGCCTGGCGGCCGGTGGCGAAGATCCCCGGCGGGATCGTGGACGCCGGGTTCTATCTGCTCGCCAACCTCGCCTTCCTGCCCGGCCTGCTGCCGATCCCGCCGCTGTTCACGGTGAACTGGAGCCTGTCCTACGAGTGGTGGTTCTACGTCGCCTGCGCCGTGCTGGTCGGCACGCTCGGGCTCGGGCGGTTTTCGCGCCGGTGGCGCGTCGCCGGCATCCTGGCGCTGGCGGCGGCGACGTTCGGGCTGGCGGCGGCCGGGGTGGCGAACGTGCCGGTGCGCGGCCTGTCGCTGTTCGCCGGCATGCTGCTGGCGGAAGCCGCCGCCGCCGGCCGCAAGCCGGTGCCCGCCTGGGCGGCGCTGCTGGGCTTCGACCTCGGCTTCGCGCTGTGCAGCACGCCGACGCTGCCGGAATTCGGGCTGTCCGCCGTGCTCGCGGCGGCGTTCTACGGCGTCGGCTCGGCGGCGTTGCTGGGCGACTCGGTGCTGGGGCGGGCGCTGTCGTGGCGCTGGCTGCGCTGGTTCGGCAACATGTCGTATTCGTTCTACCTGCTGCACGCCTTCGTCGTGCTGGCATCGGTGCAGGCGGTGGTGCGGCTGACCGGCGGGGCGGCGCCGGACGCGGTGTTCTGGTTCGCCATGCCGCCGGTCTTCCTGGCCGCGAGCACCGCCGCCGCGCTGCTGTTCTGCGGCGTCGAGCGGCCATTCTCGCTGGCATACGCGCGCCGGCCGGCGGCGCCGGCGCTGGACCGGGAGCAGGGCAAGGCCCTGACGCTGCAGTCCCTGAGCAAGCCGCTTGCCTAGCGGTGCAGGCGGGCCGTGCCCGCAGGGCGGCGGTGTTCCCAGCCCTCGCGTTCCAGTTCCGGCGCATCGGCCTCGGTCTGCGGATACCCCAGGCAGAAATAGCCGATGAAACTCCAGTCCGGCGGCACCTCCAGCACTGCGGCCATGGCGGCCGGGTCGAGGATCGACACCCAGCCCAGGCCGAGCCCGGCCGCCCGCGCCGCGAGCCACAGCGTGTACACCGCCATCACCGCCGAATAGGCCGTGGTCTGCGGCATGGTCTGCCGCCCGAGGCCGTGGCCCTGCAGCGGGTCGGGCTCGGCGAACACGGCGAGGTGGCAGGGCGCCTCGTCGAGGCCGGCGAGCTTCAGCCGGGCGTACAGGGCGGCGCGGTCGGCGTCCTGGCCGGCCAGCGCCGCCGCATTGCAGCGCTCGAAACTGGCCCGTACGGCGGCGCGGCGGGACGGGGTTTCGACGGTGACGAACCGCCAGGGCTGGCTGAGCCCGACCGAGGGCGCCAGGACTGCGACCTCCAGCAGGTCGTCGAGCAGCGCCGGCGGCACCGGGTCGGCGCGGAAGCGGCGCACGTCGCGCCGCCATTTGAACAGCTCGCGCAGCCGCGCCTGGAACGCGGCGTCGAACACGGGCGCGGGGGCGTCGGTCAAGGCGGGGGCGCCTGATGCACGGCCAGCGCCTCGTACAGCGCGGTCTTGCCGACGCGCAGCCGTGCCGCCGCCTCGCGCACCGTCAGCCCCTGCGCGATCAGCAGCCGGGCGCGGCGCAGCCGGTCCTCGGTCACCACCGGCTTGCGGCCGCCCTTGCGCCCGCGCGCGGCGGCGGCGGCGAGCCCGGCGCGGGTGCGCTCGCGGATCAGGTCGCGCTCGAACTGGCCGAGTGCGGCGAACAGATGGAACACCAGCCGGCCGCCCGGCGTCGTCGTGTCGATCGCCTCGGTCAGCGAGCGGAACCCCACGCCGCGATCGGCGAGCGCCCCCACGGTCTCGACCAGATGCGCCAGCGACCGGCCGAGCCGGTCCAGCTTCCACACCGCCAGCACGTCGCCCTCGCGCAGGAAGCCGAGCGCCTGCGCCAGCCCGGGCCGGTCGGTGCGGGCGCCGGAGGCGCGGTCCTCGAAGATTTTGGCGCAGCCGGCCGCCGCCAGGGCGTCGCGCTGCAGCGCAGACTCCTGGTCGAGCGTGGAGACGCGGGTGTAGCCGACGAGCGCCATATCTGTCCGATTTGCCGTCCGGCAATCATCTTGTCCGATTTCCCGCGCCTTGTGGCGCGTTTCCGGACACCTGGCAAACCCCGCCAAACGATCGTCTGCCGGACAGCGGCGGCCCCCGGCGCCGATTGACCATCGCCGCGGCCGGCCCGTAACGTCGCCGGGATGGTTCCCCGCGAGGGGACGCAAAAGGGAACGCGGTCGAATGCCGTGGCTGCCCCCGCAACTGTTGGCGGCGAGCCGGTCGCCATTCCGCCACTGGGTCCGCCCCGGGTCATTCCCGGCGGCAGCCTGGGAAGGCGGCGACCGGCAGGGACCCGCAAGCCAGGAGACCTGCCATCATGGTCGCGGCATCCTGCCGCGGCCGGGACGTCAACGCAGCCGCATCGGGCGGGGTGTCCCGATGGGCCCGGCCCGATCCCCGATCGGGCCGCGCCGCGCCTGCAATGACATGGCGTCGGAGAAAACGACATGTGGACGGTGCTGAAATGGGCCTTCGATGACCGATCCGCCGCGCTGCGGCGGCCGATCATCGGCATCTACAGCGTGCTGATCCTGGCCAACCTCGCGGTCTGGGCCTGGGCGGTGCTGCTGTTCCGCGACCAGCCGGTCCTGCTCGGCACCGCGCTGCTGGCCTACGGCTTCGGGCTGCGCCATGCGGTCGATGCCGACCACATCGCCGCCATCGACAACGTCACGCGAAAGCTGATGCAGGAGGGCAAGCGCCCGGTCGGCGTCGGCTTCTTCTTCGCGCTCGGCCATTCGACCGTGGTGATCCTGGCCGCCGCGGCGATCGCCGGCACTGCGACCGCGCTGGCCGGCTCGTTCGACCAGTTCAAGGCGATCGGCGGCATCGTCGGCGCCGCCGTCTCGGCGCTGTTCCTGTTCGCCATCGCCGCCGCCAACCTGATCATCCTGCGTGGCGTCTGGCGCACCTTCCAGCACGTCCGCCACGGCGGACGCTATGTGGAGGAGGATTTCGACATCCTGCTGAACAGCCGCGGCCTGCTGGCGCGGCTGTTCCGCCCGCTGTTCCGGCTGATGTCGCGAAGCTGGCACATGTTCCCGCTCGGCTTCCTGTTCGGCCTCGGCTTCGACACCGCGACCGAGGTGGCGCTGCTCGGCATTTCCGCAACGCAGGCGGCCAAGGGCGTCTCGATCTGGTCGATCATGGTGTTCCCGGCGCTGTTCGCCGCCGGCATGTCGCTGATCGACACCACCGACGGCATCCTGATGCTCGGCGCCTACGACTGGGCGTTCATCAAGCCGATCCGCAAGCTGTACTACAACCTGACCATCACGCTGGTTTCGGTCGTGGTTGCGGTGCTGATCGGCGGCATCGAGGCGCTCGGGCTGCTCGGCGACCAGCTCGACCTGCAGGGGCCGTTCTGGGACGGCATCGGCGCGCTGAACGACAATTTCGGCACGCTCGGCTTCGTCATCATCGGCCTGTTCATCGCCGCCTGGTTCGCCTCGGTGATTTTCTATCGCTACAAGGGCCTGGACCGGATCGAGGTGACGCGCGCCGAACCCTGACCGGACGGGGAAGGCGCCACCCGAGGCGCCTTCCCCGCAGAAGTTGTGCGAACATACAAAAGATTGTATAGCCACCGGCGATGGAGGGACCTGCCAAGTCCTTGAGGTTCCGGGGAAGCGCCCTTGAGGACCTGCGCGCCTTCCCTGCCGTGGTCCGGCGTGAGGCTGGGTATCAGCTCGACAGGGTGCAGAATGGCCATGAACCGAGCGACTGGAAGCCGATGACGACGGTCGGGCAGGGCGTGCGGGAAATTCGGCTGCGGGATGCCGACGGTGCGTTCCGGGTCATCTACGTCGCAAAGTTCGCCGCGGCCATCTACGTCCTGCATTGTTTTCAGAAGAAGACCCGGACGACCGCCAGGAGCGATCTCGACCTCGCTGCGAAGCGATATCAGGAACTGAGCAGGGAGCTGAGCCAATGAGCGACCGGGATTTTGCAAATGTCTGGGACGCGATCGAGGACACGCCGGCCGAGGCGGAAAACATGCGGCTCCGTTCGGCGCTGATGATGGCGCTCGAACACCACATCAAGGGCCAGGGCTGGACCCAGGCGGAAGCCGCCCGCCGGCTCGGCGTGACGCAGCCGCGGGTGTCGGACCTCATGCGCGGCAAGATCGGGCTGTTCGGGCTGGACACCCTGGTGAACATGCTGGCCGCCGCCGGCCTGCGCGTCGAACTGCACGTCGCCGCGGCGGCTTAGCCTCATCTGCTCATGCCCTCATGAGGCCATGAGCAGATGAGGCCATGAGCAACTGCGGCCGGTACGGGCCGAGGAACAGGTCGCCGAGCGCGAAGCGCCGCCGATAGGTGATGTGCCGCTCGGCCAGATGGTGTGCGCGGTCGTGGCGGAGATGGCAGCGCTGGCACAGGCAGCGCAGGTTGCGAGCGCGGTTGTTCGCGGGGTCGTGGTCCAGATGCGCCGCCGCCAGCACGACGCGGGTATGGCGCAGCCGCGTCCAGTCCACGAGGTCGGGGCTGCGCGCCACCCGGCCGCGCGCATCGCGCCAGATCTGCCGCTCGGGGTCGAGCCAGCGGCCGTCCGGCAGCACGCGCAGGATCACGCCATGCGGCCGGCCGCAGGCCTCGCAGCGGCCGCCGGCACGGCCGAAGCGCACCTGCCGGCTGATGTGCGGCCAGTTGCGCGGATAGAGCGGGCGCAGTTCGCGGCGGATCGGCATCCGCCGAGGATAGCCGCCTCGTGCCGCCGGTACAAGCCCCCAATCAGGCTATGTGGCTGACGAGGCGCGCAATTGCCGCGCGCGCGTCCTCGGCTCAGAACAGCGCGGCGACGAGCCAGAAGATGCCGAGCCAGAGCCCGGCGGAGAGTGTGCCGATGGTCAGCGCCGCCGCCGGCCAGGGCAGCGCTGCGGGGGCCTCGGCGTGCCGGGCCGCGTGCGAAACTGTGGTGCTCCGGGACGCCATCGTGCCACCTGCCCGGCGCGTCCCCTGCGGCCGCGCTCCTGTCCCGGATACCAGGGCGGGGCTTACCGGGCGGTAAACGTGGCGTTTTCGCTTTGGCGTGTGCGCCGCACTATGATAGCCAAGCGAAATCGCTTTCTCGTCTCAGTAACGATCCCGGACCCCGTGGTCCGGGGCACGCGGGCGGTGGCTCAGCAAGGATCGGGTATCTTCCATGCACCCTGCCGGCACGTCTTCCCGGGGCACCATCCCGTCGGCCGCGTTCAGCCAGACGCCGCTGCGGGCGCTTGCCGCCTTCGTGGACTGGCTGTTCCTGGGCGACTGGCGCGCCCGGCTGGCGACGCCGCCGCTGCGCGCCGCCGTGCTGCTGCTCGCCGTCGTGCTCGCCGCCTTCCTGAGCTTCAAGGCGGTCGGCAACCAGATCACCGAGACCAACCTGCTGCGCGAGGACCGCGTCAACCTCGCACTCTATCTCGACGGCACCGCGTACAAGCCATTCGTGTACCGGGTGCTGAACCCGGCGCTGATCCGCCTTGCGGAAGACATCGGCGCGCCGGCGCTGCTGCGCGCGCTGCCGGGGCCGCTGGCCGAAAAACTGCCGGGCTGGTGCGCCGACGTCGCCGTGACCCCGGCGCCGACCTGCGACGACGTCGCCGCCTACGTCGCCGTCGCCGGCGCGGAATGCTTCGCCTTCCTGCTGCTGATCTACGCCGTCTGCCTGCGCATGTTCGGCAATCCGCTGGTGGCGCTGTTCGGCCTCGGCTTCGCCTTCTTCGGCGTCAACGCGGTGTTGCTGCAGCATCTGTCGCACGTCTACGATTTCGGCGTGCTGATGTTCGTCACCCTGCTGCTGCTGTGCCTGCAGCGCGGCTGGGCGCTGGCGTTCACGCTGCTGCTGCCGCTGGCGTTCCTGACCAAGGAAACGCTGATCCTGTATGCTGGCGGATTCTTCCTGGCCGAACTGCGCCACCGCACGCCCGGCCGCACCGCCGCGCTGTTCCTGGTGCAACTCGCCAGCTTCGCCGTCATCCACGGGCTGGTGCGCGCGCATTTCGCCGACAACCCGGGGCTCGGCCACGAGTACTACCTGCCGCAGCAGATCTATTTCTTCACCGAGCAGATCAGCATCTCCTGGCTGATCCCGATGACGGTGGCGCTGGTGCTGGTCTTCCATCGCTTCAGCGAAAAACCGCTGTTCCTGCGCCGCGCCAGCATCGTCATCGTGCCATGGTTCGTGCTGTTCCTGATCGGCGGCGTGGAGAAGGAACTGCGCGTGATCTTCGAGGTGCTGCCGCTGATCCTGCTGCTGACGATCGACAGCCTGGTGCGGCTGGTGCCCGGGATCGCGCCGCGCACCGCCGCGTCGCCACAGACCGGCTGAGGCGGCGACATGGACCAGGCCGTCGCACCCTTGGCAGACGAGCGGCCGCTGGTCGTGGATCTGGACGGCACGCTGCTGCGCACCGACCTGCTGGTCGAATCCTGTTTTGCCCTGCTCTCCGCAGCCCCGTTGCGGCTGCCGGCGGTGCTGGCGGCACTGGCGCATGGCCGCGCCGCCTTCAAGGCCCGCGTCGCCGCCGAGGTCACGCTCGACCTGCCGCGCCTGCCGTTCAACGAGGACCTGCTCTCGCTGCTGCGCGCCGAGCGCGCGCGCGGGCGGCGCATCTTTCTCGCCTCCGCCGCCGACGCGCGCTACGTCCGCGCGGTCGCCGAGGAACTCGGCCTGTTCGACGGCGTGTTCGCCTCCGACGGCGTCGCCAACCTCAAAGGGGCCGCCAAGGCGCAGGCGCTGTGCGCCGCGTTCGGCCGCGGCGGCTTCGACTACGCCGGCAATTCCGACGCCGACCTCGACGTGTGGGCGGTGGCCGGCGGCGTGCTCGCGGTCAACGTCTCTCCCGCCTTGCTGCGCACCGTGCAGCGGCGCTTCCCCGACGCCAGGGTCATCACGCCGAAGAAACTTGCGGCCCGCCACTATGTGCAGGCGCTGCGGCCGCACCAGTGGCTGAAGAACCTGCTGCTGCTGGTGCCGGGCTTCGCCGCGCACCGGTTCGATGCGACGATGGTGGTGGCCTGCGCGCTCGCGTTCGCCAGTTTCAGCCTGTGCGCCTCCAGCGTCTACCTGCTCAACGACCTGCTCGACCTGCGCCACGACCGCCAGCACCGCAGCAAGCGGCACCGCCCGTTCGCCGCCGGGCATGTGGACATGCTGCACGGCGTCGCCATGGGGGCTGCAACCCTCGCCGGCGCGGTCGCGATCGGGCTGCTGCTGCCGCTGCCGTTCCTTGGCGTGCTGGCCGTCTACGCCGGGCTCACGCTGGCCTATTCGGTGGCGCTGAAGCGGCAGCCGATCCTGGACGTGATCACGCTGGCCGGCCTCTACGGCATCCGCATCGTTGCCGGCGGCGCCGCGGTCGCGGTGACGCTGTCGCCATGGCTGCTGGCGTTTTCCGTGTTTTTCTTCCTGTGCCTGGCCCTGGTGAAGCGCAGCACCGAACTGATCGACCGGCTCGGCCGCGGGTCCGCCGACCCGCCGGGGCGCGGCTACCGGCTGACCGACCTCGCGGTGCTGCAGACCATGGCCTCGGCGTCCGGCTACGTCGCGGTGCTGGTGTTCATCCTCTACATCAACAGCCCCGCGGTCGCCGGGCTGTACGGCGACACCGAACGGTTGTGGGCGATCCCGGGCATCCTGCTCTACTGGATCAGCCGCGTGCTGATCCTGACGCATCGCGGCGAGATGCACGACGACCCGGTGGTGTTCGCCGCCCGCGACCGCACCAGCCTGGTCTGCGCCGGGCTGATCGCGGTCGTCGTGCTGGCGAGCATCTGAGCCACGGTAGAAGATTAAGGGTTATCCGCAGATTACACAGATAAGGTTTTATCCACAGATGGCACAGATAAGAATACTCTTTCTTATATGAAATATCTTCTTCCTGATCCTCTATCATCTGCGCCATCTGCGGATCACCCTTCTCTTGTCTGTGTCATCTGTGTATAACCATTATTTCCTGCTCGCCGGTTGGGGCAACTATCCGCGTGTCGCGGTACGCCAGCTCGCCCCATCCGATCGCGCCGCCGTGCTCGCGGCCGTTGCCGCCGAGCCCGGGCTGATCGCGCGCGGCAATGGCCGCGCCTATGGCGACGCCGCGCTGAACCCGCAGGCCACACTGTCGATGCTCGGCAACCGCGGCGTGCGCGCGTTCGACCGCGAGGCCGGGCGCATCACCGTCGAAGCCGGCCTGCTGCTCGGCGACCTGATCGACAACATCCTGCCGCATGGCTGGTTCGTGGCGGTGACGCCGGGGACGAAATTCGTCAGCGTCGGCGGCGCCGTCGCCGCCGACGTGCACGGCAAGAACCACCACGCCGTCGGCAGTTTTTCCGCCCATGTCGAGGCGATCGAGCTGGCGCTGGCGGACGGGCGGGTGCTGGCCTGCTCGCGCACGGAGCACGCGGATATTTTCGCCGCCACCAGCGGCGGCATGGGGCTGACCGGCATCATCCTCGCCGTCACGCTGCGGCTGCTGCGCGTCGAGACCGCGCTGATCCGCCAGCAGACCCGCCGCTGCGCCAATCTTGCCGAGGCGATGGCGGCGCTGGAGGCGACGCGCGCAACCTATTCGGTCGCCTGGATCGACTGCCTGGCGCGCGGCGCCGCACTCGGCCGTTCGCTGCTGTATCTCGGCGAGCATGCGCAACGCGAAGACGTGCCGGCGGAGCGGGCAGGGCTTGGGCCGGTGCGTCGGCGGACGCTGCGGGTGCCGGTGGATTTTCCGTCCTGGGCGCTGAACCGCTGGAGTGTCGCCGCGTTCAACGAACTCTACTGGCGCCGGGCGAAGCCGGGCACGGCGCTGGTCGACTACGATACGTATTTCTATCCGCTCGATGCGGTGCTGGCATGGAACCGCATCTACGGCCGCGCCGGCTTCGTCCAGTACCAGTGCGTGCTGCCGAAAGCCGCCAGCGCCGCCGGCCTGACCGCGCTGCTGACCCGCATTTCCACCGCCGGCGCCGGCTCGTTTCTCTCGGTACTGAAACTGTTCGGCGCGCAGGACGGCGTGCTGGCCTTCCCGATGGAGGGGTTTACCCTCGCGCTGGATTTTCCGGCCAACCGCCGGACGTTCGCGCTGTTGGGCGAGCTGGACGCGATCGTCGCCGACCATGGCGGGCGGCTGTACCTGGCCAAGGACGCCCGCATGAGTGCGGCGATGTTCCACCGCTCCTACCCGCATCTGGCCGCATTCCAGGCGCTGCGCGCGCGCGTCGATCCGGATAGCCGGTTCTGGTCGCTGCAGTCGCGGCGGCTGGGGGTGTAGAAAGGGTGTTATCCACAGATGACACAGATAAGAACGCGAGGGTTTTCCGCAGATGACGCAGATGGGCACGGATGAAGAAGATAGGATTTATTTATAATAAACTAATCATTGTCACGCCGAAAAAGCAAGTGGTGCATGCCATCGGTACGACCATCATGAAGTGTTCCCCGGATTCCCATATTTCCCGGCACGATCAGAACTAATATTCATAAAATCCCTTCTTATCTGTGTCATCTGTGGATAACCCTCTCTTCCTGCCTCCCTACGCTCACGCCGCCGTCGGTTGCAGCCAGGCCAGGGTGGCCGCCAGCCCATCGGCCAGCGGCGTCGCCGCGCGCAGGCCGAGGCGGGCGATCGCGTCCGACGGGTCGCCGACCGAGCGGGCGATGTCGCCCAGGCGCGCCGGCCCATGCTGCACCCGCAGCGGCCGCCCGTGCAGCCGGGCCAGCGCGTGCGCCAGCTCCAGCACCGAGGTGCCCTGGCCGGTGCAGACATTCAGCACGCCGCAGCCGTGCGCCGCCGCCAGGTGGCGCATGCCGCCGATCATGTGGGCCACCGCATCGGCCACGAACACGAAGTCGCGGGTCTGCGCGCCCTGACCGTGCACGGTCAGGGGCGTGCCGCCGGCCAGCCGGGCGGCGAAGATCGAGACGACGCCGCTGTACGGCGAGGCCGGGTCCTGCCGCGGCCCGTAGACGTTGAAGAAGCGCAAGCCCAGCGTCGGCACGCCATGCACCTGCCAGCCGACGCGGGCATGCAGTTCCGAGCCGAGCTTGTCCGCGCCATAGGCGGTCATCGGCGCCGGCCGCAGCGCCTCGCGCGCGATCTGCCCGCCGAGATCGCCGTAGACCGCGGCGGAGGAGGCGTAGACCACCGGCAGCCGGCTGCCTTTTTCGAGCCCGGCATCGCGTGCCGCCTGCAGCACCGTGACCGTGCCGGTCTGGTTGACCCGGTGCGTGCCCAGCCAGTCCTCGTTGCCGCGGGCGACCGAGGCGATGGCGGCGAGGTGGAAGCAGCCGTCGAGCCCTGCCAGCGCCGCCCGCACCGCCGCGGGATCGGCCACGTCGCCGGCGATCACCTCGCAGCGCGGGTCGAGGTTGCCGCGCCGGCCGGTGGAGAAATCGTCGAGCACCCGCACCCGGTGCCCCGCGCCCAGCAGGGCGTCGGCGAGGTGCGACCCGATGAAGCCAGCCCCGCCGGTAACCAGAAACCCGCTCACGCCGACCCCGCCCGTGCTCGTTGCGCAAAAACCATCCCGGCGGCGGGGCCGTCGAGCGAAAACATATGTTATCCGGACATCCGATCCGTTCCCACCGTTTTACGAACGGCGGCGGCGATCTGCCCGAGCAGATGCCGTGCAACCGCCAAAAGTCCCGCCGGGTTCCAGGGCGGGCAGAGCAGCACGCCGATGCGCTGGCGGCGGCGGCCAGTCCAGCCGGCCTTGTAGGCGTCGTCGCCGCGGCCGAAATCCAGCGCCGCCACGCCCTCCCGCTCCAGCAGATGCCGCAGCATCAGCGCGGTCAGCACGGTGCCGGGCGACAGCGCGCGGGCGGCTTCGTCATGCGCCAGTTTGTGCACCGTCGCTGTGGCCGCCGTCACAGTCCAGTACTGCGCCGCGACCGGCACGCCGCCCCGCCGCAGCACGCCGAGCCGCAGCACGCCGGCCGCGGCGGCGGCGTGCAGGAAGGCGGGGCCGAAATCCGGAAACGGTTCTGCCTCTTTCCAACTGCGCGCGTAGACGTCCGCGTACGCGGCGATGCCGGCATCGAGCCCGGCGCCATCGGCAATCAGGTCGAACGTCACAGACGCATCGCGTCCGGCGCGGGCCAGCCGGCGGCGGATGGTTTCCCGCAGTTCGCCCGGCCGGCCGGCGAGGTAGCCGGCCCAGCCGCCGGGGGCGATGTCGGCGTGCCAGTTGCCGAAATGGGCGAAGCGCAGCGGCACCAGCCCGGCGCGGCGGAACCCGGCGAGCAGCGGCGCGAGGCCCGGCCAGTCGAGGTCGAGCGCCTCCAGCCGCAGCGTGCCATGGCTGCGGCAGGCGCGGCCGAACGCCCGCCCGGCGCGGGCCAGCGCGCCGGCGTCGGCGTCCGCGGCCACCAGGGGACGAAAAATACAGGTGTAGGGTGCGGTCAGCCCTTCCAGGCGCCCGGTGGCGGCACGCTGCAGCGGCAGCAGCGCGATGGCCTGCCCGGCCTCCCGATACAGCAGCAGCCGCGGCCGCGCGCCGGCCGGCAGCGCGTGCGCGGCCACCGTGGCGAACCACGCGGCGCCGAGCTGGAATTCCGTCCGCTCCGCCTGCGCCAGCAGCGCCGCCGCGTCCGCCGGCAACGCATCGACGCTGTCGAATGCCTCGATCATCGGGCCTTCAGCGCGTACCAGGCGCAGCCGATCCATTCGTGCAGCGCGAAATAGCTTCGCTCCCAGGCCGAGGCGCGCGGCACGAAGCTGCTCCAGGTGAGCTGGAACCGGTGTTCCGGCAGCAGCGGCGCGGGCAGGGCGGTCAGGCCGGCGGCGCGGAACGCGATCAGGGCGCGGCGCATATGCCAGGCGTGCGTCACCAGCAGCACCGTGCCGATGCCCTCCCGCCGCAGGATGGCGGCGCTGAACGCGGCGTTCTCCCAGGTGGTTTTCGCGCCCGGTTCGACCCAGCGCGCGGCGATGCCGAAATCCTGTGCGAGGCTGCGCGCCATCAGGATCGCCACCGGCGCCCCGGCCGAACTGACCACGCCGCCGGTCACCAGCACCGGCAACTGCTCCGCGCGCGCCAGTTCGGCGCCGCCGCGCAGCCGCTCCAGGGTCAGCGCGCCGACCGCCGTCTGGTCCTGGCGCGGCCCGTCCGGGGCGGCGTCGCCGCCGAGGATGACGATCGCCTGCGGGTCGGCGTGCGCCGCGTCCGGCGCCACCAGCCCGCGTTCCAGCCCCGCCAGCAGCAGGCCCGGCACGACGGGCATGGCGAGCAGCAGCAGCGCCAGCATGGCCAACGCCGCCAGCCGCCGCCCGGGCGCCGGCCAGCGCCGCGCCAGCGCCATGCCGGCGAGCGCCAGGAAGACGAGGTTGACCGGCGGCACGAGCAGGACGGTCGCGATGGCGCTGAGCACCGCTGTCCAATGCCGCAGCAGCCCCGGGTCGCGCCAGCCCCCCACTTGCGCGAGCGTCTCGCGCAAGCCTCTTGGCGGCCGCCGCCCGCTGCCGCAACAAGGCGGCGTGCCCAGCGCTGTCCGCCTCTCCCTGTCGCCCGCTCCCGACATCGCCGGCCTCGCGGACGCATGGCGGGCGCTGGAGGCCCGGTCGGAGTTTTCTTTCTTTCAAAGCTGGACCTGGGTCGGCTGCCGCGCCGAGGCTCGCTTCCCCGCTGCCGTGCTGCTGCGCGCCGAGCGGGACGGCGAGACGGTCGCGCTCGCGCTCTGCAACCGCCGCCGCGGCGCGGTGTGGCTGAACGAGAGCGGCGATCCGGCGCTGGACGCCGCCTATGTCGAGCACAACGGCGTTTTGCGGGCGCGCGGGGCGGAGGCGCTGCTGCCGGCCTGCCTGCACGCGCTGCTGGGCACATCCTGGCGCGGCCGACGGCTGCGCCTGTCGGGCGTGGACGCGGCGCATGGTTCCGCCGCCCGGGCCGCCGGTGCGGTGCGGCTGCTGCGCCAAAGTGCCGCGCCGTGGATCGACTTTTCCGCACTCGGCACGCGGGATTTTCTGGCCGGCCTCAGCGCCAACACCCGCTACCAGCTGCGCCGCTCCGACCGCGCCTATGCCGCCGCCGGCCCGGTCCGGGTGGACCGCGCCGCCACGCTCGCCGAAGCCGAAGAATTTCTCGACGCGCTGGCGGCGCTGCACCAAGCCACCTGGACGGCGCGCGGCAGCCCGGGGGCGTTCGCCAACCCGTCTTTCCGGGTCTTCCACCGCGCTTTGCTGGCTCGCGCCCTGCCGCGCGGCGAGGCGGAGCTGCTGCGGGTTGCCGCGGGCGGGACGGTGATCGGCTACCTCTACAATTTCCGCCATCGCGGCCGCGTGCTGGCCTATCAGTCCGGCTTCGACTACGCCGCTGCCGGCCTGCACCAGAAACCCGGCCTGACCTGCCACCACGCCGCCATCACGCTGGCCCGCCGCGAGGGCGCCGTGGCCTACGATTTTTTAGCCGGCGGCGACCGCTACAAGACCAGTTTTGCCAACGCGACGACCGCGCTGTTCTGGCTGGACGTGGCACCGCGCTGGTCGCCACTCGGGGTTGTGTACCGGGTCAGGCAGGGGTTATCCGCAGATAGAGAAGGCAAGAATTTTATCCACAGATGACACAGATAAGAACAGAAACGACGATTTCTTATAAATAAATTAATCTTTCTTATCTGCGCTCATCTGCGGATCACTCTTCTCTTATCTGTGTCATCTGTGTCATCTGTGTCATCTGTGGATAACTATTCTTCGGGTCAGCGACGGCGGCGCCAGCCCAACGTGGCCAGCCCCACGCCGAACACCGCCAGCGTCGCCGGTTCGGGGACCGTGGTTCCGTAATAGTAGACGTACGAGAGGGTTAGGCTCCCGAAGGTGTCAAACGTCCCTTCGAAGTCGGCGTCGGAATCGGCGCCGACGGTTTCCAGCGTCTCGGACCACAGCGAGGCGCCGGTCGGCGGCAGCAGGGCGATCAGCGCGCCGTGCGGGGCGACCGCCTCGAACGCCGGCAGGTCGGCGAGCCCTTAGCTGACCGGGGCGGCGCCGGGCATGTCCCCAGGCATGTCCAGCGTGAACGAGAACGCGGTGATGTCGGCCAGCGTCACTTCCGCCGGATCGCCCGCCAGGGTGAAGCTGCCGGTGCCGGTCGCGGTGGTGAACCCCGACCCGCCGAAATCGCCTGCGCCCGTGTAGCTGATATCGACCGTTGTCGCCTGCGCCGGCGTGGCCAGCACCAGCGTTCCGGCGACCAGCATGGTCGGGATCAGCGCGGCATGTCGTCGAATTTGCATAACGGAATGATCTATGCCCGATAACTTCCGCGGCCGCCAGCGCTCACGCGGCGAAATCGGCGCCGCGCGGGGTTGCGTACTGGGTCGGGCAAGGGTTATCCGCAGATGACGCAGATAAGGTTTTTATCCACAGATACAGATGATGCAGATCAGAACAGAAAAGACGATTTCTCATAAAGGAATCAATCTTTCTTATCTTCGTCCATCTGCGTCATCTGCGGATCACGATGGTTGCTAAGCCAGATGCCCCGCATAGACCCGGTCCATCCGGTCCCAGGCGAAGTCGGACAGCAGCCGCTCCAGCCGCGGCAACGTCTTGGCCAGGTTGTTGTAATGGCGGAACCGCGACAGCCGGCCCGCGCCGGCGACGCGTGGCTGGCCGGGGTCGATCTCCCACGGGTGGGTGTAGAACAGGCCGGCACCCTGGGCCGCGTTGGCGCGGCGCAGCAGGAAGCGGAACAGCGGATACGGCAGCAGCCGGAAATAGCCGCCGCCCGAGCACGGCAGATTTTTCGACAGCACCCGCAGCGTCGTCATCGGGAATTCCCACAGGCCCGAACCGGCATCGCGATACGGCACCCGCGAGGCGTCCGGCGACCCGTACAAATCGTGCTGCACCGGATAGACCGAGGAGCTGTAGCGATGCCCGGTCTCGGCCAGGATGGAAAGCGCCCACGGCGTCTTCGGCCCGATCGAGAAGGTCGGCGCCCGATACCCCGTGACCGAAACCCCGCCGGCATCCTCCAAGAGGCCTTTGGCGCGAAAAATGTCGGCACGGAATGCCTCGGGGGTCAGCCCGTCGACGCGCTGGTGCCCAAAACCGTGGCTGGCCAGTTCGTGCCCGGCGGCGACGATGCGGCGCACCAGCGCCGGGTGCCGCTCCGCCACCCAGCCGAGGGTGAAGAACGTGCCGGCCACACCGGCGCGGCCGCACAGCTCCAGCAGCCGCTCGGTGTTCTGCTCCACCCGCCGCGGCAGGTCGTCCCAGGTCGAGCGGGGGATCACGTCGGCAAACGCCTGGACGTGGAAAAAATCCTCCACGTCCACGGTCAGCGCGTTGGCCTGCCGCGTCACCGCTGCCCGGCGCCGTAGACGCTGAGCGCGTCGAGCAGCCGCTGGAACACCCGGTCGCGCCGTGCCACCCGCGATTCCAGCGCGTCCAGCCGCGTCCGCAATTCGGCGACCGCCGCGGTGTCGTTGTGCAACTCGGCCTGCAGGTCGGCGTGCAGGGCGCTGCTGATGCCGGCGAAGTCGGGACGCACCAGCTCCGGCACCGGCGCCGGCCGGCCGCCCTCCAGGTCCTGCGCCAGTTCCTCGGCCGTGGTCTCCACCATCGTCGCGGTGATGTCGTCGGTTTCCTCCAGCGCCCCGTACAGCAGCACGCGCGAGCACAGCCGGTTGATCCGCCGCGGCAGCCCGCCCGAATGGGCAAACACCGTGCCGAACGCGGCATCGTCCCAGCGCGGCCGGCCGTGCCAGCCGGCGGTGCCGAGCCGGTGCAGGATGTAGGCGCGCGTCTCCTCGCGGGTCAGCGGCCCGAGATGGTAGGAGGCGAGCACGCGCTGGCGGAGCTGGTCGAGGTCGGGGCTGGCCAGCATGCGGCGGAACTGCGGCTGGCCGAGCAGGATGGTCTGCAGGCTGGCGCGGCCGCCCTCGGTGATGTTGGAGAGCATGCGCAGCTCCTCCAGCGCCGGGAGCGCCAGGTTCTGCACCTCGTCGACGATCAGCAGGCAGCGCCGGCCGGACAGCCGGTGGTCGCTCAGCACCTCCTCGAAGCGCAGCAGCAGCGTCGACTTGGTCGCATCCGGCGCGTCGATGCCGTAGCCGGCCATGGCCAGGCGGAACAGGTCGTCGCCGGAGACCTGCGTGGTGTTGATGCGCGCGACCGCATAGGTCTCGCGGTTGAGCTGGCCGAGCACATGCTCGATCAGCGTGGTCTTGCCGGCGCCGACTTCGCCGGTGACGACGATGAACCCCTCGCCCTGCGCGAGGCCGAAGGTCAGGTGCGCGACCGCCCGGGCATGCGCGCGGCTCTCGAAGTAGAACCGGCTGTCCGGGGTGAGCTGGAAGGGCGCGCCGCTGAGGTCGTAATACGCTTCGTACATCTCTCGATCTTCAGGCCGCGGCGGCCGCTACCAGAGTGGGGTCGTCAGCCAGGGTCGTCAAAACGTCTTGCGCAGTCCCAATATCACAAGGTTGGCGGTCACGCCGGGCAGACCGCCGCTGTAGTCGTTGCTGGTGTAGCTGTACTGCAGCGAGCCCGTCAGCGTCCGCGTCATCTGCCAGTTCAGCCCGGCGGTGGCCGCGATCAGCGTGGCGTTCTGGATCTGCTTGCCGGTCGCGGTCAGCACGCCGTTGGTCAGGATCAGCGGCGTGGCGTTGTTCAGCACGCCGTATTGCACCGAGGCGTTGAGGTTCACCACCTGGCTCAGGTCGTGCTCCCAGGACAGCGTGCCGTAGGTGCCGGTGGTGGCGGCGAGGCCTTCGCTGAACGAGAGGTTGCCGGCCGAGGCGATCACGGTCTGGCCGGCATTGCCGACCGGCGTCTGCGTCTGCTGCTGCACCGAGAGCTGGAAGCTGTCGCGCGGCCGCAGCCAGGAGACGCTGACCGACAGGTTCTTCGACTGGTAGACGGTGTTGTTGAAGCCGAAGAAATTGTCGGTCGGCAGCAGCGCCGCCCCGGTCACGCTGTTGATCGGGTGGCCGAACGCGTCGAACGACGCACTGGCGAGCACGTTGTTCAGCGTCTGCGTCGCGGTGGAAACGCCGGCCGAATACGTCGCGAACAGCCGGATGCTCGCGGTCGGCGCGTAGCTGGCGTTCACCGCCGCGGCGGTGGCACCGTCCTGGTGGCCGTAGGTGACGGTGATCGAGCTGTCCGGGTTGGGGGTCAGCTCGAAGCCCGCGCTCCAGGTGGCGTCGTCGTAATGTGGCGCGCCGGGGCCGGTGTAGCGGATGTCCTCCCAGCCGATGCTGGCCAGCGCGATGATGTCGCGGGTGATCGCGTAGCCGGCCTGGTAGCTGGCCACTGTCTGGCTGGCGTTCTGCAGCGCGCCGGTGCCGGTGTCCTGGGTGGTCGAGGCCGACAGCGTGTTGGACAGGCGGCCGAACTTGTCGCCCGACTTGAAGGTGAAGAACGCTTCCTTGGTGCTCAGCTCCTGGGCAGGAGTGCCGCCGGTGACCGCGCCCGCCGTGGTTTCGCTCGCCGTCACGCCGACCTGCCCGGTGCCCCAGTCGCCGAAGCGATGCGTCACGTACGGCTGGATCGAGAAATTATAGGTCTGCAGCTCGTTCTGCGGGGACAGCGCAACCGTGCCGGTGGGAGCGGTGACGGCGCTGGCCGACTGCACGGAGGCGAAGCCGGTCGTCCTGATATAGAACTCGTCGGGCGAGACCGCGAGCAGCGCATCGGCGCCGAGGTTCTGGCCGATCTGGTTCTGCGACCCCTGTGGCGTGTAGATCGAGACGTTCGGCGAATAGTACAGGTCCGCCTGCAACCGCGCGGTGCTGCCGTTGATCGAGATCGACGGCGCAACCACGGTGATCAGGCTGGCCTGGCGGTTGGTCCCGGTCTGGAACGTGTTGTCGGTCCACTCCTCCTGCAGCGAGATCCCGGGCGTGATCGTCCAGGCTGGCGCCGTGGTCGCACCGGCCGGCGGCTGGTTGGTGCCGGTGGGCAGCACGCCTTCGATCTGCGCCCGCAGGCTGCCGGGCAACGCATCGTTGCCGGCCGGCGCTGCGGCAGCCGCCGCCCCTCCGCCACCGCCGCCACCGCCGCCGCCCGCCGCCGTACCGGTATCGCCGCCGCCCGGGGCGACCTGGGCGCGCGCGATCACGGCGAGGCTGCAGCCGGCGGCGACCAGCATCGCGGTGCGGCAGATGCGGCCGCGCGAACTGGGGCGCGGCGGCAGCGCCACCGCCCAGTGCGGCGGGGCCACGGCCAGCCGCGCCGCGGCCGGGCACTGCCACGGGCGATGGCCGGACGGCCGGGACCCGGAAAGTCGCGGTCCTGAGGGATGGGCGGGCATCTGCATGCCGGCTTAGCGCAGCTCCGGCCGGGGCCGGCGCTCACCTGGCCCGCGTTTGCCAGGCCCGCGTTTGCCAGGCCCGCGTTTGCCAGGCCCGCGTTTGCCAGGCATAGGCTCGCCCGGCCCTGGCCGGTGCCGTTGTTTGCCCGACCGGTCGTGGCACGCCGTCATGGCGGATCCCTAGGATGGGTAACCGAAGTAGTAGTACGACCCGAACGAGTGCCGGTGCGTCAGCCGCACCTTGTTGAGCACAAGAATGAGATTCGGGCACGCTTTTACCAGTTCGAGCGAGGCGCCGAGTTCGGCGCGCTGGGTGCGCCCGGCCTCCACCACCATGATCACCTGATCGACCAGCGGTGCCAGCGTGCTCGGGTCGGAGGTGGACAGGCACGGCGCGGTGTCGAGGATGATCACATGATGGGTGAAGCGGCGGCGGATGCGCTCGATCGCGGTGGCGAGCGCGCGGGTCACGCCGGCATCGGCGGCGCCGGCACTGGCGATGCCGAGCGGCATCACCTGGAACCCCTCGACCGCGGTGCGCACCAGCAGGTCTTCGGCGCGCAGCTCCGGCTGGTCGACGAGGTCGAGCAGCCCCGGCCGGTCGCGCAGGCCGAGCAGCGTCGACAGCGAGCGCGGCTTGGCGTCCACGTCCACCAGCAGCACGTCCGACAGCCCGTTCTGCGCCACGCTGACGGCGAGGTTGAGGGCGGAGAAGCTTTTGCCCTCGCCGGGGCGGGCGGAGGTGACCATCACCAGGTTGGCGGCGCCGGGGCCGGTGCGGTTGGCGGTGCGCAGCGAGCGCAGGATGCGCCCGACGGTGATGCGGTACTCCTCGGTGACGCGGCTGCGCACGCCGGCCAGCGCCAGGCCGCCGCGCTTGAGGGCGGCCATGTCGAGGAACGGCGCGCCCGCCGGCAGCTCCGGCGCGCCCGGCGGCGGGCGGACGCCGGGGCGTGCCTCCGATCGCGTCTCGGGCCGCGACATGGCCGGCTCGGCAAGCGGCGGCAGCGGGGCGTCGGGCGGGACGTCGCCGGGAATGAAATCGGCGACGAAATCCGGCTCCATCTCGCCGGCATCGTGGGTGCCGATATCGTGGGCGCCAGTGTCGTTGGCGATCGGCGGCGGGCCGCCCGCCGGCAGGGCAGGCGGGCGGGCGGCATCCACAGCGGCGGCGGCCCGGCCGGGATCGGGTGGCGCGAGGCCGGCGGTGCCGCGCAGGCGCGCGGCGACGCGCTCGACCAGGTGGGCGGGGCGATCGGCCATCGTCAGGCGATGCCTGCGTGCGCCATCTTGAGCACGAGCCCGCCCCAGACGGCACACAGCAACAGCACGGCGAAGGCGAAGCTGCCGATGCTGAGCAGCCGCCGGTGCAGCGGCACGGCGGCGGCGATCAGCGAGATCGAGCCGGCCACCGGCAGGTCGAGCTTGCGCAGCTCGTCGACCGTCTGGAACGAGCTGTCGAACTGCAGCAGCATCAGCGCGAAGCCGACGCCGCCGGCGAGGCCGAGCGCCAGCACCGCGGTGTCCATCAGCGAGCGCTTGGGTGCCACCGGGTTCTGCGGCACCTGCGGCGGGTCCACGACTTCGAGCTTGACCTTCTCGGCCTCGGTGTCGGCGGCCGAGGCGATGCGCATCTCCTCGCGCCGCGACAGCAGCTCCTCGTGGTTCTTGCGCAGCACCTCGTAGTCGCGGCTGAGGTCGGCATATTCGGCCATCAGCCCGGGCACGCCGCGGGCGATCGCCTCCAGCTTGTCGCGGTCCTTGATCTGGTCGCCGATCTGGCGCTGCAGCGTGGCGATCAGGCTGTCGGCCTCGAACATCTGCAGCTTGAGCTGCTCGTGCACCGGGTTGGGGATGCCGCGCAGGCGGGTGCCGCCGACGACGGCGGTGCGCGGCGGCGCGCCGCCGGTGGCGTCGCCGCCGACCGCGCCGGACTTGATCTGCGCCACCAGTTGCTTGGCGGCGATCACGTCGGGGTGGTTTTCGGTGTATTTCAGCCGCAGTTCGGCCAGCCGCCGCTCGGCGTCGATCAGCAGCGGGTTGCCGCCGGCCACCGGCGCGCCGTTGGCGTCGACGTCGCCCGGGTCCAGCATCTCCGGCGTCGCGTCCAGCTGCTGCTTGACCAGGTCGCGGTGCTGCTGCGCGTCCTTCAGCCGCTCCTGCAGCGCCGCGAGCGTGTTGCGTGCCATCTCCAGGTGCGAGAGGCCGCCGTTCGCGTCCTGCGGCAGCAGGTCCATGTACTTGATGCGGAACTCCGCCCGCTTGGCTTCCGAGAGGCGCAGCTTCTGCTCGTACTGGGTGATCTGCTGCTCCAGGAACTGCCGCGCGTTCTCCATGTCGGTGCGGCTGGTGCCGGTCTTGCTCTCGATGAAGATGGTCAACATGGTCTGCACCACGTCGTAGGCGAGCTTGGGGCTGGTGGAGCGGTAGGTGATGGTGAACAGGTTGTGCGTCTGCGGGTTGATCTTGATGTCCTGGGCCAGGCCGAACACCATGCGCTCGAGGTCGGAGGGGCCGCCGACGCTGAGTTCGAGGTCGGTCTTGGAGATCAGCTTCTCCAGGTTCGGCCGGCTGAGCACGGTGTGCTCCAGCAGGTCGAGCTGGCTGGTCGGCGTGTTGTCGAGCGCGATGCCGCGCAGCAGCGGCGTCAGCACGGCGTCCGAATCGACGTAGATGCGCGCCGAGGCCTCGTACTGGTTGGGGATCGCGGCCACCGCGAACCAGCCGGCGATGCACAGCACCCAGGCGATCGCGAGCGCGATCCAGCGCTTGCGCCAGATGCTGAAGGTGAAGCGCTGCACCAGCGAGCGCAGGTCATCCATGCCGGTTATCCATGAAGGGGGCATCCATCAGCAGGGGGTCCTCAGAACCAGCTCTGCGGAATGATCAGCGTGTCGCCCGGCTGCAGCTCGACGTTCTGGCTGATGTCGCCGTCGCTCATCAGGTCGGCCAGGCGCACATGGATGGTCTCCGGCGCGTCGTGCCCGTCCTTGTCGTGGCTGCGGCGGATGATCACGGCGCGGTTGCCGGCGGCGTAGCGGGTCAGGCCTTTGCTGGCGATCATCACGTCGAGCACCGTCAGGTGCTCCCGGTACGGCAGCGCCAGCGGGTCGGCGGCCTCGCCGATCACCCGGATCTGCTGGTCGAGCGGGCCCACGAAGCCGCGCACGATGATGGTCACGCGCGGGTCCTTGATGAACTCCTTGAGCCGCTCCTCCATATCCTTGCCGAGTTCGGTCGGGGTCTTGCCGGCGGCGACGACGGTCTGGATCAGCGGCGTGGAGATGCGCCCGTCCGGCCGCACCGGCACGTCGGAGCTGAGCTGCGGGTTGTCGTAGACGAACACGCCGAGCTGGTCGCCCGGGCCGATCACGTATTCGGCGGTCGGCAGCGGCTTGCCCGAGGACACCTGCGGCGGCAGGTCGGGCCCGAACAGGCCGCCGGGCGCGAACGGATTGACCGGGCCGGCGCAGGCGCTCAGGGAGCCGGCGCCGAGCAGGAGCAGAACCGCAAGCCAAGTCGTGCGTCTGGAGCCGATCATGTTCGTTCCGGTTTCAACGCGAACTGCGAGGCAAGGAACCTGGGCAGGGATCGCCTGGGCCAGGGTCGTCTGGACGGGCTGGGCACGGCAGTCTGGTAGGCGCGGAAGGGAATCGAACCCCCGACCCCTGCCATGTAATGGCAGTGCTCTGCCGCTGAGCTACACGCCTCCACCCCGGCCGTCCAGCAACGCGTCCGGTACCCTATCCAGCGCTCTATCCAGCACTGGCACATTTTGCGCCCCGACATCCAGTGTGCTGACATTCAACACCCTTTTGGCCGCCGCTGCGACAACCGGAGCGTGCAATGCCGGCCGCGGCGGACAACCAGCGGCCGCCGGCGCCCATCCCGAGGCCTGATCCGACGCGGCCCGCTGGCATACGGACCGGCATTTCGGATAGGCTCGCCAGGGCCGCACTGCTACACCCGCGCAACGTACAGCTTTCCCCCGCCACGCCGCAACCCCGGAGGCGGTATTATGTGCGTGTTCCCAATGAAAACGACATCGTGACCGTCGTGAGCCGCATGAGATTGCTTGACCGTATCATTGATTCTGTATTTAGATGTCAACCGGACGGGGCCGCATAGGGAACCGCGTCGAGGCTGGCCGGAACTGAACCATCGGGTGATGCACGACACAGCGCGGGTCGTGCGGCCTCCCGTAGGGTTGCAGCCGGCCGATCGGCGCCGACCCGCATCCCGTCCACTCACGTCTGATTGCAGAGGGCGCCTTGGACAGTCGCGATAGCAGAGATGGCGGCGGCATCGGCGACCCACGCAGGCGCAGGCGCGCCCGTGCCGTGGCGGTGGCCCGCCCGATGCCCCGATTCGGCCGCCCCGACGACGGGTTCATCGCCCGCGTGTTCGGCCAGCACGTCTCCCCCGAACTGCTCGCCTTGTGGCTGGTCGAGGTGCTGGCCTGCTCGCTGCTGCTCTATGTGCTGCTCTCGCATGGCCTCGCCGACGAGACCGCCGCCGCCGCCGGCGTGCACATGCACGTCGCCAACCAGGCCGCGGCCCTGGCGCTGACCTTCGGCCTGACCTCGGCCGCCGTCGGCCTCTACAGCCCCGACGTCTACCTGCGCACCCGCGCCCTGCTGCTCAACACCGCAATCGGCGCCGGGCTCGCCTTCCCGCTGATCTGGCTGGTCGGCCGCGGCGTCGGCATCAACCTCGCCGGCCTCTCCACCGCCGGCATCAAGCTGGCGCTGAAGGTGCTGTTCGCCTGGACGCTCGTGCTGTTCGGCCTGCGCCTCGCCTTCTCCTACGCGCTGCGCGCCGACCTGTTCGTCCGCCGCGTGCTGATCGTCGGCACCGACGACAGCGCCGCCCGCATCGCCGCCGCCGTGCGCTCGCTGCGCCGCGGCTTCTTCGAGGTCATCTCGGTGCAGTCGGCCGACGACGCCGGGGCGCTGGCGCCGCGCCGGCTGCGCGCCGAGCGGGTGTGGGGCGTGATCGTCACCGCCGACGCCTGCGAGC
>Ga0302324_100006947_pt1 | contig 24212 bp, 22 predicted proteins | sample Palsa_T0_1_FD_201949 | JGI IMG/M metagenome (GOLD analysis project Ga0302324, IMG submission 201949) | Peat permafrost microbial communities from Stordalen Mire near Abisko, Sweden - Palsa_T0_1 | ecosystem: Environmental > Terrestrial > Soil > Palsa > Peat permafrost | place: Sweden: Abisko... | reverse complement strand
CAGGCAGAAAGTGCGGTGCCGGGACTGCATGACTTCGATTTTTTGTTCGGACGCTGGCAAGTCCATCATCGAAAGCTGAAGCATCGCCTCGTCAACAGTCACGAGTGGATCGAATTCGAAGGCACATTATTCTGCCAGCCACTGATGGGTGGCTACGCTAATGTCGACGACACCGTGTTCGAAGTTCCGGGCGGCACTTACCGCGGCGTAGCTACCCGATCGTTCGACGCCAAGACGGGGCAATGGTCGATCTGGTGGCTGGACAGCAGGACGCCACTCGGGCCGATGGATCCGCCGGTGAGAGGCAGCTTCCACAATGGCGTAGGAACGTTCTATGCGAACGACGATACCGAAGACGGGAAACCAGTCCGCACGCGGCTCCTATGGTCCGAGATCACACCCACCTCAGGTCACTGGGAGCAGGCAGAATCACCCGATGGTGGAAAAACGTGGGAAACGGATTGGATCATGGACCTCAAACGAGTGCAATAGTTCGTTGAGTGGATATTTGCCTTCGAGACCCGGCGCATCGTTAGCCGCAGCAAAATTGACAATGTCGTTGACGACATCGTCAAGCCGCTCTAATACGCGAAAGGTTTTCCGCAGGACACTTGATGTCGGCGAGTCAACTGTTGATAAATCGCGATTACCCTCATTGACCGTGCCGGGGGAGTGTAATCGCATGTTCTCAAGAATCCGCGTTTATACAGGCCGACAGTCAGGGCGGTTATCCGCCTCTATAGCATCCCGCCAGTCTTTACCGCCAGAAGGTTCAGGGCCATCTCCAGCTTCGTGATGGCCGCCCCAACCTCTGGATGTTGTCCGATTCTCTCGTGCATTGCGGTCAAAATCTGGTGGGCGCTTCTAACGTGGGCTTCGGCCTTGATCTCTGCGCACTCACCTTTTTCGTCGTAGTCACAGGCGCGACCGGGATGGGCCTGCTTGCATTTCTCACACAGTTGAGTAGCCATTCCACTTCCTCCAATTTGCGACCAAACATTTCGCGGAGATGCGACCGGATAGGCCGGGATGCACCATATCGGAATGCACCATCACGTTACGTGGTATTCCGATTCGGCGTATGGTCAGAAGCGACCACTCTGAACAAGGGATGCGCAACCGGTGGCGCTGGCTTCAATTGGCGTCGCATCTGGCGTAACATCCCCATTACACCGATCAATCATATGACGCGCTCAGGAATGGTCAGTTGGAAGCCGGTCGGCGTGGTCGTTGAGGGACAACCCGTTCGGGTCCGCGATGTGAATGTCTGGGATTACAGCTGGACTCAAGTGAACGAGCCTTCGGTCGAATTGCCCCACCCCAGCTATCCTTCGCAACTGCATTCGATGAACGTGTACGAGATCAAAGCAGCCGGCGAACGTATTCGGTTCGCGGCGGGAGAGCTTTCCGTAAATGTGTGGGGCTTCTACGTGCCCGAATGAGACTGTCTCGCCACGTTGGCGAAAAATGCCCGGGATTTCCAGCCATGGGGCGCGGGCGGGGACGCACGCGTAGCAATTCACCTCTGGCGTGTGACGGGGAGGGGTGGCCGCTTGGCACGATCTTTGTCAGCAGGTTGGCCAGGCGTTGGAGGGGGCTCTTTCCCTCCGTTGGCACGGGCGGTTGATTTCGCAGCTCCAGCCGCCGGGCTGGTTCCGTCGGCATCATCATGAAGAACAACGTTGAGAAGTGAACTGTGCACGCGTAATTTGTCGCCAACGTCATACTGGATAAAACCCAGCTTGCGAAACCGGTTCATGAAGAAGCTGACCCGCGAGCGGGTCGTCCCGACCATCTCGGCGAGAGTCTCCTGACTTAGTTTGGGGACGGACATTTCCGAGACTCCTTCTTTGCCGAAGTGCGCCATTAAGAGAAGAACTCGCGCGAGCCGCTTCTCGCTGGAATTGAAAAGCTGATCGACCAGGTCATCCTGATATCGAATGTTCCGCTTCAGCAGGTATTTGACGAACAGGGCCGACAATCTTGGTTCCGCGCTCATGGCGCGCATCATCGCCTTGGGCTCGATGTGCAGCAGGACGCAGTCAGTCATTGCGGTTGCAGACGACATGCGGTGGGGCTGACCAGCGAGTCCACCTTCGCCGAAGAAATCGGCCTCGCCCAGAATGCCAAGAGTTGCTTCTTTTCCGGCTTCCGACACTACGCTCAGTCGCACCTTCCCCGATTGGACGAAGTATAGGCCGTCCCTGGAATCGCCTTGCGTGAATATCTTGTCCTTCTTTTGGAAAGGAAGCATAACCCTGCCCTTCCCAATGGTTGAAAGAAAGGTGTGGGGATCGAAATCAGGTTTACTCCTCGCGCTCGTGCTTTGCTTCGCCAAAGGTCCGTCCTAACTGGAGATACCACCACTGTCAATTATGAGGAGCAAGATGAATCAATGCTGATCAGTAATGCTCACAGTGCTTTGCCGCGTTCAGGGACGCACGGGGGGCTCGCGAAGATTAGGAATTCGTCATCCGGCCATGCTGCTGCGGGCGACGCCGGGACGGGGCGGGATGAAATCCCTTTCAGCTCGGTAACAGTTACCGTCGTGACCCCGATCTTTTGCGCGCGGGGGATGGCACCACGGTTACCTTTCCGAGGGCCGGGGCTGGGCATAGTCTTTATCGAGTGGCCTGCCCTGAATCCCTTGAAGGGCGCGGCGTTTACGCGGTTCGGACGGAGCGCAGGAAAACTCACTCGCTATGGTGGAGAGGAATATGCAGCGACAATTCTTGAAGATTCTGGCGGTCGTGACGTTGGCGAATTGGGCGGCGTACGGGCAGTCGTTGAGCGGACAGGCTTCGGCCGGACAGGTGGGACAGGCTTCGTCGCGGCAGGTGTCGTCTGGACAATCGTCATCTGGACAATCTCTGGGCGACATTGCGCGTGCGCTGCGGGAAAAGCAGAATTCTTCACAGCCGGCGGCCAGCGCGCCGTCGAAGGTGATCACGAACCAGGATCTGGGCGAAGGGCCGGAGGGGCGTCCGGATTTGCGCGTGGCGCCGCGGCCGGTGAGTTTGGAGCGTGGGTCTGGACTGCAGCCGGGACAACAGCGCGGAGGAGATGCGCGGGCGGAGCAGTGGAGAGGCCAGATTCTGGAGCAGAAGAACCGGGTGGCGGCCCTGCAGTCGCGGATTGACCAGATCAGCGTGTCGCTGCATTCCGGAGCGCCGCTCGCCTACAACCGGAACCAGGCGTTCCAGGCGGACCGTCTGGCGGAAATGCAAATGCACCTGGATGAGCAGAAACGGCGGCTCAACGAGATGCAGGAAGCGGCACGGCGCGCGGGCATGCATACGCAGGTGGTTGACCCGTAGGGCGTGATCGGTGGAGCATGATCCGCAGAACTCAGGAGCGGCAATAGACTGCCAAGCTCGGAATTGATAGTTGGGTCGTGTGCAGTTTGGTCTGGACGCGAGTGTCGATCAGTTGGAGACCCCGCACTTCGCCTGAAGAGCGGCTCCGCAGGGATGACGCCCAGACTGATGCTTCATCAGAATCCAAAATCAGAATCCAAACATTTCCGGCACGCTCACCTTTTCTCTGGGGCTTTCGGAGTTGACGGCGAAGTCGGTGATTCCTCTTTTCCCTGCATCGCGGCCTTGAAGCCGCGAATGCCTTCGCCCATGCCTTTTCCAAGCTCGGGCAGCTTTTTCGGACCGAAAATCAGCAGGGCGATTCCGGCGATGACGACGAGATGCATGGGTTGAAACATGCCTTCAAACATGGGTGTTTCCTCCAATCAAAGAATGAATTCGGTGGTAGTAGTGCAATTTGATAAGGAAGCGAGCCAAACGCGCGATTATTGCGTCGCAAAGAACGCGACGCGACGCGTGGCTCGCCCCAGATCCGTCGCTGCGCAGAAAATGCTTGCTAGGGATGACAGTCAAACTGCACCACTACCATTCGCGGTTGCTGAACGACGGTCAGGCGCCGCGCTGTGCGGCGTCGGCTGCGACCGCCATGGCCTGCAGCGTGTTGAAGAATTGCTGGCTTTGGCCGATGAACAGGCCGCTGGCAGCGAGGCCTTTCACGGCCGCCATTGCGCCGCCAAATTTATCGGTCAGGGGACGGATGATCGCGACACGGGGAAGGTTGGGCCTGAATTCGCAGGGAACGGGGAAGATCAGGCTGGGCTGAATGAGGGGATTGAGCGGGCTGAAAAAGTTGGGAAATGCCAGACCAGAGATTGGATCTTTGAACGGCGCCACGGGGGCTTGCACTCCGTTGCCGGCAAAATCGACCCACTCGAGAAAGTGAGCGACCTCGTCTCCGCCAATGCCCAGGGTGATCTCGAGCACTTCCGGATCGGTGACTTTTTGACTCATGGCTGAGTAAAGGCTGGAGCCGCCCTGCTCGATTTGTGCGAAGTGAAAGGCGGCTACGTTAGCGATCGCCTGAATGTGATCGTTGCCGGGGAAGTTGGGATTGGATTTGCCGTCATAATCGGCATCGGTGCGGGGAATGGCGGTAACGCCGTTGAGCGTGATCGCCTGAGGAAAAGTTGCGCCGAGGTCGGGATTGGTGGTGCTGCGGTAGCGAACGTACCAACTGGTGTCGAGGTTGAGGTTCATGAGGTTGGTGAGGCGGGACGCGCCGGATGATCCAAGAGCAGTGCTTCCGGGCAGAGTCTGGAACACGTCGAAGTTTACCGGCTCGGCGCCTCTGGACTCGAGATAGGCATTGAGGAAAGTAGCGTGGCTGATTTCATCGAGCGTGTTGCTGGCGATGTATTGCGGGCCGTCGGGATCGAGATTGGACAGGGCTACCTGATAGGGGTTCAAGGGTTGATTGGGGTCGACTTCAATGGGCGGGTTATTGCCGATGCCGCCGAGTTCGGCATACTGAATCCAAAGGTCGGACTCGATCAGTTCAGCGGCCGCGAGGAATCGCAGGATCGCGATGTCTCCCTTGGTCAGCTTGGAATCGCTGGTTGACTGGGCGAACGCGGGTAGACCGCTGCCCAGAATGCCAGCTCCTACGGTCGCCACAGCCCCGGCGACCATGCTTTTCTTGAGGAACGTGCGCCGGTTCGCGGTGTGTTCCAGGATTTCTGTGAGTTGTTTCATTGTGTCCTCTCTTTCACCGTTTCCACTGCTCGCTTCGGAACTCGGTGTAAGGCAGAGTAGATCGCGGGGAGTTGGGCGAGTGTCACGCGGCGGTCAAACCTTTGTATTCTTTTAGACGCGGCTGTTCTGTTTCTCGCGGGGACTACCGAAGCCCAGGCTGTGCCCCTCCGGCGGGAGGACATTCCCCCAGGCCGACATTATCCAGGTCGACATTACCTAGGTCATCTTGGGGAAGGTGACAATTCGGGCGATCATGTTAGAGGAGTGGTAGGGCGAGAAACACCCAGGGGAAAAGTCCGCAATGAATATTGATGACCTGCTTCGGATGGCGACGGAACGGCGAGCCAGCGACTTGCACTTGAAGGTGGGAAACTATCCGCACCTGAGGATTGACGGCGAACTGGTGCCGTTGACCGACCAGCCGCGCATCAGCGCCGAGGACATGCTGAACATGGCGTTCAGCATGATGTCGGCGCGGCAGAAACAAAAATTCAAAGAGACCACGGAAATTGATATGGCGTACGGCGTGGCCGGACTGGGGCGGTTCCGTGTGAATATTTTCCAGCAGCGCGGCAACGTGGGGCTGGTGCTCAGAGTGATTCCGACGAAGATTCGCGCGCTGGATGAACTGTTTCTGCCCAAGGTGGTGGAACAGATTTGCGACATGCCGCGCGGGCTGATTCTGGTGACCGGGGTGACGGGTTCGGGTAAATCTACTACGCTGGCGGCGATGGTGGACCGGGTGAATTCATCGCGCGCGGAACATATTGTGACGATTGAGGACCCGATCGAATTCCTGCATCGCGACAAGAAGGGTTACGTGAACCAGCGCGAGATTGGCGTGGACACGCCGTCGTTCGGGGCGGCGCTGCGGGCTTCTCTGCGTCAGGATCCGGACGTGATTCTGGTGGGCGAAATGCGCGACCTGGAAACGATTTCCACGGCGCTGCATGCGGCGGAAACCGGCCACATGGTGTTTTCGACGCTGCACACGCTGGATGCGGTGGAAACCATTAACCGCGTGATTTCGATTTTTCCGCCGCCGGAGCAGAAGCAGATTCGCATGCAGTTGGCGGCCGTGATGCGCGCTATCGTCAGCCAAAGACTCGTGCGGCGCTGTGACGGTGATGGACGCGTGCCGGCGGTAGAAGTGATGATCAATACGGCTTACATTCGGGAATGTATTCTGGTGCCGGAAAAGACGCGATCGATTCGCGACGCGATTTCCGCGGGCACGTCGCAGTATGGCATGCAGACCTTTGACCAATCGCTGTGGGACTTGTTTCAAGCCGGCCTCGTGAACTACGAGACAGCGCTGGAGAACGCTTCCAATGCCGACGACTTCAAGCTGCGCATGGCGGGCATTGCGTCGACCGCGGACATTTCGCGGCAGTCGATGCAGTCGGCGGGGTTTGGGGGAAGGTAGGGGGCTTTCGGCTCTCGGCTTCCGGCTCACGGACAGGGAACTTCAGATCGGATTCAAAGGGGGGCGCGCAATGCGTGCCCTTTTTTCTTTGCTCGGTACTTGGTACTCGGTACTCCGCGAGACTGATTTGCGCTATCGTTGAAGCGTGACTTTCTCCCGGCCACAGCGAAAACAATATTCGGAAGACGAGTTGTATGACTACGCCGTGGGGGCGCTGGCGCGGCGCATGCGGACCGTGGCCGAGTTGAAGCGGCTGATGCGGGCTCGGATCGAGGATGCTGACTCGGAGTATGGACGGACGCTGGTGGAGTTGGTGATCCGGCGGCTGAAGGATCAGGGATATCTGAACGACTCGCAGTATGCCGCGTATTACTCTTCGCTGCGGCGCGACAATCAAAAGCTGGGCCGGATGCGCGTGACGACGGAACTGAAGACGCGCGGGGTGCATGGGTCGGTGATTGAGAAGGCAGTCGAAGCCGCGTATGAGGGCGTTAGCGACGAGAAGCAGGCGCGGGAGTTTCTGCGCAAGAAGCGTCTGGAAAAACCGAAAGACCAGAAGCAGACGGCGCGGATTTTCCGGCAGCTGGCGCGGGCGGGGTTTGGGATGAAGACTATCTTTACTATTCTCAAGAAATGGGATGTGGATGAGGAGACGCTGAGCGCGCTGGAGGGCGAGAGCGGTTAAGAGAGGCGGTTAACCACAGAGGACACAGAGTACACAGAGGAATTCCAAGTCCTCTGTGTACTCTGTGTCCTCTGTGGTTTTATGCTTTTGCGGCTCGCTGTGCGGGCGCGGTTATCGTTTAGAATTACTGCTTCATGCTTACTGGATCTGAAATCCGCCGCAAAGTTCTGGACTTCTTTGTGCAGAAGGGGCACAAGGAGGTGCATTCGTCGTCGCTCGTCCCGGCGAATGATCCGACGCTGCTGTTTACCAATGCGGGGATGAACCAGTTCAAGGACGTGTTTCTCGGGATCGAGAAGCGCGACTACAACCGGGCTACGACTTCGCAGAAGTGCGTGCGCGCGGGGGGGAAGCACAACGATCTGGAGAATGTGGGGTTCACCAACCGGCATCATACGTTTTTTGAAATGTTGGGGAATTTTTCGTTTGGCGACTATTTCAAGAGGGATGCGATTGCTTACGCGTGGGAGCTGATTACTTCGCCGCAGTGGTTTGGAATCGATCCGAACAAACTTTATGTAACCGTCTTTAACGGCGAAGGCGGCCTGCAGCGCGATGCCGAGGCTTATGACTTGTGGGCCGCGCAGGGCGTACCGAAGGAACGCATCTTTGAACTGGGCGCGAAGGATAATTTTTGGCAGATGGGCGATACCGGGCCGTGTGGGCCGTGCAGCGAGATTCATTACGACATGGGAGTGGCGGCGTCGGATCAGGGGCATACGGATTGTGCGTTTACCTGCGATTGTGGGCGGTTTGTGGAGATTTGGAATCTGGTGTTCATGCAGTTTGACCGCGATGCCAGCGGGAAACTGAATCCGCTGCCCAAGCCGTCGATCGATACGGGGATGGGGCTGGAGCGGGTGGCGGCGGTGCTACAGGGCGTGATTTCGAATTATGGAACTGATCTATTCACTCCTCTAACAAAGCGTGCGGCGCGACTGACAGGCAAACAGCTCTTGTCAGAACTTGGGAAAGAGGTTCACGACAAGTCCTCCGCTGCTTCGCTCTTTGTGATAGCAGATCATTCGCGCGCGGCGACTTTCCTGATTTCCGACGAAGTCCTGCCGTCAAATGAAGGACGCGGATATGTGTTGCGGAAGATTATCCGTCGAGCAATCACGCATGGACGACTACTCGGACAGACAAAGCCGTTTCTCCACGAGATGGTCTTCGCAGTGCGCGACGTGATGCAGGATGCGTATCCGGAGTTGAAGGAAACGTGTGACCGCGTCTCGAAGACGATACTGGCCGAAGAGACTCGGTTCGCACATACGCTCGACATCGGACTACGAAGATTGGAAGACGTAATTCGTTTGAGCCAGGAATATGGAACGCCCGCGGGGTTCGACCGCCCTGAGCTGCCAGGTGAAGAGGCTTTCAAACTCTACGACACATTCGGTATGCCCCTTGACTTCATGCAAGACGCAGCGCGTGACCAGGGCATTGAGTTCGACCAGGCCGGTTTCGATGCTGCTTTAGGAGAACAGCGTACGCGTGCCCGCGCGTCGTGGAAAGGCGCAGCGAAGCAGACGGCCAATCCGGCTTATCAGCAGCTACCGAAATCTCGCTTCGAGGGCTACGGGCAGACACGGTCGGATGGGTGTGAGGTGCTGGCCATTATTCATAATGGGCAGGGTGTGCAGGAGTTGAAGGGTGGCCAATCGGGCGAAGTCATTCTGGATCACACGCCGTTTTATGCGGAGTCGGGTGGGCAGGTGGGGGATCGGGGATGGTTTTATTCGGACGATCACAATACTGTCGTTGCGGACGTGACGGGATGTTATTCGCCGATTCAGGGGGTGCGGGCGCATCAGGTGGTGGTGAAGGGTGGAAGTTCAAAAACCCCACCCTCTTTCGCACAGAACGCGAAAGAAGGGTGGGGCACCCTCAGGGTTGGGGATCGGGTGGATGCGGTGGTGGATGTGGAGCGGCGGGTTGCGACTATGCGGAATCATACGGCTACGCATTTGTTGCATGCTGGGTTGCGGGAAATTTTGGGGAAGCATGTGAAGCAGGCGGGGTCGCTGGTGGCGCCGGATCATTTGCGGTTTGATTTTTCGCATTTCACGGCGGTGGAAGATGAAGAGTTGCAGGATATTGAAGACCTGATCAACAAGGAATTGCTGCGCAACTTGAAAGTTGAAACGCTCACTGAGGTTCCTATCGACGAGGCGATCAACAAGTATCACGCAATGGCCTTGTTTGGGGAGAAGTATGGGGACAAGGTTCGCGTGGTGAGGATTGGCGATTTTTCTACCGAGCTTTGCGGGGGGACGCACACGGCGGCCACGGGCGAGATCGGGTTGATTAAGATTTTGAAGGAAGGTAGTGTGTCGTCGGGGGTGCGGAGAGTGGAGGCGGTGACCGGTGAGGGGTCGCTCGCGCACTTCCGTGCCGATCATGAACTGGAAAAGGTCGTGTCGACATTTGCTAGTCCCACCCTTGCGCAAAAAGCGCGCAAGGATGGGGCACCCTCCGCGGATGAGATTTCCGCCCACACCGAAACGGTTTCTCCGGCTGACGCGCTGAAGGCGGAGTTGGAAAAGAAGGATAACGAGATCAAGCGGCTTACGCGGGAACTGGATCAGGTGCGGATGAAATCGGCTTCGTCTTCGACGGCGAATGTGGGAGAGAAGATCAAGGAAGTGAAGGGTGTGAAGGTGCTGGCGCATCGGGTGGACAATCTGGAGCGGGCGCAGTTGCGGACCCTGGTGGATCAGCTGCGGGACAAGATTGGGTCGGGGGTGGTGGTGTTGGGATCGGCGTCGAATGGGAGCGTGGCGCTGATCGTGGGAGTCACGAAAGATTTGACTTCGCGGGTGCAGGCGGGGAAGGTGATCGGACCGGTGGCGCAGAAAGTTGGGGGCAAGGGCGGCGGGCGGCCGGACCTGGCGGAAGCTGGCGGGAAAGATGCTTCCGCGCTGGATGCCGCGCTGGACGGGGCTTATGGCGTGGTGGAGGAGATGCTGGCATGACGTCTGGAGAACCGATCAACGAACGGCTGCACTTTATCAAGCATAAGGGGCACGCCATCTACGTGACGGACTTCAGCCAGTGCACGGCCAAGGAGATGCTGGTGCTGCTCGATCTGGTGCGCGCCGATGTCAGCCGGCATGCGCCGGGGTCACTGCTGATTCTTACCGATTTCACGGGAGCGGAGATCGATAAGCAAGTAGCGACCAAGGCGAAGGAAGTGCTGGTGCACGATCGTCCTTACGTGAAACGGTCCGCCTGGATCGGGATGGAGACCCTTCCGCATGTGTTTTACGAACACTTCAAGAGCTTTTCACAGCGCGAACTGCCTACGTTCGAGACGCGGGAAGAAGCGATGGAGTGGCTGGTGGGGGAATGAGCTTCTAGCTTCTAGCTTTTGGCTTTTGGCTCTTGGTCTTCACGCGTTTTTGTTTCGCCCCTCTGGGGCTCGCTTTTCATTCCTCTTGTCACCCACGGCTTACGCCCCTTCGACAGGCTCAGGGCAGGCAGTGGGCTTTATTCTTTCGCCGCTTCGCAGCTTGGCGGACAGGAGTGTCCACCCCACATGGGCATTTTTAGCTTCGCCACTTTAAGGTGACTGGGGCTGCGATTGGGTGCTTCATTTCGGTGCCGGTCCGTTTGGCTTCGAGGTGTGCGGCCTTCAGTTGGAAATACCATTTGGCGGGGCGGTCGGCGTCGTCGATCAGCATGAGATGCGGGTTGTGCTGCAGGCCTTCGGCCTGGAGTTCCATGGTGCGGCGGTCTTGTTCGACAAATTTTGCGAAGACAAATTTCAGCAGTCCGGGAACGAAGGGCACCCAGCGGAATAAATTCCAGGCGGCGACTACGTCGATGCGGCAATGATTGCGGGTAATGGGCGTGACCGTGGTAAGGCTGGAGAACCAATATTTTCCGGCGCGAATGGTTTCGGTGCGAAGGTTGGGCAGAACGAAATCGATGGTGGTGGTGATGGAGTCGGCGTCGGCGTAGAGGCGCAGCAGTTTGTAGGGCGCGGAGTTGGAACTGGGGGTATGGGCGCTCATCCGAAAACCGTTGGGGATGGGTTCGAAATTCTTTTTCTTTTCGTGAATACTGTGCTGGGTGCGCCACCACCAGGCCTGGTGGACGAACGGGCCGTGGGCGGGGTCCATGAGGCCGATGATGCCGTGGTCGATGCTGACGGGCATTTCGGCCTGCAGGTACGCGAGATTATATTTGGGGCTGAATTTTTCGATCTGCGGCGCTTCCTCGATGGGTTCGGCGGGCGGAGCGAAACCTGCGCCGGGCGGAGGAGGATCGGGGATGTAGACCCAGATGAAATGATCCTGCTCTTCGCAGGGATAACTGCCGGCGTAGATGCGATCGACTTTGAGATTCTGATCGGAAGTGAGGGAGGGGATGAGTTGACACTGGCCATCGTGGACGGCGAACTGCCAGCCGTGATAGGAACATTCAAGATTCTCACCGTCGAAGCGGCCGCAGTGGAGCGGCATGCCGCGATGCGGGCAGGAGTCGCGCAGGGCGAAGGGCTGGCCGAGGCGGCCGCGTCCGAGAACGAGCGGAATCTCGAGCAGCGTCGCCTTATGCAATTGGTTGCGGTGCAGGCGATCGGCAGGGAGAGCGCGATACCAGAAGCCGGTGAGCATGAGCGCATCGGGAGCCTGGCGTGGGAGGTCGAGGTCGGGCATGGCGAGAAATGCTGATTTCAGATTGCTGATTGTTGATTGTTGATTGAAAGACATATGCTAGCATCCGCGGGACGGCGCGGCCGGACGAAAAACTTAACCACAGAGGACACTGAGGTCACCGAGGAAAAACACGGGGAGCGAGATTCGAGGCATGGAATTCATCGGGCATTTTGGGCGGTTGACGCGGGCGCAGCGGAGCACGTTTATCGCGTGCTTTCTGGGCTGGTCGCTGGATGCGTTCGATTTTTTTATTCTGACGTTCTGCGTGAGTGCTCTGGCCACGCAATTTCAGGCCAAGGTGTCGGCGGTGACGGAGGCGATTTTCATCACGCTGGCGTTTCGTCCGGTGGGAGCATTTCTGTTCGGGATGATGGCCGACCGCTTTGGCCGGCGCGTGACGCTGATGGTGGACATTATCGCGTACTCGGTTTTCGAGCTGGCGTCGGCATTTGCGCCGTCGCTGAAAGTATTCATGGTCACGCGCGCGTTGTTTGGCATCGCCATGGGAGGCGAATGGGGGGTGGGCGCGGCGCTGGCGTTTGAAACACTGCCGGCGGAGCAGCGCGGATTTTTCTCCGGACTGCTGCAGGAAGGTTACGCGGTGGGCTTTCTGCTGGCCGCGCTGGTTTACGGGACGGTGTTCGAGTGGGTGGGATGGCGCGGCATGTTCGTGATTGGCGCGCTTCCGGCGTTTCTGGTGATCTACATTCGCTCGACGGTGGATGAATCGCCGGCGTGGCTGCAGGGCCGCGTCGCGAAGCGGGCGGAGAGCGGAATGGGCAGAGACGCGCTCAAGTTTGTTGGACCGTTTCTGCTGATGACGCTGCTGATGTTTGCGTTTACTTCGTTCAGCCACGGGACGCAGGACCTTTATCCGACGTTTTTGACCAAGGGAAATCAGCTGCGACCCCACGCAGTGATGCTGGTCGCGGTGGTGGCGAACCTTGGGGCGCTGGCGGGCGGGATTCTGTTTGGCACGTGGTCGGAGCGGATTGGGCGCCGGCGCGCCATTGTGATCGCGGCGCTGTTGGCGATTCCGGTGATTCCGTTGTGGGCGTATTCGCGCACCGTGCCTATGCTGGCGCTGGGCGGATTCCTGATGCAGTTCATGGTGCAGGGGGCGTGGGGCGTTATTCCGGCACATCTGAACGAGTTGTCGCCGGCGGGGGTGCGCGGAACTTTTCCTGGTTTTGCGTATCAGCTGGGCAATTTGCTTTCGTCGAAAAATTCGGTGCTGCAGGCGAAACTGATGGAGCAGCGCTATGGCGGCATGTTTCCGCCCGTGCTGGCGTGGACGGTCCTGCTGGTGGCATCGCTGGTTGCGCTGGTCACGTGGAGCGGAGGAGAACGGCGCGGGGCCGATCTTTCGAATACCGGCGAGACCGGTACGGGCTAGCGCGAACGTGTCAGCCAATACGAACTGGCGAATGCGAACCAGCGAGCCGAATCGATATTCTACGAGGGTGTGCAAGATTTGGCACACTTGAGGCGTGGCGCGAAGGAAGCATTGTCAGCGGAAGTTTCCTGTGTTACGGTAGGTAAAATTTCACGCCTTCGTCGTACATTCAAAGTTTTAGCGTGTAGTGGTGTGCGCGAACGCGTGTATCCAATTTAGTGCGATCAGTTAGTGCGATCGAGGTAGCGCCACGATGAAAGAAACGATGGATGCCGTGCCGGCCGAAATCTCCGAGAAGGAAAACTTCGCGAACCGCAAGCTGATCCGGCCGACGCTGCCGCGCGTCGAGAATTACAATAACCACAGTCCGGTTGCAGCGCCGCAGGAACGGCGCGAGCGGCCGGAACGGCACGAGCGCGGAGAGCGAATGGAACGGGGAGATCGCGGGGACCGTCACGATCGTACGTTGGGGGCGGGCGGCGGCGGCGGCAAGAAGCCGGCGCCTCCGGAGCAGACCAACGCGGAGAATTTTTATTACCAGAAGCAGATGCAGTCACGGACGCCGATGGTGATCGTGTTGCGCGACGGCGAGGAAGTTCGCGGCATTATCGAGTGGTATGACCGGAACTGCATCAAGGTAAACCGCGAGAACGGCGACGCGAATCTAATGATCTACAAACCGGCGATCAAGTACATGTTCAAGGAAGGGGAGAACCAGCGGTAACGCTTCTCACCCCGCGGCTTTGGTAGTGGTGCAGTCTGATCTAGATGCGAGTGTCGATCCGCGGGAGGTCCCTCTCTTCGCCTGAAGAACGGCTCCGCTCGGGATGACGCCACGGCTTTTTTGATCATAAAAATTCAAACTGCACGCCTACTGCGGCTTTTGATCTATGGCGCATAGAACCGGCCCGTGAGTATAATCCTCACTTCTCGCGCACAGAGCGCGTGAGAAATGGGGCACCCGGCCAATTCATACCAGAACAAACCAAGGTTGGGAGGAATAATGTCGCCCTCGCGCGCAGTCTCGCGGAGAAGATTCTTGCAGTCGATCGCACTGGCCTCCGCCGGGACTGCGATTCGCGGATTGCGGAGTTCGGCTCTCGCGGTCACTTCTCATTCAGGCTCGCCCGATCCAATCCAATCTGACCCGCTGGCGGAATTCGGCTATGGTGGTGTTTCGCTGGAGAGTCCGATTCACGAGGAGCAACTGCGGCAGACGCAGGCCGTGCTCATGGGACTGAGCGAGGACAGCCTGCTCAAGCCATTTCGGCAGATGGCGGGACAGCCCGCGCCGGGTGAAGACTTGGGCGGTTGGTATAACTATGACGCGCACAATGCGGATCATCTTTTTGATTCCGGCTTCGCGCCAGGATCCACTTTTGGACAGTGGGTTTCCGCGCTGGCGCGCTCATCTGCCATCAGCCGATCGCCGGAGACGCGCGAGAAAGTGCTGCGGCTGAATCGTTTGTATGCCAAGACGATAAGCGGCGACTTTTACGAAAACACACGCTTCCCGGCTTACACCTACGACAAGCTGGTTTGCGGGCTGATTGACGCGCAGAAATACGCGGGCGATCCCGACGCCTTCGCGATCCTGGCGGCGACGACCAAGACGGCGTTGGCGCACTTGCCACAGAAGGCCCTGGAGCACGGGCTGCGCTGGCGCTCGAATCCAGACGTTTCGTATACGTGGGATGAGTCGTACACGATGCCTGAGAATCTTTTTCTAGCTTACCAGCGGGGCGCGGGAGAGCAATATCGCGACCTCGGGGTGCGATACCTGGACGATGTGTACTACGATCCCCTGGCGGAGGGGCGCAGCAACCTAGAAGGACGCCACGCCTACAGCCATGTGAATTCGCTGTGCTCGGCGATGCAGGCTTACCTGACGTTGAGCAGCGAGAAGCATTTGCGGGCGGCGAAAAACGGTTTCGACTTTCTGACGGCCCAGAGCTTCGCCACCGGCGGATGGGGAGCGGACGAGACGCTGCGCGCGCCGGGCAGCGCCGAAGTGTATAAGAGCCTGAGCGGAAGCCACTCCAGTTTTGAGACCCCTTGCGGTTCTTACGGGCATTTCAAGCTGACGCGATATCTGCTGCGGGTGACCCGCGATGCGCGCTATGGCGACAGCATGGAACGCGTGATGTACAACACGATTCTAGGAGCGAAGCCGCTGCAGGCCGACGGGCGGACGTTTTATTACTCGGACTACAATTTCAAGGGGCAGAAGGTCTATTCACCGCACCGGTGGCCGTGCTGCTCGGGGACAATGCCGCAGGTGGCGGCAGATTACAGAATCAATACATATTTTCGCGATGCGCGCGGGGTGTATGTGAATCTATACATTCCTTCGACGCTGCGGTGGACGCAGGGCGGGGCAGAGATTGCGCTGACGCAGAAGAGTAAGTATCCCTGCGACGCGCATGTGCAGTTTGTGGTAAAGGCATCGCGGGCGGCGGAGTTTGCGGTGAATTTGCGGATTCCGGCCTGGGCGGAGGGAGCATCGGTTGCGGTAAACGGGAAACGGGAGACGGTTTCTGCTGGAAGTTTCGCTCGCGTGCCGCGGGAGTGGAAGGATGGCGACCGCATTGATATTGAGCTTCCGATGAAGGCGCGACTGGAGGCGATTGATGCGCAGCATCCAGAGACGGTGGCGCTGGTGGTGGGTCCGATCGTACTGTTTGCGCTTGGGAATCCGCCGACGGCGACGCGAGCACAGTTGCTGGCGGTGAAGAAGATGATCCCGGAAATATGGCACGTGGATGCAGGCGGCGAAGTAATGAAGCTGATGCCGTTTACGGCGATCGAGGATCAGGAGTACACGACGTATTTGCGGGTGAGCTAGAAATCGCCCACGGGGGGTAACGCCCGTTCGGTTCCGCCTCGGTTACGCGGGCCGCTCTTCCACTAGGAAAAGCGCTGAGCGGCACGGCTGTTATCGACTCGCAAGTCTCTCTATAGTTTCGGCAGTACGATTCCTTTTTGCGACTGGTATTTGCCTTTGCGGTCGGCGTAGCTGACTTCGCACATTTCGTCGGACTCGAAGAACAGTATCTGGCACAGGCCTTCGTTGGCATAGATGCGGGCCGGGAGCGGAGTGGTGTTGGAGATTTCGAGAGTGACGAAGCCTTCCCACTCGGGCTCGAACGGGGTGACGTTGACGATGATGCCGCAACGGGCATAGGTGCTTTTGCCGACGCAGATCGTTAGCACGCTGCGAGGAATCTTGAAGTATTCGACCGAGCGCGCCAGGGCGAACGAGTTCGGTGGGACGATGCAGATGTCCGTCTGCACGGTGACGAACGATTTCTCGTCAAAGTGCTTGGGGTCGACGATGGTGGAGTTGACGTTGGTAAAAATCTTGAACTCGTCGGCCACGCGCAGATCGTAGCCATAGGACGAGAGGCCGTAGGAGATGACGCCGTCCCGCACCTGCTTTTCGGAGAACGGGTTGATCATGTCGTGTTCCTGGGACATCTTGCGGATCCAGCGGTCGCTTTTCAGCATGAAGCTCCTTGGGGAATTGTGTAATCGGGTAATTTTGTAATTGAGTAATTGAAAGGCGCTGCGGGCGGCTGCTGGCAAAATTACTCAATTACCCGATTTCCCAATTACTCAATTGGTTTGGCATGCCAGTTTACGGGATAGATGCTCCCGTTGACAATCTCAGTTATCTCCCATAGCATCAATCACTTGAGGGACTATTTTTGACCCTGCAAGCGGGAGCGCCCTGTGATCAAGCTCGACATTATCAACGAAGTGGTAGCCAAGACGGGCATCACCAAGACCAAGGCCGAGTTGGCGGTGGAAACCGTCTTCGAGAGCATGAAGAAGGCGCTGGCCGGCGGCAATCGCATTGAGCTGCGGGGATTTGGCGTGTTCAATGTGCGTCCGCGCAAAACGGGGATCGGGCGCAACCCGCGCACCGGAGCCGAAGTGTCCATTCCGCCAGGAAGAGCTGTGCGGTTCAAGCCGGGGAAAGAATTGCAGTCGATCGATTGAGGAACAGCTTCTAGCTTCTAGCTTTCAACTTCCAGTTTGTCGTTTCTAGCGGCGCTGCCCGGCAGTTCCTACTGTGTAGTAGCATCAAGAGATGGCCCGGGTTAGTTGCCCGGCCTACATTGCATGTCGGAACCTTATCCTCCCATTCCCAGTTCCACGCTTGACTACTACCATGCGTTGCCGGTGCCCTCGGGCGAGCGGCGGCGGGAACGCTATTGGCTGCATGGGTTGCTGCTGGCGGCGACCGGCTTCACCACGCTGGTGGTGGGAGCGCGGATGCAGTTCAACTTCCTGCACAATTTGCCGCCGTTTGCGTACGAGGGAGAACGGCTGCCTTTTTTTCCACTGGGATGGGTGGCGGCGCATCCGTCGCGTCTGCTTCTGGGTATTCCGTTTGCGGCGACGCTGCTGTTGATCCTGCTGGCGCATGAGATGGGGCACTACTTGTTCTGCCGGTATTACGGAGTGCGGGCGACGCTTCCCTTCTTTATTCCTGCGCCGACGCTGATTGGAACTCTGGGAGCGGTGATTCGGATTAAAGCGCCGATCCGCTCGCGGGCCGCGTTGTTCGACATCGGCATTGCGGGGCCCATCGCGGGATTCGTCGCGGCCATGGCTGCGCTGGCGGTGGCGATGATGCTATCGAAGCCGATCGCGCCGGGCATGGGTGGGTCGGATTTGCGATTGGGATTTCCGTGGATCTTCTATCTCGTTCATGATGTGCTACGCGGTGTTGCTCCGGGGCAGGCCATCGCCGCGGTGCCGCTGGCGCGGGTTTACCTGCATCCGATGGCTGTGGCAGCGTGGGTGGGAATGTTCGCGACCGCGCTGAATCTGCTGCCCAGCAGCCAATTAGACGGCGGACACATTGTGTATGCGCTGGCGCCGCGAGCGCACCGGGTGATTTCGTGGATGACCGTGCTGGTTCTGATCTATCTGGGGCACAGGTACGTGGGATGGCGCGTGTGGGCTGGATTGCTCGTCGTGATGAATGTGATGACGTACCGGCAGGAGCAGGCTCCGGACTATCCTATGCTTCCGGCGAGTCGCTGGCCACTCGCGGTGCTGGCGGCGATTATGCTGGCACTGACGTTTACGGTTTCGCCCTTCCAGATGAGCTGGCGATAGTCGCGGCGCGCGTAAGGTTCCGTGGAGCTTCGCTCCGCCGGACAGCCGGGGGCGCTGTCCCCACATGACTTCACATCAACCACAAAGCGTCGACGTCCACGATGATTTGGGTGCGCGGAATTTTTTTTTGCGCGGCGTGGGCCAGCATGGCGCGGAGCGTGGTGTTGAGATTGTTCCGGCTGGGGGACTTGAGCACGAAATGGTAGCGGTAGTCGCGCTTGAGCCGCATGATGGGAGCGGACGCAGGGCCGAGCACGCGAACGCCCTCGTGGCGGGTTGAGTCGAACCACTTGCCGAGAGTGCCCGACCACTGTAACGCTTCGTCGAGCTTGTCGCTGCGCACCAGAACGTTGGCAAGGGCGGAGTAGGGCGGATAGTGCATCCAGCTGCGAAATTGCAGTTCTTTTTCGTAGAAGCCGATGAAATCGTGGCGGGCGGCATACTGCACGGCGTAGTGATCCTGAAAGTAAGTTTGCAGAACGACTTTGCCGGGAGTTTGGCCTCGACCGGCGCGACCGGCGACTTGAGTGAGGAGTTGGAACGTGCGTTCCGCGGCGCGGAAGTCGGGTAGGCCGAGCGCGACGTCGGCTCCGACCACGCCCACGAGTGTGACGCCATGAATGTCGTGGCCTTTGGCGATCATCTGGGTGCCGACGAGAAGATCGAGTTCGCCTTCGTTCAGCCCGTTGAGTGCGCGTTCGAAATCTTCGTGGCTGCGGACGGTGTCGCGGTCGAGGCGGGCGATGCGGGCCTGCGGGAACATGCCGTGCAATAACTCTTCGAGTTTTTCCGAGCCGGTCCCGAGAAAATAAACATACTCGCTGCCGCAGTGAACACAGGCTTTGGGAACGGGCGCGGTGAAGCCGCAATAGTGGCAGACCATTTTGAGTTCGCGCTTGTGATGAGTGAGGGCGATGGCGCAGTTCCGGCATTCGAGTTTCTTGCCGCAGGTGCGGCAGAGAACGACGGGGGAATATCCGCGGCGGTTGAGCAGAACCATGACTTGCTCTCTACGGTCGAGGCGCTCTTTGATCTCGGTCGCGAGTTTGCATGAGATGACCTGCTCATGGCCGGTTTCCTGGAACTCCTGGCGCATGTCAATGATTTCGACTTCAGGCAACGGGCGCTGTTCGACGCGATCGGGCAACTCGACGAGCGCATACTTGTTTTTCTTCGCGTTGAAATAAGATTCCAGCGAGGGCGTTGCCGACCCCATCACCACGACCGCGTTGGCCATCTTGGCCCGCACCACGGCGACGTCGCGGGCGTGGTAACGCGGTGTTTCTTCCTGCTTGTAGGAGGAGTCGTGCTCTTCATCCACGATGATGAGCGCGAGATCCGCGACCGGGGCAAAGACCGCCGAGCGCGTGCCGACGACCATGCGCGCATCGCCGCGCTTGATGCGATGCCACTGTTCGGCGCGCTCCTTGTCGGAAAGCGCGGAGTGCAGGATGGCAACTTCATCGCCGAAAATCTGATGCAAGTCGGCAGCAACCGCCGGCGTGAGTCCGATTTCCGGGACGAGCAGGATGGCGGAGCGGCCAGCTTCGAGCACGCCACGCATGGCTGCCAGATACACTGCAGTTTTTCCCGACCCGGTGACGCCGTGCAGCAGCATGCCGGAGAACTTCTGCGCTGCAACGCCTTCGCGCACGCGTGAGAGCGCGGATTGCTGCGCGGAGTTCAGATCGAAATCGAAGAGTGAGGGCCGAGGCTTAGAGCGCGAGACGGTAAACTCCGCGGGCTGATCGACGATCTCGATCAGGCTGCGTCGGACGAGCGTGGCCAGCGTGGTTCGCGGGAGATCAGGCGACTGCAGTGTGGTTACTGGAACTCGTCCGCCGGACGCAGCAAGAGTATCGACGAGTCTCCGTTGATTGTCGTTGAGCTTGCCTTCGGCAGATTTCAGCACAGCGATCTTGATGGTACGCGTGGCATCCTTGGCCGTAGACATGTCTTCGCGGGCCAGCCATTTTTTGCGCACCATGCCTGCGAGAATCGTGCGGGAGATTTTGGTGGCGGAGCGGAGAGTTTCTTCGTGGATGAGTGGGCCGCCGGCGGCGGTCATTCCCACGTCTCGCAGCAGCGGCGAGACGTGAGGCACCCCAGATTTATTTTCAGGGTCGTCTTCGTCGGGAAAGCGAGCGGCCAGATAGTCGAGAACGCGGAACTCGGCTTCTTGTTCTTCCGGAGTACGACGCGAGCGGGCGGACGATCCGGAGACCCCGGCCTGATGCAGCGCCATCTGACCCTCTTCCGTGAGACGATATCCGATTGAGCGTTTGAACTCGGCATTCAGCGGCAGCATGGTGCGGAAAACTTCACCGAGCGGGGCGAGATAGTAGTCGGCGATCCAGCGGCCGAGATGCCGCAATTGCTCATCAAGCACGGGGGTTGCGTCGAGCACGGCGAGGATGCTTTTCGCGGTCACCGAAGGCTTGCGATCGTGGAGTTCGACGACGATGCCGGTCATGCGCTGCTGGCGGAATGGAACCAGGACGCGGCCGCCGACGACGGGCACGGCGTCCGCGGGGACAAGGTAGGTGAAGACCATGTCGAGCGGGACGGGCAGGGCGACGTCGCAGAAAACGGGCATTTGCTTGGAAGGATAAACTAGTGGAGTCTTGGCCGTGTGCGAGTTCCCTACTAAGGCATCCTTTCAAAGTAGGGATGCCCGGTTTACTCGCGCTTCCGGGGAGGCTCCAGTCCAAGGTACTTCATCACCATCTGCAGATCCTTCCAGGCTTCGCCTTTCTGGCGCGGATCGCGGAGGAGAAATGCAGGATGGTAGGTTACGGCGAGTTTGGTTCCCTGCCAGGAGGGGTCGCTGCTGCGCGCGCCGGTGGGCATGAAGTCGTAGAAGCGGCCGCGCAGTTCTGACATGGAGCCATTCATAGCGAGCAGATTCTTGGCTGCGACCGCGCCGAGCGCGACCATTACTTTGGGTTTGACAACGGCGATCTGGCGCATGAGGAACGGCGAGCAGGTTTCGCACTCGTCGCGCTCCGGCGTGCGGTTGCCGGGCGGACGGCATTTCACGACGTTCGCAATATAGACATCCTCGCGGCGTATGCCCATGGCTTTGATCATGTTGTTAAGCAACTGGCCGGCTCGGCCCACGAAAGGCTCGCCTTGCGTGTCTTCGTCAGCGCCAGGGCCTTCGCCTACGAACATTAATTCAGCGCGGGGATTGCCCACGCCAAAAACGATCTGCTTGCGGCCTTGTTTGTGAAGTTTGCAGCGGGTGCAGTCGCCCAAATCTTCGCGAATGAGTTGGAGCGCGGCTACGGGATCGGCGACGCCGTATTCCGGCTTTGGGGTGAGCACTTCGAAAGTATTTTCGACGGCGGATTTGGCGACTGCTTTCGGGGCTACGGCGGATTTTTTTGCGGCCATTTCCTCTCGCAATTCCTGGCATGGGGAAGACGGAGCGTCAACTGGGGCAACGGATGATTCGAATGTGGCAGACTCGAAGACGCGGGGTTCGCGCCGGTAGAAATCGTAGATGCCCATCTCGTGGCAATAGCGAACGCGTTCGGCGAGTGCGCGGCGCAGATCGGAGTCAAGGGTGTTGGGCATCGGCTTCTCGATTGTAATGCAGTGGAGGGTAGACGGGTTGGTGGTGGCAGCGAAGAACAGCAGGTTCCTCGTCGCCTCGCTTCTCGGAATGACAACACTCTTGGTTGAGAGCGTCAGGCTTTGACGGGCGACTTGCGCTGCTGGCGGAGACGGGTGACCCGGTCGAAGACGCGGCGGGCCACTTCCTGCTTCGTGTTTTCGGGAACTTCGATCACCTCGTCGCGGGTGATGATGGTCACCGCGTTGCGGTCGGAGTCGAAGCCTATGCCTTCGCGAGACACGTCGTTGACCACGATGGCATCAAGATTTTTCGAGACCAACTTCTGGCGGGCATTCTCCAGAACATTTTCGGTTTCGGCAGCGAAGCCGACGATAATTTGCGAACTCTTCTGGAGCGAGAGCTCCTTGAGAATGTCGGGGGTGGCTTCGAGTTCGAGGGTCATTGGGCCTTTGCGCTTGATCTTCTGGCCGGCAGCGTTTTTGGGGCGATAGTCGGAGACGGCGGCGGTCTTGATGACGATAGTCGCTTGCGGCAGGAGTCGCAGCACGGCGTCGCGCATTTCTTCGGTGGACTCGACGCGGGTGAGTTCGGCGGCTCCGGGCGGAGTGAGCGACGTTGGACCGCTAACCAGCAGGACGCGCGCGCCACGGCGCAGGGCGGCCTCGGCAAGAGCATAGCCCATTCGTCCGCTGGAGCGGTTGGTGAGGTAGCGGACGGGATCGATTTTTTCGCGCGTGGGGCCGGCGGTGATCAGCACAGTCTCGCCGCTAAGATCCTGGGATGCGCCAAGCGCTTCCATGACGGCGGCAACGATCACTTCGTTTTCGGCAAGGCGGCCCGCGCCAGTCATACCGCAGGCCAGATAGCCTGCGCCGGGTTCGACAATTCTAACGCCGCGCTGGCGGAGAATTTGAAGGTTGGCCTGGGTAGCAGGGTGATTCCACATGTTGACGTTCATGGCCGGCGCCACGACGACTGGCGCGCTGGTCGCGAGATAAAGCGTGGTCAGAAAATCGTTGGCGATGCCCTGCGCGAAGTGAGCCAGAACGTCGGCGGATGCCGGCGCAACCAGAAGGGCATCGATGGATTGGGCGACCGCAATGTGCTCGATGGCGGAGTCGAGATTGGGTTCGTGCTCTTCGCCCGCAAACATGCTGGTGATGACTTTCTCTCCGGAAAGAGCGGCGAAGGTGAGGGGACGAACGAACTCCTGGGCGGCGCGCGTCATGATGACTTGTACTCGGATGCCGCGGTCTTTCTCCTGCAGCAGGCGAATTATTTCCGCTGCTTTGTAGGCCGCGATTCCGCCGGTGACGCCCAGAGCGATCTTCATACAATTTTTGATTGTTGATTTTTGATTGTTGATTCAAAACCGCTGGTCCCGGGCCCGCGGTTTCGCAATCGCGGTTCTGCAATCAATGATCAGCGGTCACGCAATCAACAATTCCCCTTAGTCCTGGCCAAGTGCCTTATCGAGAGCGTCTTCGGCCTGCTCGGCTGCGCTGCGGGTCTCAGGAATCTCCCACTTCACTTTGCCGGCGCGGATTTCATCCTGCGCGATGCGGCAGGGCTTGCGGGAATTAGTATCGACCACCGGCGGCGCTCCGGACTGGAGTTGCCGCGCGCGCCGGGCTGCCACCAAAATGTACCGGTAGTTACTATCAAAGCCTTCGATCAACTTCATTGGACTCTCCCTCAAGAAATCAAGTTTGAAGTCTATCTGTGCCGAACCTCGAACATGCGTTCCACGGAACACGGCCGATTCGCAGGCTAAGTCCCGCTCTCGGCGAGCGGCTTTCCGACACCATTCTGGCGTCCTTAAAATGATACCGCGAAATCTAGGAGCGTGCCGACGGCGGCGGATTACCAAAGGACGCCAGGATGGGCCCGACCCGGTCGCGGATGCTGGCCAGACGATGACGATCGGCCAGTTCCACGATTTTGTTCTCGCCGGCGGACAAGGGGGACTGAGAGCGCAGCAAGCGCTCCGAGAGAACGATGGCCTGCAGGCTCTCGATGGATTCCTCGAGATCGCCGTTGATCAAAATGTAGTCGTACTTGTCGCAGTTCTCAATTTCGCGGCTGGCCGTGGCCAGGCGGCGCTCGATCACGTCTTCGGCATCCTCGCCGCGCTTGCGCAAGCGCCACTCCAGCGTCTTGCGGTCGGGCGGCAGCACGAAAATGCTGACCGCACCGGGGAGTTTTCGCTTGACCTGTGCCGCTCCCTGCACGTCAATGTCGAGCAACAGATCGTGCCTTTTCTGT
>Ga0302324_100006946_pt1 | contig 24213 bp, 15 predicted proteins | sample Palsa_T0_1_FD_201949 | JGI IMG/M metagenome (GOLD analysis project Ga0302324, IMG submission 201949) | Peat permafrost microbial communities from Stordalen Mire near Abisko, Sweden - Palsa_T0_1 | ecosystem: Environmental > Terrestrial > Soil > Palsa > Peat permafrost | place: Sweden: Abisko... | reverse complement strand
GCCGCCGTAGCCCTTATTAGATTAGATCGGCCAGAAGGGCTCGAAGTTACTGTTTGTTAGTCCTTATGGTGGCGGAACTTGGCCGCCCAGTACCAGCGCGTTAGCGAGTACTAGTGACTTTTGCGGCGACGTGTGACTGAGCGGCGGCGGGATCCAAACTGGATTCATTCGGAATCAGAACATGCACCAGGAAGTAACCCGCGATTGGAAATATGGCAAAAGCAAAACAGACTGGCGCAAAACCGAAGTTCTTGATCACGCTGGCCAGCGCAGGCGAAACAATCGATTGCATCACACCATATGCGAACACCAACGCTGCACCGCCGAACGCAGCGTGCCTTGCACCGAAGATATCAATGGGCAGCGTGTAATGATTGACGCTCCAGGCGCACACCCAGAAGAAACTGAGCGACATCCCGAGAGTTGCGAGCGCTGGATTGGGTGCGAGAGGGACGGCCATGGTTCCGAGCAGGAGCAGAGTGGAGATGAAGGAAGCGAGCTTGCGCGCCGCGATGGGCGTGCGGCCGGAGAGGACGAATCTCCACGAAGTCACGCCGCCGAGCAGCCCGCCGAAGTATCCGCTGATGGGCACGATCCAGGTGTAGTGCGAGGCTTGGGGCGGTGTCAGGTGAAAGACGCGCACCAGGTAGGTTGGCGCCCAATTCGACCACAGGCTGTAAACCGTCATACCGAGCATATTCGCGACCATCAGCGCCCATAACTTGGGATCGCGCAGCAGGCCGAAGGAATGCGCGGCCCTGCCGGCGCCGGGCAACGAGACGGGCGGAATCGCGCGTGAGGTAGCGAGCCACACCGGAATCCAAGCCAGACTCAGCAATCCGGCGGCGTAGAATGACCAATGCCAGGAGTAGCGATACGAAAAATAGACCGCGAAGGCGGGAGCGAGCCCTGCGCCCAGGCTCAAGCCCAGCTGACTCATGGCTTGTCCGACCGCGCGTTCCTTGGGGAGCAGATACATCGCGACGGCCTTGGTGACGGCGACAATCGCACTGGCTTCGGAGATTCCCAGCAGAGCACGCCACACCAGCAGTTCTCGAACGCTATGCGAAGCCCCCGTTCCGAAGCTGGCGACGGCCCACAACGCGACGGCCGCGATGGTTCCGCGATTCAGCCCCACGCGATCGATGAACCAGCCGACGAACAGCGCGCTCACTGCGTAAGCAATGGAGAAGACCGACAGCAGCAAGCCGTAATCGCTATCGGTAAACGGAAACTCCGGCCGCGTGCGCCAGATGTCGACCATGGTGGCGAGGATCTGGCGATCGAGGTAATTCAGGACCGAAGCGAGAATGAAAACGCTGATCGCGACCCAACGGGCAGGGATGGGCGGGCGCACATGGTGATTGTATCAGCGGGGATCAAGACCGCTTGCTGACGCGCGCGGTTCAGTAGGACGCGCGGTTCAGTAGGGGTGCGCGGCTCCTCTAGCCTCCTTGAACCGTGAGCATCACGTTCGGCTGCGAGGCCACTTTATTCACCGACAAAACCAGAGGCTGATCGCCGCCGGCGAGGCCGGGGGGGATTTGAACATTCATCTGCCAGAGACCGGGGCCGACCAGGTCCGCGGAAAGCACGGGAGCGGTCTTTCCAGCGATGGTTACTTCGAACGCGGCGAGATTAGCCGTTGGATAGATCTTGGTCAACGCAACGCCGTCGGGTGCGGCGGGATTCGTCGGTCCGCAGCCGGTGGCATACAACTCGATGATGTCGCCGGCGGCGGCCGGGCGGCTGGCATATCCAGGCAATGCGCCCATCGCGGCGGCATAAACAACGCTGCTTAGACCGGCGAATACGGAAGACGCGTAAATCACGCCTTTGAGCATAAAAAACGCGGCTCAAGCCGCGTGTACCTATGGCTGGAGCTGCTGCAATTGCGCCTCGACAAGCTCCAGGACCTTTTCGGCATCCGAGGCTCCATCCAGCGGCAGGCGCAGCACTCCGGCGGGGGTGAATTGCGCGCCTTCGGTGCGAGTGACCAGGCTCATCAAACGCTTGGGATCGATGTGGGTCTCCTTGTGGAACTTCACGTTGAGCGCGCCCGCCCGGCGGTCGATGGCTTCGATGCCGAGCTTCTGCGCCGAGCCCTTCAGCGCCGAGAATTTCAGCAGGCTGCGAACCGCGGCGGGCGCCGGACCATAGCGGTCCTCGAGCTCGGCCAACGCTTCAGACGCGGCTTCGGTGGTGCCGGCATCGGCGATGCGTTTGTACGCACGCAGGCGCTGGTGTTCGTCCGAAATGTACTCGGAGGGAATGCGGATGTCGAGCCCGAGATTGAGCGTCGCATGGACTTGCAGCGGCGCCTCTTCGCCTTTGAGCTCGTGCACGGTCTCCTCCAGCAGGCGAATGTACATGTCGAAGCCGACCGCGCCAATGTGGCCGTGCTGTTCGCCTCCCAAAATATTGCCCGCGCCCCGCAGCTCCAGATCGAGCGCGGCGATCTTGAACCCGGCGCCCAGATCGCTGAACTCCTTGAGCGCGGCTAAGCGCTTGCGGGCGATTTCGCTCAGCTCCGTGTCGGCCGGGACCAGCAAGTAGGCATAGGCTCTTCGATTCGAGCGCCCCACTCGCCCGCGTAGCTGATATAACTCCGATAGACCATGCCGCTCGGCGTTTTCGATGATCATGGTGTTGGCCAGCGGAATGTCGAGCCCGTTTTCGGCGATGGTGGTGCACACGAACACATCGAATTCGTGCTGCATAAAGCCGAGCAGCACGCGCTCCAGCTCAGTTTCGTCCATCTGCCCATGGCCAACTCCCACGCGCACTCCCGGCAGCAGTTCCTGAATTTGGGCCGCGCGCATATAAATGCTGTCCACGCGATTGTGGATGAAGTACACCTGGCCCCCGCGGGCGATCTCCTGCTCGATGGCCGTCTTGATCAGCTCGTTGCCGAAGTGCGCGACCACGGTGTGGATTGCGAGCCGGTCCTTGGGCGGAGTCTCGATCACCGACATGTCGCGCAACCCGGCGAGCGACATATGCAACGTGCGCGGAATCGGCGTCGCGCTCATGGTGAGCACGTCCACGTTGTGCTTCAGTTGCTTGATGCGCTCCTTGTGACGCACGCCGAAGCGCTGCTCTTCATCCACCACCAGGAGGCCGAGGTCGCGAAAAACTACGTCCTTCGAAAGCAGGCGGTGCGTTCCGATGACGATATCCACTTTGCCCTCGGCCAGGCCCTCCAGCACGTCGGCGATTTCCTTCTTGTCGCGAAAGCGGCTGAGCATTTCGATGCGCACCGGGAAGGCCGCGAAGCGCCGCTTGAATGTTTCGAAGTGCTGATAGGCGAGTACGGTGGTGGGCGCGAGCACCGCGGTTTGCTTGCCGTCGCCGAGTCCCTTGAAAGCCGCGCGCATGGCGACCTCGGTCTTGCCGTAGCCGACGTCGCCGCACAACAGACGGTCCATCGGATGGCCGCTCTCCATGTCTTTCTTGATGGTCTGGATGGCCGAAAGCTGGTCCTTGGTCTCGGTGAATTCGAAGGAATCTTCAAACTCGCGCTGCCAGTTGCTGTCGGGCGAGAAGCGAAAACCCTCGGCCATGCGGCGCTGCGCGTAGAGCTTCAAAAGCTCGTCGGCCATGTCGCGCATTTTGGCTTTCACGCGCGATTTAGTTCGTTCCCACGTGACGCCGCCCAGCCGGTCGAGCGTGGGCGTGCTGCCTTCGCCGGCGCCCCTATATTTCTGGATCAGATCCAGGCGCGCCAGCGGAACGTAGAGCTTGGCGTCGCCGGCGTATTCGAGCAGCATGAAATCGCCCTTGTTGTCGCCTTGCGCGATCTCGCGCGTGCCTAGGAATCGGCCGATGCCGTGGGCTTCGTGCACCACGTAGTCGCCGGGCTTTAGATCCGCCATGTCGGCGGTGAAGGCGGCAAGTTGGGATTTGGAGGGGCCGGGTTTCGCGACCAGGTCGGAGGAATCGAACAGGTCTTCCGATCCGAAAACAGCGATGCGCGGGGCAGGGAACACGACGCCGCGGCGGATCAGCCCCTTGACCAGGAAGGTGCTCGCGGACGCGCCCGCGACATAGGAACGCTCGGCGAGATACGGCCGCGTGGCGTCCGCTGGATCGAGGCCCAATTGGAAAGGCACCGAATACTCCTGAAAAATATCCGCGAGCCGCTCCAGTTCGCCGCTCGACCGCCCGAAGAAGACCACGCGATAGCCTTGCTCCACCAGATTGCGCGCCTCGGCGACGGCGGCTTGGATGTTGCCGTGGAAGGCCATGGACGGACGCGACGCTGTCGCGCCGTCGTTGTTGGTGGCTGGTTGTTGGTTGTTGGCGAGGAGCTCTAGTTCGCGGAGGGCGAGTTCGGCGTTTCCTTCAAGAGTCTCGCGCAGCTCGGGCCAGGTGAAAAAATTAGCATCCGGGGGGCAGGGAAATGGCCGATCGGGTTTTTCCTCTAAGCGTTTCCAGAAGCGCTCGGCGGCGGCTGCGGCCTGCTCCGGCTCGTCGACGACGATCACGGGATTTTCGGTGAGCGAAAACAGCGAATGCGAGCGCGGCCGAACCAACGGCACCATAAATTCCCAGCCTGGGCCGGGCTCGCCCAACTCGTCGAACAGCTCGCGCGATTTGGGATATTCGGCCAACGGCAACAACGTGGTCTCGGAGATCTTCATCACCGAGCGCTGGGTGGCAACATCAAAACGCCGGATGGACTCGATCAGATCCCCGAACAGCTCGATGCGAATCGGCTTGGAGGCTTCGGCCGGGAAAATATCCAGGATGCCGCCGCGCAGCGAATATTCGCCGACCATTTCCACCGGGTCGCGCTTTTCATAGCCGATGCTTTCCAAGTGCGCCAGCAGATCCTGAAGCGGAATCTCCTCGCCCACCCGCAGCGTGAGCGCGAGCTGGCGATAGAATTCGGCCGCTTCGGTGCGCAGCAGCGCGGAAGCGACGGGAGTGATCGTGATGCTGGTCTTGCGCGACGCGAGACGCCAAAAGCCGATGGCGCGCTGCTCGCTGATCTCGCTGTGCGGCGACATTCGTTGCGCCGGAAGCACGTCCAAAGCCGGGATGGTTTGCGGCCGCGGCAGATCGGAGGTGACCAGCAGATCGAAAAACGTGTCGACGAGTTCGGTCAGCGCGTCGGCTCGGTTGTTGCCGTCGACGACTACGACGAGGTTGCGCTCGGTGGCCTGCCATAGCAGTACGATGTACAAAGCTTTGGCGGTGGTGGTGAGTCCGGAAAGCGATAGCCGGGCGTGCGGATCGCGAATCAGACGGCTGACCGCGTCCTGGAACGCAGGGTCGCGGCTGAGCGACTGGAACAGATCGCGGATTGCTGGGTGAGTCACAGATGCCCGGAGGCGTGAGCCTGGCGAGGCGCTCAGATCAGATTGTACGACAACGCAGGTAAGTTAGGCTTTCTTCGAGCAGCGACGTTGAAGGCGATCGCGCAGCAGAGGGAACGCCATGGCGAGGACAGCCAGCGACATGAGTCCCAGAGAGGAAGGTTCGGGCACTGGCGCAGTACCAATCTTGACCGTGAACGAACCGTTAAATGGTTCGGTGCCCCAGGTGTAGGTGTAGGTGCCGGATGTTAGGCCTAAGCCGGTGAGGGTTGTATCGTCCCAGGTATCCGTCCCGGAGATGAATGAACCGCTGACGTATCCGGTGGGGAGCACTAAAAGTTGACCCAACCCACTGTATCCGAATGTGTCGCCGGTGGAACTGGAGGCCAGCGCCGTAAACGCGCCGTCACCGAAATCTGTCGGACCCGTGATGCCAAGATACAGGGGGTCACCCGACGTTGGGGGTCCGAATACCTCCGTTGCATCGTCTCCCTCTATGAAGGCAGAATTGACGTGGACGTTGCCGTCGGCCGCCAGGCTAGTGACATCTATGGTGCCGGAATAGGATGAGACGACATTGGGGCCGGATTGATATATGTAAGCCACCACATCGGCATGGACTGGCAACACGCAAAGGGGAACGAACCACGCCCATCGGAAAATGTGGCGTACGATATGGAGAGCCTGAATCGCTGTTCGGTGCATGCGTCTTTCTCCTCGGGATTCCACCTTGTTTTCCGGTGATACAAACAGTCTACACCTGAGCTTCGGTTTGGGGCCGATTTCCCCCCAATTCATCGCAGGAACAGTACTAATAGTAATAGGCTAAGCGATATCTACCGTGATTTGACCACGCGTTGGAAGCCTCCTTTCAAGCGAGCCGGTGATTCAATCGCTCGAACTGAACTGAAGGGCCAGGATCTGTTCGACAATCCCAGTGGTGGAATAGCCCGGCTCCAGTGGTAACGCGAGCACCTGGCCGCCCGCAGCCTCCACTTCTTCGCGGCCGGCGATGAAATGCGCCCAGTCGGCGCCCTTGATCAAAACATCCGGCAGCACGGCGGCGATCAGCTCGCGCGGCGTGTCTTCATCGAAGAACGTGACGGCGTCCACGGCCGCGAGGGCGGCGGCGAGCTCGGCGCGCTGATCTTCACCAATCAGCGGACGCGTGGGACCCTTCAAGCGCTGAACGCTCGAGTCGGTATTCAAAGCCAGAATCAGTACGTCGCCGAGCGATCGCGCGGCTTCGAGCAACCGGATATGGCCGGGATGCAGGACGTCGTAGCATCCGTTGGTGAAGACCACTTTCCTGCCGGCGCGCTTCCATTGGGCGCGTTCAGCCATCAATTGTTCACGTGCGTAAATTTGGCCCAACGGCCTATTCTATCTTGACGGCGTTAAAACGGGCCGCCGCCGAAACTGCCGCGCAGGGCCTCGGCAAAATTGGCGACGTTCATGGTACCCCATCCGGCTGCGGGATTGTAGCCGTAGCTGCCGTAATAAAACCAGTTGTCGCCGTAAGGAATCGCGTTCAATGGAGCATTCGGGCCGAAGTAACCCAGTCCGTTACGCGCTAGACCATAGAGCGTGGGGTTGAGGAATCCGATCCGCCTGTTCAACGCTTGCGCCAGTAACGCAGTCACGCCATTCAGTTGCTGATCGACAACGCTAGTGCCACCAACTTCCGAAGTAACGGACAACTCGTTGGTCGCACTCGAGGTGTAGTAGACCAAGTAACCGGTGTCCGGATCGGCATTGAAGGAGACATCCGGCAAATTGCGGCCCGGATAAAATGCGGGCAGGGCATCCAGCAGCCCATATGGTTGGAGATAAAAAGCCTGGTGCGGCTGGCTGAACTGGGTCCCAAAAATCCCGAACTGGTATAGCGGCTCGATAAAGGAGACGCTCACTCCTCCGCCGCTCCCAACTCCAAAAATTCCGCAGGAGATTGGGGTGTAGCCCAGAAATTTGCACAACCCGTCGAGATAGTCCCATCCCCACACCCTCTCGTGCTGGATGTCGATGTCGTAATAAGGCGGGGTGCAGGCCGCATTCTCGCAATACTCTTGCAGGCCCGGCAGCGTCGTCCCACCCGCAGCGGTAATGAAAGAGTCGCTGGCGGGATAAAGGGTAGTCAACGCCAGGCTGCAACTGCCGGCCACCGAAGGTGAGTAAGGTCCGTCGCACCCAAAATAGGCATTGGCCTGGTAGGCGCCGCCGTCGCCCGATGCCGCGTACACCGACTGGCCCTGGAGAGAAGCGCGCAGCAGAAGTTCGTGGATGGCTTGCGAAGCGGCTACCGTTCTTCCGGTAAAGGGATCGGATACAGGGTAGTTCTCCAGGTTAAACAGCCACTCCCAAACACCCCAACTTATACCCAGAGAGTCTGCTTTGTTGGCATCGATCGCCGCGGCGAAAACGTCAACGATGTCGCCGAAGAAACTGGATCCTTGGTAGACGATAATGTTCGCGCCCGGGGCGATTCCGCCGGACTGCTCGACATCCAAGGTCGTCTCGAACGAGCCGGATGCGTCGCTGGGTGCGCCGGGCCCGCCGTTCACGTTGACGATCTGGATGCGGGTCGGATTGACCGTAAGGCCGAGCGATGCCCAATACGCAAAAGCATCGCTGGGTGTGAAGGCGGCGAACGTCAGGATTCCAATCGTGCGGCCGGCTCCCGTGAGGCCCCGCTTATACAGAGGGTCGACGTTGTAGTACTCGGCGAAATCGGTGACGGTCAACAATCCGGGGGGATCGGTTGTCGTCGATGACGCAGTGGATCGCGTCTCCTGAACCGTGGGAGGAGCGAGTTTATAGAGCGGCTGCGCGGCTGGGCTGTTGTCGAAACCCACCACTGCCGCCACAGCCGCCGAAATTTCCGCGGGAACCGTGGGGTGACTGGTGGGCGCGCGATAGGTGTAGCCCGCGACGCTGTCATGCGCGGGAACTTCATAGGTGTGCAGGATCACCGAAAAGGCGCCCTCGAAATCAGCCGGGAGGCCAGTGACCCTGAGCGTCGTTGCGGTGGTTTTTTCGGCGTTGAGGCGATACTTGCCAAGAGCTGCGACCACTTTCGCGATGTCGGCGTCGGTGGGAGCAAAACGGGCCACGAATTGATCGGCCGTCAGAAATTGGTGGAACTGCGGATCGCCTGGCGTATAGATGGATTGCTGTAGCTTCTCGGCGTCGTTCAGCTTGGGCAGCGCAAGCGCCACCGTCACCGAAAACGGAGTTGTCGCCGACCGTGCATCGAGCGGGCCGCGGTCGATTGCGTTGGGCACGGCCGCGTTCGCTGAGAGCGCCAGGCACAGAACAGCCAGGCTGGAAGAAAAACGGAATATAGTCCTTGTCATGCGATCCTCCGGAAGTTTTTGTGGAACAAACGCTGCGAGATAAGCAGTGATGTTAACTGAGTTGCATGTCTCGCGCAAGGGAGAAGAGGCGTGACCCCGCTGACCGATCATCGGCAGGTCGCGGTCGCTCGTGCAAGGAACTACTGATAACGAATATTATGTAAAGTTCCAAGGCGATAATTGACTTGACTCATCAGGGTACCTAGATTATACTAGACTCATCATGGCAGCCGAACCAAAGACCCTTCAAGAAGCAATCGTTTACTTCTCTGATCCAAAGAACTGCATTACCTATCTGGCGGCGCGCCGCTGGAAGGACGGCGTTGTATGTCCTGCCTGCGGTTCCAAGAAGGTCAGCTTCCTGGAGTCCAGGGGTCTGTGGCAGTGCAAGACCCGCCATCCGAAGGCCCAGTTCTCGATCAAGGTCGGAACCATCTTCGAGGACTCCCCGATCACCCTGGACAAGTGGCTGCTTGCCATGTGGCAACTCGCTAACTGCAAGAACGGGTTCTCCAGCTACGAACTTCACCGCGCTATCGGCGTTAGCCAAAAGACCGCTTGGTTCATGCTGCAGCGCATCCGGCTGGCCATGCAGGACGATCACAATGGCGGCAAGCTGAATGGCGAGATCGAAATTGACGAGACCTTCATCGGCGGCAAGGTTCGCAATATGCACCATGACCGCAAGCAGCGCGTCATGCAAGGCAAGACTGGCGGACCCACTGGCAAGGTTCCGGTTCAGGCCTTCTTGCAGCGCGGCGGACAGGTTCGTGTCAACGTGATGAAGGATCGAAGCTGGACCAGTATGAACATGCCGATCCGTGAGCACATCGAACCGGGCGCTCATCTGTTCACCGATGAAGCCAACGCCTACTTCGGGCTTCGCGCCGATTACGTTCATGAGTTCATCAACCACGCTGAAGCCTACGTTCGCGGCAACGTCCATACCAACGGGCTTGAGAACTTCTGGAGTTTGATGAAGCGCGGACTCGGTGGAACCTACATCAGCGTGGAGCCGTTCCACCTGTTTCGCTACATGGACGAGCAAGCTTTTCGGTTCAACCATCGGAAGGGCATGAATGACGGTGACCGATTCCACACGCTCTGTACGCGCGTTGTTGGCAAGCGCTTGACGTTCGCCGAAGTCACCGGCAAGGTGGGGAAAAAACCGGAGGACAACTAATACCCTACCGCGCGGACCTAAGCGGAAGGCTTCGTAGCACGAGTCTTTCGCTTGGGCTTCGGCCCAGGTTTGCTCGGATTGTTGTCGATCCGTTTTCGATCTTCCGCGATTCGCTCTTTCATGACACTGTGGGGAACCGCTAGCACGCGGTCCACAACGTTCGTGAAGCGTTCGTACTCCGTTGAAGATTTCATGTGTATACCCATTATCCATCGTTATGGCTTCCTACTGTGAAGCGGAGGTTGCTACCAAGATCAATCCCGAGATCCACGAGTCGAGAAAGGTTTCTCCGGAAGTTCTGTACCGCGCAAGATCAAAAACAATGGGTTTAGATCCTGCAAAAACATTACAGGCCATAGCACGCTGTTTCGCGCCACGACGCCGATGGGCGTAATAATTCCTAACGTTCCTAATCTCTTCAGCCGGCGAGTTTGTTGCTCCCAATGCGGCAGACAGAGTTCCTAGATTAGCGACATTCAGTCGTTTGGCTGCATCGATGCATTCCGATGCGCTAGCCCATTTTGGTTCATATTGTTTTCGACGTGAATAGGTAGACAGAAGCACAGGCATCACATCCGCACGTTTGGTGACCACGGCTGGTATTACCGCGCCGTTCAACGTTGTGCTGTTGCCACATGCACACAGAATAATAAGTTCTCTACAGTATCGTGCCCATGCATCATATAGACGAATTACGGCCATCTCTGCGGCTAACTGCTCGTGCCGACTCCGTTTTGCTCTAGCAGCCAGATTAAATTCCTCTCTGAGCCAACTCGCTTCAACCCTCAGTTTCCTGATTGGATCGGACAACGCCAGCATCGGTATGCCCCCTTATTCTTTTGGGGCTAATGCCTGCACAAAGAAAGGGAATCTAATTTTACGGCTCGCAATGCGTTGCGTAGTTGATCGAGAGGCTTTCCAGAAGTTGGAGTATTTCCCGGAAGGCTCGTCCTCGCTGTCTATAATGGACCCCAGCTGCAACAATTTTTCGCGGGCGCGGTCAAGATTGTTCTCTAGAGCCTTAGCCTTCACTTGAGAGATCGCCGCCACATTCGCATTTCCGGGGATTCCTACGAGCAACGCCGCTAGAGCGCTGAATAGCATTAGAAAGTGCGTGGCATTCATAAGCGGGGTATCGATCAACCCGGCCGCCAATCGATCTACGAAAAACTTCAGAGTGGCATCCAGCTTCTCGATCACTCCCGTATCGAAACCAGGATCATATTTTCTATATAGAGCGTCTATCTTACTCTGGCCACCATCCGAAACTCCCTCAAGCAATACTCCAAACATCTCGGAGGTTAGGGAATCGTCTAACATTCTCACCCGTTCCTTGACTGTCAGAATCTTATACTTCTCCCAGAGAACTCGCCATTTTTGAGCCTCAGAGCGCACACTCCACTTAAAATCCCCCTGCCACTTGGCGTGACGCTTTTCCGGTGGGTTCAATGTTACGGTATAGGAATTTAGCCGAGCGAACACCTCAAGCACATCCGTATTAGAAGCGTTGACCAATTGATCTACAGCAATGGCATAGCCAAGAAAATTCTCCTGTTGCTCTACGCTCAGCGTGGAATATTTTAATCCTCTGAACTCGCCGGCGCGCTTCGTCAAAGGAAACCCATCGTCAGCAAAGTCAAGAATTGCTCTCATGCGCTGCTGGCCATCTACTATCTCTCGAATTGCCTTCTTTGTGTTCACATCGATATTGGTCCGTAGGTAGACTTTTGGAATTGGCAACTGCCGCAGAATGGTGTCGATCAAAAACGTTCGGGCGGCTGGACTCCAAACACTTCCGCGTTGAAAGTCTGGATTAAGCCTAAGCCGCTTTTGCCTATGCCACTCGATAAAATCGGAAATCCTGTACTGCTCCAGGAGAGACGGCATTAGATCCTTTGAGAAGGCTGGATAGTAGACACACAGCGCATCGGGTTCTAGCATACGTCACCCCATGCTGATGAGTCAAGGTAATTATCGCCAGTTCCAAGGTAGTGGGTCAGTTTTCAAACTGACCCACTACCAGTTCCAAATCCGCGCCAAAAAAGAGGGCCCGGATTTCGCTGGGAGGAGCTGGTCCGGGCCTGAGGGAAGAAATGAAATCGTGATTGCGATCGCGCTAGTGGTGGCCTCCGCCCCCGTGGCCGCCTCCGCCCGAATGGGCGCCACCACCCGACGGGCGCGCGCTTCCGCCGCCAGAGCTCCGCGGCGCTGGATTTGAGCGCGGCGCGGCGTTAGAACGAGGAGCCACGATCGAAGGGCTGATCCGCACGGCCGAGCCGCCGCCGTTTGACCGCGAGTAGTAGCCGCCGCCGCTCGCATCGCGGCTCTGGGCCGGCGAGCTGTAGCTGCGGCTATACGGCGAAGCAGCACCGCCCCCGGCCGTTCCGTGAATCGGCTCGCCGAACCTGTTCCATCCATGCGCGGCGGATTCGGAAGCGCCCACACTGCCGCGGCCTGCCGGCGAGCTGAAATTCGAACGCGACATCTGTTGCATTCCGCGCTGCTGCTGATCGAAACTCGCGTGTTCCACATGTGGCGTCTGCATGCGGCTGGCGAAACTTTGCGCGCTGGACTGCGGGAACCTGCCGCTCACCGAGCGATCCGACATGCGCAAGCTTGACCGGTCCGGCGCTACCGGCACAACGCCGTGCACCAAGCCGGCCGACTGGATTTGAGAACGATTCAGACTCGTAATCTGGCCGCCGCGGCCGAATCCCGCGGTGTTCATGCCCACCGCGCCGCCGGCCACGCGAGCGTTGCGATACGCGCTAGCGACGCTCGCGTTGTTGACGATGCTGGTGTGGTTCGCATAGACGCCGCCGCGGAATCCAGCGTACAACCCGCGCCCCCACCAGGGATGGACCACTTCAAACGGCGCCAGCGCGACCCAGCCCACTCCTCCAAATCCAAAGCCGAATCCAATTCCAAGTCCGGGGCCGAATCCAAAGAAGCCGACATACGCCGGCGCCCAGAACGGATTCCCAAAGATCGGTCCGGGATACCAGGCCCAGCCGCCGACGCCCATGAACCAGCGGCCATAATGATACGGCGCCCAGCCCCAAGGATCGGCGCTGACCCAGGTCCAGCCATAGTAGTCTTCCCAAACCCAGCGCCCATTCTGATACGGCGCCCAATCCGGGCCCACGTTCGTGGGCTGCCAAACCTGACCGTAGTTCGGGTCCTGCACCCACTGGCCGTTCTGATCCAGATCTTCGGCGCCGCTGATGGCGGGGCTCACGTGCTGATAGCTTTGGGAACCCAGAATAAACCGGTCGCGCTCGTCGTTCCAGCGGTCGAAAGCGTCCAAAGGAATGGGCTGTACAACCTGGAACTCGGCGTCCGAAGCGGGACCGCGCGCCTGCATTGTTTGACCAAGCGGGGTCTGTCCGGCCTGCAAGCGTTCCCCGCCCCGTTGGCTGTCAATCTCGGCTTCGCCGGACCGCACGGTAATCTCGGACGTGCCGTCCTCATGGACCGTCACGCGATACGCGCCTGGCCGCAACGGGCGAACGGCGACGCTGGGCGTGTCCACTTCCACTTGCGCCTGGCTGGGCCGCAGCGTGCGAAACGTCACCGTACCCGTCGCCACCTGCACCTGGAAACTCTTCACGTCCATGCCGGTGAAGCGCACTTCCGAATTCGGGCCGATCCGAATCATGTTGGCGGAATCGAGCTGAACTTCGGCGCGCCCGGTTGAACTGGTGAGCAACCTGTCGTCCGCCATCAAGGGGCCGTTCACCGCGGCGGCCACCACGTCGCCCGAGTCTCCACGCCGAACCGAAACGTCGCCATTCAGGATGCTGATGCGCGCCACCGCGCGGCCCGGTTCGTATTGGCCGTCCGGATCGGCACTCGCGTCCTGCGCCCGGATGGGAATCAGCGCGCTGACGCCTGCCAGCATGAGCAAGAATGGAAGGAGGCGTTTCATAACCTGTCGCCGCTATAGGGGCAATCGGCTGGCCAACGGGTAACTAGCTCAAGATCAGCGGCTTATGCAAATCAAGACGCGCCCGCCCTGGCCGAAAACCACCACCGGTGCTTGGAATGAGCCGGGCCTTGTATCGCTGGGGAAATTCACGTAAACTACAGTTAATTTGTGGGCGTCAACTACAGTCAATAATTCCCTGCCCGAAGTCCATTCGAGCGTTCCCACCACGCATCCGTCTCTGTGGCGCCGCATGTTCGCTTTCGCCGGGCCAGCGTATTTAGTCAGCGTCGGCTACATGGATCCCGGCAATTGGGCTACCGACCTGGAAGGCGGCGCGCGCTTCGGATATCAGCTCCTGTGGGTGCTGGTGCTCTCGAACCTGCTGGCGATTTTGCTTCAGACCCTGAGCGCTCGGCTCGGGATTGTGGGCCAGCGCGATCTCGCGCAAGCCTGCCGCGAAACCTACCCCCGCGCGATCTCCTATGCGTTATGGTTCCTATGCGAGATCGCGATCGCCGCCTGCGATTTGGCCGAAGTCCTGGGCGCCGCCATCGCTTTGAACCTGCTGTTCCACCTTCCGCTGCTCGCGGGTGTCTTGCTGACGGCCGCCGATACGCTGCTGTTGCTGTGGTTCACGCGGCTCGGAATTCGGGTCATCGAAGGATTTGTGCTGTCGCTGATCGCCATGATTGCCGGCTGCTTCTTAATCGAAATCCTGTGGGCCGGCACGCCCATGTTCGGCGAGATGGCGCGCGGCGTGGTGCCGCATATCTCGGCGCGGACGCTCTACATCGCCATTGGCATCCTGGGCGCAACCGTGATGCCGCACAACCTGTATCTGCACTCGGCGCTGGTCCAAACGCGGCGCATCGGCAAAACCGAGTCTGAAAAGCGCACGGCTTGCCGCTTCAACCTGATCGACTCCACCATCGCGCTGAACGGGGCGCTTTTGGTCAACGCCGCGATTCTTGTTCTGGCCGCGATGGTGTTTTTCCGCCGGGGCATTGTGGTGACCGAAATTCAGCAAGCGAGCCAGCTCTTATCGCCGCTGCTCGGGACGACAGCAGCCAGCTTTTTGTTCGCGATAGCATTGCTTTGTTCAGGTCAATCTTCCACTTTGACCGGTACCATGGCTGGCCAAATCGTGATGGAAGGATTCCTGAACATCCGCGTGCAACCGTGGCTGCGCCGCTTGCTGACCCGGACCCTGGCCATTATTCCGGCTGCCTTCACAGTTTATCTGGCAGGTGAGAATGGGACCTATAAGCTTCTGATCCTAAGCCAGATCATTCTCAGCATGCAGCTGCCGTTCGCGGTGATTCCCCTCATTCAGTTCACCAACGACAAGCAGCGCATGGGAGCGCTGGCCAATCGGCTTTGGGTGAAGACGCTGGCCTGGCTGGCGGCGGCGCTCATCTTGGGGCTCAACGTTTGGCTGGTGATTCTCTCCACGCGCGATTGGCTCAATGACGCGGGGCGGTGGCGAGGGCGTCTGGAACTGGGGATGATTCCCATTCTCACCGGTCTGGGCCTCTTGCTCCTCTGGGTAACCTTTCAGCCCGTGCTACCCGCCTGGATTCGCCATCTTGGCCAAGCGCCGGTCGAGCTTCCCGAAGCCGTCGCCGAGAACCTGCCTAGCCCCATCTACCGCAAGATCCTGGTTCCGCTCGATCACACCGGCCGCGATCGCGATGCCATCGCCCACGCTGCCGCGATCGCCAAGCAGCAAAATGCCAAGCTCTATCTGCTGCACGTGGAAGAAGGAGTCACCAGCCTGGTGTACGGCCCGCTCTCTTCCACCGCCGAAGTGGAAGCCGGCGACCAGTATTTGCACCGGATCGTGCGTGAACTGGAGAATCAGCAAGTTGCAGTCGAGATGGTGGTCCGGCACGCCCGTGTTCCGAAGAAGGAGATCGTGCGGTATGCCGAAGAGTTGCAGCCGGATCTCGTCGTTATGGGCGCCCATGGCCATAGAGGCTTGAAAGACATAGTGTTCGGGACTACAATTAATGCAGTCCGTCACAAATTGAAGATGCCCCTGTTGGTCGTCCGTGGCGGTAGATAGATCGCAGCCGCTGTGTCTTGCAGCCGCTGTGTCTTGTGGTGTGTCGAAGGGATACACGGAAACCCAATTCCGAGCGCGATCTTCTTTGTTTTTAATCACCTGAATTGGTGACCCAGATGCAATCAGTTGGATTACAGCATGCGTAGATTGATCATTTCGGCCGTGGTTGCGGTTTGCTTCGCTCCATTGCCGGGCTCCACTCTATTAAAGCTCAGCTTGGACGACATGATCCAGAAGTCGACGGCTATTGTCCAAGGTACGGTGCAGCCCACATATTCGGCTTTTCGCGGCGCAATGATTTACACCCACTACCAAGTCCAGGTGGCAAACACCTACAAGGGCTCGCCAGTGGCGAATTGGGATCTGGCCGTGCCGGGCGGCACAGTCAACGGGGTCCAGCAATATTTTGCCGGGGCGCCGACCCTGACCGCCGGTCAAAGCTACCTGTTGTTTTTGTGGACCAGCAAGACCGGGCTGACGCAGGTGATTGGGTTGTCGCAAGGTCTGTTCACGGTGAGCAGCAATTCCTCGGGCCAGCTGATGGTCTCGCGCGGCGCGACCAGCGAGACGATGCTCAACACGTCCGGCCAGATCATGACCGATTCCAACATACAGATGACGCTGGCGCTTATGAGCAGCCGCATTCAGGCGGCGCTCGCTGGAGGCTCCGGACAGTGAGGAACGTGCAATGAAGCGGCGGGTTGCGGCTCGTTTTGCGGCCCTGGTGGCAGGCTGTTTTTTGCTATCCAGCACCGGTTCCGCGTATTACTACTACACCTACTTCAACAGCTCCTCGGCGCCCTACACGCCGATCGTCTGCCGGTTCGATCTGAATACGCTGACCAACAATACGGTTCCTTTCTTCGTTTCCGGAGCGGGGCCGTCCGCCATGTATCCGAACGATTCGTTCCAGGCGATGATCAGCCAGATCAGCGCCGCCGCCAACGTCTGGAACGGCGTCGGCACATCCAGCATACGGCTGGCTTTTGGCGGCTTGTACAGCGCGGGAACAACGCAAGCGGCCCCCGGAATTCAGATCGAATTCTCGGATGACATTCCGCCCGGCCTGTTGGCGGTGAGCGCGCCGCAAACCTTTGGGAACCTGGAGTCCGGGCCCAGCGGAACCTTCATCCCGGTGTATTTTTCGCTGATGGAGCTGCCGAGCGATCTGAGTGCGATCTTCAACGGGCCCAGCTACAGCGAGGAGTTTTTCGTGACGCTGGTTCACGAGTTCGGTCACACCTTGGGCCTGCAGCACACGCTCGCGTCGAGCGTGATGTCCACCTATAACACCAGCGCTTCAAGCAAGGCCAACCCGCTCGGCGCCGACGACATCGCGGGCATTTCCCTGCTCTATCCGGCCGGCAACTACTTGTCGACAGTGGGCAGTATCTCGGGCAAGGTGACGTTAAACGGGAAGGCTGTGAACCTGGCTTCCGTGGTTGCCATTTCGCCCAGCAATCCAGCCATCACCACTCTCAGCAACCCGGATGGCACGTACCAGATCAACGGCATTCCCACTGGTCAGGCCGGCCTTGAATACTATGTGTACGTGAGTCCGCTGCCGCCGCCGGTGGAAGGCGAAACCAGCCCGGATAACATCTTTTTTCCGCACAATTCCAATGGCGTTTTTCTGGCTCCGAACACCAGTTTTGTGACGCAGTTTTATCCCAACGCGCCAAACGAATCGGGGGCGCAGGTGATCAAGGTAACCGCGGGGAACGCAGTGACGGGCATCAACTTCAACGTGGCCGCCGCTGGCTCGGCGGGCGTCTCTTCGGTGCGCACATACGGCTACGTTCAAAGCACGTACGTGATCGGCGCGCCTCTCATACTCTCGGAGAAGACCACCATCGCCGCGACGGGAGTGGGGTTGTTGCAGCCTGACAACGCTCTCACGCCCGGCTTGAGCGTCGGCATGCTGGGAAGCGCGGCGCAAATCGGCAACCTCAGGCCCTATCCGCCTCCCACCCCCTACATCGCCCTTGACGTATTGGTGAGCAACAGCGCCGCGCCCGGTCCAAAGCATCTGTTGTTCAGCACTCCCGGCAATCTCTACGTGCTTCCCGCGGGATTCACCGTGGTTGAGGCGTCGCCGCCCGTGATCAGCGCCGTGGGTCCGGCGGTGGGCGGGAACGGCAATCCGGCCGTCGCGATCGCGGGCCAGCAGTTCACGCCCGGCACTCAAGTCTGGTTTGACGGTTTGCCCGCGGTGATCCAATCGCAGTCGAGCAATTTGTTGATCGTGACGCCGCCGCCCGCGCCGGCCGGCTACACGGCCGCGGTTGCGGTGTTCAATTCCGACGGGCAGAGTTCGCTGTTCCTGGGGCCGGCTGCTCCCACGTATACCTATCCGGGCGGCGCAAATTTTGCGTTGACAGCCAACGCAAGTCTGGTGGTGAGCCCGAGCGTGATTCCAGCGGGCGGCACGGTTACGGTGAATATTCAAGGCATCAATACGAACTTCCTGACGGGCGTGACCACGGTGGGATTCGGGACCAGCGATGTGCAGGTGAATCAGCTCACTGTGAATAGTCCTACCCAGCTTACGGTCGTGGTGACGCCTAACGCCACCGTCAGTTCCGCCAACATCACGGTAACCACCGGGCTGGAAGTGATTTCACAGGCCGTGGGCTCGCAAATCACCGCGGCGGATCCTCAGCCGTAACCATGCCGGCGGCCAAGCTTTCACTGGCCGGCCTGCTCATTTCCTCAGTCCTGCTGCACGCGCAGAGCTCGCCGCTGAGCAGCCAGTTGGATGAGAGAATATCGGCCGCTCTGGCAGCCAGCGGCGCGCCGAGCGTATCGGTCGCGGTCGTCGAAAACGGACGGATCGCGTACGCGAAAGCGTTCGGAAAGGCCAACATCGGCGAGAACCGCCCTGCCACCGCCGCCACTCGATACGCGATTGGATCCGTCAGCAAGCAGTTCACCGCCGCCGCAATTCTTCTTCTCGCCGAACAAGGAAAGCTTTCCCTCGACGACAAAGTCGGAAAGTATCTGCCCGATCTCACGCGAGCGGGCGAGGTGACGATACGCGAATTGCTTTCGCACACCTCGGGCTACGAAGACTACGCGCCGCAAGACTACATCATTCCCGAATGGACGCGGGCGATCACGCCGGGCGAGATCCTGGACCGCTGGGCCAAGAAGCCTCTGAATTTCGATCCGGAGACGCGCTGGCAATACAGCAACACCAACTACGTGATCGCGGGCCAGATTCTCGAGAAAGTTTCCGGGCAGCCGCTGGTCGCGTTTTTGCGAGAAAAGATTTTTGGACCGCTGGGGATGGCGACGCCCGGCGAGATCACCGATCACGATCCGGGGGACGCTTCCGCGTACACGCGCTACGCGCTGGGGCCTCCCAGACTGGTTGCGCGCGAGGGCCCGGGTTGGATGTTCGCAGCGGGCGAACTGGCCATGACACCGACGGATTTGGCGCGCTGGGACGTGGCTTTCCTGGAGAAAAAGATCCTCTCGTCGCGCTCCTACGACGACTTCACTCGCGAAGTGAAACTGAAAGACGGCAAGCCGACGCATTACGCGCTGGGCCTCGGCCTGGGAGACATCAATGGCAGTCCGATGATCTCGCATACCGGCGAGGTGTCGGGATTTCTGACGTCCAACGCAGTCTTTCCCTCGAAAGGCGCGGCGGTGGTGGTGTGCTCGAATGAAGACGGGATCAGCTTCGTGGGTCCGCTGGCGCGTCAAATCGAGGAGTTGCTGTTGGGAACGGCGTCCGAGCAGGAACTCAGCGAGGTGCGCGGCATCCTGGAAAGTTTGCGGCAAGGCCGGGTGGATCGCGCGCTTTTCACTTCCGACGCGAACGCTTACTTCAACGAGGTGGTGCTGCAGGATTTCGCGGCGTCGCTCCAAGCCTTGGGCAAGCTACAGGGCGTGACCAAGACCAACGAGCAACTGCGCGGCGGAATGACTCATCGCACCTATCGCGCGCAGTTCCAGAAGAAGACCGTGCTGCTAAACATCTATCTCATGCCCGGCGGCAAGTATGAGCAGTTCCTGGTGGAAGAAGCGCTATAGCGCTACAGCCGACGCCGGACCAGGGGGTCCGGCGCGGACGCGGTTGAAGCCGCGAGTACCACTACTTTCCTTTGCTGAGCTTGCGGAAATAATCGGCGACCGCGTCGGAATAGCCCGGCGGCACGGTTTCCGAGCCGGCGCTGCGAACCTGGTCCGAATTCTTATCTTCCAGTTTGCGGCGAAGCTCCAACTCCAGGCGCTCCATCTCGGGCAGCACTTCGTGGCTCAAGCGTTGCGAAAGCTCGCCGTCGTTGTTGGCATACTGCGGGTTCAGCGCGCGCACCAGGTTCGAATAGTCACCCGCGACATCGGGATTGGCGCGCATGAAATCGCGAAGCTGGTTCAGATCGCGCAAGGATTCCCGATAAGCTTGCTCGATCGGCATCGGGCTGTCGGCCGCATTTCCATTGCCTGGAGTGACCGGGCCGCCGCCTCCGAACGGTGCGTAGGCGGAGGCGTTCGATCCGGCCTGGCCACCGTTGGCGCCTTGGCTGGACTGTCCGTTCTGGCCTTGCTGTCCCTGCTGGCCTTGCTGTCCCTGCTGCCCATTCTGCCCTTGTTGTGACTGGCCAGGCTGCTGCCCTGGTTGTGACTGGCCAGGCTGCTGCCCTGGTTGTTGCCCGGGCTGCTGTGAGTCGCCGCTTTGGTTGCCGCGCTGCAAAGGATTGGATTGCCGGCCTTGGCCCTCGCCCTGACCCGGCCGTCCCTTGCCCTGCTGACTTTGCGCCAGCTGCTGCATCCGATCGCGCATGGCTTGGACGCGTGCCAAAGCTTTTTCAAGGTCGCTCGAATCGCCGCCCGGGCCTTGTTGTCCCGGCTTGCCGGACTGCTGCATGGCCGCCTGGGCCTGCTGCAATTGATCGCGCAGATTGTTCAGCCCGAGCGTGACGCTATTCTCGCGCACCCAGGCCGTTGAACCGTAGCCTTGCCGGATCCACTGCGCGCTTTGCCGCATGTGCATCTCGAGTTCGTTTTGCTGGGCTTCACTCAGAGCGTCGCGAACCTTGTTGCTCACCGGATTCTGCGCGCCGGCCAGGCTGCGAGCGGTGTCGGCCATGCCCTGCTCCAGCTTTTTGAGCTTGTCCGCCATTTCGCTCTTTTCACCGGCCAGGCGCTCGGCCTGCTGCTGATTCTGGGGAGCCTGGGCGCCGAAGCGAGGGTTCTCGTTGCCGGAACCGCCAACCATCTGCCGCAGCCGATTCTGGAAATCGCCCTGTTGTTGCGTGAGCTGGTTGGCCTGTTGAGCCAGATCGTCAAGCTGCTGCGACGCGTTCTGGTGCTGCATCCCGTTCAAAATGTCGCGAGCTTCCTGCAACCGGTCGGCTGCGCGGCGCTGTCCAGCCGCGGTCTGCTCCGGACTGCCGTTCTGCTGGTTCTCGGCGTTCTGCATGTCCTCGGTGGCTTTTTTCAAGCGGTCGAGGGCCTGCTGTAATTGCGGCGAAGCGACCGAACCCATGCGGCCGGCGCTGCCGGATTGCCCAGACTGTTGCCCGGATTGCTGGGACGATTGTTGGCCGGACTGTTGGCCGGACTGACCCTGCTGGCCCGGTTGCCCCTTCTGGCCCTGTTGACTGGAGTTTTGTTGCTGCGACGAATCGCCGCGCTGGAGCTGCTCCATTTGTTTTTGGAGTTGCTCGGCTTCGCGCCGCAGCATCTCCTGCTCCCAGCGCTGGCGGAACGGCTGCTGCTGATCTTTCTTCGCAGCCAATTCCTGCTGCCGCCGCGCGAGCTCGGCCAGCTTTTGGAGCGCCTTGTCGATCTCCTGTTGCCGGCTGTCGGAGCTAGACTGCTGTCCGGTTTCGTATTGATTCTTTTCACGGTCGAGCTCGAGATCGGCAAGATTTTCCAAGTCACGGCCCGCGCCGCCCGCTCCGCCACCGCCACCGCCTTGCGTTCCGAACGCGACTTGAATGTCGCGGAAGGTGGCTTCGGCGCGTTGCGCCGCTTGCAGCGCTTTTTGCTCGAGCGGCATCGCATCGTTCCACTTCCGCGCCTTGATCTTCTCGGCGGACTCGATCATGGTCTTGGAGGCGTCCTCCATTTCCTTGGTGAAGTTCTGGAACTGTGGATTGGCGTCGGCGAGTTCACGCGCCTTCATGCGGTCCGCGAGGGACTTGGCTTGCGCGGCCAGCTTGCCTTCCTGCTCGGCCAGGAATTTGGCGTCGTCGGCCGCGACGGACGGATCCTTGGAACCATTCTTGTATTCGTTCCAAGTGGCGGCAATCATATCTTTCTGCCGTTGCGAGATCTGCTGATCGTCTCCGCCGCCCATGCCGCCACCACCGCCGCCGCCGGATTGCGCCTGCGAGTAGTTGCGCTCGAACGGCTCGGCCTGGATAAAGTAAATGTCGGTCTTGGTGGTGTTACGCGCATCTTTCGCGGAGGCGTAGATGCTGACCAGATCGCCCGGCGCCAGTTTATAGTCTTCCAGCGCAAGAACGTATTTGCCTTCGGATGTCTTGGCGCCCTTTTGCGAGAGCATGGACACGGTTTTTTCCGGGCCGCCATTGACGGAGTAATGCAGCGCGACTTCGTTCAGCGCGAAATCGTCTTCGGCGTTGACGGTGACGGTTACTTCTTCGATCGGATTAACCTTCGCGTCGCGGCCGGGCCGGTCGATCTTAACCACCGGCGGGGAATCCTTGCGCGCCTCGATGAAGAAGTCTTCGCTCAAGCGGACGTTCTCGCCGCGGTCGATGGCGGCGATGTGATACAACCCGTCCTTGTCCAGAGTCACGCGGGCGGTGACCCAATTCCCGGCTTCCGCACTCTTGGGCTTCAATTCGATCTGGCGATCGTCGCCTAACACCAGCACGCCCTTGTTCAGCGGACGATCGGTGAGGATGGCCACTTCCGCTTCGGTGCCTTCCACCGCGCGCAGATCGCCGCCGGGGTCCTCCACCGCATCCTTCATGCCGCTCCAAGCGGGGTAATGATAGGTCACGCGGATTTTCTTGACGCCCGGGAGATCCACGATGCGCAGGTTGTAGTGTTTGGATTGAACGGCGCCCGCTTCGACGTAGTACTCGACGTTGTCGGCCAAGCTGCTGAACAGAAACTCGTAAGTGGACGCGCCCGGCGAGGGCTGCATATCCACCTGCTCCCACTTCGATGTGCCGCGATACTGCGCGAAGAGCCGGACCTTGGGGGAATCAAACCCAAGCAGTTGCGCGGTGACCAATTGATCGGCTTTGCGGCGCACGGCGCGATCGCCGGGCGTGACGGCGATGTCGTAAAATGCGCGGTTGCCGGCTTTCGGCGCACCGGCCCACAGCAACGAAGTGCCGTAGCCGAGATAGCCAGGGCCCGCGAGAATCAGCCACAGCAGCACCGCGACGGCGAGACCGGCGGACGTCAGAAAGCCGATGATAGGGCCGGTGGAGGCCAACCGCTCAGGCTCGCTGGTTTCGGCCACGCGCATGGTGTCGGCGGCCAGCAATTGCAAAAACGGATCATCCTTGGCATTGGGGGGGTTGGGCTTTTCGGCCAGCGTGAGCAAGCGCTCCTGGAATTCGGGGAACTTCGCTTCGGCGCGCCGCGCTGCATTGCGGCGATTCAAATTGAACAGCGGGATCACCAGGCCAAAGGCGATGGCCACCGCAATGGAGAGAAACAGGAGAATGCGCGCCCACAGCAGGCTGGCGGGGGAGAAAGCGTAGCGGTTCGTGATCCAGACCAGAAAGACCGTGATCACCAGGGCCGAGACGGTGACCAGCGAAGTACCTTTTGAAACCGCCATGAAGCGCAGGCGTTTCTCCAGGCGCTGCAGGTAACTGTTCAGTTGATCGAGAGCGTTCACGACGCGACCTCCTTCTCCACCGAAAGATATCTACTCGCGAGTACTGATTCAATTATCGCGGTTATCAGCACCAGTAGCAAAGCGTAGCGCCAAAGGCTCCAAGGCCGGGGTTGATTTTGCGGATCGGCGGGGTCGCCGGAGGGCGCGTCGGGGCTGCGGCCGGTGTTTTTCCACAAGTCGAGCGTTTCTTGCGGAACCGGCGTAAGGTCTGACTCGCGGCGATCGGCATGTACCGCTACCATTTCCTGGCGGCCATTGGCGCGATGAATTTCATAGAAGCCCTCACGCGTTACCTGGAAGGTCTGTGCGGTGGTGGCGTCCTTGAGTGAAAGCGGATGCGTTCCGTCGGGCTCCGTGACGTCGATGGCCGCACCGCGTTCTCTCGCCGAACGCAGCTCAATGTAGGAACCAGCCGTGACATTTGTGGAACGATCCTGCTGGCCGCCGAGATAACGAGCGGTTTCCTCAACGAATGGAACGAAAGAGGCATGCAGCGGAAGGTCGTTCGAAATGTTGTCGAAGG
>Ga0302324_100006945_pt1 | contig 24215 bp, 19 predicted proteins | sample Palsa_T0_1_FD_201949 | JGI IMG/M metagenome (GOLD analysis project Ga0302324, IMG submission 201949) | Peat permafrost microbial communities from Stordalen Mire near Abisko, Sweden - Palsa_T0_1 | ecosystem: Environmental > Terrestrial > Soil > Palsa > Peat permafrost | place: Sweden: Abisko... | reverse complement strand
AATACGGATCGGGATAAGTCTTGCCGCCGGCTTCTCCTTCGGGCGGCTCGAAGACCGCCACGCTGGTGCGGTAGAAGGTGTGGCCCACCCCGGCGGCGTCGGCTGCCTGTTTCAAGAAGTGGTCCGCCGGGCCGAGAATACGGTTCTCGACGACGCCGAGCATGCGCAAGGCCGTGTCATAGTGGCGCGGCATCTGGCTTTTCCAGTCGGCCAGGCCGGCCCACGAGCCGCTGTCCCACACGGAATTCTGCGGAACCAGCATGGTGTTCGCATAGGTGATGGATCCGCCGCCCACGGCACAGCCGTGCAGGATCGTGACATGCTTGAAGTACTCGATGTTGAAGAAGCCGCGGAGGGCCAGGCGCGGGCGCCAGAACCAACGCCAGATCAGCCAGTTGGTGGAGGGCAGGTTCGCGGGCGTCCAGCGGCGCCCCATTTCGATTACCGCCACGCGGTAGCCTTTCTCAGTCAGGCGATGCGCGGTCACGCTGCCGCCGAAGCCGGAGCCGATCACGATGAAATCAAAGTCGTGGCTCAAATCTGACATAAAGGTCTCCTTATATGAAGGCCACACCCGATGGTACCTCCAGGCGCACCTGGCGGGCGGGATAGCGCAAGATAGAGAAAGATGACGGAGGCGGAGCGGATCTACTACGACCGCCGGGCGCCGGAATACGACGACTGGTATCGGGGCACGGGTTTGTTTGCGGCGCGGGTCCGGCCGGGGTGGCAAGCGGAACTGGAGGCGTTGCTGGTCTGCCTGCGGGCGCTGCCCATGCGGCTGGTGCTGGATGCGGCGTGCGGCACAGGCTTCCTCACGCAGCATTTGGCAGGCTGTGTCGCCGGGCTGGATCAGAGCCCTGCGATGCTACGTATCGCGCGCGGGCGGGTTACCGGCGGACGCGTGCTGCAGGGCGATGCGCTGCGGCTGCCCTTTGGCGCGGGGGCTTTCGAGTGTCTGATGGCGGCCCACTTCTACGGGCATCTGGACGCCGGCATGCGCGCGCGGTTTCTGACGGAGGCGCGGCGGGTGGCGGAGCGGGTGCTGATCATCGACGCGGCATGGCGGGACGACGTGCAGCCGGAAGAGGTGCAGGAACGCGTGCTGCTGGATGGTTCCCGGCACACGGTTTATAAACGCTACTTCATGCCGGCACAACTGATCGCGGAACTCGGCGGCGCGCGCGTCGTGCATGCCGGCCGCTGGTTTGTGGCCGTGCTGGCGGGGGCCGATTGACAGGCTGATGCCTGCTCGGCGATCAGCCGCGCTTGTAGAATTCCGCGGTGAAGTCGGAGATCGAGCGCGCGGATTTGGCGGATTGCAGGTTTTTCAGGATGGCTTGTTTATCGGCGTCGCTGCGTTCCTGGCCCAGTTTGAACTTGCCCTCCAGGAGTTCGATCTGCATCTCAAAGCCGATGATGCCGCCGATCAGGCCATTGGTGTAGCTCTCAGGCAGCTTGGCGAAGTTGTAGACGGAGTCGGGGCCCTCAAACTTGGCGATGAGCCGGGCAAGCAAGTCGTGCAGCGCTTTCGTATCCGCGATGGGCTTGAGCCGGCCGGTGGCGTGAACCACAGCGAAGTTCCACGTGGGAACGGCTTCCGGCTTGGTGTACCAGGTGGGTGAGATGTAACTATGCGGGCCGCGGAACACGATTACGGCGGATTGCTGGCCGTCGAAACACTTGCTCTGGAGGTTCTGGCGCGAAATGTGTCCGAAGACGGTGCCGTAGGGCGCGGTGCGATCGATGAAGGTCGGGATGTGCGTGATGCGGATACCGGGGCTGGCGGTGACCAGATCGGCGAAGGCGAATTCGTCCATGAAGTCCTGGAGAAATTTGCGGTCTTCGACGAGGTGCGGCTTGGGGATATAGAGCGAGCCGGGCGACGGCTCCTGGGCGTTCAAATCGAGTCCGGCGGCGGCCAAGCCGAGCAACAGTTGGCGGCGGTTCATCGGTGCACCTCCCTTAAAAGACGCGCTGCGCGTTGGCGGCCTGCGAGGCCGCCGCAGGCTGCGAGCCTGCCCCACTAGGCCCTACGTGAACTTGACGCGGCGGCCGTGGGACATCGGCATGATGCAGATCGTGCCGTTGACATTCTTCAAATTGATGTAGGTTCCGCCGCCCTTCAGCACGCCGTGCAACTGGCTACCGGCGGAGTGGTCCTGGCTCACCGGAATGCCGAAGTCGTTGTCGATGCCGCCGGTGACATTGCGCGCATTGAACTCAGCGCCCGCATCGTAAGGGATAGAGAGCGAAATCGGCCCGTTTACGGAATTCATGGAGATCATCTTGGCGTCGCTCAAACGCTCGAAGGTGGCTTCCAGCTTTCCGTTTACAGTGGAAAGCCGGACGTCTCCGGCAATCTTTTCCGCGCGTACCGGTCCATTCACCGACGACGCGTTGATACCGCCGCTGACGCCTTCGATATCCACCGCGCCGTTAATCGCCTTGATTTCGCTGAGGCGCGCATGCCGCGGCACCATCACGGTATACTCCACGGTGCCGGGGTTGGTAGTGGAGCCATCGCCAAACCTGGTGCGGATGCTGATCGCATCGGCGCTCGAATCGACGGTGACTCGGGCTTCGTTCAGCAGGCCCTTGCTGGTGGCGGTTTTGACGGCTGCGATGCGCACTTCATTGCGGTCCCAGGCGCGGATGTGCACATCGCCGTTGATGTTTTGGAGCGACACTCGTCCACGCGCCGAAAGAGGATAAATCCGGCTGGACTCTTGATGGAAGTTTCCGGTTGCCGGCAGGCTGACTACACCTGCCAGCGCCAACAGGGCGCCCGCGAGTAGCATTCTCCCTCCTATGTGCCTTAGTTGTGCACCGCTTCGACGCTTTCCTCAACGATACGGCCGTCAAACATGCGGATGGTGCGGTCCGCGAACTGCGCGTACCGCGGATCGTGCGTCACCATGCAGATGGTGGCGCCATTGCGGTGCAGGTCCTTTAGCAAATTCATGACCGCTTCGCCGTTGGCCGAATCCAGGTTTCCAGTCGGCTCATCCGCCAGCAGGATCACCGGATCGCCGCCCAGCGCACGCGCCACCGCGACACGCTGCTGTTGACCGCCCGAGAGTTGCGAAGGATAGTGCTTCATGCGATGCGACATACCCACCCGCTCGAGCGCCTCCTGGACACGCTTCTTGCGTTCGGCCGACCCCATCCCGCGATAGGTCAACGGCAGCTCCACGTTCTCATACACCGTCAGATCGCCAATGAGGTTGAACGCCTGGAAGATGAAACCGATCTCCCGGTTGCGAATGCGCGCGCGCTCCGAGAGCTTCAGCCCGCTGACCGGCCGGCTATTCAAGGTATAGGTGCCATCGCTCGGTGTGTCCAGCAGGCCCAGAATAGCCAGTAAGGTCGACTTGCCGCAGCCCGACGGGCCGGCAATCGAAAGGTACTCGCCCTTCTTCAGATCCAGTTGTATCCCGGACAGGGCGTGGGTCTCAACCTCGTCGGTCACGAACACCTTAGTCACCCCGTCCAAGACAATCAGCGATTCTTTTCCGTTAGTGCCCATTTCATCTCCAATACGTTTCGTTCCCGAATTTAGTTCAACTTTATTCGCTCGTAAGCGTCCCAAGCCGACATATCCGACAAGATCACCCGGTCGCCCACATTCAGTCCCTTTTTCACTTCGATGGTATTCACCGAAGCGCGGCCCAACTCGACCTGCACGCGATTGGCGTACTTGCCCTCCGGCTCGATCTTGAACAGGCTGACTTTGCTGTCCGCCTGTCCGAATACGGGCCGGCCCATGTAGACCACGTCGTCGAGCCGCATCAGCTCGATGGTTCCATCCACGCTCAAGTCCGGACGGGCGCCCGCCGGCAGCGGACCTTCCAGCCTGCAATCCACGGTCACCGTTCCGTTCAAAACGGCGGGATCGATGCGCGAAACGCTGCCCTTCACCAGGCCATTGCGCGTGTCGATGACGGCCGGTTGTCCGATGGTGACGTCCTTGGCCTGGGTCTCCGCGATCTTCAGTTCGGCTTTCAGGTGCGAGGGTTGTGCAACCTTGCCCAGCGCCGTTCCAGCCATCACTTTCTGCCCTTCTTCGACTGGAACCGGCAGCGCTTGCAGCATGCCCTCTGCTCCGGCGCGAACTCTGAGCTCTTCCACCTGCTGTTGTTTGAGTTTGTACTCGCCCTCAAGCTGGTCGACCTTGACTTTCTGGGCCGCCAACTGGGCCTCCACCGACTCCTGGTTGATGCTGAGGCGCTTTTCCTCAATTTCGTTGCGCGTCGACAATTCCTGCGCGGTCACGTCGGAAATCTTGGCATCCACCTGGGCCACCAGGCCCTCCTTGACCAGGGCGTCGTCGCGCTCGGCTTTGAGCTGCGCGGAATGGTAATCGGCGGACACTTGCGCGGCGTTGGCCTTCAGGTCCAGTCCTTGCTTTTCCAGGGTCACCCGCAAGTCCGTATAAGCGGCTTGCGCAGCTTTCAGAGTATATTCGGCATCCAGCAGGGCGGTCTGCAACTCCTGATTGCTCATAACCAGGATGACGCTGTCCGCATGCACCGGCGTGCCGGGCTTGATGAGGATCTTGTCAATGCGCCCGTCGGTTTGGGCCGGGATCAGCAAGGTATCTTCCGGGACCAGCGTGCCAAGGCCGCGAACTTCGAGGACCATGGGACCGCGTTTGACCGTGTCGGGCCATAGGGTGGAAAGTTCCACGCCCGGCGCGGCGGCCTTCAGGTGCCCCTTGGAGATAAACGGAATTCCGACCCAGTAGCCCACGGGCGTAAGGGCGGCAAGTATGACTAGCCCGATGATTATGCGCTTGATCAGGCGTTTCTTGGCTGCGTCTTTTCTCGGTACATCCATGTTTGGTTCCACGGAGGGAGAGGCACGGCGCCTGCCAATCCATCCGAGGCTGGTAACATTATGACTCCTTTGGGGCAAAAAGGTTAGGACCGGGGGATGGGGAATGTGAAAGTGTCCGATTTTGGGAATGGACGTTCCGGGAGTGGACTGGGGGCCAGCTATCGGCGATCGGCAGCGAGCGACCGGCTCAATTCACCGTGTAGCGGGCTTTCAGTGCGAAAGGCGCGATCGCGATGTCGAACCGGGTTCGATCGGTGCGAACCATCTGGTAAGTACCATGCATCATGCCCATCGGAGTCTTAAGCGGACACCACGAGGAGTATTTGAACGACTCGCCCGGCCCCAGCACGGGCTGTTCGCCGATCACGCCCGGACCTTCCACTTCCTCGACGTGATCCAAGGCATCCGTGATGATCCAGTGGCGGCTGAGAAGCTGTACCGTATCGGTCCCCTGATTCGTAATGCGCACCGTGTATTGGAACACCCACTCGTCCTGCAGCGGCCGGGAATTCTCGGCCGAATATCTGGACAGAACCTCCACGCGGATGTTTTGAGTGACGGCTTCGGACATCGGGGCGGACACAGAGCTGAGATCGGGCATGCTGGAACTCATGATAGCAAGACTCGAGGGCCAAGCCCCACGAGGTCCGCGCCACGTTACAGTGAGCGAATGCTCCGTTTCCTTTGTTCCAGCGTCGCGATCATGATGGCGCCATTGGCGGCGGCGCCGGCGGACGTATCGTTTTCTCAGTCTGCTACGCGCGTCGAGCAGTACGACTTCGTGGAAGTCACTGCCGCCGTTGCGACGTTCGGCGCAGGCAATCCCTTCACCGGCGCCACGCTGGCCGGATCGTTCTCCAAGCGCGGCGCCGCAGGCATCCAGGTAGACGGCTTCTGCGACGCGCCCGACGGCAGCGTTTTCCGTATTCGCTTCATGCCTTCGGCGCCGGGAGATTACAACTACTCGGTGGTCTACCGGCAGGGCGATTTCGAGAAAGCCTGGCAAGGCACGTTCCAGGCATCGGCAAGCCAGCGCCGCGGCCCGATCCGCGTGGATCCCCAATACCCGTGGCATTTTATCTGGGAAGGCACTGGCGAACACTACTTCTTCAACGGCACGACTGCCTTCTGGCTGATGGGCTGGCGCGACGAGCGCTTCATCCGCAATTCCATACAACGCCTGCACGACTTGAAGATCAACCGCATGCGCGTGCTGCTGGCCGGCGCGACGTTCACGATGTATGGCGAACCGGCGATGACGGGCGAAAACTTCACGCTGTTTTTGCGTCCGTGGGTCGCCGAGCGGCCGGAGAGCTACGACAATCCGGGCATCGACTTTACACGCTTCGACACGGCCTACTGGCGCCGGTATGAGCGCATGCTGGGCTTTGCCCGGGAGCGCGACATGATCGTGTCCGTAGTCCAGGACATTAGCGACGGCCACATCCACCCGGACGCCGGCAGCGACGACGAGCGCCGTTATCTACGCTATGCCGCGGCGCGCCTGGGCGCATTCTCGAACATCACCTGGGACTTGGGCGACGACCTGGACAGTTTTCGCGACGAAAAGTGGGCGCACGAAACCGGCACGCTGCTGGAGGGCTGGGACCCTTACCAGCATCTGGCCAGCAGCCATCCCGTGCATCGCGAGCATCAGGACCGGGTCTCCGCATGGTTCGGCTTCACCTCGATTCAAGACTGGTCGCGCACCCAGCACGCCCTGATGTTGGAGGAGCGGCAGATCCAACTGAAGACAGGCCGCATTATTCCGCAGACGAATGAAGAGTACGGCTACGAGGATCACTACCCGCACTGGGCGCCGGGCATGGGGTCGGACTCGGCGGAGGAGCTGCGCCATGTGGCTTGGGACATTGCCATGGCGGGCGCCTACGGCACCACGGGCGAGAGCGCGCGGCGCGGCACGAACATATGGCCCGACACCGGCGGCGGATGGATCAACGGGCGGGGCGACGACACCATGGTGATGCTCAAGGGCTACCAACACATGGTGGACTTCTTTACGAGCTTTGAGTGGTGGAAGACCGATCCGCACGACGGACTGGTCAATAACGGTGCATATTGCCTGGCTAAGCCGGGTGAGATTTATGCCATCTACCTGCCGAACGGCGGCGATGTGACCGTGACGCTGGAAAAGGGGCGCTACGAGGCTGCCTGGTTCAGCGCCTTCACGGGAGAATGGCTGCCCTTGCCGCCGGTCGAGGGACCCCGGTGGAAATCTCCGCAGGCTCCGGGTTGGCTGGACTGGGCGCTGCTGCTGCAAAGGCAGAAGTAAGCGATCAGCAGGCAGTAGCCGGAATAGCCGCCGCGATCCTTTCTTCTGGCTTTGTCTTCCTTACGGAGACGCCACCAGCGTGGAAATCACAGTGTCGCCGATTGGCGAACCCAGACCAGTGACAAAGTCATAACCTGGGCCGGCTTGGCACTGCGCCCCGCAATTGCCATTGCTGCCCGAAACAATGTCGTGGTAGCCGGTCTCGGCGATGGGATACAGTACGACTTGCGGCTGCGTCAGCGTAGTCTTCCCCGCCTTCACGCGCAGGGAATTGGCGATGGCAAACAAGGCCGCCCACTGTGGAGCGCCAATGGAAGTGCCGCCCCACTGCGTCCAGCCGGTCAGGCACCCGGCGCAGACGTTGCTATTGTAGGACGGAACACCTGTACTCGGGTCTCCATCATAGGCCACATCGGGAACGCCGCGCATGCCGGTGGTCTGTACGCCCGTCTGGTAGGATGGCTCGCTTTCGAACTGGCTGACGCCGCCGCCCGACTCCGACCAAGCCGTCTCACTTGCCCAGGAGCCGTTCGCATTGACGGTTAAATCGGTGCCGCCAACGGCTACCACAAACGGCGATGCCGCGGGGTACCCGACACCGTGTCCGGTATCGCCGGATGCCGCGACGAAGGTTACGCCGGTAACGTTAAAGTGAGCATCCGCCTGAAGCTCGCTGGGACCTTCGGAGCTGATCCAGCTCATGGAAACCACGGTGGCGCCGTGCTGAACCGCCGCACCCACCGCAGCCAGCAGATCCCTAAGGCTGTTGCTCTGGGCTTCGACGAGCATAATGCGGGCCGCGGGCGCCATGGCGTGCGCCCACTGCGTATCGATGGCAATTTCGTTGGACCAGCCGGTGGTGTCGGCTGGCGGCTCCGTACCACCGCCGTATACCAACTCGAAACAACCGTTGGCGGTAGTGCACACCGGCAACCCGAACTGTGCGGTAAACGTTGCCAGATCGGCTTCGGCGTTTGGATCGTCGTAAGCGTCTACTACCGCGATCGTCTGACCGCTGCCCTTTTCCTTGACGTCGACTTTGCGGAAGCTGTAAGCCTCCATTAAACCCGACGGGCTATAGCCGGGAGTGGTTGTGTCGGAAGTGCCCGTCGTGACAATGTGCTGCAAAGGGTGATGCGCAGGTTGGTTTAGCAGATCCGGGGATTGAGCCGCCAGGGGAAGCGCCGCAATCAGAAGCGCAGCCACCCGGGCGGGGAACGGCGGACGCGAGTTCTTCAGTGAGACTTGCATTCGTACACAAACTGAATTTCACACGGATCGCATGAGGATAGCATTGGTCGCGGACGGATGCAACGCGCTTTCGGTACTGATAATTCCGGTACGAAGGCGCTTACAGGGCCGACACCGGGGAGGCCACGATCTCCCCGGTTTTCACGTCCAAGACGCCCCGAGGAGTCAGGCGCCAGCCGGGCAGGAGATCACAAGTCAGGAATAGCAACGCGTAAAGGATGTATCCGAAGGGGAAGCCGGCCGCGCGCATGCGCCGTTCCCGATCCGCCTGCGCGCGCACGGCGGCAAAGGGCCCCGACGACATCATCCCGGCAATGATCAATGGAAATTGCCAGCCACCGGCGGTGGCAATGCCTCCGCCCAAATTGGCGATGGTTTCGGCGGCGGGTAAATCGCGGCCGATCACCAGCAGTTGGGTCGTGGTGTTGTGGTCGTGGCGAGCGCTTCCAGCGCTGGGGCGAAGCTGCGCAGCCAGCACGGCAAGGCCCAGCGGCCGCCGCGGCCGAGTAGAATCGCCAGCGCCAGTCCGGCTGCAGGCGGGCGTGCGCTACGGGCGCAAAGCGCGCTCGCATGCCCAGAGCATCCCAGTCGGGTGTTGGCAGATCGATGGAGAGACGTCCCGCATGGAACACGTCGACGCCGTTGGCGATCACTCGCACCGGGCGGAAGCCAGGCGGCCGGGCGCGATGCCGCCCACTTCTTCATCCATATAGTAATAAGTCGCGGGATTGATGGTGGCCATTTGGATAGCAGCCCCCATTGGCGATGAAGCCGGGCGCGGGGCCATCCACGGTGAGCAGAGGCCGCCGCGTGTCCGCGCCCATTTCGGGGATGGCACGTGCAAGTTCCGGCATGTCGGGGCGGAGCGAGCTATGGCGCAGCATAGTCCAGAGGCCGACGCGCAGGCGGTCCATCACTTCGCGCGGTGATGGCTTCGTGACACGCGCCAATGCCGGCCGCCGCGATGGCGTTCAGCCTTTCATAAGAAGCGCCGGCGGTGTGGCCGTCGGCGCGCTTTCCGCGCGGCCTCGCCCGAGCAATGCGCCCTCGCCACCGTCTTCAACGGGCGCGGAGTGCCGAAGGCGTGCTGATCTGTACCGAAGCTGACATGGACGAGACATCCTTGTCGGTGTCGGTCGCTTCTACCCCGTAGTAATAACCGGTGTCGGCGGCGGCCCCGTTGTCGACAAATGTAGTGGCCGACGTGCTGGCAAGTATGATAAAGGTAGCAGGCGACGTCCCCCGAAAAACGGTGTAGTACTGAATCGGCAGACCTTTGGAAGGGATGTTTTCGGACCAGGTTAGCGTGACCCGCGTGCTGGAGTTTGCCGTCGCGACCAGCCCGGCTGGCGCGGCCGGCAGTGGGGGCGGGGTGGCATACGCCCTCCCTGACATGGGCGATACCTCCTGGCTGGTGTCGGTCGCTTCTATCGCGTAGTAATAAGTAATACCCGGAGAAACACTGGTATCTTGTAGTGGAGACGCCGACCGGGTGGTCAGTTGGTTAAGGACGGTGGGCGCCGTACCCCGGAAGATGGTGTACATTTGAATCGGCAGACCGCCTGGCGGAATGGTTTCGGACCAAGTTACCGTGATTTCCGTGCTGGAGTTTGCCGTTGCGACCACGCTGATTGGCGCGGCGGGAAGCGCAGGCGTAGCGACCTGCGCGGTTGCGGACATAGCCGACACTTCTTGTTCAGTGTCGGTTGCTTCTATCCCGTAGTAGTACGTATTATTCGGGGAAACCCCATTGTCTGTAAACGTAGAACCCGATTGAGTCGTAAGCTTGGTGAGACCGGTGGCCGAGGGCCCCCGGAGAATAGTGTAGCTCTGAATCGGCAGACCGTTCGGCGGGATGGTCTCGGACCAGCTCACCGCGACCTGCGTGCCGGCGTTTGCCGTCGCCACCACGCTGACCGGCGCGGCGGGAAGCGAAAACGAAGTTACGCCCGCCGGAGCCGACATGGGCGAAACGTCCTGGCTGGTGTCAACCGCTTCTATCGCGTAGTAATACGTGGTGTTCGGAGAAACGGTATTGTCGACAAATGGTGACGCCGTCCGCGTGGACACCTGGACGAGGTCGGTGGACGAGGGTCCCCGGAAGACGTAGTAATACTTAATCGGCAGACCGGTCGGCGGGATAACCTCGGACCAGGTTACCGTGACTACCGTGCCCGAGTTCGCCGTTGCCACGACGTTAACCGGCGCGGCGGGAAGCGGAAGCGTGGTGACGGATATTTGGTTCGACGGCACGGAATTGTCGTAGCCTGTGTCAATCGCGATAAGCTCGAAATAATAGGTTGTACTGGGAGTTAGGGATCTTGCCGTGTAGCTGGTGGTTGTGGCCGAACCTACCTTAACCAGTTGTCCGGCTACAGTGCCTTGGTCGATCTGGTAAAAATCGATCGGTAAGCCGCCAGTCGGGATGGTCTCCTGCCATGTCAAAACGATGCTCGTGGGAGTAGCCACCGCGGGTAAATTAAACGGTGGGGTGGGCAGCGGCAGCGTAGTGGCCGACGCGACTGGAGTCATTGGCCCGTTAATTCCGTCTTCCACAGCTACGACGGCATAGTAATAAGTAGTTGCCGGTGACAGGGACATATTGTTGAAAGCAGTCATTGTGTTCGACGTGACCGCGATCTGCACAAGATTGGACGCTAAAGTTCCACTATAGACCAAATACTTGTTCAAGCCGGTATTGTCCGAGGGCGCAACCCAGCTCACGGCGATCTCCTGAGGCGAAACCGCCGTGGCCACCAGGCCCGTGGCAGCGGCCGCCGTCGTTCTATACGTCTGCAGGCTCAGCGGTGTCGAAAGCGGCGAAAGGTTGTTGGCCAGATCGAAGGCCTGGACCTGGTAGTTATACAGCGTGTTACTCGTTAGTGAAGAGTCGGTGAACGAAATTGTGGTTGAGTTGGAAATCCAGACGCCTCCGCATGGGTCGCCGGCCGCCGGCGGAGTGCAGCGAAATACGTTGTAGCCGGCTACGCCAATGTTGTCGCTGGAGCCGGTCCATGAAATGTTCGCCCCGAGTACGTCGGCGACGCCAACCAGGGCGGTCGGCGTGGAGGGCGGAGTGGCGTCGGGCGGCGTGACCAGTTGGCTGTAGTAACTAAGCGCGGTGGTGGTGAACCCTGCCAGCGATTGGCCCGTAAACGCCAGGGAATTCTCGGTCTGCATAATGTCGTAATCCGAACAAGTCGCGGTGGTGCACGTGCAGTTGGCGGCTCCGCCATTGGCGACGGTTCCGCCATATGGCTGGTACGCGAAAAAGTAGATTGGCTCGTCCGGCGCCATATAGATCATTTGCGTGTACTTCGCCAGGGCCTGCATTGTCTGCACGAAATAGCCGTCTAAAGGCGCCCAGAAACTGAAAGGCCCGCGGGCGCGGATTACGTCGGAGGAGAGAACATTCAGTTCGCTGGCCTCCGCTTTCTCCAACCAGGCCTGCCCTATCGCGACCGGCCTGCCAACGGCCGCGGCCATACTGGCGACGATCAGCGAGTTGCCGATGTCACTCGAATCCGCTAGGGTGTTGACCGGAATAACATGGAGATCGAGGTAGTTCAAGGGCAGGGTGAGGTAGGCGTTGGTGTACGAGACCAGGCTGGAGGACCCGGAAGCCTCAAGCCACGTGCCAAAGCCGGCGCCTAATTGAGGGGCCGGGGACAAATTCAGCGCCTGCACGGCCGCGATCTCGCCCGCAATCATTTGCGCGGCGTCCGCCGCATCGTTCAAATTCTGCTGGCCTGTCTGCGTAGCCTCTGTGTCGGGTTCGTCGGCCAGGGTGAAATAGTCCGGCAGCATCGTTTGTGCCACCGTGGCGGCCATTTGAGCGCGCGCCACCATGTACTCCGGCCAGGTGAGCCCGACGTAGAAGGGGTTCATCTCAGTCCAGCCGGCGGCTATGTCATTGGAAAACAGTTCCTCGTTGTCCACAATGAGCTTAAGGCCGGCTGCCTTGACAGCCTGGGCCACCTGCGTATAGAAGGTTAAGTACGGTGCGAGCGCAGCCTCGCTGCCATAGAAAGGTTCGTACAGAACGGGAAACCCGATCGAGACTACCACGGCCTGGACACCCATCGCTTGCAGTTCCTGCAATTGGACTAGCGTACTCTGCAAATATCCGGCGCCGGATATCTGCGGACCTGAGTTGCTATCGGCCAGAGACAGATTGGCGGCGTACAGCGTCGGACCACCCGGCACCGGCGTCCAAGTGGGAGGCGTGGCCAATTGGGTGTTGAAGGCCTGCAGATCGCCGAACAGCTCGCTGTAGATCGACGTGCAGTAGCCCGCAGGTACGGCCGGCGGCGCCGTTGGAGTCGGGACATCCGCCTTGCAGAGTGCGGGAACAAGCACCGTCACAGCGGCCAAAATACCAAAAGCGCGTCGTTTGCGCCCTGTCACTGAACCCTTTCGAATGGCCTTATGCGTGTGTCCTGTGATCGTCGATCCAGGATCGGCACCGATTCTAACCCGGCAGCGAAGTGTCATCGTTTCTCCTTGTGGAATGTAGCTTCAACAATGGTCGATCTGCCCGTGGGCTTGTCAATACAGACTTAAAGGTTCACGACCAATGGAAACGACTAAGTCCCTGCTTTTCCGTCGGCTGCAAAGCCGACTTAGTACCGCCGCACTGTTTCTGCAGGACAAAGGCGCGGCGTGTGTGCGCGTAGTTACTACCTAAGCCTTGCTTTGCAAGCCCGCGACGGAGTTGTATCCGGCTTTCTTTCTCCATGATTCGCGGAGTGAAGCCGGCCGCCACAGGTCCTGATAACCCTCTCTCGCTGACCTAGGTACGCGTTGCATAGTGTTGCGATAATTAAGAACGACAATATTACACTATTCGTACTCTGCTTACATACCCTGGATTCTATATCGGGTATCTGAATAAAGAATAGACCTGTGACGGCTTTATAAGTTGTCCATAAGTGCTCAGTTATTGGCGGTATTTACAAAGCACTATATGACTTTGTGCAGTTTAACACCGACAACACAATTGTTAGTCGTGAGGAATAATCGTCATGAAACCCTTTTGTGTCCCAGTGTATTCGATGAAGCCGAGCTTCCACCCTGCCGCCGCTTCGCCGGCCCCGCACCAACCAGCACCGCGCCACGGCTTGGCCCGCCCTGGCCCTGTGTCGTGCGCGGTGCCGCCGTTCGGCGGCCCGAGCGTCGAGGGGCGCTTCGAAGCTGACAGAGCCTCGCGATGCGTGACTCCAGCGCCCCAGGCACTGTGTGATTGCCGGGCGCTGACTCCGCTGATCGCCTTTAGAGAGGCTGCCCCGCGCGCGCGAGTGGCTAGTGATGTTAGGCGCCACTCGCGAAGGTTCGGCTAGTAAGTCATTGCCGTCACTCCGCCAGACGGTCCAGGCGTACTCGCCCAGGCAAGCCCCCCGCCAAAAGCCGTGAACACCGCCCCAGGTACGCTCAAGCCAGGAACAACATAATCACCTGGCGCTCCGCAGTGCCCGCTGACGAAATAAATTTGGTTGGGAATCGAAGTTTCCTGGCGCGCCAAAATGGTGAGACCGTCCGGGACAGACACTGCCAGTCCAGTGAAGCCTCCGATCGGCGACAAGGCCCCATCCGCGTAGTCGGTCAATAGTAAAATATACTGGAGTGCACCGCCGGTTCCGCCGGTACTCGGGAATACGTATTGGTAGAGGGTGCCGCCTTCGGCTTCACCGGAAAGCTGTGAGTGCGAATATCCGTTCCAAGCGCCTGCCGACAGCGTGGTTTGACTGAACGAACTTTGCCATGCCTCCGTGCCGTTATGCGCGTAGAGCCACAGATTTGCGACGGCCTGACTATTCACCATGCCGGCCGTTGCCAACATCATGCCGCCCAAGCCATCGGCATCGTTGATCTGGGTGATCGGATAGCCGTCCGGGGTGGCGACCGTGTTGGCGACATCCAGGGTTCCCATGGGTATGATCGAGGCCACTCCGCCTGCCACTGCCCACACGTTACGCCCGGAAGCGGATATATCGAGCGCCAGACCCGTAGGAGAACCGGATGCGAACGCGATGCTATCCACGGCAGCGTTTCCATTGGTCGCGATAATCTGCTGTGCATTAACCTTATTCAGCTGGGCGCTGTGCGATCCGCCTTCCAGCCACAGGGTTCCGGTGACCGTATCATACGCGATAAAATCGGTTCCAAGTATCGACTGGCTGGTCACAATTGCCCCGGTAGCTGGATTCACCGCAGTGACCATGTCGGAACCGGTTACCCACAGATAGGTTCCGTCGTATGCCATCGGGCCGGCGTTCGGAATCGCAACGGTAAATGCCACGTGCGCATTGGCGAGTATTTCGTTGGAGGCGGCGGCGCACTCCACTGGGGAAGTATCCGGGGAGGTCTCAGGGAACGCACGCCTGGAAGTCTGTGCGGTTAAGGAACAACATGCGGCTAGTTCGGCAAATAACAGTAAGCGTTTCACGAAGGTGTCATCCTTTTGGTGTGGATTTCAGGTCTTGCGCAATCCACATTCTGTAGAGTTTAGAAACCATAAGCAGCGAGGAGTGTTTCATTAAAAAAAGCATTTTCATCGCCCTGCAGCCGCCTTGCAAAAGGGCAAGCCTTAGTCCAGGCAGTGAAAACTGGATCATTTTTAGACAAGACGCCTGGCTGCAAGTATCGCTCGCTACGTTTTCGAATGGATCGGAATGCCGAGCCTCCCTAGTAAGAATGCGAACGCAACCACTCCTGAATAAAGAATAGACCGGTAAGAGCTTTTTAAGTTGTCCACATTTGCTCGGTTATTTCCGTTATTTGCGGGGCACGATTTGATCTTGTGCAGTTTAACACCGAAGACACACATTATTTAATCGTGAGCAATGATTAGTAGGAGCTGCGAACCCTTTTGTGTCCCATGGTATTCAACGAAGCCGAGCTTCCAGTTGCCGCCAGACCTACCGCCCACAGCCTCGCTCGGGCGCCGCGCCACCGCCTTGGGCCGCCCAGGCCCCGCACCGTGCGTCCGGCGTTGTGCCGCCGGTCTGCGGGTTTGCCGAGTGCTCGGGAGGCCTTTTGTGCAGTCTAATACCAAAACACAGTATTAATCGTGGAGAACAATCGTCAGCAGCGAGCTGTGAACTTTAAGGCTGCCATTGTATTCAATGAAGCCTAGTTTGCGGAAGCGATTCATAAAGAAACTTACTCTTGAGCGGGTAGTGCCGATCATAGCCGCCAGTGTTTCCTGGCTGATCTTCGAGATTATAGGCTCGGGTTTCGCCTCTTTTCCGTAGTTGGCCAGAAGCAGAAGCACCCGCGCCAGCCGCTTCTCGCTGGAGTTGAAGAGTTGGTCCACCAGATCCTCTTCAATGCGAATGTTGCGGGTCAGCAGATATTTGAGAAAAAGCTCGGCAAAGGCAGGTTGGTCATGAAGCAGCCGGACGATACCGGCTTTCTCGAGCCGCAGGATGGAGCACTCGGCCATGGTGCTGGCGGTTGACATGCGCAAGGGTTGTCCCGCCAAACAGCCCTCGCCAAGAAAGTCGCCAGCTCCCAGGATCGCGACGACTGCTTCTTTGCCGGTTCTGGAGGTTACGGTAAGTTTAACGCGGCCTTTCTGGATATAGAAAGTGGCGTCCGCCGGGTCGCCTTGCGAGAAAAGCGCTTTGTTCTTGCGGCAGCGCAGAACTCTTTTATCGCTGGTGGTCTCCAGAAACAATTTGATATCGAAATCCGGCGCTTGTTTCGGCCCCATATCCTAGAATAATCTCCAATCGGCCAAGACAACACACTGCCCCTGCGACGCCGTCCGGGCGATGAAGCCGGATTTTACCGGGCACCCCACCCGGCTTTGGACCCCATCGCCAAAGTGTGCGAATATGCACGATAACGACTTAGTTAAACCAGATTTCAATTTTTTGGACTCAATACGCTATATTATCCCGTTTGTGTATTTTGTGGCAAGTGCCTAATTATTTTTGTCGTCATGTGCCGATAAGCTCCGTGGCTCACAACTCCGGTCGAGCTGTCGCCAAAACGATGACAGCGGATGAGCCGGATGAGCCTTTTGCGACAGTGACATCGCCCGAATCGGAAGGCATCGGCCGCAGGGCCACAGTGCATTGCCTATCAAAGAAACGCCTCGTGCATTTAAGATGATAGATCTTAGAATTACTGTGAGATACAGGAGATTGGCCGGCTAAAGTCAGAATCGTTTGCCATTCCCGGTAAAATCCATCATCACGGCTGCAGGGCGAGATTGAATGCCGCACGTCGGCGGTCCAGCCAAAACCGCAAACCCCAGACCGCGACCCAGTCTTTAACCGCCGTCCGTCCACGATCGGCTGCGGTGAAAACGGTACGAATTTGCACGTTCGTGTTGGATGGGTATCCTTTCGTGAGTTGAGCTAACGTGCCGCACCCGCGCCGTGCTGGGTCGTCGGAGACTCGGACGGAACCGACTCCCGCGCAGTTCCAGGTTGAGCCCAATAGTGGGTTTGGGCGCTCCGCATCTTGCGATAAGTCCGTAACAGCCTAAAAAAGGGCCGTTATATTGGTTTCAGAGTTTGCGATTGCCTATCGCGTATTGCTTCTTTACGAAGCCGGATTCATCGAAGCGGTGGATCTTGGCCCGTGCGGTTGACTTACACTGGCCACGAGTTCCTTGACGCGCCCCTGAACCATATCGTGTGGGAACATTCCGGACAACGCGGCCGGGAATGGCGCCGATCAGTGTTTCGGCAGAGCCCACTTCATCCCCGCCACGAAGTTCAGCTTTGGCGAAGGGTATCCCAGGACCTCCTCGTAGGACTGGTTCAGGGCGTTGCGCAGGTTTCCATAGGCGGTCAGCCCGGCGCCTAAGCGGATGTTCAGGTTGACCCCCACGTCCGCGAAGCCGCGGTTGGTGTAGAGGCCTGCCGACGCGCCATAGGTCGGGTCCACGTCCAGGTCGGAGCCGCGAAAGTAACCGGTCACATTCGCTGAAACCCGCCCACGGCTGAAGCTGGAGACAAACGAGCCGGAATTCGCGGGCCGCCGGATCAACTCCTGACCCACCGAAAAAGGTATCGGCGCGAGGCCCGTGGAACCGTTCAGCGACAGGACCTCGGAGTCAAGATAGGTGTAAGATCCCGACACCGATATCCAACGCGCCGGGCGGTAACGCGCCGCCAGCTCCGCGCCCTGCGCCCGCGCGTTCGACAGGTTGTCGGTTTGATAGGCGCTCAGCACCGCCAGGTTACCGCCCAGCGAGACGATCAGGTCGTAGAACCGGTTGTAGAAGTAAGTCGCGTCCAGCGACAGCTTGTCGTGAAAGACACGCTGTTCGACGCCGAAATCGAAGCTGGCCGTGCGTTCGGGCTTCAGCGCCGGATTGTTGGTAAACGCGAGCTCCAGCCCGGCGGGCGGCCGGATCCCCGTGCCGAACGAGCTATGCACACGCGCGCTGCCCAGCGCCCCTCCCCGATCCGTGCGCAACAAATATGTCGCCGCGAGCTTGGGGTTGACCTTGGTCACCGTATTGGCTGGGAACGGCGGCCGCCCATCGGCAAGATCCTCGGGGATGAACGGCGTGTCGATGATCTCGCCCCGCACGCCTGCATTGAAGAAGAAGCGGCTGCCCACCCGAAAACGATTTTCCCAATAGATGCCCGCGTCATCGCGCTTTATCGGAAAGGAATTGTTGTAATCGTCGGTGATGTAAGTGTTCTTCACTTCTTCGCGCGTCAGGCTGACGCCGAACGCGGCCGTGTACCAGGGCGTCACACTGACTATGCTGCGCGTCTCGAACTGGCCGCGCAAGTCCTTCTCATAGCTGAATCCGTAAGGACTGGTGTAGCCGCTGTTTTCCAGGAAGAAACTCGCGAACGTCTCCTGGCGAAACCGCGGCGAGAAATCGATCTGATGATGCAGATAGTAGTCGGAAAAATCGTTCTTGTCCCGGCTGATGGTGTCGATGCCCGGAAAATCGTTCCCCGGATCGGAGCCGTACGGGCCCGGGTCTCCCACGTCGTTCGCATTGTAGTCGCCGCCGAACGACAGGCTTTGCCGGCCGAACGAGCGCGTGACGTGCAGTGACACGTTGTCATTGCGGTAATCGCTGTTGGTCACCGGACCGTTGTCCCCAAGCTGCGAAGCAAATGCGGCCACTCCAAAGCCCGCCAGCGTGCCTGAGGCGCCTATGGCGAAGCGGTGTTCCTGGTAAGTGCCCCCCTCGGCGAGCACCTCGATTTCCGGCGAATCGGATGCCGCGCGCGTCACGAAATTGACTACTCCGCTATTGGCATAGGCTCCGTAGACCGAAGATTGTGCCCCCTCGATCACCTCCACGCGCTCCAACCAATCGGTAGGAATGAAAGAGAAGTCGAAACCGCCGCCAACGGCGTTCACCGGAACGCCATCGATCTGCACCAGGGTGAAATTGGAATCCCCGCCGCGGATGAACATGCTAGCTACGCCGCCGGGGCTGCCCGTCTGGCCAATGGTGACCCCAGGCAAGTAGCGAAGCAGATCCACCGCCAGGCCTTCGTTGCGTTCCTCGATCTCCGCGCGCGGTACGATCGTGACGCTGCTGCCCTGCTCGGTCAGCGGTACGTCGATCGCCGACCCCGCCACGCGCACCGAGTCCACTTGCGGTGCGATTTCCAAACGCACGATCAGCGGCTCCGGGAAAGACGCGCCCGTCAGCGGGATGCTCTTCGTCTCAAACCCGGGCGCGGTAATGGCCAGATGCATTTCGCCGGTGTCGGAAAGTTTCAGCGTGAAGCCGCCAGCCTGGTCCGTGGTGGTTTGTCGAGCTACACCCAAACGGTTGACGGCGGAAACCTGTGCCCCCGCGATAGCGGCGCCGGACGGGTCCAGCACAGTTCCATTAATGGTGAACGGCGTTGCGGCGGCCGCGGGCAATAGCCCGAGCCATATGACAAGAAAACGCATTGTAGGCTCCTCCCTCGAGAGCCGCAATTACGGAGTCTTGCCGGTCGGTCTCCTGACTTGCGCTTCCACGAACCGGTCGGCCTTCCCATCCGTTCAGGACAGTGGCTCACGTGCGACCGGTCCTCCACGCTTACAGTGGCGGGGCCGTGCTGGATTTGCACCAGCTTCCCATAAAACACCGGCAGTCTTCGAACGAAAATAGGGTAACCGCAAACGAACGGAAATGTCAATCGCGATTTAGAGCGCCATCAAGTGCCGCAAGCTGGTGCGCACCTTTTCCTGGTCGACTTCGCTCAAACGCCCGGTACGTTTTTGGATCAGGCGGTTGTCGATCGTGAACAGTTTCATGCGCACGACGCAATCCTCGGGCAGGCCTGCCTCGACGTTTTCGATCTTGAAATCGCCCGGCCAGGTAGATTGCTTCGCCTTCGTGATTTGGGCCATGAGTGAATGGCCGGAGCCGTGGTTGAATACCCGCGAGCTGAGCACCAAGGCTGGCCGCCGCTTGCTTGCCGGAGAATCGGTAAAAGGAAAGGGGACCACCACTACGTCCCAATGGTCACAGGTCATCGAAGGCTTCCACGTCCTCGGGCGAGTTCCACTCGTCGGCCAGGGTCGTGGAAAGGGCACGGTGCCACCCTGCGTCAAAAGGCTCGACCTTTCGGACTACGACCAGCCCGTCCTCCTGGAACTCGTACGCGATCACGTCGCCCGCATGTACCTGTAAACGCTCCCGCACTTCCTTCGGAATAGTGACCTGGCCCTTCGTTGTAACCTTACTGGCCTGCATCCTTACCGCGCTCGTCGACATCCCTTCCTCCTTACCTCCATACTCTCCTACTCCACGATAGCACAGAAATCCAACTCAGGAGACATTTAACCGCGTCCGCTCAATTCTTAAAAAATTAGTTGACAGCCTGTCCCAGTTCGGTGTACAACTGAACTAGAGCAATTCTTAATTCATTAAGAGAATCGCCCATGGCCCGGAAACAATCGCCCACACTCACCGAAGCCGAACTCCCCATCATGGAAATCCTTTGGCTAAAGGGTTCCGCCGTGGTGACCGATGTGGTTGGCGCGCTGTCCAACTCGGTTGTAGCCTACAATACGGTCCTCACCACGCTTCGCATCCTGGAGCGAAAAGGGTATGTTCGGCATACCAAAGAAGGCCGCGCGTTCGTCTATCATCCTGTGGTCGAACGCGGTGAGGCCAGCCGCAAGGCGGTTCGTAACCTGCTAAAACGATTCTTCCAGGATTCTCCTGAGCTACTTATTTTAAACGTCTTGGAAGACGAGCAGTTGGATGAAAGCGAGCTGAACCGGCTGAAACGGCTGATCTCGGGCGAGACGTCAAGTGAAGCGGGGGGTGCGCAATGAACTGGCTTGAATTGGCGAATGTGGCGGCAGCTACGGCGGTATCGAGCGCGCTGAACAGCCTCTGGCTGGCAATGCTGTTGGCCGCTCTGGCTGCGGGTATGGTCCGCCTGCTGCCGCGATCCAATGCCACCACGCGTCACGCGATCTGGCTCATCGCGCTCCTGTTGGCCGTGGTGACGCCCGCCCTTCTTCTGATTCCCAGGCCGGCGCCGGCGTCGGCTGCCATTGCCGCCGCGCTGCCTACCGAGCCGTGGATCGTGCCGGTTACGGCGCAGTGGCCGGTCTACGCTGTGCTGGCCTGGCTGGCCATCGCCGCCATCCTGCTGGCGCGCATCGCCTGGAGCCTGGTCCACATCCTCGGTCTGAAGCGCCGGGCCACCCTGCTGGGCCAGCGCGGCAACATCCGGGTACTCGCCTCGGCTGAAGCCCGGGTGCCGATGGCGGCTGGTTTTGTTCGCCGCGCCATCGTATTCCCGCAATCCGTAGCCGATAAGCTCTCTCCTGAGGAATTCGAGCAGGTGCTCTGCCACGAAATGGCTCATCTGCGCCGCTGGGACGATTGGACGCAACTCGCCCACGCCGTTGCGCACGCCGTGCTCTTCTTCAATCCTGCAATTTATTGGATCGGGCGCCGCATGAAGATCGAGCGTGAAATGGCCTGCGACGATTGGGTGGTTTCGGCCACCGGCGAGGCCCGCCCGTATGCCGCATGCCTCACGCATTTGCATGAATTGACCCGCCGCGCACGCGCCCCGCAAATGGCGCCGGGCGCGACCACCAGAACGCGATGGCAGCTCAGGGCCCGCGTGGAAGCCCTGCTGCAGCCAGATCGAAACGCCACGCCGCGCTTTTCGCGTTCCGGCTGGATGGCGGCATGCGCTCTGGCGAGTGCGGCATTGATCCTGGCCGCCAGGACCACACCGCCGGTTGGCGTGCAGGAGATTCCCTTGGCCACCATGGCGACCGCGCAACTGAGCGCGCCTGCGGCGCCCGCTATCTCATTCGCGCCTAAGAAATTTGTTTCGCCCCGGCCGCGTCTGCTTGCCAGCCGCAGGCCTCAAATCGAACTGCCGGCTCCGCCTGCCCTGACAGATTCTTCCGTCGTGCTGGTGCGCGCATGGCAGGTGGAAGCGCCCCGAAGTTACTTCGTGATCGCGGTGGTGTTCTTCGAACCGCCGCCGCACGCAGTCTTGAACGGTATTTAAGCAACAGATTCTCTCAAACTAAGGACAATAAGATGAAGCTAAACAGAAGCCACGTTACCCTTGCGCTCCTACTCGGCTGCGCGGGGCTATTAACCGCAAACCTGCTGAGCCGCACCGGGATTGCCAGTGCGGCGGGCGCCACCCCCGCCGCGCTGACCATTCCCAGTCCGGTTCAACTATCCAACTCGTTCACCAAGATCGCCAAGGAATCCGAGCCTTCCGTCGTACAGATTCTCAGCACGATCCAGGAAAAACGCGCAAACACCCAGTTCATGTTCAACGGGCAGCCATCCAACGGTGACAATCCGTTTGGCGGCATGAACCCGTTTGGCGATATGGTCCCCAACATGCCGCAGCATCCGCGCCGCGCACAGGGCTTGGGCTCTGGCTTTGTCGTGGACCACAACGGCTACATTCTGACGAACAACCACGTGGTCGAGAACGCCATCCGCATTCAAGTGACGCTGCCCGGCGACAAAACTCAGTACCCGGCTAAGCTGATCGGGACCGACCCGGAGCTGGACTTGGCCGTCCTGAAGATCGACGCCGGCAAGCAGCTCACGCCGGTCCACATCGGCAACTCCGACGCCATCGAAGTCGGCGACTGGGCCGTCGCCATCGGATCTCCGTTCGGGCTTGACCAGACCATGACCGCCGGCATCATCAGCGCCAAAGGGCGCGACCTCGGCGAGCGCGACCACCAACTGCAGCGCTTCCTCCAGACCGATGCCGCCATCAACCGCGGCAACAGCGGAGGCCCGCTGCTCAACATTAACGGCGAAGTGATCGGCATCAACACCATGATCGTCAGCGGTAGCGGCAATTTCGAAGGCATCGGCTTCGCGCTGCCTATCAATCTGGCCGTGAACTCGTACAACCAGATCATCAAGAGCGGCAAAGTCTCCCGCGGCGCAATCGGCATCCAGTTCGCCCGCGAGGAGAACGCCTCGCTGCTCAAAGCTTACGGTGCGACGAGCGGCGTATTCGTGCAGCAAGTGACGCCCGGCGGACCGGCTGGCAAGGCTGGCATGCAGGCATCCGACATCATCGTCGGGATCAACGGCCAAAGCGTGAAGGACGGCGACCAGCTTGTTCAGACCATTTCGGCCGCGCAGCCCGGCGATAAGGTCGAACTGAAAGTCCTCCGCGACGGGAAGCCGATCGAAGTATCCGTGAAGATCGGGGACCGTGCCGAGATCGTAGCCGACAACGCTTCCGGAGGCAAGGAGTCTGCCGAAGGCGGGGAAGGCGAGACCACGCATGCGCGTCTGGGGGTCAACGTCCAGAACCTGACTGACTCCGACCGCGAACAACTGGGCCTCAAGGCTGGCGGTGTTGTGATCGCCAGCGTGGAGCCCGGCTCCTTCGCCGAAGACATCGGCCTGCAGAAGGGCGATGTGCTCGTCGAGATCAACCGCCACCACGTAGCCACGGCCGCCGACGTGCGCAACATCATGCAATCGGCCAAACCGGGCGAAGCCATGGCGTTCAAACTGATGCGGAATGCCGGTGGAAACTGGACTTCCGTGTTCGCCGCCGGCACCTTGCAGGCGCAGTAAATCTGGGAGGGCAGGCTTCGGTCAGTCCCGCCGAGGCCTGCCCCTCCACATTACTTCAGGAAGTTCCCGCCCCAAAAGCACTTAACCAGCGACATCATCGATGGCGTCGAGTACGTGTTTGACGATCTTCGGTGCAGCGTCGCATTGGCATGAAACGGAACAACGACCCGGCGGCCGCCCTTTGAATAGATCGATGACTGCCCCTGGACCGCAACCAGTTGAAACCCGCCTTCAAGAGCATCGCTTCTGCATCCGCGGCGCTCAGGCGGGGCACTTTAGGCATGAACTTCTACTGCGGTGGTCAGAATCTCCCGGCTCAACGCAGCCGAGCGCTCGTCGTCGGTCAACGTCTCCAGGAAGAGTTCGATTGCCTCGCGAATATTGGCAAGAGTTTCCTCGACCGTTTTTCCTTGCGATTGGCATCCCTTCAGTTCCGGGCACCAAGCGTAACATCCATACTCGTCCTGTTCGATTACGACACTGACCTTGTGTGTCATCAACCGTCATTCTACCTCCAGGCGCACTTATCGGGCGCCGCTGTCCTTACCGCCGCACCGCCAGCCCCGGCGCCACGCCCTCCACCAACTCCCCGGCCTTCACCACCAAGGTTCCGTTCACCAGCACATACTGAATCCCTTCCGAATACTGCGCCGGATTCTCGAAAGTCGCCTGATCGATCACCCGCGCCGGATCGAAAACCGTTATGTCCGCATCCGCGCCCACCGCAATGCGGCCCTTCGTGTTTATGCCCAGCCGGTCGGCAGGCATCGCCGTCATCTTGCGCACCGCGTCCATCAG
>Ga0302324_100006944_pt1 | contig 24216 bp, 27 predicted proteins | sample Palsa_T0_1_FD_201949 | JGI IMG/M metagenome (GOLD analysis project Ga0302324, IMG submission 201949) | Peat permafrost microbial communities from Stordalen Mire near Abisko, Sweden - Palsa_T0_1 | ecosystem: Environmental > Terrestrial > Soil > Palsa > Peat permafrost | place: Sweden: Abisko... | reverse complement strand
CATCGACCAGCGTGCCCTCGTTTTCGTCCAGGAAAACAAACAGTTGGCTGGGAGTGGGATTCGTGATCTGAGAAAATTTCATGAAACAAGGTTGCAAGACGTCCACCGGCCAATCGCCCATATTGTTCGGGTCGGGCATCAGACCCAGCCCATTGACCGATTGGCTCATGTTGTAGCTGCGCGCGCGGGCTTGGGCCAGCGAGTTGCCGTTGGCATCCACAATCGTGGACATGTCGGAGGGACAGTGGTAAATGCCCGGCGAGCTGTCGTACGGGTAAAGCAGACCCGTTTGAATGTTGCTGGTGGTGGTGTCCATGCGCGCGTTGCCGAGGCACCAGGAATACTCGGTGAAAGTGGCGGTGGTGTCGATCGTTTGAATCCAGTTATTCGGACACAGAACGCCCCCGTTATCGTCGCCATACATTTCCCAACAGAGTTGCAATTGCTTGAGATTGCTCCGGCAATTAAGGCTTCTGGCTTCCTCCTTGGCGCTGGCCAGGGCGGGCAAAAGCAGGGCGGCGAGGATCGCCATGACCGCGACGACCACCAGCAATTCAATCAGGGTAAAGGCCCGCGCCCACCCTGAGCTTGTGCCCGGGCGCCCATCGCCGACCACTCCCTGTTCTTTCAGGTGCGTGCGCATTGGGATTTTTCAAGAACAGCAATGTTCCTGCTTTTCCACAATATCGAGCATAATCGACATTAGTTAATCGGTGAGCGGGGAAACTGGCGGGCGAGGATTCTCTGCGCGCTGGCCTCCCAGAATTCGCCGGGGATGTTTTGCCCGGCGCTCAGATAACGTATCGGCAGGCCGGCGCCAAGGGTCAAGTTCCAGAGTTTGCCCCAGTGCGGCTCTTCATCCAAATGACTGATGATTAAATCTTCCAACGGCAGCGCCGAGAAGGCGCGCACTTGCGCCAGCAGCACTTTGATGTCGTAAGCCCCGTTCAAAACCAGGTGCATGTGCGGGGAACTCATCCGCGTCAATTGTCCGGCCAGTTCCCGGATGGCCGGCGTACTGCGCCAATCCACGCCGGGCAAATCCATGAAACCAAGGTCCTCGGACAAGGCGCGGCCGTCCGGCGTCCAGCAACGCTCGACCGCCACGCTCAAAGCCTCGCCATGGACGCTCAAGAACTCGGCCGTGTTGGCGGTGGCGCCGTCCAGGCGCCAGACCCGGGCCTGCCGGCCTTCGACCAGCGCGGCTTGCGTCAGCCACTTGCACAACAAGGTGGTTTTGCCGGAACCGGCTGGGCCAATGAGCACGTGCGTGGAATGCGGGCCGATGGCGTAAGTCGCGCGCCAGTTTTTGGCCAGGTGCGCGCGGGCCATGTTGATCTCCTCGGCCAGATCGGAAGGGGGATGATCGCCGTGGGCGGATTTCAAAGCGTCGAGCAGATGTTGGGTGTGCAGCGGCAGCAGGCCGGTCTTTTGCAGCAACGCCGCCACCCGCCAACCGCTGTTGTTTAAATCGACTTGCTGCTTGATCTCCTCCAATTCCTGTCGGAATCCGGCCAGCGCCTCGTTGATGGGCGCGGAGGCGGGCGCAGGCGGCTCGGGGCGGTAGGCCACCACTTCGATCATAGGCTTTTGCCAGAGCCGGGCCAGGCCGGGCGCCTTGAGCGGACGGACGTTGAGCACCACGGCGTCAGGGCCGAGGCGGGCGCGAATCTGCGCCACGGCCTCCTCCGCGGAAGCGGCGACGAAGGGCACGGGTTTGTGGGCGGCGCTGCTCATATCATTCCAAGCACGGGATGATGCCGCTGCTTTGGATCTCGACGCGCGCGGGCACTTCCGTGTAGGCCAGCACCGTCAATTCGGAGAAGGTCGTTTCAAAGAAGCGCCGGAACGCCAGGCGAATTTGCGGCGCGCATAACACCACCGGCGGCTGGCCGGCGCTGAGCAGTTGTTGCAGGCGTTGCGATAAGGTATCGACGACGTGCCGGGCCAGCTTCGGCTCCATGGTCAGGGAAATTTCCGTCGGCGTCTGGCGCATGCCCTGGGCGATTTGCTGTTCCAGGCGCGGATCCAACGTGATGGCCTGCAATCCGCCCTTCTCGCTTTGATACGGCTTGACGATCTGCGAGCCCAGGGCGCGCCGGGCGTACTCGGAAAGTTCGTCCGGATTCTTGGTTGTGCTGGTGTAATCGCTGACCTTTTCCAGGATGCCCGCCAGGTTGCGGATGGAAACGCCTTCGGCCAAAAGGTTCTGCAGGATGCGCTGCACCTGGCCGACGTTCAATTGGCCGGGAATCAATTCGGTCACCACCGTCGCATTGGTCGTTTTGAGATTGTCCAACAAGTTCTGCACATCCTGACGGCTGAGAATTTCGTGGCAATGGCGCTTGACCGTTTCGGAAAGATGGGTGACCAGGACTGACGGAGCATCGACCACCGTGTAGCCGCTGACCTCGGCGTTCTTGCGTTCGGATTCGGCGATCCAGGTGGCCGGGAGCTTAAAGACCGGTTCGACCGTGGGCATGCCCTTGAGCACGACTTTGCTGTTGGAGGCGTTCATGGCCAGCCAATGGCCGGGCATCAGCTCGCCTTCCACAATCGAATTGCCTTTCAGGAGGAAACGATAGCGGTTGGCTTCCAACTGCAAGTTGTCACGCAGGCGGATGGGCGGGATGATGACGCCCATTTCCTGGGCAAAGGTCTTGCGCACGCCGGTGACGCGCTCGAGCAGATCGCCGCCCTTGCGCGCATCGGCCAGATTGATCAAGCCGTAGCCCAGTTCGATCTGGAGGGAATCGAGGTTCAGCAGCGCTTCCAATTTGTCGGGCGAAGCGGCGGCGCCCTTGGCCGTCGTGGCGCCGGAAGTTTCTCCGAGGGCAGTGGCGGTTTTGGCGGCCTGTGGCTCTCGTTTCAGATTGTAGGCCAGGAAGCCGGTCATGGACGCCAGGAGCAGGAACGGAAACATCGGCAAGCCCGGCACCACGGCGAAACTGATCAGCATGAACGTCAGAATGGCCATCACTTTGGGGTAGGAAAGCAATTGCTTGGTCAACTCGTTGCCCAATTCCTCCTTGGCCGCGGCGCGGGTCACCAGGATGCCCGCGGCGGTGGAAGTGATCAAGGCGGGGATTTGCGACACCAGTCCGTCACCAATGGACAAGAGCGTGAAGCGTTGCAGCGACTCGCTGACGGTCATGCCCTTTTGCATGATGCCGATGGCAAATCCGCCCAGCACGTTGATGAGCGTGATCAGGATGGCGGCGATGGCGTCGCCGCGCACGAATTTGCTGGCCCCGTCCATGGCTCCGTAAAAGTCGGCTTCTTGCTCGACGGTCCGCCGGCGGTTGCGCGCCTCGGCCTCGTTGATCATGCCGGCGTTCAACTCGGCGTCGATGGCCATTTGCTTGCCGGGCATGGCGTCCAAGGTGAAGCGGGCCGCCACTTCGGCGATGCGACCCGCGCCCTTGGTAATGACGATGAAATTGATCAGCACCAGGATCAGGAAGATGACCAGGCCGACAACGTAATTGCCGTGGACGACGTAATTGCCGAACGTTTCAATGATATGCCCGGCATAACCGTTGAGCAGGATCAATCGGGTCGAGGCAATGTTGAGCGAAAGCCGGTAAAGAGTGACAAAGAGCAGCAAGGTCGGGAACCCTGTGAATTCGGCCGGTTCCTTGACATAAATAATGGAGAGCAAAATGAGCAGGGAAAGCGCGATGCTGATCGCCAGAAAGCCGTCCAGCAGCATCGGATTGACGGGCAGAATCATCAGCAGGACCGTCCCGAACAGTCCGGCAATGAGGAAAACATCGCCGTTCTTGAAAAGGCGCGACAGATTCGCTTTGCCTGATTTATTCTGTGCCATTGATTTTTAAGACTCGGACGTGCTCCGCTCGCGGTAGTACCGATAGGCGTTGACGCGATAAACCCAGGCCAATATCTCGGCCACGGCGGCATATAACTGAGCAGGAATCTCGCCACCCACCCGTCCATATTTGAACATGAGCTGGGCCAGGGGCTTGTTCTCGATCACCGGCACCTGGTGCTCCTGGGCGATTTGCCTGATTTGGAGCGCGTTGAGGCGGATGCCTTTGGCCACGATTTTGGGGGCCTTCATCGTCTTGCGATCGTAACGAAGGGCAATGGCGATGTGGGTTGGATTCGTTACAACCACATCGGCCTTAGGCACTTCCGCAAGCATCTTGCGCTTGCTCATGGTCATGCGCCGGCGGCGCATCTTGGCTTTGACGGCGGGGTCGCCTTCGGTGTTTTTGGCCTCGTCTTTGACCTCCTGCTTGGTCATCTTGAGATCCTCGTTGGTCTGCCAGAATTTGTAGCCGTAATCGGCCGCCGCCAAGACAATCAACGCCACTCCCACCTGCAGAACTATCTTGAAGGAAGAATCTGCCATGAACTCGGCAATCCTTGCCACGTTGACCGAGGAATAGAAAATCGGGTCGCTCAAGATCTTCTTGATGACGTTGTAACACAGCGCAATGACGACCGACAGTTTGACGATCCCCAAGCCGGTCGCCACAGTGGAACGCATGGAGAAAAGCCGCTTGAAGCCTTCCACGGGGTTCAATCGCTCCCAATTGACCTCCAGCGCATCGGAGGAGGTGCGAAAGCGCGTCTGGATGCCTCCCGCCAGCAAGCCGCCCGTGACGGTGGCCACCATCAGCGGCAAAACACAGTGCCCCAGCGCCAGCGCGCCGGTGATGGCGTAGCCTTGCATGGCGTCCAGCGTGACCGGTGTGTCGTGCAAATGGCCCAGCATTGACATACACGATTGCGCCATGGCGTGCCACATCTCCCGACCCGTCATGCCCAGCGCCAGCAAGGCGCTGCCCAGGACGAACACCGTCTGCACCTCCGGGCTGCGGGCGATCTGGCCCTTTTTGAGCGCCTCTTCCAGGCGCTTGCCCGTGGCTTTCTCTGTCTTCTCGCCGGCTTGATCACTCATGGGAAATTCTCTCCGGCGTTAATGCAGCGCCTGGGCCACCCGCAGCATGTCCTCGGGCAATTGCCGCATATAATTCATGATGTGCTGCGACATCAAATCCAGCGTCGCCCCAAAGACGCTCAGGCCAATCAGCGGCCGCACGGCAAAGCTCTCCGCGAACACATTCATCTGCGGCACCGCGCGGCCCAGCACGGCGAAAACAAGCGAGATGATGAACGAAACGGCTAGCAGCGGGGCAGACATTTGCAACGCCACGACGAAAATGCCGCCGGTGCGCGCGACCATGTCCGTCACCAGCGCCTGGGAGAGGTGGGCGGCGCCGATGGGCAGGTAGGCGTAAGTCTTTTTGAAAGCGATCAACATCCAATGATGCATGTCCATGCTCAGCCAGAGCATGGCGGCCAAATAGTAAAGCATGGAGGACGCCGCCGTGGACTGCACCTCGCTCAGGGGATTAATCCCCGGCGGCATGAGCAGGCCGATTTCCACGCTGATGATGCTGCCCGCGATTTCGATGGCGAAAAAAACCATCCGGCAGACAAAACCGATCACCAACCCCAGCCCAACCTCCACCGCCATCTGGCCGGCCAAACCCCAAAAATCGGACGCTTGCACCGCGTCCGGCGGCATGGTGGCGGCCACCAGGCCGGCCAGCAACGCACCCAGCGCCAGGCGCAGTTGAGTGGGAAAATTACGGGCCGAAAAAATGGGAAACACCGCCAGCATGGAGCTGGCGCGCAAAAAAACCATCAGCCAGTTGGTGAGTTCGCTCATGGGCGGCGGTCATTGCACCATCTGCGGCATCCGTTCGATCATGCCGGCCGCGAATTCCACCAGGGTGCGCAGCATCCAGGGCATGAGCAGGATCAGCAGCGCGACGATGGCCAGAACTTTGGGGACGAAGGTCAGCGTTTGTTCCTGGATGGAGGTGACGGATTGGAATAGGCTCACCGCCAACCCGATAACCATCGCCGTGAGCAGGATCGGCGCGGCCAGGGTCACGGCGTTGGTCATCAATAATTTGAGCAAGTCGGTGGCGTAGGCGGCATTCATGTCAAGTGGCGAAGCTTTGGATGATGGAACTGACGACCAGATGCCAGCCATCGACCAAAACAAAGAGGAGAATTTTCAAGGGCAGCGAAATCGTCATGGGCGGCATCATCATCATGCCCATGCTCATCAGCACCGTGGCGACGATCAGGTCAATCAACATAAAGGGCAGAAAAAGCAGGAACCCCATTTGAAAGGCGGTGCGCAATTCGCTGATGATGAAGCCGGGAATCACCACCGTCAAAGGCAGCTTGTCCGGCGGCGTCGGCCCCAACTGCGCCAGCGCGGCGAACAACTCCACGTCCTTGGGCCGCGCCTGTTTGAGCATGAAGTTGCGGATCGGCCCGGCCGCCCGCTTCAGCGCTTCCTGGCTGTCAATATCATGAGCCCGGTACGGTGTCAGCGCCACCTGGTCAATCTTCTCCCATACCGGTGCCATGATGAAAAACGTCAAAAATAACGAAAGCCCGACCAGAATCTGGTTGGAAGGCGACCCTTGCAGGGAGAGCGCCGAGCGCACGAAGGAGAGCACGATGACGATGCGCGTGAAGCAGGTCATCAGCAGGACGATCGACGGCGCTAGGGTCAGCAGCGTCATCACCGCCAGCACTTTCATCGCGCCATCCACATCCACCGGCTGGTTCAAGCCGTTGAGGCCGATGTTCAGGCTCAGGTTGCTGTTGTTGGTTTGCGCCCGCAGGCCCGTCGCTCCCACCAACAGCAGCAGCACCGCCAGCAACAGCGGGCGGATCAAGGAGCGTTGGGGTCGCAGTGCATTCATCATTTGCGGGCCAGAACATGTTGAAAAGCCTGGGCAAAACTCATCTTGGGCGCTTGCTCCGGCGGCGCCTCGTCCGCGGCGGGAAGATGACTGAGCAGCGTGACACCCGTGCTGGAGGTCGCCAGCAGCAGGCGCTGTTGCTCGTAACCGACGACATAAATGGCCTGGCGTTGTCCCAGCGGCCGGACCTCCAGCACGCTGAGCTTGGGAGCGGCTCCTTGGCGCAGGGTCAGGCGCTGCCAGTTCTTGAAGAACCAGACGCCGATCAGAAAGAGGGCGACCACCACCACTAACGCGCCCACGACGCGCAGCAGCGACGCACCCATGTCCGGCAAGGCGCTGGTCATGGCGGGAAGATTGGTCACTGGGCGGCTCCGAACAATTCGATGATTTTAACGCCGTAGCAATCATTGACCACGACGACTTCGCCGCGGGCAATTTGTTTTTGATTGGCGTAAAGGTTGACGGGACACTGGGCGGCCTGATCCAATTTGACCACCGATCCGGGGACCAGTTGCAACACCTCGCGCATGGGCATCTGGCAGGAGCCTAATTCGATGGTCAACTTCACCCGCACGTCCAGAAGAAGTTCCAAGTTGGGTGGCGATGTAGGTTTGGCGTCCATAGAATCAAGATTTGATGGCCTCTGTCAACTCGACGGCCCAATGGCCGGCCAAGGTGCCGAGGCGTCCGTTAAATTTCGAGATTTCGCCCAGCTTCAGGCAAACTTGCCGCGCCAGCTCCGGGCTGATTTGCAGCACGTCGCCGACCTTCAAATGCACCATCTCGCGGCCGGACATTTCCAGCCCCTGCCATTCGGCCGTCACCGGCAGGGCGACATCGTCCAGGCAACGGTTCCATCGGGCGGGGGCCGAGGCAGCGGGCGCGGGTGTTTCCGCGGCCGCTTCCGAACCCACGCAAAGCTGGCGCAAGCACGGCTCCAGCGCGGCGTAAGGAAAGACTAATTTGATTTGGCCGGCGCAATCGCCCAAACGCGCGTCCACGGCCAGGACCAGCATATTGGTCTGAGGCGGCGCGATCTGCAAATAGCGGCCGTTGGATTCGCAGCCCAAAGTGGCGGGCTTCAATGGTTTGATGGAGGCCCAATTATTGCACCACTCCTCCAGGATGACCTGCACGATCTGGTCCAGCAACGCCTTCTCAATTTCGCTGATCTCGCGCGCCGTCTCCTCGACGCGGCCCGATCCGCCCAAGAGCCTGTCCACAATGCTCAATCCCAGCCGCAGGGGAATCTCCAACACGGACACGCCCCGCAGTGGCTCGGTTTTGAAAAGAACCAAATGCGTCGGCCCCGCCCAGCCTTCGGTCAGTTTCTGATAGGAATCAATTTGGATGCCGGCCAGCTTGACCGGAAATTCCGAGCGCAGAAACAGCTCCACGCGCGCCTCCATGGCGTTGAGGAACTGCGTCTCATGCGCGCGCAGTTTGCGCATCTGGCGCGGCGAGAGCAGGGAGGAATTGCGAAAATCGTGCGCCTGCGGTGCCGCCTCGACGCGGGCGCTTGGCTCCGCCGCCACGCTTGGCGTCGGGGGCGGGACGGCTGCAGCAGCGTCGGGGGCGGGTTCCGGCTGGGGGGCGTCACTCATTGCACGGCCAGTTCGGTTATATAAATCTCCTTGACAAAAGGACCCCCCAAAGCATTGTTGAACACCTCCAATAATTCAGCGCGGATCACATTGCGCATGTCGGGTTTCTCCAGGTCGGCGATGGTCTTGGTGGAGAGCGTGCCGGTGGCCAGGTCCAGCAACTGGGCCTGGTTCTGGTCTATTTTGTCCTTCAAGTTCGGATCCGTGCCCACCAGCGTGACGCTGGTCATCAGGTATCGCGTGCCCATGGTGCCGGCGACGTTGACCAAAATTTTGGTCAATGGCACGGTATATTTGACCGCTCCTTCCGCGGGACCAGGGCTGGCCCCATTGGTGCCGGTCGGTTCCGCCGCCCCCGCGGCCAGCGGCTTGATCAGCGCCTTCCTCATCTGCGGAATCAGAAAATACCGATTGGTGGCAAAGGCCAGCAGCGGCATGATGATGACGGTGATCAGCAAAGGCAGCCACGGATTGGACGAGCGCGCGGGATTGGCTGGCGCGGCAGGGTTTTCGGCCGCCGTCGCCTCTTCTTGGCGCCCATTGCGCGCTTCCATGGTTCGATCGGGCATAAGGAGAATGGTTTATCGTTTCATGTTCACCACGGTTTGCAGCATTTCGTCGCTGGTGGTGACAATCTTGGAGTTGGCCTCGAAGGCGCGCTGGGCGACGATCAAATCGGCCATCTGCGAGGCGAGATCCACGTTCGACAACTCCAGTGCGCCTGAGACGATGGTCGTATTGACCAGGCTGCCGGAACCGGCCGCGATCGGCGCGGTCAGGCCGCCGGCACTGCCCATATTCGTATAAAGATTGCTCCCCACGCTGACCAAGGCCTGCGGATCGGTGAAATTCTGCAGCATCACCTGGCCGCGCACGAAGGAAGTGCCGTCGGAAAGATTGACCGTGATGACGCCCTGCGCGTTGATCGTGAAAGAAGTCATGGTGGAGGTCGGGTTGGAAGTAGAGGGCATCCCCGTCGTGTTGATCTGGATGGGGCCCGCCGCCGTGCCGTTGAGGCCTACCACCTCCATGCCAGTGGTGGATTGAACCAAGTAGCCCGAGGCGTTGAGCGTGAAGGTGCCGTCCTGCGTCGCGTATTGAGCGCCGGTGGTGGGATTTTGCACCATGAAAAAGCCACTGCCGTTGATATACAAGTTGCTGGGATTGTTGGTGGTGTTGATCCCTCCTTGCGACCAATCGTTGGTGATCGAGCCGGTGAAGACGCCGGTGCCGATTTGCATCGCATTGGTGGCATTGTCATTGCCGGCGGCGGCGGTGGCGGCTTGCAAGGTATCGCTGAAGGCGTTGGCCAGATTCCCGGTGGCGGACTTGAAGCCGACCGTGTTGAGGTTGGCAATGTTGTTGCCAATAATGTCCATTTGTTCCTGGTAAGAGTCCAAGCCGCTGACGGCTGAATTGAGGGCTGTTGACATATTTTTTCTTGGTTCTGAGTTTAGTTTGGTTTCGTGCTGTTGGAGGGCGTGTTGGCAAACGTGGGTGTCACCGCGGCAATCTGGCTCAGCGTGTAGGGCTGCCCGTTGACAATGATGCTCGGCGTGCCGGAAGAGATTGTCACCGCGCTGACCATCCCGGTGACGGCATTCGCCCCGGCGGACGGGTTCACCATCACGGTTTGGCCGATCAACCCGGTGGCCTGGATGTTCTGCAAATCCGATTGCATGTCCTGCGATTGCTGCAAGGAACTGAACTGCGCCAGTTGCGCGGCGAAATCGGTGTCGCTCTGGGGGTTCAACGGGTCCTGCGAACTCATTTGCGTGACCAACAATTGAAGAAAGTTGGCCTGGTTCAAGGTTTGCGAGCCAGCCGCGCTCTGCGTCGAACTAGTCGGAGTAGTGTTGATGAAACCGATGGATGAAGACATAATTTTGGTGGTTAGGTTAAGCCCATGTTTCCCAGTTTTTGCGCGAGCGGTTTTGCTCTTGCTGCGGTTGGCGTGCCTGCACCTTCGCCACGGCGGGGCTCGCAGCGGGATTCGCGGCGGGCCAATCCTCGCGCGCGGCCTGTTGGCGCGAGCGTTGTTCGGAGGGATGTTGAAAATTCAGACTCGAGCCGCCGGTCATCGGCAGCAACTCGACATTTTGCCGCGCCAGCGATTGCTGCAATTGCACCCACTGCGCGTCTTCGGGCGCAAAATTGCCGCGTTCGCAGCGCACCGCGGCCTGCACCAGGCCGTTGTGCGTTGTCAACTGCAAGAAAAGCTGCGTGTTCGCGTCCAGCTTCAGCGTCACGCCCAGGGTCTCTGCGCCGGCTTGGCGGACGCTGAGCACCTCGCGCGAAATCATATGCTCCAACTGCTCCAGCGGCGCCGTGCTGGCGGCGCGCACCACCGTCTCCGCGCTGGCCTCGGCGACCGGCGCACCCACCCCGGCGGGTTGGGCGGAAAGTTCGATAATGGCTAATGGTTCGGAAGGCGTGTCGTGCCAGGAGAAGGAGAGGGACGATTTTGCCCCGCCGTCCGGGGAGGGACCGCCTGTATCGGAGCTGCTCACAGCGGAAATGGTCGCCGGCGGCAATTTTTGCTCCATGCGCCCGGCAATTTCGTTTCTATCCGAAAGATTACTCATTCGTGGACTAGTACTAGCAACGGACGTGCCACTTGTCGGCTGGAGTTTGTTCTCCGCCTCTTTGGCAAGCGCGGGCTGCTCTGGCAAAACCGGAGGCTTTTCCGCGGCGTCAGTCTTGGCGGACCTGGCTTCGCCGCTGCTTTGGGCCGCGGCGGGCGGGGCCGGTGGGACGGAAGGGCCGACCGGAACGGAGAGAGCGGCAGACTTATGCGACTGCGGTTTAGGCAGAGTGGGCAGAGGCGGCGCCAGCAAGGCCAGCAGCAGGCTGGCAATCGTCGGGTCAGGCGCTGCGGCCGTAGGAGTGGGCTTCTTTTCCGCGGCGGCGTCCGCTGAGTCCGAAGAGCCGCCGGGAACGGACGCGTTCTGCGACAGCGATTTGGGCAGAGTGGCCGGGGGCGAGGTCAGCAAAGCCAGCAGCAAACTGGCGGCTGTCGGGTCCGGCGCAGCCGCATCTTTAGGCTTCTCCTGGGTGGGTTGCGCCGAGGTCGGATGGTCCGCCCCGTCGGGCCCGGCGATCAGGGCTTGGAGCATCACGGCCAAAAAATTATCTTTGACCGACGGCTGGGGCGGAGTCGGATCGGTGGAAAAGGAAGCCAGCAGTGCGGAGACGCCGCTGGCTTTGGGGGCGGGAGTTTGAGCGGTCATGGTTTGGTGGTTGTTGTTATGTGGGCGGAAAGTCGGATTTGCTCGGAAATCTGGGCTGTGCGGCGGGCATCAGCCTCGCTTTTCTTGGCCATCGCCTCCAAAATGGCCGCCGTCTCCCCGTCTTTGAGATAAAGCATGATCTTGACGATGGCCTGGTTATCCAACTGCTCCAGGACGTTGGCGGCGGTTTCCGGAGTCATCGCCGCATAGACCTTGGCCAGTTTCTTCAAATTGCCCGTCTCTTCGTCTTGGACGCGCAAGACCGCTTTATCAAATTCGCTCTGGAGCTGGCGCACCGATTGGATGACCTGCCCCAACTCGGCGCGTTCGGTGTGCAGGCGCGTGTCCAGGTCGTCCAGTTGTTGTTGACGCTCCTGCACCGCTTTCTTCTCCATCTTCAGTTCGGCGATCAATTGGTCGATCTCGGGATTGACGAAATCCCAGGACGGCCCGATGGGCCGCACCATCTCCGCCAACTTCTGCCGGGACGGCAGCGGGGGCATTTTCCAGAAAAGCACGGTGGCGACGAGATAAACCACGGCCCCGAAGGGCGCGGAAATCCAAGTGTATGCGAGCCATTTAGTCATGGTAGGAATCGGTTCGGGCCGAACTGAGCGCGGTCACCCGGCGGATGGCAAACTCATCCATGATTTTCTGCTCCTCGCGCCATTCCAGCCGCTGATGCACGGCCTGCTGCTTTTCTCGATAGACCTCGACCATCTCCCGCTGGCGGCGGGCCGCGAGCATGGCCTTGGACGCCTCGTTGACCCGGCGCTCGGCATCTCCCAGATCGGCCAAGCGGTTGTCACGCATCATTTCCAGCGAACAATGATAATTCTGGGCCTGGGCGGCTTGCGCGCCCGTGCAGCCTCCGGCCCGCAATTGCCGCATCTGCGCGAAATCGCGCGCGATGCTTTGATCGACGGCCTCCAACAATTGGAGCACTTGTTGCCGGTCGAGCAAGGCGCGGATGTAATCCTCCAAGGCCTCCCGTTCCTGCCGTTGCCGGAGGGTGCGAACTGCTTCCAAAGTGAATCGAAATGCTTTCATGCGCGTTTGGCCGGCGGCGCTTTGGCCGGCGTGGTGATGGACATCGTTTGCGCCAGCGCCGCCCAGCTTTGCGCCGTGGCAAATCCCTCGTCGATGCCTTGGCGCAGAAAGGCCTTCAGCGGCTCGTGCAGTTGAATGCTTAGATCAATGGCCGGATTGGTTCCCGCCGGATATGCGCCGATATTGATCAAATCCTGGTTCTTGCGATAGTTGGCCAGCGCCTCCCGCGCGCGGGCCGTCAAGTTCTGCTGATCGGGCGTCGTCAAATCCCTCGTCAACCGGCTCACGCTCTCCAACACATCGACAGCCGGATAATGATTCTGCGTCGCCAACTCGCGCGTCAGCACCACGTGGCCGTCCAGAATCGATCGCACCGCGTCGGCAATCGGGTCGTTCATGTCGTCGGCTTCCACCAGGACGGCGAAGAGCCCGGTGATGGAGCCGATTTCCCCGGACCCGGCCCGTTCCAGCAATTGCGGCAGCAAGGAAAAGACCGAAGGCGTGTAACCGCGCGTGGCGGGCGGCTCGCCCACGGCCAGACCAATCTCGCGTTGGGCCATGGCAAAGCGCGTGACCGAATCCATCATCAAAAGCACATTGCGCCCCTGGTCGCGGAAATGCTCGGCTATCGCCATGGCCACAAAAGCGCCCTTTAATCGGGCAATGGCCGGCTGGTTGGAGGTCGCCACCACCACCACCGATTTTTTCCGGCCCGTTTCATCCAGGTCTTTTTCCAGAAACTCGCGCACTTCGCGGCCTCGTTCGCCGATGAGCGCGATCACGTTGACGTCGGCTTCCGCCTGGCTGGCGATCATGCCCAGCAAAGTCGATTTGCCCACCCCGCTGCCCGCGAATATCCCCAGACGCTGCCCGCGCCCGCACGGCATGAAGGTGTCGATGGATTTGATGCCGGTGCGAAAGCAATGGGAAATGCGCTGACGCTTGAGCGGATGCGGCGGCGGCAAATTCAGGCTCACAAAATCGTCGGCCTGGATCGGCCCCAAATCGTCCAGCGGATGTCCCAGGCCGTCGATGACCCGGCCCATCAGCGCATCACCCACTGGCACGCGCAACGCGGAGCCAAGCGCGATCACCTCGCTGCCGGGATGAATGCCGTGCAATTCCCCCAGCGGCATGAGCAGGACATGATGATTGCGAAAACCGACCACTTCGGCCAGGGTCGAGTCGTTGTGGCCAGCCGATTCAATGCGGCAAATCTCGCCCACCGCCGCCAGCGGGCCTTCGGACTCGATAACCAGGCCGATCAACTGCACCACGCGGCCATGATTGCGCACCACTTCGGTCTCCTGCACGCGGCGCAGAAGGCCGTCCAGCCGGTTGGTCGCACAGGCATGAGTGGGGTTCATCATGCCGTCAACATCCTTTGCAGCAGGTCGTATTTTGTTTCCCGGCGCGCATCGACCGTCCCGAACTGGGTTTGCACCAGGCAGCCGCCGCGGGTCACTTCCGGCGAGGCCAGAAAACGAAACTCCTGCGAACCGTCGCCGGCGCCCAAAAGCGGGGAATCAGATTTTTGCAGCAGGTCCAAGTCGGCCGGATGGAGGCGGACAGTGAACTGGGCCGTGCCTTCGATCTGGGCCAGCGCGTCGCGCACGACCGTTTCGATCATCGCGGCGGAGATGGGCAGGCCGGCCACCAATTTTTGGGCCACGGAAAGAGAAAGGGCGATCATGGCGTTCTCGGTGTCGCGCACAATTTGCGGCACGGCCTGGCGCAAAGAGTTGAGCGCGCCCCGCATCAATTCATGCACCTCCGCCCGCTGCTGCAACATTTGCTCGCTCAGGGCTTGCTCGGCGTCGCGCCGGCCCCGTTCGTAACTGGCGCGCAATTCCTCCTCCGCCGCCAGGCGCGCGTCGGCGCCGGCGTCGCCCCTGAGGCGAAGTTGGCGCAACGGCTTGGGCAAAGTGATTGTTTCAGACCAGGGCTTCATCGTGTTCGGCGCCTTGGGCGCTGTGAGTATCGATTTCTCCCTCGCTTTCCAGGCGGCGCACGCTGTCCACCACCCGCATTTGCGCGGCTTCGACATCCTTTTTCTTGACGGAGCCCAGGAAGGAGATTTCCTCCTTGACGGTTTCGGCGGCGCGCTTGGAGATGCAGCCCAGCAGCGCGTCCTTCAATTTGGGGCTGGCGCCCTTGAGGGCCACCGACAGGTCGCGCATATCGACTTCGCGCATGACCTTTTGCAGCGCCGCCACGTCCAGACTAAGGAGATCCTCGAAGGTGAACATCTTGTGGCGGATGGCCTGGCTTAATTCCGGATTGCGCCGGTCCAATTCGCTCAGGAGCGGATCGCTGAAATTCCGGTCCATGGCGTTGAGCACGTCGGCGGCCGTTTTGAGGCCCCCGGTCTGGTTCAAGGCGCGCGTGGATTTGACGTTGGTCTTCTGGCTGAGCACTTGCACGATCGTTTCCACCACTTCCACAGGCGTCGGCCCCAGCGTGGCCAGCCGCTCGATGATCTGGTCGCGCGCCGCGTCGGAGAAGAGAGTCAACAACTGAGACGTTTTTTCCGGCGAAAGATAGCTGGCCACCAGCGCCACCGTCTGGGGCTGCTCTTCCTTGAGCAAATTGAAAAGCTGGCGCAGGTCCATCTCGACAATCTGGCGCATCGAGCCGACCGGCACGCGCGCGGGGGAGACACGGCCAATGATGTCGGAGGCGCGAAAGAGGCCGACGGATTTTTCCAACACCGATTTGGTGTAAGCGGCCCCGCCCAGCGCCGCTGTGCCGGCTTGGACGGCCATCTCGCTGAACTCGCGCAGAATTTCCTGGCGCAGTTCCTGGGTGACGAGCGCCAATTTGGACATCTCCGTGGAGACTATCTCCACTTCGTGCTCGTCCAAATTCTTGAGAATCTGCGCCGCGCTCTCGGCGCCCAGAATGACCAGCAGGGCCGCCAATTTTTGGTGGCGCGTCATTTTGGAAATTTGTGCGGCGGCAATCTCGGCTTCCATGACAAGGTCACTCCTGCGGTTTGCCGCGCGCCAGCCAAGTGCGCACGGCCTGGGTCATGTTGGCCGGATTCTCCCGGATCAACTGGTTGAGCACTTCGACGGTGACCAAGCCGTGGGCGGGCTTGCGATGGCCGTTGCCGTTGCTGGCGGGAATGGCAATGGGGATTTCATCCTTGGTCGTCTTTTGCCATAGCCGCCAAAAGAGGAACAGCACGGCCGCGCCCAGCACCGGGTAAACAGCTTTGAGGGCTGTCTCATACCAGAACTGGCGCTTCTCCTGTTGATCCAGTTGCTGCGTCAATTCCACCGCCGGCTGGTCATTGAAGGGCATCTCCTCCAGCGCGATGTCATCCTTGTGCGTCGCGTCGCCGGTGTCCGCCATGCCGAGCGCCGTGCGGACGATGTCGCGCAGCTTTGTCTTTTCTTCTTCCGTGCGCGGCTTGGCTTTGCGCTCCGCGCCCTTGCCCTCGAAGCGCTGGGCGATAAAAACGGCGGCCGTCAGGCGCTTGATGCCGCCGGCGGCCTGGGTCACGTCACTGGTCGAGGTGTTGATATCGTAGTCATTGTTGGTCACCTTCTTGGTCGTTTTGCTTTTGTTGACGGGCATGCCCGAGGCCACATTGGTCTCCGACGAATTGGCCGTCGCGCCGGGCGGACCGCCGGGGCTGCTGGTGGCCGTCTCCATGTTCTCGTCATTGATGGTGGTCGTTTTGGCGACTTGGCCATCGGGGTCATATTTCACCTCGGTGCGCTTGATGGTGTCCCAATTCAGCTCGGTGGAGACGCGGACCACGGCTTGGCCGGCGCCCAGCACCTGTTCGAGCATGCCTTGGGCTTTTTTGCTCAGGTACTGTTCGAAGTTGCGGCGGGCCGTAAGCTGGTTGTTGGACAATCCGGCCAGCGAATCGGTCTCCTCGTTTTCCGAAAGGACGTTGCCCTGGTTGTCCACCACCGAAACATTGTTGACTAAAAGCCCTTCCACGCTGTTGGCCACCAGAAAGCGAATGGAGTTGACGGCGGCGGCGGGCAACGTCGCGCTGCCCCGCACCCGCACGAAGACCGACGCGGTGGGTTTGCGCCCGTTATCAATCACCAGGCGGTTTTCCGGCATGACGATCATGACCCGCGCGGACTCGATGGGATCGAGCTGGCTGATGGTGCGGGCCAATTCGCCCTGCACGGCGCGGGTGTAGTTGGCCCGCTGCACAAAATCGGAAATGCCGAAATTGGCCTTGTCAAATATCTCGAAACCGACTCCCTCGCCGCGCGGAATGCCCTTGCCGGCCATCTGCATGCGCATCTGATACACCTTGTCCGAGGGCACGTAGATGGCGCCGCCGCGGACCTGATAGGGGATTTTGGATTCGTCCAAGGCGGCTACGATCTTGGAGGCTTCGGTGTCATCGAGTTTGCCGTAGAGCAGGGCGAAATCGGGGCGGCTGGACCAAAAGGCCATCGTGCCCAGGCCGATGAACACCACGGCCGTGGCCATGACGATGCTGATGCGCTGATTGAGCCCAAGTTGTCTCCAGATGGCCAGGAGGTGCTGTCCTAATTGAGTGAGGTTTTTATTCATGTCGGTTCATCAAATTTGCATGCGCATCAATTCCTGATAGGAGTCCAGCAGCCGGTTGCGAACTTCCACCATCATCTGGAAGGAAACGTTGGCTTCCTCCATCGAAATCATGGCCTGGTGCAGGGAAACGTTCTGCCCGCTCAACAAGCCGGTCACGGCGCTGCCGGCGGCCGCCTGTTTTTGCGAAACTTCGCTGACCAGATCGCCCAGCACATTGGCGAAATTGGAGCCGCTGCCGGACGAGATGGACCCGGACGATTGCAGCGGCGAGTCCGAATTGACCGAACGGAGCTGCTGTAATTCGGCGGCAGGAATGGACTTTGCTCCCGACGCCGTCAGGCCCTGCGCGGCCGGAGCCGAAAGACCTCCCGTGGGCGGGATCGTCACCAGTTTGGTTGCGGAAAGAGCGTCCATTTAATAAGCCGCGGCGTCAATGTTTGCCGATGGAGAGCGCCTGCATGGCCATGTTGTGGGCATTCTTGACTACAGCCAGGTTGGCTTCATACGCGCGCGAGGAGGCGATCATATCGACCATTTCCTGGTGGATGTTAATATTAGGCATCGCCACCATCCCCGTCTGCGCGTTGGCGTCCGGGTGCCCGGGGTTATAGATCATCCGCGGCGGGCGCGAATCTTTTTGCACGCGGGCGATTTGCACGGATTTAGAGGCGCCGTCGGGCGAATCGGAATTTTGCGCGGCGTTGAGCACCGACTCGAAAACGACCTCCTGGCGCTGATACGGTTTGCCGTCCACGTCGCGGGTGACGTTGGCGTTGGCGATGTTCTGCGCGACGATGTCCATGCGAATGCGCTCGGCGTCCAGGGCTGAAGCGCTGCTGTCGATACCAGGGAGAAGATTGATCATAAATTAAATTAGGCTTTGCCGGTGATGGCCAGTCGGAGTCGGGCCAGGGAACCGCTGACCAGTTGTGTTTCCAACGCGTGCTCCACCATGTTTTCGTTTAGTTTGAGCATCTCCGTCTCCAATTGCACCGTGTTCCCGTCCGACCGGCCGGAGATGGCGCCGGTATCGACTGCCAATTCCGGTTGCAAATTGGCGATTTCACCGGAGTTTTGCCCGGCGACGGCCTGACGTAATTGAGCTTCGAACGAAGGCGAAACTTCCAGGCGCTTGTAATTGGGCGTCTCGACATTGGCCAGGTTGCTGGCAATGGCTTGCTGGCGCAGCAAAGTCACATCCAGCATTTTCTTTGCCGCCACGTAATCGGGTTGAGTAAACAGGGCATCAATCATCGCATATGCTCTCCTGTTGTTTAGCAACCGACGTGCCACCCGGCAAAAACGCCCCAATCAGGGGAGTGGCCGCCTGGCGAGACCCCAAAACCGGAACTTATTGCCAGCCCGGCCGCACCCACGGGCAAGAATGTCCCCTCCCGCCGGGAATGGCCGTTCAATTATTGGCCGTGCGCTCGCCGAGGGCGGCGGGCAGACTGCCCAACGCATTCACGTCAATAATAAGCCCGACGCGGCCGTCGCCCAGAATGGCGGCGCCGGCGATGCTGGCGTTGCGTTGCCGGATCATCTGGCCCACGTTTTTGATGACGACCTCCTGGCGGTGCGATAGCCCGTCCACCAGCAGGCCTTTGAGCGAAGCGCCTGTTTGCACCACGACGATGATACCCTCGGCGGGACTGCCGGCGGCCGGCTGGACCCCGAACTGCTCGCCCAATCGGAGCATGGGGATCAGGCGCCCGCGCAAATTGACCAATTCGCCGCGGCCTTGCAGGGTCGAAATCATCTCGCGGCGCGGGCGGAAGGATTCGCGCACCAGCAGAGTGGGGATGATGTAGCGCTGGCCGCCCACGGTGACGATCAGGCCGTCAATAATAGCCAGCGTCAACGGCAGCACCAGCTTGAAGAGCGTTCCTTGCCCGGGCGCGGAGGAGACCTCCACCCGCCCGCGCAACCGCTCGATGTTGCGCCGCACCACATCCAGACCGACCCCGCGGCCGGAAAGGTCGGTCACCTCGCGCGCGGTGGAAAAACCGGGGGCAAAAATGAAATGGAAAATCTCCTCGTCCGACAACTTGGCCCCCGGCGCGGCCAGGCCCTGCTCGACAGCTTTGGCCAGGATGCGTTCCTTGTCCAGTCCCTGCCCGTCGTCTTGCAATTCGACCACAATGCCGCCGCCTTGATGGCGCGCGCGCAGGCGGATGAGGCCGGCGCGGGGCTTGCCTTGGGCGGCGCGCGCGGCGGCGGATTCGATGCCGTGATCGACCGCGTTGCGGATCATGTGCAGGAGCGGATCGGCCAATTCCTCGACCAGATTGCGGTCCAATTCCGTTTGGTCGCCTTCAGTCAACAATTGGACCTCCTTGTCTTGCCGCGCCGCGAGATCGCGCACCACCCGCGTCATTTTTTGGAAGACGCCTTGGATGGGCACCATGCGCAAGGACAGGCTCACGCGCTGCAAGTCGCGGGTGACGCGCGCCATTTGCGCCAGGTTCCGCGCCAAGCGCGGGTTGGCGGCGGCCTCCGCGATAAAATCTTGCGTGACCAACGATTGCGCGATGACCAATTCGCCCACCATGTCCACCAGGCTGTCGAGCTTGGAGGTCTCCACCTTGACGGTGGCTGCCGCGGCGGGAACAGCGGCGGCCGTCGCCTCCGGCGCCGGGCTGGCCGAGGACGCCTTCGACTCGCCGGTCATGGCGGCCTGGATTTCGCGGCCAAAGTCGCCAATCGGAATCAGGATGGGCGCGGGCGGCGCGGCGCCGGTGAGTTGCGCGTCAATCTGATCGATGAACTGCTTGAGCATATCGCGTCCGCGCAAGATCAGATCGATCCGCTCGGCGTCCAAGGTGAGCTTGTGTTGCCGCGCCAGGTCCAGGAGCGACTCCAGGCCGTGCGCTAATTGGTTGATGGGAACAAGATTCAGAAATCCCGCGCCGCCTTTGAAGGTGTGAAAGGAGCGGAAGACGCTGTGCAAGGTGTCGGCATCCTGCGGATGCTCCTCCAGGAACAAGGCGCCTTGCTCGATGTTGTTCAAGTGCTCGCGGGATTCGATGACGTACTCTTTGAGCAATTCGCCGTCGCTGGCGAGATTCAGGACGATGGGCGGTTGCGCGTCTGGCGGAGACGAATTCATACCTGCGCCCGCATTTCGTCACCGAGGATGCGGTCCAGATCAAGCAGGATTTTGACCGTCGGCCCCACTTTGGCGATGCCGAGCAAATGCCGCGTATCCAGCCGGCAGCCAAATTCGGGCGTGGCCTCAATATCCTTGTCCGCAAGGCTGATGACTTCCTCCACCGCGTCCACCAACAGCCCCGTGAGCATGCCTGCGGACTCGGTCGTCTTGACCTGGACGACGACGATGCAAGAGCGGTCGTTGGCGGCCGGCGCGGCCAAACCAAACCTGGCCCGCAAGTCCAGCACCGGGATGATCTTGCCGCGCAGATTGATGACGCCTTGGATATGCGGGGGCATTTGCGGAACGGGCGTGATGGCCGTCGGACGGATGATCTCGCGGACCTGGAGAATGCCGATGCCGTACGATTCGCCGCCCAGGACAAAAGTGAGGTATTTGCCTGGCCGGGCCGCGGACGGGGTCCTGGCAATGGAACAATCTTGGGCTTTCATGGCATGGCGCCTTATTCTTTGTCGGCATCGGCGGCGCGGACTTAAGTTTTGCCTGGGAAAGTCCGATGAACTCTCTGGTTTTACATGGTGACAACCAACAACAACCCCTGGCCCAGCCCGGCGGAATACGAATTCCTCCGCCAACTGGTGTTCGACCGCAGCCGCATCCATTTGGGGGCCGACAAAAAAGAGATGGTGTGCCAACGGTTGCAGCGCCGTTTGAAAGCCACGCGCGTGGGCAGCTATCAAGCGTATTGCGCCTTCCTCAAATCCCCGCAAGGTCAAGAAGAATGGGGTGAACTGATCGACGCGATCTCGACCAACGTGACCGGCTTTTTCCGGGAAGCGCCCCATTTCGAATTTCTGGCCCGCACCGCGCTGCCGCAATGGGTGGAAGCCCAACATCGCCGGCCCGGAGACATCTTCCGTGTTTGGAGCGCGGGCTGTTCCTCCGGCGAGGAACCGTACTCGGCCGCCATTGTGCTGGCGGAATTTTTCGCGCGTCACCCCGAGTGTCGCGGCGAGGTCGTCGCGTCGGACATTTCCCAGCGCATGCTCCAGCGCGCCCGGCAAGGCATTTACCAGATCGAGCAGGTCAAACTGCCGGAGCCGGAATGGATGAAGCGCTATTTCTTAAAGGGCTTCGGCCCTTATCAGGATTGTTGCCGGGTCAAAGACGACCTCAAGAAACGGGTGGCCTTCCACCACGCCAACCTCCTTGCGCCCGAATATCCAGGCGCCCCGGCGCTGGATGTGATTTTCTGCCGGAACGTAATGATCTATTTCGATCCGGAAACGCAGGAAGAGTTGGTGCAACGATTGTCCCGCAAACTGACTCCGGGCGGCTATTTGCTGGTCGGCCACTCGGAGAGCCTGCTGGGCGTGCGCCACTCCCTGTCCAGCGTCTGCCCCGGCGTTTATTGCCTCCAAGCCCCTTGCAATCGGGAAGCCGCGCCACACCTTGCCTACGCCTAATATATGACAGCCTTGGAAATCATTAATCGGGTCAAGGAACTGCCCATGGTGCCGGAGACCGCCCGCAAACTGGTCACCATGCTCAACCAACCCGATACGCACCGCGACGAACTGATCCAAACGCTCCGTTGCGACAACGTCCTCACGGCCAAACTGCTGCGGGTCTGCAATTCCGCCCACTCCGGCTTGAAAAGTCCGGTCTCCTCGATTGACCAGGCGGTGCTGTTGCTGGGAGACAATGCCATTTTTCGCATCGTTTGCGCCATCGGCTTCGGCGGCGCCATGGGCTTCGCCTTGCCCAGCTATGCCGTCGAGGCCAACGGCCTTTGGGGCCATTCCCTTAGCACTGGCATGGGCGCGGAATACTTGACGGAAGTCGAAGCTTACGGTGAATTCCACCCTTCGGTCGCCTTCACCGCCGGCCTATTGCACGACATCGGCAAGCTGGTGCTGAATCAAATTTTCACTCCCAAATGCCGCGCGGAAATCCGCATCCTCATTTCCCAGAATTCTCTCTCCCGCTTTGCCGCGGAGAAAGAGGTGTTGGGGGCCAATCACGCCGAAGTGGGCGCCTGCCTGTTGGGAAAGTGGAACTTGCCGGAAATCATCATTGAAGCAGTGGCCAATCATCATGCGCCGAATGTCCAGCCTGTGCCGCAACTTTCGGCCGTCGTTTATCTGGCCAATTGCGCCTCCCATCTGGCCGGTCCGTCCCCGGGCGGCTCCGACGCCTATGCCATGCGCCCCAGCCCGAGCATCGCCGAATTGCTGGGCTTGCAACAGGAAAAGGTCGAGCAGATGGTCAAACACCTTCATGAAGCCATGAAAGCCGTCAATCAATATTTGTCCGTCGCATGATCATGGCAGAGGTCCCCATGATCCCCCCGAAAAAGATCCGCGTCCTGGTTGTCGATGACTCCGCCCTGGCTCGAAAAATCATCAGCGATATTTTGCGCGCCGATCCCGAGATCGAAGTGGTCGGGACGGCCAACGACCCTTACATGGCGCGGGACAAAATCCTGGAACTCAATCCCGACGTGCTGACGCTGGACGTGGAAATGCCGCGCCTGGATGGCATCAGCTTTTTGAAAATCCTGCAACAGCAGCGGCCTATTCCGGCGGTCGTCATCAGCTCGATCACGCAGAGCGGTTCCGAAGCAGCCCTGAGCGCTCTGGGGGCCGGCGCCGTGGATGTTTTGGCCAAGCCTTCCGGGGCGCGCTCGATGGGAGACCTCCAATGCCAATTGGCCTATCGCGTCAAAGGCGCCGCCGGAGCGCGCCGCGCCCCGAGAGTGGCCGCCGACATCATGGCCTCGCCTTTGGCGCGGCAGCAATACGACCCGCGCCAGATAATCGTGATGGGGGCTTCAACAGGCGGAGTGGAGGCCCTCTCCTCCGTCTTGTCCCGGCTGCCCGCTGGTGCGCCCGGCATCTGTGTGGTGCAACATATCCCGCCCGTTTTTTCCCGTACTTTTGCCGAGCGTCTCAACCAGACCTGTCAACTCCAGGTGCGCGAAGCCGTCGATGGAGAAGAGGTGCGCGCCGGCTCATGCCTGATCGCGCCGGGCGATTATCACATGCGGTTGCGCGGGCGAGACGGATGTTACCGGGTGGCCCTGGACCAATCGCCCTTGCTGCATTTCACCCGTCCGGCCGTGGATGCGCTCTTTGAATCCGCCGCGGAATGCGCCGGCGCTTTCGCCCTGGCGGCCTTACTCACTGGCATGGGCCGGGACGGCGCCCGTGGCATGCAAATGCTCCGAGCTGCCGGCGCGCGCACCTTGGCCCAGGATGAGGAATCCTGCGTCGTCTATGGCATGCCCAAGGCGGCGGTCGAACTGGGCGCGGTGGACCGCCAAATTCCCTTGGAAGGCTTCCCGCAAGCCATCCTCCAAGAACTCGACCGGCATGCACGACCGTCCACCACCCATTCGGCCGTCAAATCTGCCGGCGCTGCGTCAACACTTTATTCCCCGCTTTAGCCATGCGTCGCGCGCTTCCATCCCTTGACATCCAGCCACTGATCGACCAGGCGTTGCGGGACGTTTTTGAAAGGATGCTTTCCTTGAGCGTTCTACCGGCCGCGGCCAGCCCGCGCCCCGATCATTCCGAACGGGTCGTCGGCTCCGTCGGTCTGGCCGGCGAGAGCGTGAGCGGGGCGGTGTTTCTCCATGTCTCGGAGGTTTTTGCCCGCAAGATCACCGCCGCCATGCTGGCCGTCCACATCCAGGAAATCCAGAGCGGCGAGCAGGTCCATGATGTCGTCAGCGAAGTGACCAACATGCTGGGCGGCCGCCTCAAATCCCGACTGTGCGACGCCGGGTTCCGTTGCGCCATGAGCACGCCCACCGTGATTCGCGGCTCGTCCTTTCGCATCGAAACCGCCCCGGATCTTCCCCCGCGCGAATGCTTCTTTCTTTGCGGCCAGGAAAAATTCCTGGT
>Ga0302324_100006943_pt1 | contig 24216 bp, 15 predicted proteins | sample Palsa_T0_1_FD_201949 | JGI IMG/M metagenome (GOLD analysis project Ga0302324, IMG submission 201949) | Peat permafrost microbial communities from Stordalen Mire near Abisko, Sweden - Palsa_T0_1 | ecosystem: Environmental > Terrestrial > Soil > Palsa > Peat permafrost | place: Sweden: Abisko... | reverse complement strand
AGTTTCATTACCGCCGTCGGCGGGGACTACACCAAGCCGGATAAATCCATGGCGACTGCGGCATGGTCAGCCGTTGGCGGGAACTCATGGCAATCCGCTCAAACCCCACCCCACGGCTACCGCTCCTCGGTGGCCTACGACGCCGCCACCAAAACCTGGATCACCGTCGGCCCCAACGGCACCGACATTTCCATCGACGATGGCCGCAACTGGCGCGCCGTGCATCCCAATCCCGCCTTCAACGAGGTTCCCGGCGCAGACGCCAACTGGAACGCCATCTCGCTGCCCTTTGTGGTCGGCCCCCACGGTCGCATCGGCAAGCTCGACGCCGAGGCACTCGCGCGGTAGCGTCCAGCGAAGAAGCCGCGCGTCAAAGCAGGTTGCGAAAAAAAGCAGTGCGCAGGCCGATTTACCGGCAAGCATGCCCCAGGGGCTAAACAGGCCGCGGAAAAAGGCCTAATCGAATGTGAACTCGAATTGAAGCATCAGCTCCAAAGCGGCCCATGATTGGTACAAAATCAAGCGGTCAGAGGCCTGTTGGAGGCGCGGCAGTGGGAGAGTGTGCTGGGACCGGGGATTGAAGGGCCGAGGGCGAGCAGATAGGAGTGCGAACGGCGGGGCATGACGGGGCCGGAGAGTGGTTTGGCGATTTATCTCTGAATTACTCGGAGATTATTCCGAATCCATCCAGGAAGGACGGCTACGCACGCCGGGAAAAGCCCTACCCCATCGCCACCAGCTGATGCGCAATGGCAAACAGCGCCAGCTCCAGGCGCGTCGACACGCCCGTCTTGTCGAAGATGTTGGAGAGATGCCGCTTCACGGTCTCCTCGCTCAGGCTGAACTGCTTGGCGATGTCGCGATTGCTGCAGCCCTCGACGATGCAGCCCACCACCTCAAGCTCGCGGGGCGTGAGGCCATAGGTCTTTCGCTGCGGCACGGCTGCCTGCACCATCAGGTCGTGCAGCGCGCTCACCAGGTTCACTACCCGCTTGCCGCCGATCCAGTAGTCGCCGGCAAAGACCGTGCGAATGGCCGTTTGCAGGTGCCCCGCCAGCGCATCCTTGAGCACGATTCCGCGCGCTCCGATGTGCAGCGCCTCAATGATCTGCTGGCTGGTGATGGTGGAGGTGAGCAGCAGGATTTTGACCGTGGGCGTGCCGTTCATGATGGCGCGCATGGCCTCCAGGCCAGGCAGGCGCGGCATCTGCACGTCCAGCAGCAGAATGTCCGGCTGCTGCTCCAGGGTATGAGTGATTGCTTCGTCGCCGTCTGAGGCTTCGCCGACCACATCGAAGCCATCCTCAATGGCGAGCATGTTGCGCACGCCAATGCGGACCACAGGATGGTCGTCCGCCAACACGATTCGAATGGGTCGTTCCACTAGCGGCAATCCTCCCAGGGACAGGGCCCTTTGCTAAGCCGGAAATTCCATCTTCAGCATACGCTTCAGGTTCCGGGTGGCGGCTCGTAAATCGCGAAGTAACCTGGCGCTGTTATCCATCTGGTTACTACCAGGATCGAGGAATCCGGACTCCAGCAGCGCGCCCAGCTGCGCGGCCTGCGCGGCGCCCGCCATGGCGCATCCGCCCTTCATGGCGTGGCCGACCCGGCGTAGCTCGGCCCAGTCTTCGCGGGCCAGCGCCGACTCTACCTTGCCAATGCGGTCGCTTACGTCGGCGACCACCGCGGCGTAGATCTCGCGGACCGCCGGACCGGGCATCATTTCGCGCAGGCGCGCCAGGATGTCGGGCTTCACCACCGGCTGCTCCGGTTCACCTTCGGCGGCACTCGACAGGCGGACGGGCGGACCATGCTCCTCCAGCGCCTTCTTCAGCCCGTCGGAGTTAAACGGTTTCATCAGGAATCCGTCCGCGGCGGCAATCAGTTCGTCGCCGGGGTGGCTGCCGCTGATGGCAAATACGGCGGCCCGGCTGCGCGCGCGCAACGCGGCCATAAGCCCGAGGCCGCTCAGCCCGGGCAGCTGCGCGTCCATCAGGATCACTTCAGGATCGGCCTCGCCGGCCTCCAGCAACACCAGAGCTCCCGCCCCATCCACCGCCGTGTTCACCGTATATCCGCTCATGGTGAGAATGGTGGCCAGCACCTCGCGGCTGACCAGGTCGTCGTCAATCAGCAGCACTCGCGGGAGGAGCAGGTGCGCGCGGAAATCCAGCATAGCTCCAGTTTGCCTCTCCGCAGGACGGATGTGCGGGGAATCGTCGACAGGAACCATTCTATTCACCCGCCATTGGAACGTTTGAACAAACGCCTTTCGTTCATGGAAAATCCTGCCGCAATCATTGCGGCGAACCGGAACTGCTCACCACCAGCACCTGGAAGCTGCCGCCGGCCGGACCCGGCTTGAGCGTGCCAATGCCGCCCGGCCTGGCCAGGTCAACTCCCATCAGGTCGGTCACCAGATAGACGTCGCCAGTGGATGAGTTGACCGCCAGAGTGCGCGCCCGCTGTCGCGTGGGCAGCGTCTGCACCACCGCGTAGGTGTCGGTCACGTCCTGGCGGATGATGGTGACGCTGCCCTGCGCGCCGCCGTTGGCAACATAGATCATGCCGTGCGCAGAGTCGTAGCCAATGGCTTCAGGGCCGGGGCCGATGGGCAGCGACGTCACCATTTCGCCGTTGCCGGCATTCAGCACATCCATCTTCATATTGCTGCAGGCGGTGAAGAGTTGGCTGTGCTTCCCATCCACGGCCAGGCCACGCGGGTCACGGCAATCGGCGCCCAGCGGGAAAATGCGCACCGCGCCACTGGACGCCGAACCGGCAGACGAGCCGGAAAAGTCGAGCGTGACTTCAGTGGCGCTTTGCGGCGGTGCGCCTGAGGCCGGCAGCCCGGATACGGGCGGTTTGACCGGGACAGCGCGCGCGCGCGCATCGTTGATGGCCGACAAGATCGCGCTCGCATCCAGCTGAGCAATTTGGTTGCGGTCCACAATATTGACGTAGACCTGGCCATCGCCGCCGGCCGCGGCAAATCCCAGCCTGCCCGGCAGCAACAGCGTAGCGATTGCGGTGCGCGTCTCGGCGTCGATCACCGTCATTGCGGAGTGAGTGGCTGGGTTGGCCGCTCGCGCGGCGTGAGCGCGGCCGTTGGGGAGGGTGGGCGGCTCCGGTTCCGCGGCCAGGCTGAAGCTCACCGCAAACAGCAGCTTGTTCTCCTGCTCGAAGACCAAAGAGCGGGGGCTCGGCGCCGTGGGGATGGCCGCCACCACTTTGAATGTGCGCCGGTCAAAGACCTTCACCTGGTCGGCCGGCCCATCGCTGATGTAGCCCACGTCCCCGGAGTCGTCGAGCGCCACCTGGTGCGCCTCGCGCAGTCCGGTCACCGTGCCCGTCACCGCGCCTGTTTCGACGTCCACCGCCTGCACCGCCGCGCCATGGCTGATGAGCAACTGATGCGCGTCAGGATCCACAGTCAGGTAGTCCCAGCTCCCCTGGCCACCGATGACCCAGGTCTTGCGGATCGAATACGGCTGGCTGCCCAGCTGGCTGGGTGGCGGGATGGTCTGCGCCCACATGGCCGCACACAGCAACCCGCCCAGTGCAAAACCTCTTTTCATTGCGCCGCTCCTTGCAATATAGATGCGGCTCGGAGCATCGCCGCTCGACGCCAGCTTCAAGGTACGGCATCGGTAGTGCTCTCAGGATTCCCTGAATAAGTCGCCCTCTTTGAAGGGCACGGGTTTTAGCCCGTACGTTAGCCTGGCAAAATTAGCGTGGGCTTTAGCCCCTGAGGGTAGATTCACCCCTCAAGCAGACCTCTTCATCGGTCCCCTAATGCGCAGGCTGATCGTTGAACCTGTATCCAATATATGCATCCGTCAGCAGATAATGCGGATTTGCGGGGTCGTCTTCTATCTTCTTGCGCAACTGGCGCACAAACGTGCGCAGGTATTCGAGCTCATTGCCATACTCCGGCCCCCATACCGATTTCAGCAGCCGAGCATGCGGAATGGGCTCGCCCGCATGGGTCATCAGGTAGTGAAGCATCTCGAATTCCTTGGGCGTGAGATGAATCGAACGCCCGCGCTTCTGCACGCGATATTTCACCGGGTCGAGCTCGAGCTGACCATGGCGCAGCACCGTGTCGCGGCTGTCGTCCTGCGTGTTCCGCCTGCGCACCGCCGAGCGCAGCCGCGCCGTCAGTTCGCGCAGTTGAAACGGCTTGACGATGTAGTCGTCCGCGCCCGCGTCGAGCGCAAGCACCTTGTCGTCTTCGCTGTCCATGACGGTCAGCATCAGAATGGGCAGGCGCGCCACCGCATTGCGGATGGTCCGGCAGGTCTCAAATCCGCCCATGCCGGGCATATCAACGTCCAGCAGCACGGCATCGAATCGGGTGACGCGCACCAGCGACAGCGCTTCCTCGCCGCGCGCCGCTTCCACTACGGTAAAGCCCATGCCAGACAGCGTCACGCGCAGTGCGCGCCGCGTTGAGCTGTCGTCGTCGACCACCAGGATCGTTCCCTGCCCCGCTATTGGCTGCTCCGCTTTCAAGGTTTCCTCCCCGGCTTGCTCTGATCCGGACCATTCGGAAGAGAAAGAAAAAATGTTGTACCCTCCCGTTCGTCGCTGATTACCCACACATGTCCGCGATGCGCTTCCGCGGCCTTGCGCACCACCGAGAGCCCGATTCCGGTGCCTGCGATCGAGTCCTTCAAACTTGGCGAACGATAGAACCGCTCGAAGATGCGCTCCCGGTCTTCAATCGGAATCACGGGCCCAAAGTTATGCACACTGATTAATGTTTCCGCACGGCCCTCCCGCGCTGCGATGCCTATGGGCGTACCCGGCGTCGAATATTTGCGCGCATTGTCGATGAATTGCGCGAGAATCATCGCCAGCAACCCACGATCGGCACACACACTCAGCGCACCGGCTTCCGGCGCAATCTGGATCCTGGGATCCCCGTTCTCATTTGCAGCATCTCTCATCACTTCAGAGAACACATCGCCGATCATGACGTCGGCCGTCTTGAGCGCCGCGGGCTTCGGCTCCAGTCGCGCCGCCTTCAGCAGCCGCGTGCATAACTCATTGAGCCGCGCCGCGCCATCGTCAATCAGGCTGGCCAGCTCAGATTGCGGTGCGGTCAATCCGCCCAGCTCCATCAGCCCCGCACTCGCCGTCTGCACCGCGGTCAGCGGCGTCTTGATCTCGTGGGCCAGAGCGTCGAGCACCGCGCCGCGCAAATGTTCTCTCTCTACCGCAGTTTCGGCGCGTTCTTCCTTCTCGTATGCCTGGCAACGCTCCATCGCGATCGCCGCCAGGGCCGCAAGCCCATCGATCGCCAGCGGGCTAAGCACTCCCCGCACCGCTAGCGCGCCGACCGCACCGTGCCCGCTCCGCAGCACGCGCTGCGCCGTCTGGGTCGGCGGGTCGTCTTCGCCCGTTCCGCGCAGGTAGCACTCCCTGGCCAGGTCCGATTCCCACTCGCGCCAGTCTCCGGCGCGGTCCTGGCGGCCCAGGTTCAAATCGAACAATGCTACGGCGCGCAGCGTGAAGATCCGCTGAATCAGGACCGTTAGCTGCGGCCCCGGCGGCAGACGCAAATCCAGCAGCAGCGCGTTGCGGCTCAACTCGTATAGCTGCTCCAGGCCGGCCCGGTAAACGGCGGCTTCTCTCGCCTTGCGCAGCTCTCTCGCCGACAGCCTTCCGATCACCAGGGCCGTAACTTCAAAAGCGCCGAGGGCAACAAAATCCTGCGGATCGTTGACGTTGAATGTGAAGATGGGCGGCGTGAAATAGTAGTCGAGACAGCCGACCGCGAGGATCGAAGTCATGGAGGCCTGCCAGAATCCGAACAGCGCTGCTACCGCGACCACCAGCAGAAGATAAAGAAAGCTTATGATGGGAAGATGGACCTGAAAGGCCACGCCGTAAAATGTCATCAGTCCCACGGCGGCACTGGCAATCAGGCACTGCCAAAGGACAAGCAGCTTCCGCGCCAGCCTTACACACCCCGCAACCAGTCGGTTTGTCATCTTTCCCGCATCGCTCCCGGTATCTGTACGGAGAACGTCTAACAGCCTATGGTGAAAGTCTGGTTTTGAAAGGGCACGACTTTAGTCGTGCCGTAAGTACCGCAAAATGAACACGGCTTTAGCCGCCGAGGGATGCTTTTCCCGGAACCTCGACTCTCTCCACAGACTGCTAAGACAGCTTAGTCAGCGTCTCGTGAGGAATGTATAAGGGATACATTTGAATAACATGAGGAGAGGGAAGACGAGAGCCCGGTCCGAGCTCCAATCTTCCGTTCGTTCCTCCTGGATTTACGCTAAGCTAATGCGAATCTCTTGACGGTGTTACTGCTTCGTTTCGGAACTGCCGGGCGAAGCCAGCAGGCGGCTGTATTTGGCCGAGAGCCCTCCGGCTTCCGCTGCTTCCTGGATGTAATATTCATAAAGGTAGCGCGCTGAATCCACGGGGCGCGGATACTTCGCGGCAACGCTCATGACGTTCTGGCTCCTCCGCTCCCACTCCAGCTTCTCTTCGGCGGCTTTTTGCAGGAAATCCTGACGGCTGCTGCTGTAGTAGCTGGCCAGAGCGCTGTACTGTTCCGGTGTGTGTGCCTCGCGCATCATCTGCTTCAAGTGCGAGTTCGAATAATGCGGAGCAGTTCCGCCGGCAGCCGCCGGAGCTTGTGCGGTTCCGACATTCACACAGGTGAGCAACACAACGCCGGCCGCGATAAGATTGAGTTTCATGGTGATCTTTCCTCCCATGCTTCTAAGTATTGAGTGAGCCGCGTGATGGCCGCATGAAGAGAACGAAAGGATTGAAGTAAATTCCCTAAGTATCGTAATAGCTCGATAGAATCTTGATTCGCTCCAGAATAGACACGCGTGTAGCAAACGCCGCGCGCGATGCGTGTAAGGATATTTCGCTCAAACCGGCCACTAACACCATGACCGCATGATTCGGTGATCGGTCAGAGGCCGAGTACGGGCGGGGACGCCCGCACGACAGCCGGTCTGGAGACCGGCGCTACTCCTCCAGCCATTCCATGATCACGCGGTCGCGGTACTAAGTCAGTAGAATGTATCCCGCAATGCACGCGCGTCTCTGACCATGCCGAGAAATCTTCTCGACAGCTCGTGGATGCGATTCTCCTGGCGCAGATGCAACGCTTCCTTGGGCAGCAGCTCTCCGCCCACGCCGATGGCGCTGGCGCCGGCCACGATGAAGTCGAACGCAGTCACCTGGTTGACGCCGCCGGTAGCGATCAACCGCACCTGCGGCAGCGGCACTTTGAGCGCGCGCACGTAATTGCTGCCGCCCACCGACGACGACGGAAATATCTTCACAAAATCCGCGCCGGCCTTCCACGCCGCGATCACTTCCGTTGGCGTCATGGCGCCCGGCAGCGCCACGATGTCGACCTTCTTTGCATAGGCCACGACCTCGGGAACAAACCCCGGGCTGGTGAGAAACCTGGCGCCGGCATCGACGCATTTCCGCGCGGCTTCCTCATCGAGCACAGTGCCCGCGCCAACGGCGAGATCCGGGAACCGCGCGGCCAGCTCGGAGATGACATTCAGCGCGCCCGGCGTAGTGAGCGTAATCTCGACAATGGGAATGCCCGCCGCGTGAACTGTTTCGGCCGCAAAGAGCGCCAGGTCCTGCGAGGTGACGCGCACCGAGGGAAGAACGCCAATCTCTTCGATACGAGCGCGAACTTGATCTCTGTTCATGAACCCGGCCTTTCCCTCAGGAGATTCGCATCCACCGGACGCCGCGTGAGCCGGCTCCGGCACTCATTGGATCGCCTCGTGCCCCACGGCAAGATTCAATTGTCCGGCCGCCACGAGATAAGCGCCGATCAGTTGCAGATAAGCCAGTTGCACCTGGCGATAATCGCTCTGCGCATTGAGAAAGTCCATCAGCGATGCGCCTCCGTGCTGGTAAGAAAACGTCACCGTGTCCCGCACATATATCGACTGATCCAGGTACTTATCCTTGTACGGCCCGATCAACGCAGTATTGCTTCGCACCAGCTCGTACGCACCGTCAACATCGCTGAAGACCTGCGCCTTGGCCGCTTCGGCGGCCTGCTGGCTTCTGTCGATGTCTATCAGGGTGCGCTTCTTTTCACCCTGATTCATGTCGAAGATGCGCAGCGGGATGTTGACGCTGAGGCCAAGAGTCTGGTTTCCATTCGGATTGTTCGTTGAGGAGTTGTATGTGTACCACGCCCCAAAAGTTGGATCCGTCGAACCGTTGGAAACTGCAAGCTTGTGGTTGGTTTGCGATTGCTGAATGGTCTCGATGGCCGCGCGCAGGTCCGGCCTGTTGTCGAGCGCGATCTGGTGGTAGTCGTCGAGCGATTGCATGGGCGGGCCCAGATCGAAGACTCCAGTCACGTCGAACCTGTCGACAGGCGTACGATCGTCGAGCAGCAACAGAAGTTGAATTTTCTGCGTTCGCAAATTGACGATGGCGGTCTCGAGTTCAGACTCGTATTGCACTCGCTGGAGCTCGATCCGAGCCAGGTCGATCCTGGCCAGGTCGCCGGCGCCGAAGCGCGCGCGGCTTATGTCGATGATCTTGTCGTAGTAGTCCAGATCCGCCTTGGCCAACTCCATCGCAGCTTTAGCCTGAAGCGTTTGCACAAAAGCGGAGCGCAGCCCGAAGACCAGGTTCCGTTCCAGGTCTATATGCTGCGACTGGGTAATCTCCGTACCTTCTTTCGCGCTCTCCAACCGAAGTTCACGCTTGTGTTCACGCTCGTGCAGGTAGCTGAAATTGGGCTGCTCGTAGGTACCCTTGGTTGGAGTCCAGGTCCCGTCGTGCGGTGCGATCTGCGTGCCGTCCGCCAGGATCGTGAATTGCGGATTGGGCCGGAGAAAGGCCGTGATCTCTTCGGCCTTCATCTCTTCTACATTGGCCGCATCCGCTTTCAACGTCGGATTCACCGCTTCGAACTTAGCCTTCACCTGCTCCCATGTAAGCGCCGTCTGAGCACTCGAAACAGGCGTAACGAATGTCAAAACAAGAGCACAACCGCCAATGGTCCGGCTTAAGAAGTTTTTCGCATTAGACCTCAAGCGCCACCTCCGCTTTGGGGAGTTTGTCGTCTTCTCTTGCGATCCAGACATACAAGGTGGGAAGTAGGAAGATACTCAACAGGAGGTCGGACATCAATCCTCCAACGATGACGATGGCAAACGGCCGCTGCGAGTCAGAGCCGATAGCGTGCGACATCGCCGCGGGAAGCAAGCCCAAAGTAGCCACCAGCATTGTCATCATGATGGGGCGAAGCCGCAACACAGCGCCCTCGACTGCGGCGCCTTTGGGCGTGTATCCTCGCGCCCGCAATTGGTTGATGTACTCAAGCATGATGACCCCCGTCTGGACCGAGACTCCGAACAAGGCCAGGAATCCGACTCCGGAAGATACGCTGAAGAATGTGCCGGTCACAAGCAGTGCGAGCAAGCCCCCGACGCGAGCCATCGCCACGTTGGCCAGAATCAGCAACGCCCATTTGAAGGAACGAAACATGGTGTAGAGAATGATGAAGATCAAAAAGATTGTCAGGGGCAGGATGAAGAGCAGCCTTTTTTCGGCTCGCTTTTCGCTATCGTATTCTCCCGACCATTCGAGGTGATAGCCACGCGGTAACTGCACGGCCTTGGCGATCTTGTCGATGGATTCCTTGACCGTGGTTCCCAGGTCGCGTCCGCGGACCTCAAAGCGAATGGCCACATAGCGGGAACCGTCTTCCCGATAAATGTCGTAGGCGTCATCGCGAACCTGGACTTTGGTCAGTTGAGCCAGCGAGACGCGCTCTCCCGAGGGAGAGAGCAGCCGGATATTCTGGATAGCCTCCTTGGTATCGCGATACGGTTTCTGATAGCGCACCACCACGTTGTAGACCGCCTCTCCCTGCAGCACCTGGCTGACTGGATTGCCGCCGATGGCGGTCTGCACAGCATCTTGTATATCGGCCACGTTGATGCCGAAGCGCGCAGCCGCCAGGCGGTCAACGGTGAGATCGATATTCGGCTGACCCGTATCGCGTTGAATTCCCAAATCCTTGACCCCGTCGATCCTGGCCATCACATCTTTGATCTCTTCACCCTTTTCCTCGAGAACGTCCAGGTCCGGCCCATAAAGCTTGGCACACAGTCCGCCTTTGGTGCCGGTCATCGTCTCATCCACGTTGTCCTCAATGGGCTGGGAGAAATTCCAGAAAGCCCCTGGGTATTTCTCCAGTTCGCGATCCATCGCGGCGATGAGTTCCTCCTTATTCTCATGAAAGACGGGCCGCCATTGGTCCTTGGGCTTCAAGTCGACGAAATATTCCGTGTTGCCGAATCCTCCCGTGTCGGTTCCGTCGTCGGGCGCCCCGGATTGCGAGACGACCTTGGTGACCTCGGGAAACGAAGCGAGAATATAGCGGGAATGCTGGGCAAAGCGCGTGCCTTCCGTCTCGCCTATGCTGTTGGCCATCGCGCCACGCGCCCAAATGGCGCCCTCGTCCAGGTGGGGCAGAAACTCTGAGCCAATGACACCGCTGAATGTCAGGAAAAGAGCGACAGCCAACGAAGCCAGGCCAACGCCAACGACGATCCAGCGACTCTCGATCGCCAACTTCACCGCACCCCGGTACCGATCCTTCAGGAACTCCATCACCGGGTTGCGCCACTCCTTGACGCCGTGTGGGAATAGCAGGGCAGCAAGCACAGGCACAATGAAAATGGAGAATACGATGGCCCCGAGCAATGCGAAGGCAACGGTCCAGGCCATGGGCCGGAACAAACGTCCTTCGACTCGTTGCAACGTGAAGATCGGCATGTAGGCGGTGATGATGATGGCGATTGCGTAGAAGACCGGACGCTGGACCTCGTGAGAAGCGTCGCGGATCATCTCCACCGGCGTCTTCATGCTCATGGTGATGCGGCCCGCTTCCGGCGAACCGTTTTTCCGATGGCTCAAGTGCCTCATGATGTTTTCCATCATGACGACGGCGCCATCCACAACCATTCCGAAATCGAGCGCGCCAAGTGAAATAAGGTTGGCCGGGATATGGCTCAGGTTGAGGAATATGGACGCGAAAAGCAAGGAAAAGGGAATGGTGAGCGCAACGATGAAGGCTCCTCGAACATTGCCGAGAAACAGAAAGAGAATGATTGTTACCAGGATCATCCCCTCCCCAAGGTTGTGCAGCACCGTGTGCAACGTGTAATGAAGCAGATCGCTGCGGTCGAGCATGGGAATGACCTTCACACCCTCCGGCAGGATGCGATTGTTAAGCTCGTCCACCTTCTGATGAATCCCTTCGAGCGTGGGGCCTTCTTCGGCCCCCTTGCGCATCAGCACACCGCCCTGGATGACGTCGGGCTCATCGACAATGACACCGTCCGGGCGATGATCGGCTCTGGCCATGCGCCCCAGCCGGATTCTGGGGCCCCATTCGACGACCGCAATGTCCTTTACACGGACCGGCGCTCCATTGGTAGTCGTCAGCACCGTATTCTCGATATCCTGCACATTGCGGTAGAGCCCGAGTGCCCGGACGTTCAGTTGTTGCAGGCCCTCTTCGACGAAGCTGCCGCCGGCGTTCACGTTGTTGATGGCCAGCTGGTTCTCTACCTGGCTGATGCTCAAGCCGTAGGAGATGAGCTTGTTCGGGTCGACGCGCACCTGATATTCGCGCGCGGTGCCCCCGAAGTCGCTTACGTCCACGACGTTCGGAACTTTCCTGAATTCCTTGTACAGTGTCCAGTCTTCGATGCTCCTCAAATTCATCAGGTCATAGGCCGGATTCGTGCTCCGGATCGTGTACCAGTAAATCTGGCCGGTGAGGCTCCAGTCCGTGCCGATTTGAGGCACCACGCCCGCCGGCATATTGACCTGTGTGAGCCTTTCGAGCACCTTCTGACGGTTCCATTCATTGATCGATTCGTCATCGAAGATCAACGTAATCAGGGAGAGGCCAAAGATCGATTCCGACCGTACCGTGGTGAGATGCGGAATCCCAAACATCTGAATTTCTACGGGAACCGATACCTGCTGTTCCATCTCTTCGGCGGAGTGCCCGGACCACTGACTGATGATGTTTACGTAGTTATCGGCGATGTCGGGATAGACCTCGACGGGCATATTGTGAAACGACACCGCTCCCCAGGCGAGCAATAGCAACCCGACCGCCAGCACCACATACCGATTGTTGAGAGCAAAATCTACCAGCAGGCGAATCATGGTCTCTTCCTCGATTCCCGGAGTTGAGCGTTACTCATTGTCGATCGCATTTTGGAGATTGATCGCGTTGGTCACCACCTGCTGGCCTTGCTGCAACCCGGATAGAATCTCCTGCATATTGTTCGGCAATTGTTCGCCGCTGACGACCTGGATCCGCTTGAATTTCTCCTGCGCAGGAACGAAGACCCAATCGCGGTCGTGCAGATGCACAATCGCGGACGACGGCACAGCCGTGTAGTTCTGCTTCTGCCTGCCGAACAACGTGGCCGTGGCAAACATGCCCGGCCGCATCATCTGGCCCGGATTGGCCACTTCAATACGCACCTTCGTCGAACGGATATTCGGATCGAGAATCGAGCCGATGTTGCTGATCGTGCCCTTGAGCACCTTGTCCGGATAGGCGTTCAGTTTGATGTCGGCGGGCTGTCCGATGCGCACGTTGGCCATGTCGCTTTCGTAGACGTCACAGACAATCCACACTGAGGTCAGGTCCGAGATGGTGAATGGACTCGGCGTGGAGTAGGCCTGCACGGACCCCGCGTTCGCCACTTCCTGATCGGTGATCACGCCGGAAACCGGGGCGACAATATCGACAATTCCCTTCGGGTTATCGGGATCGCTGCCCAGCAGGCGAAGATGCTCAGTGGCCGTATCGAGGGTGGTCCTGGCGTCGTCCTCGGCGTCCTGCGCCACCTCCAGGTCTCCCTGCGCGATGGCCCCGTGCTCGTACAGAATCTTCGCTCGATCCAGTTGCTTGCGCGCAAGCAGCTCATCGGAGATGGCCTTGCGGTAGGCATCGAAGCCTCCCGAAATATCGTCGCTGCGAATACGCAGCAAGAGCTGGCCCTTCTTTACTGTGTCGCCGAGCCGTGCGCGGATGTCCACAATGCGGCCGGAGGCGAGCGAAATCACCGGAACAGTTCGCGTGATGTCCGGAATTACAGTGCCGGTCACGAACAATTGCGACTGGGCCTCGTATTCGGCCGCTGCAACCACTGGATAGCGTTCCGGATGATCGACCGCGAAAAAGGAGACATCCACTCCGGAAACCACTTTGGCGACCGGCGGCGATTCGGCCGATGCGTCCACGCGGTCGCTCTTGCAGCCGGCGACAACCAGAGTTGCGATCAGCACCATCGGCAGCAGTGCAATTTCCATAGCTTTGCTTTTCATGATGGTTCCCGCCCCTTGTGCCGTTCGGCCATCTCGACAACCGGATACCTTCAAATAGCGGTAGCCGTTGTGAACATGGCCGGATTGTGGAACAAGTCTCTTTCCGAAGCGGCGTCTGCGCATTGCTGCGTGCATCGGCCGCAGGAAGTAAACCTGCCTGAAGTTCGATCGCGTCAGATGAGTCGATCAGGCCGCGGGAGGCGGGCGATTCTGAATGGAGGAGAGAGCGGGAACCTTAACCGTCGCGACAAGGAAGCTGCCCGGAACAGCAAAGCGAATCGTGTTGAAAGGAAGCTCCGCGGCAAGCGTGGGAGTCGATGCCACGACGGGATGAAATGAGGCGTGCGCATGCGCGCCTAAGTCATCCTCGCGCTGGAAACAGCGTGTCTCGGCGGGATTCTGCGCCATCGCCATGTCGTCATAGATCGTGATGACAGCAAACATGATGACGAGGACTAACGCCAGGGATACCAATTGCGCCGAGCGTCCCCGGCCCTCGCGCCGCGCATGGCGCACCCACAGCCAGCACATCGCTGTGGCCATCGCCATCCATTCGAGATTGAGGGCCAATTCCATCGGTGATTGCCTCTGCATTCCACTTTTATTCTGGCGAACGTGTATCGGCACTTATGCTGAGTCGCCGGGTGATGACTACATCCGCGAGGCCGGGCAGCACCGGAACTATACGAGCATCCGGTGCTGCGACTTCGGTTGATCTTGCGCTCCGCCTTCAAGAACAGACAGGCGGACGATCGCGACGATCAGAACCGGACCATGATCGCAAGCGTGCTGACGGTCTGGTTGGTGCGCAGGTCCGGCCACCAGATTGTGTTCGCGTTGGTCGCTGAGGTCCCATTTCCCATGCTGTAGCAAGCGGATTCGGCTAAGCTAAGACTTCCATAGCCGTAGCCGGACGGAGCACCGTTGGCGCATGCATACTGCGAAGGCACACCGTTGTTGGTGGGGGGTCCACCCGCGAAGGCCGGCGGAGTGATGCCGCCGTGACCCGTCCAATACGGAATGTCGGAGTAGCGATAGCCGGTCTCAAGACGGAAAGTGATGAATTGGCTGGGCATGTAGTCGAAGGTGATGGTTCCATCGTGCATCTGAGCGCGATCCCCGCCGTTCTCGGTAAAGTACGGGGTTCCAGTGATAGCGGTGGCGCCGTTGATCGGCGGTAAGAGGGTGAGGTAGCGACCGGGGTTATTCATCAGACCGCCGCCAAGCGTAACTGCATAGAGATCTTTCTTGAACCAGAATCTGGTATAGAACATTGTGCCGATAAACATCTGCTTTGGCTTGCCGTTCTTGCTGTTATGGCAATTCACGCCGCCCGCATAAGTCGAGCTCGATCCCATCTCAGGCGACGCGCCCTTCGAATTGTACGGACCACTGGCCGGGCCTCCGCCGTATTCGCAACCGGCGTCGCCTGTGACAGTAAAGGCGGCTTTGTCGAAGAAGGCCTTTGGATTGTCGTAGTACTTGACCTGCGCGCTGTAGTCGGCGTGAACGCGTGAGCGGCCCGGAAAGCCGATATCGTCCTCTCCCAACCCGTAGTTGTTGAATACGAAGTCCAGCCACGTCGTGGGGCGCCAGAGAATCTGGCCACCCAGGCCCGGCTTGCCGTTCGGGCGTGCATAAGTCTGCCAGCCATTGATGATCCACGGTTCGATCTTCAGCTTCGCCGTCGGAAAATATTGAATGCGGAGTCCGTTGAAGAACCACGGCGTATTTGAAGAGACAAAGGAAGGCTGGTAGGTCCAGTTATCGAAGTTATAGTAACTGAACAGTCCTATATACGAAACGAAAATGCCTGCATCCACGTTAACGCCGTGAGCCTTGTCCCAATGGTAACCGCCCCATGCCTCAGAGACATACTTGTACGCGCCGGCCAGATCCCATTGGCCTCGGCTGGGGCTGGCGTCGTTGCGGACTGTGGTGGTGGCGAACAGGCCATCCATTGTCAGGATGCGTCCCCGCACATTGTTGATGCGGATATCGCCGCCCATGCTGATCTGCTCAAGCTGCCATTCGTCGGCGCGAAAGGTTTCCGTAGAACCGCCAAGCGAGTCATCCTTAGGATGGTTATAGTCGACTGTGTAGTTTGCGTCGGCTCGAAACTCAGGCGTGAAGTACTTGGTGCTCATCGGGCTATCCACGGCATGGCCGTTGCTGTTGAGCCACGTCCAATCGCCGGGAAAGGGCTCGCCCTTGGTGGTCACCTGGGCGTCGATCTCCGGCGCGGTCGGAGCCGCTGCGGCAGGCGCCGCAGCCTGCGCTCCGCCCGTGGCGTCCTTCAAATCCCTTGAAGCTTCGGCAAGCTTCGCCGCGTCGCTGGCCGCGCCTGCCTCGCTGTTTGCGTTTTCGCTTGCATTCAATTCGGCTTCCACGTCCGCGATGCGCTTCTGCATGGCTTCAACATCTTTTGAGAGCGCCAGCAGCTCTTTGGCCAGCGCCAGGTGCACATCCACGGCCGACGGGCTCGCCGGCGCCACCGCCGTGCTGGCCGCGGCCGCAGAAGCCGGGGCTGCGGCGTCCGGCGCAACGGTTGTGGGCGAAGTGCTCGATGCTGAGGGCGCCGCATTGGAGGCCGACGACGAATCTTCGGTCGCTCCGGGACGCACCGATGCGAACAGGTCGGAGAGCGTGCCCGCGCTCTTCGCATGCGCCGCTCCGCTTGTCTGGCCCGAAACTGCGCTTTGCCCCTGACACGCCATGGTCGTTGCCAGGCTTCCCGTTGCGAAAAGAGAAATGATGGCCGTCCTCAAAGAGGATTTCATTGGTATCCGATCTCCACGACGCCGTGCGTCGCCGGGTTATGAAGCGTTTGCTCTCGCCGGAGATTGGCTAATTAACCGCCAACCCCACCATTAGTCTTAAGCGAAGCGACATAAAAGATTCGCAAGGAAAGTGCGGTAACCTATATAACGTCAAAGCTGGAGCCGGTGTTGTTGAGCACACTATTCCTCTGTCCACTTATCCGTTGCGGGTAAGTGGCCGTGATGCGGCATACTTCACCAATGATTCTCCGAGTATTCATGCAGTGGCATGAGGGCCGCATGAAGAGAACGATAAGAACGCATCATGATTTTGCAAATTGTTTATCGCATATGCGCGCGCACGCGCGCAGCATGCTCCTGCAATGTTTTTTCGAGCATGCTGTATGTTTCCTTATCCGATCTTCATCCGCATAAATCTAGTCTCAGATCACTCAATTGAATCCACGGCGAAAGTACGCAGGTCCGCTTGCGGCAACCGCAACTTATCCGAAGGAGATGGCTCATGGAAGATCGGAACGCACCGCAAATGAGGTCAACGCTCGGCCTGACGGGGCTCACCAGCAATGCGATGGCTCTCATCGCGCCCGGCGCATTTCTCTGGCTTACTTTCGTCGTCCAGGCCGGCACTGGCGTCTCCGGCCAGCCTTCCACCGCGCCGGCCATGTGGCTGGGCATATTTGTCGCCCTGCTGCTTTGCCTGGCAACCGCGGTAGCTTACGCCGAAATCTCCAAGCTCTATCCCGGCACCGGTTCGAGTTATTACTATGCCGAGCAGGCGCTGCTTTCCAAAGACACTGCCTTCAAGTACGCCCGCGTGGCCAAGTTCATCGTCGGCTGGGGCTCTCATCTCTACTACTGGGTATATCCCGGCGTCATGGTGGCGTTTACCGGCGTCTTCGTCGGCTACGTGGTCGGCTTTCTCTTTCCCGGCTTCATGAACGGAACCAACCCCGGACCGGTTTTCATGGCGCTCGTTGCCGTCGCCTTTTCCTTTTTCGTTGCCTGGATCGCCTCAAAAGGAGCCGGCGCATCGACGGCCGTCAACATGACCATCAACATTGTGCAGATATCCGCGCTGATTGTGTTCAGCATCCTGGCACTTCACTATCGCGCCAGTCACCCTGCCGGAACCACCGGTCCTGCCGCCTACCAATACGACGGGCAAACGCTGGCCACCTATAACTTCCAATTTGCAACGGCCAAGGACGGCGCCACACTGCGCGATGCAAGCGGCGCACCCCTGCCGCTTCTTGATGCAGCCGGCAAGCCGGTTCCCTACACGATCACCTATCCGACCACGGACTCGAGCGGCAACTTTCTCACGCATCCCGACGCGGGTTCAGTGATTGCGCCGCACAAATTCAGCTACATGTTTATCCAGGCTACGGTGGCCATTCTCATTCTGGTCGGCTTTGAATCGGTGACTTCGCTGGGAGCCGAGGCCAGGAATCCCACCAGGCATATTCCCATCGCCGTCATCGCTTCGCTGCTGATCCAGGGCCTGCTGTGCTACTTGTTTGAGTATTTCGCGGCCAACTATTTCCTCAACTCCGGTTATACGATGCAGAGCGCAGTCAGTTCGGCGGCGCCCATCGGCGACATGATGATCATTGTCGGCGATGCGCTGCTCGGCCAGGGGCATGGCAAGTTCTTCATGGAGGCGGAAGCCATCACCGTCTTCCTGGCGCTGATCGGCACCACGCTGGCCTGCATGAACACCGGCGCGCGCGTCACCTACGCCATGGGCAAGGACGACGAGGCGCCAGAGCACTTCGGCATGTTGCACGCCGAGTCGCTTTCTCCACGCAAGGCCATCTGGACGCTGGCCGTCATCTCCGCTGTGATCGGGGTAATTGCCGTTACCCTGGTTTTCGGCGACGCCGCCGCACCCGCGGACTCCGCCATTGCCGCGTTGCCCCACGGCATCTTCTCCAGCTTCGGCTACCTTTCGCACGACCGGTTGGCGGCACTGCCCAACTCGCTGCTCGCCGTCACCCTCACTTCGAACTTCGGCACTTTCATCCTCTACGCTCTCAGTTGTTTCCTGTGCATGGTAGCCTTCCACAAGCGGGCCGACTACAACTTCTTCCTTCACTTGCTTATCCCGGGATTCGGCCTGGTCGCAAACCTGGTCTGCATGGCCTTCTACCTGATCGGTCCTATCTTCAACCTGGGAACATTGAAGGAGCCGCTGCTGGCGCTCGGTATCGCCGCGGCCTGGGGTCTTTACGGAGCCATTTACTTCATCCGCTCCTCAAAAAAGAAGGGCAAATCGATGCTCCTTGAATCGCGTTGAGCCCCGCCCAGCACGGCCTGCGTGCGTCCGTTGTAGAATCCTGAGGCATGGAGCCGATCACCGCAGGCCGCATAGCGCGAGCGTATCTGACTTCGATCGTCATCTGGTCCGCGCTGTCGCTGCTCACCGGCTGGAACTACCTCATCTTCGATCAGTCGGCCAACCTGAAGTCGACGCTCACGCAGATGATCCTGCTTGCGGAGGCGCGCGGGTTGGCCTACGCGCTGCTCACCCCTCCCATCTTCTACATCGTGCGCCGCTACTCGCTCGGCGGGCCCGGCAGCCTGCGATATCTCGGCGCTTACATCCTCGGCGCCGTCCCTTTTCTGCTGATCTGCGGTACCGCGCGCTGGATCATTCTTCCCTCATGGAATGTGCAGTTGCAACGATTTGAGTCCCATGCAAATAGCAGCCCGCTGCAGATGGTCCACCAGGGATTCGCCGACATGACCACGATTTACATCGCAATCGTGTTGGCCGGCCATGCTTACAATTACCTCGAGCGCATCCGCAAGCAGGAGCTGGAGCGATCGGAATTTCAGCAGGCCCTCGCGGCCAGTGAACTGCAGGCGCTCAAGATGCAGCTCCATCCGCATTTTCTCTTCAACACGCTGCACGGCATCTCCACGCTGATCGACAGCGACGGCAAGAGCGCGAAGGAGATGATCCTCAAGCTCTCCAACCTGCTGCGCGTATCGCTCGACCACAGCGGCTCCGACCTCATCCCGCTCGAGGACGAGCTGAAATTCATCGGCGAATATTTAGACATTGAACAGATGCGCTTCGGATCGAGGCTGGCGGTGACATGGTCGATCGATCCCGACACGCTGCGAGCGCTGGCGCCGCAGTTGATCCTGCAGCCGCTGGTGGAGAACGCAATCCGCCACGGGGTCGCGGCGTCGCGCGACAATAGCTGGATCAACATCGCATCGAAGGCGACCGGGAGCGGCGTCGAGTTGCGCATTTCAAATAGCGTGGGCCTAGGCAGTGCAGGAATTGGTCGGGCGGGCGGCGGCGGGGTGGGTCTGCGCAATACGCAGGCGCGGCTCAAGCATCTCTATGCAGGCGAATCCACGTTTACGTTCGCGGTGAACCCGGACCAGACGGCAACAACGATTTTGGTGCTTCCGGCACTGGGGTCGCAGCGTCACATTGTGCAGGAGAAGCGGAAAGCAGATCAGGTTGCAAACTGATGGATTTGGTTCGGAGCGTTGAAATTGACGTTCGAAAAAACGCAGAGAGCTAGGGAACCTCCGATTCATTCGAGGTTTTGAAAGGGCACGACTTCAGTCGTGCCGCAAGTGCTGCAAAATCAAATGGGCTTTAGCCCCTGAGGGGATGTCTTCCCCGAAAAAGGGACCTTATTCAGGTTCCTTAGCGTCGCTGCGCGGGACGGCGAGTTGGCTGGGCGTAGTGGCATGAGTGAGTTTCATGCTGCGATTTGAGTTTGGTGCGGAGATTCACAACGGAGCGGAGAACTATGCGGGTACTGATTACCGATGATGAGCCTCTGGCGCAGGTGGCCCTGGCCAACATTCTGGCCAGGCGGCCCGATGTGGAGCGATACGACATGGCGCGCGATGCGGTGGAGGCGCTGGACAAGTTGTCGAGGGAAGCCTACGATGTGCTGCTGCTCGACATCAACATGCCCGAGATGTCGGGCCTTGAAATGCTTGACCGGATCAGGAAGGACGACCGCCTGGCTCCGTCGATCGTTTTTGTTACCGCGTACGAGCAGCACGCGATCACAGCATTTAAGAAGCACGCGGTCGATTATGTCCTGAAGCCGTTCTCGAGCGAACGCATCAACGAGGCGCTCGACGTCGCCTATCGCCGCTCGGCCGGCGAGCGCGCCGCGCGACTGGTCGAAGATCTGTCGCGGTTCAAGAGCCTGCTGCAGCCAGCCTCTCCGCGCATCGCCATCAAAGCCAACGGAAGAATCCTGTTTGTGGATCCGGGCGACGTGATGGCTGTGCATGCCGAGGGCAACTACGTGCTGCTGGAGCGCGCCGGCGGCTCCAACATGCTGCGCGAGTCAATCTCGGCGATGGAAGAAAAGCTGAAGCCCTACGGCTTCATCCGCATTCATCGCTCGGTGCTGATCAACGCCGCATTTGTTGAGGAGATCCACCCGACAGCGGCGGGAGACTATCATCTGCGCATCAAGAGCGGCAAGGAATACACAGTCACGCGCAGCTACAAGAAGAATCTTCGCGTCATGGCCGGTTCATGGATCGGCGCCGATCGCTTCATGGACAAGTGAGTCATCCGCTCCGCAAGGATACAGATATTGGAATTGTGCTACCTGCGCGCATCCGCAGGGACGAGCCTACAGCCTGGAACTTCCAACTGACATTGATTGCATTTCACGTCACGGCGTTTCGGTTTCGAGGCTTGGCGCGCGCTTTCCGTTTGTCATAGACGCACATCGTCCCAACATCGATAAACCCCTGCAAACATGGGCATTTCCGTTTGGCGCGACAAGTGCATTACTCATCGCGGCATCGTGCATTGCGCAACGCGCAGTTTGGCGCGCATGCACAAGCCCGCTCTTGAACTGCGGGCAGCGCTTCGTTCCCCGCGATCCGCGCGCGGCAGTGCGCGGATCGAGCAGCTCTCATGCCCACCCAGGATGTGGAGGATACCGATGCTAACAATCAAAAAGTTCAGAATGCAGAAACTCACACTCGCTTTCGCTCTAGTTGGCCTCGCGGTCTTTGCAGTCGGCGCAGGCGCTCCCACAGCGCGCGCGCAGTCGGCCGTTACCGGCGCGCTGAGCGGCATCGTCACTGACTCAACCGGCGCCGTGGTGCCGGGAGCGACTGTCGTGGTCACCGATGCGTCAACGGACTCGAAGCAGACCGTGATCACCAACGATTCGGGCCGTTACACGGTCGGATTGTTGAAGCCCGGCCTCTACAAAGTAACGGCCGAGGCGCAGAACCTGAATTCCGACACTCTGCAGGTCACCGTCATTCTCGGCACCACGGTTCCCGGCGACATCAAGGTCACCCCCACCGGCAGCAACACGGTGGTCGAGGTGACCTCGACCAACCTGCCGCTGGTCGACACCCAGAACGTGGCCCTCGCCACCACGTTCAACGAGCAGCAGATCCAGGAACTGCCTACGCCGGGCGGCGATGTCACCACCGTGGCCTTCACCGCACCGGGCGTGGTGGTCAACGCGGGCGGAGCTTACGGCAACTTCAGCTCCGACGGATTGCCCGGCATTTCAAATCTGTTTGTGCTCAATGGATTCGACAACCAGGATCCGTTTCTCAATTTGAACAACTCCGGCAGCTCCAACCTGACGCTGGGCCAGGGCGAACTGGCCGAGGCCACGGTCATTCAGAACGGATACAACTCGCAGTATGGGCGCGCCGCCGGCGCCATCATCAATTACACCACCAAGTCCGGCGGCAACCGCTTCCACGGCGAGGCCGATTACGACTATAACGGCACCGTCCTCAACGCCAATGGATGGTTCAACCAGTTTCTCGGCGCGCCGCGCCCTCATGCTGTGTCCAACGAGTGGGCAGTGAATGCCGGCGGTCCCATTGTCAAGGACAAGGTCTTCTTCTTCTCCGACTACGAGGGCCTGCACTATGTGCTGCCCGACTCCAGCGGCCCGGTCACATTTCCTTCCCCGCAGTTGCAGGCGTATGTGCTCAAGAACGTTCCAGCCGCAGCGCAGCCTCTTTACGGCCAGGCGTTCAGCGCGTACCAGAGCGCGCCGGCGTATGCTTCCGCCACACCTGTGACCACCGGCAGCGGCGCCAACCAGGACGCAAGCGGCAATCTTGGCTGCGGCAGCGACGCGCAGGTCACGCCGCCGCAGTCCGGCCTGCCCAACGGCACCTTCTACGGCGGCCTTGCGGGCACTCCCGATCCGCTGGTGAGCGGCGGCATCTTCGGCGCCAATGTTCCCTGCATGACCGTGGGCCATGCGCAGGCCAACAACATCAACATCGAGTGGCTCTATACGCAGCGCCTCGACTGGAACGTGAGCGACAAGCAAAAGCTCTACGGCCGCTTCAAGATGGACCACGGATCGCAGCCTACGTTCACCAGCTTTATCAATCCGCTGTTCAGCGCGGTATCGATCCAGCCCGAATACGAGGGCCAGTTCAACGACAGCTATGTGCTCAGCCCCACGCGCACCAACGTGTTTGTGGCCGCGGCCAACTGGTATTCGGCTTACTTCGGGCCCGCCAATACGGCCGCGTCGCTGGGGGAGCTGCCCATGTTCATGGTGGCCGACGACGGCCTCGACGGCAGCGGTGTCAATGGCGCGCCCGGTCTGCCGCTGATCGGCGTGCCTTCCACGCTGACGCAGGGCCGCAACGTGACCCAGTATCAGCTGGAAGACGACTACAGCTGGATCAAGGGCAAGCACACGCTCAAGTTTGGCGCAAATTTCCGCCGCGACCTGGTCGAGGATTACGACCAGCGCATTGAAGTGATCTTCCCCGAAGCCGTTCAGCTCTCTCTCGGCGACTTTGCCGGCGGATACATTCAGAGCGTCAACACAACGCACCCCTCGATCTGGGGCACGTTTGGCTACAACAATTACGGCCAGGGATTCACCAGCGCACCCACCGCGCACCTGGCTCTCTACAACGTGGGCGCGTATGTGCAGGACGAGTACCAGGCGCTGCCCAGCCTCAAGCTCACGCTGGGGGTCCGCATTGACCGCACCGGCAACCCGCTCTGCCACAACGGCTGCTTCTCTTCGTATGAGGGCGGCTTTCAGTCCAGCGCCTCCACGCTCACCAGCGCCTACGACGCAGTCGCCGGCGGACCCATCGACGCGCGCACCTGGCATCCGTTCCCGTCCGTGCAGCGGTTCAACTTCCAGCCCCGCTTCGGATTCGACTACGCCATCAACGGCAAGACTGAGGTCCGCAGCGGCGTGGGCATCTTCTCCGATCTTTACCCGGCATCGTTCCTCGACGGCGCCATTCAAAACCTTCCCAACTTCAATCTCGAAACCATCTATTCCGGCGTAGTGAACACCACCGGCCCTGGAACGGTGGGCGCATACGCAGCCGCCGGTAACGCGGCCATACAATCTGGATTTGCAAGCGGCAAGAGCGTTCAGCAGATCAACGCCGTCGAAACCGCCGCGGGCATCCCGTTTGCGCCGCCCAACTACAACGCCTACTTCCCCGGCACGTTCAAGGTGCCCGAGTACCTCGAATACAGCATGCAGATCGAGCGGCAGCTTTCGCGCAACGATGCCATCGTGCTCACCTACGCCGGCAACTACGGCTACGACGAGGTCATCGTCGATCCCTATCAGAACGGCAGCTCCGGCGCCTTCGACAACTCTACCGGCACGTGGCAAAGCGCGGGCACACTCGGTGGCCTGGCCGTCACGCCGCCCGACCAGCGCTTCTCCCGCGTCAGCGCATTCACCAACAACGCGCATTCCAACTACAGCGGCGGCATGGCCAGCTACAAGCACGCCGGCCACGGCGTCACCGGCCAGTTGAGCTACACCTACAGCCATGCGCTCGACACGGTCTCCAACGGCGGCGAGGGACTGCCCTTCAACGGCAGCTCGGCCGTTAACCAGCTCACGCCATCGCTGGGCCCCGGCAATCTGAACTACTCCAACGCCGACTACGACATTCGCCACAACCTGACCGGCGACGCGGTGTACGAGGAGCCGTTCAAGTCGCCGAACAAGCTGCTTGACGGCGTGGCCGGCGGATGGGTCCTGGGCATGAAGACCTACTACCG
>Ga0302324_100006941_pt1 | contig 24219 bp, 25 predicted proteins | sample Palsa_T0_1_FD_201949 | JGI IMG/M metagenome (GOLD analysis project Ga0302324, IMG submission 201949) | Peat permafrost microbial communities from Stordalen Mire near Abisko, Sweden - Palsa_T0_1 | ecosystem: Environmental > Terrestrial > Soil > Palsa > Peat permafrost | place: Sweden: Abisko... | reverse complement strand
GTGTCGAAGGTGGACGTTTCGATGAACGGCATCGAATTGCAAGACCGCGAGTTCTTTGCCGCCATCCGTGAAAAACGCGAGCCCAACGCCAGCGTCGCGCAAGTGCTGCCATGTTACCGTACGCTCGCGCAGCTGGAGCGGCAGCTAACGGGTGCTTGATGACGACGCTAAAACTGCTCTCGTCCATGGCGCCGAGGGAGTGCCTCACGGCAGCGATTGAGGCTTTTGAAAAGAGCCAACCCACGCGGGTGGACGCGCAGGCGGCCGGCGGCGTGGATGTTGCGCGCCGCATCGAGGCCGGCGAAGCGGTGGATATCGTCGTGCTCGCCGATGATGCCATCGACAAGCTCATCGCGGGCGGCCACTTGGCTCGCGAGGGCCGCGAGGGGCTGATGACCTCCGGCATTGCGGTGGCGATCAGGTCGAAGAGCGCCAAGATAGACGTCAGCTGCGAGTCGGCCGTGAAGGATGCCGTGCTGGCGGCCCCTGCCTTAAGTTACTCGACTGGGCCCAGCGGTCGCTACCTCGAGTCGCTGTTCGCGCGCTGGGGTATTCTCGATCAGATTCGCGCGCGCATCGTCGTTCCGCCGCCGGGTACGCCCGTGGCGCAACTCGTCGCGTCGGGCAAGGCCGCGCTCGGGTTTCAGCAGTTGAGTGAACTGCTCAACGTTCCCGGCATTCAGGTAGTGGGTCCGCTGCCCGGCGAGATCCAGCATCTCACGACTTTTACCGGCGCCGTCACAACCAAATCATCCAACGTCGCTGCAGCGCGAGCCTTTCTCCGTTTTGCGGCATCGGAGGCCGTTGAGGTGATCAGGGCGCGCTTCGGCATGGCGACTGCTTCGCGGGCAACAAGCCTTAGCGGACGGTAAGTGATGGGTCCCGAGATCAACACAGTCGAATCCGACAGCGCTCTGCCGTCGCAAGCCGATGTGGTGGTGATCGGTGGCGGCGTGATCGGTCTCACCAGCGCACTGTTCCTGAGCAAACGCGGCGTAAAAGTGGTGCTCGTCGAGAAAGGCGGGATCGCCTGTGAGCAGTCCAGCCGAAACTGGGGCTGGTGTCGCCAGGCGGTGCGCGACCCGCGAGAATTCGATTTGATTCGCGAGGCATTACGACTCTGGCGCGGCATGAACGAACAATGTCAGGTCGACACCGGGTTTCGCAGTACCGGCATTCTGTTCGCCGCGCGCAGCGAAGCTGACGATGTGCAGTACAGGGAATGGTCCAGCAAGGCGGCGCAATCTGGTATCCAAACACGCATGGTGAGCGGGGCGGAACTTGCAGAGCTGCTCCCCGGCGATGCAGATTTACCGAAAAGCGCCCTGTACTGCGACAGCGATGGCAGAGCCGAACCGCAGTGGGCGGGCCCCGCGTTTGCGCTAGCGGCACGGCGTCTCGGCGCGACCCTATTGACGCAGTGCGCGGCGCGCGGCATCGAGACCGCCGGCGGTCGTGTCAGCGCGGTGATCACTGAGCGCGGCGTCCTTAAAAGTAGCACGGTAGTTGTGGCCGGCGGTGCCTGGTCGCGACGCATCCTCAGGGATCTGCGCGTCTCGCTGCCACAGCTCAAGGTGCGTGCCAGCGTGGCTCGCACCACCGCTGTCGAGAATGGCCCGGTGCCGGCGTTATGGGATGGACGGACGGCGTTCCGCAAGCGTGCCGACGGCGGTTATACCATCGCTGACGGGTCGCCGATCGTCGTGCCGTTGACACCCGACTGCTTCCGCTATTTTCCGCACTTCACGCCGATGCTGACGATGGAATGGAAGGGTCTGCGCTTGAGGGTGGACGAACGCTTCCTCACTGAATGGCACGAAGCTGCGCCGAGGCCATGGGATCGGCCTTCACCCTACGAAGCGACCCGGATACTTGATCCGCGTCCGGACCAGAAATATCTCGACGCACTTATGGCGCGGCTGCGGAATCGCTACCCGGCTTTTGCGAACGCCCGCATCGCGCAGAGTTGGGCTGGCTTCATCGACACTACACCGGACGCCGTGCCGGTGATTTCGGATGTCGAACGAATTACGGGTCTAATCGTTGCGGCGGGCTTTTCAGGTCACGGATTCGGGATCTCGCCCGGGGCGGGACATTTGGTGGCCGACCTCGCGTGCGGCGTCAAACCGATTGTGGATCCTCGGGAATTTCGGCTATCGCGTTTCTTCGACGGCTCGAAGCCCCGTCCCACGACAGGCGTTTGAATCCATTTGAGTTTCCCGACCGCAGCATGCCCCCTTAAGCGTAGTTCACTTTTTTAGGGTTGCACGGGCAAACTCAGCTTGGAGTCGGGTTCCTTGCCCGAGTACACCACGATGTGTTCGCCGTTCAAAGACTGATCGCGGTCACGCTGTCTGAAGTCGATGCCTGTCACGGTCAGCTGCACGTGATGACCTCGGGCGAACACATAGGACGTCGGCATCAAATCGAAATCAAGCAGCACGCGCTCGCCGCTTGTCAGCGGCCTCGCATCTTCCTTATAGGCGCGGTGCCAGGGTGTGCCGGGCACGGTGAAGGGACTGATGGCCGTGGCGCGCAACGAGGCTTTCAACCGGCCCTCCGTGACCACATACACGGTGCCGTCGGGTGCCACGTCCTCAAGGTACCCAAAAACATCGGCATCAGGCTTGTCGGCCGAGATATGTAGGTGTGCGACGGGGTTGCCGGTGATGGTCAGATCTCGTTTCAGGGCTTCACCCTGGAAGGAGGCACCTTCACCGGCGACGTGACAAGGCTGCATGTACGGGCCCATATCACTGCCGGGGCAGGATACCTTGTCGCTCACGCTGAAGCTCACTTGTGAGAGGCGCTCGGCGGGTTTGGTAGTGAGTGCGTGTCCGCGCAGATTCAAGGAGACATTCTGAGTGGCTGGCGGGGGCCAAGCCGTGGCGCTCTGCCACTGGCCGCCCGACGGTCCTTGCATGGTGAAGTAGTGCACGCGCGGCTCTTCGGCAAGGTGCGTGGACGCATTTTTCAGGTATGTGTCAAAGAAGCGGTGTATTTCCTCGAACAGCGCAAAGCCGTCGTTTAGGCAATGCTTCCATGGACCTATGATGATCCTCGAGTTCGGCACGTTGAGCATCGTAATGATGCCTTGGTCGCGAAGTTCATCGTGCCAGCCGCCCAAGATGTAGAGAGGCACGCCACCTTGCCTCAGCTGCGGGGCGAAACTGCCGACGCTGCCTTCGCTCCAAAAGCGACTCTGTACCAAAGGCGAGGTGCTGTCGCGGTAGGGAAGACCGCGCCACATCTCATAAAGCACCGTGGACTGCTGATGCTCCTCGGCGGCCTGACGCAACAGCACCTTGTTTTCATCGCCGTCCACGGGTTTGACGGCAATATCCTGCTCCACGGTGCGCTGAGGACCGGTGCCCCATTGCGCGAAGATGCCGCCGCGGCGCCAGGCATCGTACTTACTCCAGGAGAAGCAGCCCGCAAACACCGCCTTCAAGTGCGGGGGACGCGACTCCATGGCATGCATGGCGGCATCGCCGGTGTTCGAGCAGCCATAGATGCCGACCACGCCGTTCGACCAGGGCTGTGCGGCAAACCATTCGGTGAGTTCATAGGCATCGTCGGTTTCGTTGCGATCGTTGTAGCCCCGGCGAAGTCCGAACGACTGGCCGTTGCCGCGGCGGGCCACCTGCACGACCACGTAGCCGAAGCGGGTGAGCGTCGGCACGTCGTTGAGTCCGCCGCCATTGGGCGCCGCACCACCTTCGATGCTCAGCGTGCCGTGCCATATGACCGGCAGCGGCTGCGATATGGCGACGCCATTCTGGACGGGCCTGTCGATGCGTACCGCTATCTTCACCCCGTCCCGCATGGTCACATAGATAGACTGACTCACCCGCTCGGTGTAGACGGCCAGAGGCTTGTAGTCACCGAATCCTTCGGCGTGCACACCGGCCGTTAGGAGAAGAATGCCGATGGGGCACCAGAAGATGCGTCGCAGGTGGGATGTTCTATACATGGCGCCCCCCGTATGGTCGTCAGTTGCTGTCGGATCTCAATTTTGAGGCCGCGGTCGTTAGAAGTGTGAATGCGGCAGCGCAGCAACGCTACTTTTTGAGTTGCCGCAAGGGCGGCCGATCAGTTCCATAAGCTATCGATAACCGGGCTTCGCGCGCCTCCCGGCGCTGCTTGGCGTTCTGCAGAATAACAAGACGCCGAGGATTATCGACGACGCCCCATTCCTTGATTTCCTCCACGGATCGAAAGCAGCCGAGACAGGTGTCCTCGTCATCGAGGCAGCAATTCCGTACGCAGGGAGATTGGACGCCGTTATCGAAATCAGCCATTTACGTGTCCCGAAGGGGAGATTCCGAATTTGACCACAGTGGCGATGGGAAAATCCTGGCTATGCATCACAGGGACATCTGCCTTCCCGCGCCGGAGTGGCTATTGGCTTCCGCATCCAGCAATATTCGCAGCGTCGCGATAGAACGCGGCGATTTGGCTCCTTATCGGGTGGACAGGTTCAACAAACGCATGAATAAGACGGCGCGTGCCAAGCAACTCAAATTATCCTGGGAAGAGATCGGCTATCTGACCGAGGGGTTTTCTTTTGCCTCGCGGCCGATGAAGCTGGCTTCGGAGGGAATCACCGCGGAATACTCGCTGGGCCCGCGTGGGGCATGGATAATGATCTTGATCAAGAACGGTCAGGTTTATCCGCTCGATCTGGCGAATATGTTCCGCATCGGCCGCAGCCTGATCACGGCGGAGCTGATCCCCCTGACCAATGCGCGTCTCATAACCTACCGCAAGAGCGCGGGCGATAAGCGCCGCGTCGAATTGGCGCTTACCCCGCTCGGCGAGAAGGCTGTCGTCCGCGTCCGTGAGGATATTACGAAGCTGGTCCTGCAAAGGCTGTCAGGCTACACCCGAGAGGAAGTCCTGCTGTGTGCCCGCTTGATGCATGATTTCATTTCCTCGGTAGGCACGCCCCCCGCGCGTCACTGACCACTGGTAGCGGAGGTATGTTCAATATGGCAACTTCATTTGGCGCAACCTCGACGACGGACGATGTGCTCTCCGGCGTCGATCTTAAGGGCAAACGGATTTTAGTGACGGGAGCATCGGCCGGCATCGGTGTCGAAGCAGCACGCGCCCTCGCCGCGCACGGCGCGCAGGTGGTGGGTGCCGCCCGAGATCTGAGCAAGGCGGAACGCGCAACCGGGCAGGCGCGCAAAGAGGCAGCGGCGGGCGGCGGCAGCTTGGAACTCATCGAACTCGATCTAGCGAACCTTAAAAGCGTTCGCGCCGCCGCGGATGCGCTCTTGGGCAAAGGGCTGCCATTCGATGTGGTGATTGCCAACGCCGGCGTCATGGCGACACCCTTCGGCCATACGGCGGACGGTTTCGAAACACAGTTTGGCACGAATCATTTGGGGCACTTCGTGTTCGTCAATCGTATCGCCCGGCTCATCAGACCAGGGGGTCGACTGGTCAATTTATCTTCATCAGGACACCGCTTCTCCAATGTCGATCTCGTGGACCCCAATTTCGAGCGAACACCCTATGAACCCTTCGTCGCCTACGGAAGATCGAAGACGGCCAACATTCTCTTTGCAGTTGAATTCGACCGGCGCCATCGCGGACGTGGCGTTCGCGCGGCGGCAGTACATCCCGGCGGGATTCATACGGAACTGGGCCGGCACCTCGGTTCCGGCCAATTGCAGGGGATGTTCGAGCAAATGAAAAAACAGCTTGCCGCTGAGGGGAAGCCGCCCTTTCAGTGGAAAACCATTCCTCAAGGCGCCGCCACATCCGTGTGGGCGGCAGTCGTCGCTTCGCCGGAGGAGATTGGTGCACGTTACTGCGAGAACTGTCACGTCGGGCGTATCGTTGCGGATAATGTGCCGATTAGCCCCATCAGTGAGGGAGTGCGCGGCTATGCATTGGACGAACCCAATGCGCGGGCACTTTGGGCGAAGAGTGAGGAAATGGTGGGTGAGAAGTTCTTGATATAATTGCCGGGATGTACACGCCGCAAGCTGGAATCTTCGCGCTCGGAACCTCCTCTCACACATACTTGAAGTTTGACCTTCAAGACTCGAAGAATTGTAAGACGTTCGCGGCTACCGTCGCGGCGATCCGTGAACCACGGACCACCACAGGCGGTGTAAATTTCATCGGCTTTCGGCCTGAACTGTGGCGCGATATCGTCCCAGGGGACTCCCCTGCGGGTGTCGAGGGTTTCAACAAGGAAATCCGCGGCACAGAAGGGTTCATCATGCCCTGCACTCAACATGATGCGCTGGTATGGCTTTCCGGCAGTGCTTATGACGTGGTTTTCGATATGGCGCGCTCGGTGGTCCACGACCTCGCAGACCAAGCTTCGCTGGGGCATGAAACCTCGAGTTGGTCCTACCGGCACGACCGCGATCTTAGCGGCTTCATCGATGGCTCGGAGAATCCGACCCTGCTCGACGCTCCTATTGCGGCACTGCTGCCGGAAGGAGTTCCCGGCGCTGTCGGCTCAGTCCTGTTATTGCAAAAGTGGAAACACAAGGTCTCCGAGTGGGAAGCTTTGCCGGTCGAGCTGCAGGAGCAAGTCATGGGGCGCACCAAGCTCGACAGCATCGAACTCGAGAACAAGCCATTGGACTCGCATGTCGCTCGGACGGATCAGGACGAGTTTGGGCACATCTTTCGGCGCAACATGCCCTATGGAAGCGTCAACGACCACGGCACCATGTTCGTCGGATTCAGCGCAGACCAGAAGCGGCTGTCCGGAATGCTCGATAGCATGGCGGGTTTGGTCACCGGCACGCGCGATGCGCTGACCCGATTTACACAGCCGTTGACCGGTTCCTATTATTTTGTACCGTCCGTTGAGAGTCTGCGCCGCTTGCGCGGCAACACCTAGAAAAGCGCTGCGGCTTTCTTGAGCGCAATATACAGGCCAATGCAGAAGGGCACGCCGACAGCGACCCATGCCAGCACACCGCCAATTCCGAAGGGTCCTCTCGCCGCACTCTCCGCGTCAGCGGCGACGCGATCTTCATGCTGCAGCGACCGCTCGTGGGCCAACTGCTCATCGCTCATCCAGTGCTTGCGATCTACCGGCTTCACGAAGAAGTTGCACACCAAGCCGCAAAAGAGCAGGAACGCCATGATGTAGAGCGTGATGTCATACACGCGGCCCGGCGCGACGCCATGGTCGATCTGAAACTGACGAATGCCGGCGATCAGCGCGGGACCAACGACGCCCGCCACCGACCATGAGGTAATCAGGCGGCCGTGAATGGCGCCGACCATCTGAGTTCCGAAAATGTCGGCAAGATATGCGGGAACGGTAGCGAAACCGCCACCGTACATCGTGAGGATGATGCAGATCGATGACACGAACAACACCGGCATTCCGAGATGCCCCCAGGTCGGCACCAGGCAGTAAAGAAGAATGCCGACGATAAAGATCGTGTAATAGGTGTTCTTACGACCGATGTGATCGGACAATGACGCCCAGAAGATTCGGCCCAAACAATTGAACAAACTGATGAGCCCTACCAGCCCTGCGGCCGCTGCTGCAACGGCCACTTTCTGTGCGGCGGACAGCGTTGCGGCGGAACTCACGCCGACGAGCTTGGCGCCAAAAACATCCTGCATCATGGGGCTTGCCATTGAAATGACGCTGATTCCGGCAGTTACGTTGAGGCCGAGCACGCCCCAGATCTGCCAAAATTGCGGCGTGCGCCACGAGCGGCTCAGGTGCACGTTGCCTCGCGTGATCAGCGAATCGCGCACATCAGGCGCTGGCGGAGTCCAGCCTTGAGGCCGCCAACCTGCGGGCGTCACGCGAAAGGCAAAAGCCCCGGCGAGCATCACTAGAAAGTAGATGACCCCCATGGTGGCCAAGGTGGCTGCGACACCCATGCTGCCTGTCGGACTGAAATAGCCCATCAGCCAAACTGCCAAGGGAGCGCCGATCATTGCACCGCCGCCGTACCCCAATATGGCGAAGCCCGTCGCCATGCCGCGGCGATCCGGAAACCACTTGATCAGAGTCGATACCGGAGTGATATAGCCCAAGCCCTGGCCGATTCCGCACAAGACGGCAACCAAGTAAACCAGCCACAATTGATGCAACGCGACTGCGCCGCCGAGCAATATCAGTCCCCCACCCCAACACGCCGCAGCGATCACTCCTGCCTTGCGGGGTCCGGCATGCTCGAGCCACCCGCCCCATACGGCCGCGGAAATACCCAGCACGGCAATGAATATCTCGAAGATATGCGTGACGGACGGGACTGACCAGTTACAGGTGGTCGAAACGAGCAGCGAGCTCGTGCTCAAGTTTGCACATGACGCGCCGGCCGGTGACACGAGATGACTCATCGGAAGCCAGAAAACTGAAAAGCCGTAGGCCATCCCGATGCAGAGATGAATCGCAAGCGCCGCGGGAGGCACGAGCCAACGATTGAAGCTCGGTGTGGCGATCGTTCGTTCACGTGCGAGCAGGCCGGCCGCGGAAACTTGCTTGCGATACGCACCAAAGCCAGCCTCATCAGCGGACTGTGACATATTGCACCCTTCGGTAGGCCAGCCCCCACCGCTTATAGAATCTTGCAGGGTCGAGAATTATCAGCTTGTCGATCAAAGGGGACTCCCATCCCCGGAATCAATATTAGCACTTACGAGTTGCGGCTTGTCCGGCCTAGAGTTGTTCGACGGACTCTTGCAGTTTCGCCGTCACCCGGTATCTTCGCCAACGCAGCATGAATGGCGGGCTTGAATCGGAGAATCGCTAAGCGAATGGTGAAGCCAACTTGTATCCCCTTGATCTTATTGACGATGTTGGCAATGCACCCACGACAGCGAAATAGCTATCTAAAGTCTTTCATACCTGTCGGGAGAGAAACGTGACCGATATCGAGCGTTTGCTGGCGATCGAAGAGATCAAACGACTGAAGTCGAAATACTTCTATTACCTAAGTACCCGAGGTGTCGATGGATGTCCACGGCGTCGACAACATTCTCAAGTACGTTTCCGGGAGCGCCGGAAACCAAGTTTCGACGCACTATGGTCACATGCCGGACATCGAAATTCTCTCAGACGACGGCGCAAGGGGCATCTGGGCTATGGAGGACATTCTCCGTTTACCGAAGGACCAACCCTCGATATACGGCTACACCTATCTTCATGGCTTCGGGCACTATCATGAGAATTATGTTCGGCTTCGGAGCGGCTGGCGCATCAAATCCACGCGCCTGACGAGGCTGTTCGTCGAACGGAACGCGTAGGGCTTTCACTCATTGTTTCGGCAAGGCCGGCATCAACGGCGCGACCGGATTGCGATCGCCCATGAATTCCTGATGCATTCGATATGGATACGGCAGCGGGACGGCACTCGCCAGGTCGAGTCGGGCGATCTGTGCGTCGCTCAAGGACCACGTGGCGGCTGCCAAATTGTCCTTGAGCTGCGCGTTATTGCGAGCGCCGATGATGATCGAGCTCACGCCCGCCTTTCGTGCAATCCAGTTCAAGGCGACCTGCGAGGCAGAAACGCCGGGATACTCCTGGGTCATTTCGTGCAGCACTTCCACCACTCGGCGCGCAAGCTCGGTATCCGTGGCCGCAAATTGATTCCGGGCACCGAGCCTCGTGCCGTTCGCATTCGCCAGCGCCCTAAACTTCCCTGTCAAATATCCTGATGCCAGCGGCCCCCAGATGAGGGCCCCGACGCCTTCATGCACACCCAAAGGTAGGAGTTCGTGTTCGGCTTCGCGCTTGAGCAAAGAGTACTGTATCTGCTGACTCACGTAGCGCGTCATGCCGAGGCGATCGGCCGTTGCCAACGCCCTCATCTGCGTCCAGCCCGCGTGGTTGGACGAACCGATGTAACGCACTTTTCCTGCACGAATGAGATCGTCGAACGCCCGAAGGGTCTCCTCCGGCGGCGTGAAAAGGTCTTGGTTGTGAATTTGGTAAAGATCGATGTAATCCGTTTTCAGCCGCTTAAGGCTCGCCTCACAAGCCGTAATAATATGATTGCGGCTGGCGCCCAAATCGTTGACACCCGGACCCGTTGGGCCCAAAAATTTGGTTGCAACCAGTACCTGGGCTCGCCTCTTACCCAATGCGTTGCCCAAAATCTCCTCGGAGCGGCCCGCCGAATAGACATCCGCGGTGTCGAATAAATTCACGCCGGCCTCGAGGCACATATCGACTTGTGCACTGGCCTCTGTGTCCTGGGTGTCGCCCATGGTGGCGAACAAGCCCTTACCGCCAAATGTCATTGCGCCAAAGCTAAAGACCGATACTTTCAGGCCGCTTCGGCCCAGCTGTCGATACTCCATACGCCCTCCCCTATCTATCCTGCAGCCTATCCTGCAGCGAAGGTATCATTTGTATCAAAGTGCCAATGCTTATATCAAAGCGGCGCTGCTGGTATTTCCCAGGTCTTCCCTTGGGATGGTGACAATGGCTTGCAGGCCGCCCCCTTCGACGTTGAGCAAACGAAGCTGGCCGCCGTGAGCCTGAGCAATATCGCGCGCGATGCTCAAGCCCAGTCCCGTACCCCCGGTGGCGCGATTGCGGGAAGCATCAATTCGGAAATAAGGTTCCATGACTTGCTCGAGATTCTCCGGCGGGATACCTGGACCGCTGTCGGTCACCCGAAACAGCACTTCGGGCCCGACCTCGGAAACATCGAGGCGTGCGCTGCCGGCATACTTTCTCGCGTTGTCCAGCAAGTTGGAAAGCAGACGGCGCAATCCAATGGGTTGTGCCACCAGCGGCCGTTGTATGCGTCCTGAAACTTCAACGTCAAAGCCCATTTCCGCGTAATCGCTCTGGAGTGCCAACAGAAGCGCGTTGACGTCCACTTGCCGCAACGACTCGCCGGTTCCGAGGCCCTTGAGCATGCCCAGCGCGCCCTGCACCATGTCCTGCATTTCCTGCAAATCCTTCGTGAACTTCTCCCGCAACATATGATCGCCGAGGTCTTCGGCACGCAGCAGCAATCGCGTAATCGGTGTACTGAGATCGTGCGACATTGCCGCCAAAACGCGGGTCCTGCTATCCAAGTAACGATGCAACCGATCCTGCATACTATTAAAGGCTCTCGCCGCCAAACGGAGTTCGCGGGGCCCCTTTTCCGCAAGCGTCGGTTGCGGAAGGCCGCGCCCCAGGGCATCGGCAGCTCTTGCCATTTTTGACAAGGGCACGGTAATGCCACGCGCAACCAGGAGCGCCCCTAAAATCAGAGCACTCAAGAATACGAGCGGATAAATGAGCCAGCTCATTGGCAATGGAATGTCTCGATCCACTTGTTGAAGCCGAAGCATGGACGCATTGCCATCACCAAACCGGATTCGCACGTCATAAAGCCGGGTGTCTCCCTTGGGGGGGAAATCCGACAAAATGCTGAGGTAGCCATCGACCAAAGGTGCGTCACTCCGCGCTGGGACGATCTTGATGTCCTCATTCGGCAGCAGTGTCGCCATGCGCTGGCGAAGCCCAGTGACGAATTGAATGTCGCCAGCATCGTACTGTGAATTCAATGCGGGCGTTTTTGCAAGCCGCTTATCGGGCAGCAGCTTGGCCAGAACCTTCTTACGGTCCGTAACGTCTAGAGCATCCAAAGTGGCAATGACATCCGACACGCGTTCCGCCCAAATCAACGAAGACCAGCGAAACTGCGTTTGCTTGCCTTGGGCGTAGAAAACCGCGCTGGTGACGAGTTGAGCGATGACCACCGTACCCAGCATCGCCAAGAGAAGATTAGTCGATACAGAGATGGGTCTGAATTTCATCAAGCGCTCAGGTGGACTCGACGTCTACTCCGATTACATATCCCTCGCCATGCACGGTCTTGATTATGTTCGGCTCGCGGAGAATTTGCCGCAGCCGGCTTATGCATACATCGATGCCCCGATCGAATTGATTGTTTGCTCTGCGACTTCCTCCATCCGTGAGTTGCGCCCGCGAAAGTACGCGTCGTTTCGCTGCCAAGAGCTTCACAAGTAGGCGATATTCGGATCCACTCAGCGGCGAAACAACCCCAGAGGCATCGCTCAGATTTCGTGTCTCGGTGTCCAGGGACCACGTTGCAAAGCGGTAGACGGATGCGTGCCGCTCTCCCGGTCCTTCGCGATCGACGCGCCGAAGAACAGCTTTGATTCGGGCCAACAGTTCGCGTGGCAAGAACGGTTTCGCCAAATAATCATCAGCCCCCATTTCAAAGCCAACGACCTTGTCGAGCGAGTCACCGCGTGCCGTGAGCATAATAATCGGCATTTGCGATTCAGAACGGACCTCGCGGCACAGCGCGAGGCCGTCATCTCCTTTCAACATTATATCGAGCACCAACAGATCAACGCTGGTCCGCTGGAGGCACATCCGCATTCCGGCGCCGTCCGGGACTGTCGTAACGCGATACTCGTTCTTCTTTAGGTAATCATCGAGCAATTGGCGGATTTCAAAATCGTCATCGACCACCAATATGTGCGGCAAGTCCATTTGCCGAAGAATACATTAACCATTTGGTTACATCGAGGGAGCGCCAGGCACGCGCGGCGGGCTGGAAAGGACGCTGGTTTTGTAACAAATGATTACATCGGTGTACAGTGGCTGGGCGGTTACGGAGCGGGAGGGAGTCGTGCGTTTCCATCCTTTGAATAGCGGCTTTGGAGCAGAAGTTTTGGGCTTCGATGTTCTTGGAGGCTCGTCGGCAAAGGAGATCGACGACCTACGAACGGCATTTGATGAATACCAGTTGCTGCTGTTCCGCTGCGGTAAGCGAATTTCCCCCGACAGGCAAGTGCAGATCAGTAGCTGGTTCGGCCCACCCATAAGCAATTCCGGCGGCGCGCTGTGGAGCGTTTTGAAAAACGAGGAAGCGGCTGGCAGCATCCGCCTGCCGTTCCACTCCGACTTCAGCTACACCGATTCGCCCATCAAGGGCATAAGCCTCCATGCCGTCGAGGTTCCGCCGACCGGTACTTCAACCTCTTTCGCGAGCGGAGCTCATGCTTGGGCGACGCTGGAACCGGAGCGTCAGCAGATGCTGACGGACGCGACGCTGCGGCATTACCACACTTCCGAGATGGGGCGAGGATGGCCGGACTTCGTTGCCGACCATCCAGTTCGCCTTTTGCATCCCCGAACCGGTCAGCCAGTTCTGTACGTGACGGAGCATCATGCGCACAGAATCCTCGAGATGGATTCAGTTGAAAGCAAGCGTGTGCTTGCCGAACTATTCGAGCACATCTACGCTCCTGAGAACATCTACCTGCATCGATGGGAGATCTTCGATCTCATCGTCTGGGACAATCTTGCCGTCCAGCATGCTCGCACCGAGAAGGCTGACATCAGCAAGGGGCATCGCGTGATGCAGCGGGTGGCGCTCAACGACGTCGCCTTTCCCGAGCTTTTGGAGCGTGCACGCCAACAGGAGAAGAAAATCCAAACGCTGCTTCAGTGAGCAGATCAAGCGATCGAGGGTGAAAACGGCACCTCCGGCGGATTCACGCCGCAGCGTCGCGAGCGCGGCTACCAAGCATCAGAGAATAGCTCTTGGTGAATGCCGCCCCGAACAGAAATACCTGAGCGGAGTAGTAGGCCCACAACAACAATACGAGGAGGGATCCGGCCGCGCCGTACACGGAAGCAAAGGCGCTTTTGCCAAGGTAGTAACCAATGGCGAACTTGCCGATATTGAACAAAGCCGCTGTCACCAGACCACCCACCCAGACTTCGCGCCAATGCAATCGCTCATGGGGAACGTACTTGTATACGAGAGCAAACAACACCGTGGAGAACAACAAACTCAACAATACGTAGAGAACCAGCAATGACGAAGGCCACTCGCCCAGATAACCGGCGAGCCATGCGCCTATTGCGGCGAGGGTCGCGCTCATGATCAAGGAAACCATAAGCATGAAGCCAACGCCAAATACCAAACCGAGTGAGAGAAATCGTGCGCGGAGGAATCGCAAGACGCCGCGCGTCCTGTTTCGAGGTGCAATACCCCAGATCCGGTCGAGCGAGGTTTGCAGTTCGACAAAGACGGTGGAGGCGCCGATGAGCAATGTCACCACGCCGATGATGGTCGCGGTGCGGCTTCTTTCCATGTAGGCCGCGCTGGAAATCAGCATCTGAACAGCCGATGCGCCGGCGTCGCCGAATAGGCCCTGCATCTGCGGCAAAAGTACCGCGCTCACGGTATCGTCGCCGATGATCAGCCCGCAGATATCTATGGCAATGACCAGAGTGGGAGCAACCGAAAACACAGTGTAGAAGGCCAGCGCCGCTCCCATGGTCGAAACGTCATGCTCCATCCAAGAGCGTGCCGACTGCGCAAAGATTTTCCTGATGTTCCAAAATGTCTTCAGCCTGCGCCGAGAGGTTGCGGAACGCATCAAACCAGTACGAGCGGGGAGCGGTTTTTGGCAAGTTTCGCTTTGATCGGCGGTGTGGGGCTTATATTTTGGTGCTCAACCTCCAATTCTATCCCCTCAGAGGTGGAAGGACGTGGCTTTGCAAGGCAGCAAGCTAGCGCTCGTGCAGACGTCCTACACACCCTGACACCCCTCGCCTACAGGCATTTCACCGCTGTTATGTCATCGTGTTGGTTAGGAGCTTCATCACTCTTTCGCCCGCACTCCTAAAAAAGTGGCACACGATTCTGAGGCTGCCGGCACTTCGCGGCTCTCCCGCTCCTCCTCATAAGACAGGATTTGCTTTGCAGCTCTGCTTCAAGAAGTTGAGCCGTGGGACGACTTTGCTCGAAGGAATAACCAGGAAATCGAACTATGGACAAAACATCCTCAACGCTCGCGCGGATCGCCTTCACACTGGTGGCCGCCACCATTTGCGTCGTGGCCCAGGCAAGCGATCACCTCGCCGATGACAGAATTGCGGTCGCTAAAGCGGCTGTGGAACACGCGGAGCAGGCTGGCGCACCAGAGGCCGCACCCATCGAACTCGCCTCCGCGCGTGACAAGCTCGTTCGTGCCCAGAAGGCAAATGCCGCCCGCGACCTGAAGCCCGCCGCGGCTTGGGCCGATCAGGCCAACATCGATGCCCAGGTTGCCGAGGCAACCGCGCTGTTAGCGCGCTCAAATAAGGCTGCGGTGGAATTTGATGCGAGTCTGCAAACGCTTCGTCAGGAAGCCGCGCGCAGCACCCAGTCGACCCAATAAAAGGACAATTCATGAACACGAAATTAGCTATCGGCATCGCATTGGCGCTCACCATGGGGGCCTGCGCAACTGTCCCCATGACAAGCCCCGCGCTCGAAAACGCCCGCAGTGCAGTTCACTCCGCTGAAGCGGATCCGAATGTCAACAAATATGCGGCATTGGATCTACATTCGGCAAAAGATGAGCTTGCGGATGCTGAAGCGGCCGCGCTGCGCCGCGATGAGCCGGCCATTGCTCAGCCAGCCTATCTGGCAGCCCAAACCGCGCACCTTGCGCAGCTCAAGGGAGCCGCGAAAGCCAACGATGCTCGCGTGGCGGCCGGACAGGCGGATCGCGATCAGATTCAGCTAAGAGCTCGGACCCGGGAGGTCAATACGGCGCTCACGGCGCGTGACGATGCGACACAGAAAGCTCAAATGGCCGATGCGGCGCGCGATCAGGCGAATCAGCAAGCCGCCGCCTTGCAGGCGGAAGTCGACGCGCTCAAAGCGAAGCCCACCGACCGCGGCTTGGTGCTGACCCTTGGCGATGTGCTGTTCGAGACCGGCAGGGCCGACCTCAGTGCGGGTGCCTCGCGAAATCTAGACAGGCTGGTGCAGTTTCTCACTGATCATCCCGAGCGACGGGTGGAGATCGATGGCTACACTGATAGTGTGGGGACAGACTCCTTCAACCTTGACCTGTCTCAGCGCCGCGCGGACACGGTCAAATCAGTCCTGGTAAACCGAGGCATCGATCCCTCGCGCATCGCGACCCGCGGCTACGGTAAGGATTTTGGTGTCGCGAGCAACGCAGAATCGGCCGGCAGACAGCTGAATCGGCGGGTTGAAATCGTGATCGGGGGCGAGGACGGCGCAGCAGTTGTGGCGCGCAGCCATTCCTAACCTGTGAAACGAGCTCTGGCGGGGTGGTGCTGCGCACTGCCCCGCCTTTTGTTGGGCATCGCCATCTGCTAATGTCTGCTAGTGTCGTATGCCACTGACGTCGCGGGGAGGCACCGACAGCGCCGCGGGTTCCAGTCCCAAGGCTTGCCGGATGACCGGTGACATCTGCAGTGCCCGACGATGGTATAGATCGGCCGCGTTGTCGGCCGGGACCAACGCCACTTGGGATTCGTCATAATTCAGCGTCAGATGGCCGCTCACCTCGCCATGCGCGGTGAGGTCGACTTCAAGTTGATGCGTGCTTTCAGCGTAACCGGTCACCATGATTCGGGTGGTTGAAGTATCGGAGCCACGCTTCGAAACCATGGCGCCCACCCCGTCGATATCAAGGTATATGGCGCGACCGCTCATCAGCGTCTCGCCCTTGAGCGTTGAATCATCCATAGTCCAAATGCCCAGCAGCTTTTCGGGGACTTGCGGCTCGGCGAGCGCAATCGACCAGAGGAGCAACGCTGCAAGCCAAGTTCCTTGCTTGAACACCGGTCGCTCCTTCGAATCAAGGCGAGGTGTCGGTGACGGCCGCCGGCTGATTCAAATTGAGTTTCATGGACGCGGCGAGTGCCGCAAGCTTTCCCTGGACGGCCTTGGCGGTCGTGACGGCCTGTTCCAGGTTGCCGCTGGTATACGCATCTTGGGCAGAGGTCCAGCGCGCTTCGGCGTCGCTCAAGCTCGACCGTGCTTCGGACAAATCGACCCCTGAGGCGAGTCTCTTGTTTTCCGGCTTGCTCAAGAAATCGATGCGGCTTTGGATCGAGCTGGCATTGCCGGGCAGGTTGCTCGCCAGTGAGGTCCACTGATCCTTGAACCCTTGCGTGATCAGATCTTTCTTGGCCGTCGCGGCGCCTTCGAGCCCCTGCGCCTCGCTCAGTACGGCCGGCCCATCCTGAAGGACGGCCTTGTAGTCCTTCTTGTCGAAGTTGGCCTTCAGTCCACCGAGCTTGCTCTCGACGTCCGCGAGTTGATCCGGCACGTACTTTGCCGCGTCTGCCGACGCGGAGTTCACCGCGGCCTCGGTATCCGAGATCATCTTTTGCGCCGGGTCTTTCTGTGTGGAGCAGGCGGCAAGCACAAGCGCGACCGCGGCGAAGCCGCCGAACCGAAACGAACGCACACTGATCATGATGAGGCTCCTGGTGGCAATCCTGCACATTGAATGGCATCCCTTACCTACCCAGCCGTCGGCGGACACCCCGAGGAACTGTCGGCCACCGCCGCTATCCGGCGGATTCTCCAGCAAAAAACCTAGGGAGCCTTGGTTTCTGTGAACGGCAGGTCGGGCCGCATGAAGAACGATAGACAAGCGCCCAGTAACAACAGTCCGATCGATCCGTAGAACGGAATCGCCCAACTGCCTGTCAGGTCGAGTAAACCGCCAAAGACCACCGGCGAGATGATCCCGGCAATGCCGAAGCCGAAGTTCATCATGCCGCTGGCGGATCCTGCGTAATGCGGGGCGATGTCCATGGGAACCGACCAGATGGGCGCAACCACCAATTCGGAAAAAAAACACGCCGCCGATAGGCAGAGGGCGACAATGGCCAGATCGTGCGTCAGCACGACAGCAATGAGGAAACAGAAAGCGCCCAGCATGCCGACGACAATGAGATTGCGGCGCGCCACTTGCAGGCTGCCGGTGCGGCGGTACAGCCAGTCGCTGATCACGCCGCCGACCGTGTCGCCGATCATCCCACCGAGCAGCACGCCGGATGAGAACAGGGCGGAGTGTTTCAGATCGAGGTGAAAGTGCACGAAGAAGAACGAAGGAATCCAGGTCAGAAAAACCCAGAGCGTCCAGCCGTAGCAGAAGTCGACCGCGGTCACCGGCAGCATGCGCCGCGCCAGCCGAACCCACGGGACTGAATGCGCATTGCCGCTGCTATCGCGCGACGGCGGCAGCCGGTTCAGTTCGTCGGCGGTGATGCCCTTATGGGTGCGCGGATCGTCGCGAAATACCCACCACCATGGCGCCACCCACGCAAGGCCCAACAGGCCTAACGCCACGAAGGAGCCGCGCCAAGACGTGTAGGCCATCAATGCCGCGATGAGCGGCGGCGTCAGCACATTTCCGAGCCGGGAGGCAGAATGCGTAATGCCTTGCGCGAATCCCCAAAGGGCTCGCGGCATCCACACCGACAATGCGCGGGTCGCAGTCGGAAACGCGGAGCCCTCGCCGAAGCCCAGCACCACGCGTGCCGCGATCAGTGATCCCACACCGCCGACCAAGCCGGTGCAGATCGTCGCACTGCAAACCACAAGGCCCGACAACATCAGCGCGCGGCGCGGACCGAAACGGTCGCTCACCCAGCCGCCGATGAGTTGAAACAGCGCATAGGGGTAAGAGAACGCCGAGACCGCCAGTCCGAATTGCGTATTGCTGAGCCCAAGGTCGGCAGTCATGCGCGGGGCAACCGTCGCGATGTTGACCCGATCGATGTACATCACCAAGTACATCAGACAGAGCACGATGAGGACCTGGCTCGACAGGCTGATGCCGAGCACGCCGCGGCGGGCGCGCGCAAACGCCAGCATGGTGATGATCATGCGGAAGGCCGCGCCTACCCCTTGATCTGAGTACGATGCATGACTCGCCTTGCGGCCGGATCGAACGCCTCGCGGCGATGCATGGTGCAGCGATTATCCCAAAGGACGAGATCGCCGACTCGCCAAACGTTGTGCCAGGCGAATTCCGCACGCGCGGTATATGCCCATAGCGCGTCGAGGAGCGCTTCCGATTCCGCCAACTGGAAGCCCTCGATATAGGCATTGCGGCGGCGTCCCAGATAGAGCATTCGCCGGCCCGTCTCAGGATGGGTGCAAACCAAGGGGTGGAAGACGCCGGGCGACTCGCGCGGATCGTCGGTAGGTGTGACACCCTGCCGAACATAGCCGCCGCTGTTATAGGTGCCGTCGTGCTTGATTCTCAACCCCGCAATATCGCGCTTAAGCTCCTCGGGAAGCGCTGCGTAGACCGAGTACATGTTGACGAACTCTGTGTTGCCGCCGGCCGGCGGTACTTCCAAGGCGTAGAGCATGCTGGCCTTGGGAGGATCGGGCAGATATGACATATCCGTGTGCCAAACCGCCTCGCCGTTACCGAGACTGCCGATCGGCTCGCCGTTTTCCAGGACGTTGGAGACGACGTAAAGTTCGGGTAAGCCCTCGACGAACCGGCGTCCCGTCTCCTGAATCGGCGCAAGATCCAGTTCGCCGAAACGGCGGCTGAAGGCGATCAGCTCTGTATCCGTCAGTTCCTGGCCGCGAAACAGCAGCACCAGATTGTTGAGCCATGCGCGATGGATGGCGGCGAATGCCTCATCTCTCAGCCGGCGCAGATCGACGCCGCGGATTTCTGCCCCGAGGCCGCCGCCGGTCGGAACGCACTCAAAATTTGAAGCGCACACCGATGGTTGGATTGATATCGGTCGAATGGAAATAGCCGCTGGCGACCCCATTGTGCGCGCCACTGTACATGGCGCCCAGGTAAGCGTCGAAGTGGATGCTGAAATGGTAATCGGCGTCGAAAGAATAAGCGTCGAGTCTGCCGCTGCAGGTGCTGTGCGCGGACGTCGAGCATCCGGCCTGCGTGCCGGTGCCGTACGCATTCTGCGTATAGCGGTATGACGCGGCGGTCAGCTCGAGCTGCGGAACCACGGAATAGCGAACGCCGGTCCAATACACGTCATTGGTCTTCGCCACGTTGTAGGCGTTGTCGGTGACGACGGCGAGCACGTAGCCGCCGATGTCGGTAAATCCGGCCTTCAACGGGTCCGACGGATTGGCATACTTGATGTGCATGTAGCCGGCAAAGAATTTAAGCGGGTCGAAGTTGTATAACGCCATGAGCGAATACGTCGTGTCGTCCGAGACGGTGCCCGCCAGAGAGTTCGATACGGAATACCCCGACGCAGGAAGGGCAGCGACCTGAGCGGCCGTCAGGGATGATCCCACGATGGCGCTGTTCAGCTTGGAATAATACGCGTCGATTGACAGTCCGGCGTATTGACCGCCGATATCCGCTTGAACTGCGGTATTGGCCGCCCCATTGGACCCGCTGAACTTATAGAGGCCGGCGAGGTGCACCAGATCGTGGAAGCTCACATAATACTTTACCGTCGAGTCGATCCGATTGTCTTCGCTCGACCCGCCGCCGGAATACGTATTCGAGGCACCCAGCAGGCCGAATGCCGTGGCATTGTAATTAGGGTCGTACTTGATGGTGCCTTCGTTGAGCAACGTTACCTGTCGACCGAAAGTGAGGAGACCGAACTGCTCGGATTTCAGTCCGACGAATGCGGTCTGAAATGCCTGGCCTGCCGAGCTGCCGTCCACACCGATGCTTTGGGCCGTTGCCGCGCGGCCGTTGTTCACGGCGAGTGATTTCAGCGCGTTCGCGATTTCACCCGACTGGGGATTAAAAAAGGTCTCAATCTGGAATACGGCGGATAAGTTATCGGTCAGCGGCTCGAGTCCCTGCAGGCCCACTCTTGTCTGGCCCATGTTGCTGGGTGTGAGTCCGAATGCCGACTGATAGTCATTCGAACGCACGATGTTTCCACTGGCGGCCGGCCGGTAGGGTGTGAACGGCGCACTATGTGTATCGAATTGAAGACCGATGTCGACCACGCCGTAGAGCGTGATGCCGTGCCACGTCAAGCTCTCGTCCTCGGGCAGCCCCGGGCCTGTCTTCTGCTGCGCGGACGCCGGGACCGAAGCGGCTATGGCACCGATCAAGGCGAGCGCGCACCATGCGAGCTTCGAACCGTGGTAGTTCATGCAATCTCCCTATTTAGTGGTCGGTGTATTCTTAGACCTAGTAATGTGATAGGGATTGTATGAATTGGCACCGGGGGCGGTGATACCGAATTAAACCTACCAGATGCCGATTTGGCATAAGTCCGCCAAAAGAAGGGCCGCCTTGCATGCTCTCGCAAAAAACACGTTACGCGCTCAAGGCGCTCCTGGAACTTGCCGCACTTCCCGCCGCCGCTACGTTGCCGTCAGCGGCAATCGCCGCGCGGCGCGCAATTCCGGTCAAGTTCCTGGAAGCGATTCTTGCCGAAATGAAGCACGACGGCCTGGTTCGCGGCCAGCGCGGGCGAAGCGGTGGCTATCGGCTCGCTCGCCGTGCCGAGGAGATTTCCTTCGGCAGCGTGATCCGGCTGATGGAAGGTCCCCTGGGTCTGCTTCCCTGTGTCAGCGTGACGCAATATGACAGGTGCGCGGATTGCGCTGCGGCCCAGAGCTGTGAGCTGCAGGAGATTTTTCGCGTACAGCGAGACAGCACCGCAACGATTCTCGATGGCTGGTCATTGGCTGATGCGCGTAGCAGGCCTGGCCGGGCGAAATCTCGAGCCAGTGCATCCACGCTCGCCAGGCGACGCTCCCCAATCAGCGCGCGCCGCTCTTCGATCAAGGTGTCCGCGCCCAAGAAGGGCACGCCAAAGGCGGGTTAAGATTGATCAAGATTTCGCAATAGAGCTGTTTTCTACTGGAAACGGCCCATACTAGCCCGTTGCTGCCACGCGCCGAGACAATTTATGACATCGAAAGCCCGATACACCTCGCGGTATGTGCGCGCCGCACCGGCCGTCCTTTTGCCGCCAAACCTGCAAAGCATGGGATCGTTAGCCTTCACCCCGGAGAGTTTCGCCGAGTTGGACGCTTTGCTTGCAGAGGATGGGTGGCCGACCGAGCGGATGGATGCCGCGATGCTAGAGGGCTATTTGGTGGCCTTGCTCGTGTGGCCTATTGAGCTATCAGCCGGTGCATGGCTTCCCCCCATCTGGGGAATACGTGGTTGGAAAGTAGCCGCCAAGATCGCGACAACGGAAGCATACAACCGGTTTCTACTGCTCGTCATAGGCTTTCTACAGGATTTGGAACACCGGCTCACGGCTGCTCCGAGGCGACGGCCGTTGGTACTCGAGCACGACGCGCCAATCTTATCCGCGCGCTATTTTGCCGGCTCCGCCTGGGCGACCGGATTCATGGTCGCACTTCACGAGAATTCTGCCGGGCTAGGTTCACGCTCCACGAGTGCTCGTTCAGCGGTTGAGGCCATCGCACGTTTTGCGTCGCTTCGATCGACAAAATCGAGTGCGATGGCATCCGTTGCAACGGACTTGAACGCGGCGGTCTCCATGCTCATGGCGGAGAGACCCTCGCGCGGAGCGCTTGGGCCTCTCCCGATTGGTCTCTCGGGAGTCGAACGAGTTGGGCAGCAGCGCGGTGCAGCGGTTCGAAAGGCCGATCGCACGAGGCATGACCCAGCAAGGTCGCCGGGGAAGGCGAACACCCAAGCTGTTAATGGTGTCGCGGAGGGCGTTTCAGCGGCCAATTAGCGAGCGATGAGCTTTCTTGCTGTATTTATGCCGACGCTGGTGATGACCGCCATCGTCGGAGCATTCATGCCGCTGGCCTGGAGAGCGGCACGAAATCCTTATGCCCTCGCGGCATTTTGGGGCTTCGCCCTGTTAGTGGACGTTGGGTGGGTTGCTGTGCCGCATCTAGACGGCTTCGCGCCTGTTGCGCGATGGCTTGCGATAATGTGGATAGGCAGCATGCTCACCGCAATTGTGCTGCTCATTCCATTTGCTTTGCTGACTATCTTGTCGCTCTGGTCAAAACTGAGATTCATATCGGTCTACCTGCCCACGGCCTATGCGGGTGGCTTCGTTCTCGCGGGCATTATCCTGGCTTTCACCAGCACGGCGAGTTTCGTGGTGCGCCAGGAAGACATCGTCATTGCGGGGTTGCCAGCCGACCTCAACGGTTTTCGCATCGCGAATCTCGGCGATGTGCATATTGGACGCTTTATCGACGCAAAAGAGCTGCAGCGCGGGATCGAAACCATTAACGGGCAGCACGCCGATCTTGTCGCGGTAACCGGTGACCTCGTTGATGACGTCAATCAACTCGAAGCCTCCATGCAGGTTTTGGAGCAAAGCAATGCACCGTACAAAATGGTCGCGATACTCGGGAACCACGAAGAAACCGGACATCTCAATAGAATCTTATCGATCTACCGTCGACACCAGGGGCATATCAGTCTCTTGGTCAATGAGAATATTGCAATCAGCCGCGGCAGCGCGACGTTGCATATCGTGGGCGTCAATTTTCCCATGAACGCTGCGGGCCGCGGCGTGCCGCGAGGCGCCGAACAAAATGCTGCCATGAGCGCCCAAGCTGACGCGGCATTCGCCGGCCTGAGCAAAGGCGAGACAATCGTAGCGTTGTCACATCAGCCGGAATTCTTTCCATTCGCGGCCTCGCACGGTGCCCAATTGACGCTTGCCAGCCATACGCATGGCGGACAACTGAGACTGTTTGGCCGGCCCGTCATCGATGTGTTTCTTTATCTGCAAGGGGTCTATCGGCGTGGGGACGCGTATCTCGATGTCTCGGCGGGATTTGGCCATTGGTTGCCGATCCGCTTTGGAGTTCCGCGGGAAATCGTGATCGATACACTACGACGCGGGTGAACACTTCATGTGCGGTTGCTCTCCAGAAACGATTCAAGTTGGCGCATCCATGCACTGCGCGTAGCGCAGACCGCTGCTCAGTGGGCGGGATTCACGCTGTCCAGTTCCAGCTCAAGAAATTTGGCACCCGTTTCATTGAGCTTGTACCACAAGCCGCCGGGGGGTGCTCGCCGAGATCGCCGGCGAAGCTGGGATCCGCCGCAAGCCGCGCGACCATGGCCCGCCGCTCATCTGCGGGGATGGCAGAAATGGCGTGCAGGAAAATGGCGACCTTCCTTAGCAACAGATGATCTCTGACGCTGCCGATGACTTTGGCAGCCACGAGTCCCGACTTGAATACGGGGATATGCTCGAGGAGGTCTTCGACGTGGAGCGCTTGCAGAGCCGCTGCGGCGTACTCCGCCGCGACATCTTCGAACTGGTCTAATGCTACGGGGCCTGTCGTCATAAAGATATATCACCGAAATCGGCGCGCATGGGTAACCGGGCCTGCCTTCAAGTTCTGCTAGAGTCTCCCCCCCAACATCGTAGGGCTCAACTTTACAGCGGAACAAGGGCCATGGAAACGATTGGCGCCGATCTACGGCAGATGCAGCGCACGCCGCTGGCTGCGGCTCATGTCGAAGCGTTACGGGCCGCCG
>Ga0302324_100006937_pt1 | contig 24221 bp, 36 predicted proteins | sample Palsa_T0_1_FD_201949 | JGI IMG/M metagenome (GOLD analysis project Ga0302324, IMG submission 201949) | Peat permafrost microbial communities from Stordalen Mire near Abisko, Sweden - Palsa_T0_1 | ecosystem: Environmental > Terrestrial > Soil > Palsa > Peat permafrost | place: Sweden: Abisko... | reverse complement strand
ATTGCTTCTGAATTCGCGCCGCCTGTAGAATGCGCGGCGCTTTCCGGTGCGGGGTGGAGCAGTCTGGCAGCTCGTCGGGCTCATAACCCGAAGGTCGTAGGTTCAAATCCTACCCCCGCTACCATACACACCGACTTTTCCATGACCGGGAATAGGTGTGTGCTGTCGGGCCAGTCGAACAGCGCAGCGCCAACCCCGTCCGCGAACACCGCCCAGAAGAAACCGCGCGTTGGGTCCGCCTCAAGCCATATCGAGTCGGGGAATACCTCCTGCAGCACACCGCGCGCTATTTCGCCGCCTTGCCGCAGCCGGTCGAGCATCCGAGCCCGACGCTTCTCAAGCGGCTCCAGGGCCGTACGGCGCGCCGATACCTTGGCCGGGATGATAACCTGCAGGGTAGCCAGCTCGGCTTCGGCAGCCCGTAGCTCAGTCGCCAGCGCGGATGAGTTGAGCCCCCCGACAATGGCCTCAATCATGCGGCTTATCCCGCGCTTTAGCTTGGCGATGCGCGGCCCGTTATCCACCACGACAGGCGCGGACGGTTCGTAGCGGCTTTCAAGCTGCGCAAGGCGTGCCGAGTCAAAAAGCTCCGTCTCGACGCAATCGAGGATGATGCGCTCGGCGCGCTCGCGCTGCAGGCTTTGGGTCACTTTGCACGCATCCCCGTTGACGTGCGTTGCGCACTGGTATCGGGAGCCGTTCGATAGGACGAAAGTCGACTCGCACGCGGTACAGCGCAGAAGCCCCGAAAGCAGGTACTTCACGGGGCGCACATGCCGACGCAGGCCACTCTTGACGCGAACGCCAACCTGTTTCGTGCGGCTCGCTTGCCGGGTCTTCACTCGCTGCCACAGCTCATCGGACACGATGCGCAGCCGTTCGTCGGCGCGCTCGTTGCTGGCCTTGGCGAGCAGCTTGTGACGACGCTTGGCGCTGTCTGCAGCAAGGCGCTTCCATTCCGAGCGCCCCCATATCACGCTGCCGATGTAACGCTTGTTGTTGAGGATGCCCGACCCTCGCTCTATCTCCCCGTGAATGGCGGACGCAAGCCACTTGCCGTCGTGACGCCGCTCCGCACGCTTCCATGCCGCGCCCGGCGACGGTACACGCTCTTCGTTGAGCTTAGAGGCGACGGCGCGCGGGCTCATGCCGTCGGCGTACATCGAGAAGATGCGTCGAACGGTCTCAGCCTCGGCTTGGTTAATTTCAATGAGTCCTGTATCGCCGTCGCGCGCGGCAACATAGCCGTAGGCTCGGCCGCCCGTGGGCTTGCCCGCGATTGCATTACCCTCAAGACCGCGCCGCGTGCGGTAAGACGCTTCGCGCCGCGCGTGCTCGGCGACAGCCTGCTTGATCTGGATCACGAGTCCCCAGCCGTCGCGGCGCGTATCGTCGCCGACGCACGTTAGGCAGTGCACGCCTAAATCCTCCAACTCGGCCGAGCGCGGCCCGAACTCTGCGCGGTTACGCCACAGCCGCGAAACATCCTCAGTTACGATCACGTCAAACTCATGATTACGCGCGGCGGCGAGCAGCGCTTGGTAGCCGGGCCGCGTAGCTGTGCCGCCAGAGATTCCCTTATCGTCGAACCGCGCAACGACATCAAGCCCGGCGGCCTTCGCGACGCGCTCGCACTCGCGAAATTGATCCTCGATAGAAGCGTCGCGCTGCCTGTCTGTACTGAAGCGTGCGTAAAGAGCTGCTTTCATTTTTCAATCCTCGGGGCCGGTTTACTCTGTTTTTCTAGCGTGCGAGCAAGCCATGCAAACATCGATTTATGCCAACGCTCGCTATTCGGATCGTTGATGAATGTCGTGTGAAGTTTTGGCGCCGTACCATGCGGTGCAGTTACGTGGATTGCGTTGTCACGGGCGCTCCACCAAAACTGTATCGCCTGACGAACATACTTCACAGTCGTTGGGGCTAGCGATGGCTCCAAAGCGCTGGGGGTTAGCGATTGCTCCAAAGCGCTGTGGGTGCCCGTGACAACATGCTTGAACCACGACCATATCGCGGGGTGCATCCTCACTTCGCCCGCTTCCCAGTTCTGCCAACTGCGCAGCGCCGAATACACTACATCGGCAGCGTCGGTCTGCGAGAGCCCATAGGTTTCACGCAATTCTCTGATTTGTGTCGGTCTTGGAGCTTGATTCATTCTGTATGTCTCACCGAGTAAGACTTAGCGTAGCGCAACATTCGCGTATACGCAATAGTTGCATATCGTTGACCAATTCCCTTCATGATAAGTACTCCTGTCCGCGAACTCTTCCATCACCGGGGTCTCTGCAGATGGGGCCTACTAGGTCGTAATTTGTCTCTGCAAACACGGGGAAGTTCGGGTCGCTAATGGTCAGCGGTAGGGTGGCCAGCTCAGTAGGTACGGTCCACGGACGCGTGCGGCGTCCGTTCACGCGCCGCTGCTTCCCCCGTTGACACCCTAGTTTTCGCAGGATCGTCCCGATACGTGTGAGTTGCGCGCGCTGCTGAAAATGTACAGGGACGCCGACTGCCCATTCCAATAACTCGGAGAGATCGTCAATTTCGCGGCGGCCTCGAAGGTATTGGCGCACGCGCTCGGTCCACGGATCGCCGACGTCGCGGGCCTCCTGCCGGGCGCGAGTCTCTTCAAGCGGGTAGATCCACCATTTGCGATTTGCTTTGTAGAGCGCAACCGCCTCGGCGAACAGCTGTTCCCGATTCTGGCGCAGCCATTCCAAGTCAATTGTTGCTACCTCTATAGGAATGAACCGCCTCGCACCTGTAGGATCATTGTTCCAATCCGACTTGTTCGTCGTTCCGCAAAATACGATGCGGCGCGGCAGATCAATCTCCGCGCGGCCATAGCTTGGCCGATAATGGTCAGCGCGATTGGTGATGAACTGCTTTAAGCGCTCTATGTCGTCAGCGCGCTTGATCGCGGCAAGCTCTGAGAACTCCCCGAGCCACACACCGCGCAATTGTTGTTCAAAATCCTTACTGTCAGGCCGCGCAGTCAGTTCCTTGAAGTAGTCGCCGCCGATGATCCGAAGCGCCGAGCTTTTTAGGGTACCTTGTTCGCCTTCAAACACTAAAGCTTCGTCTACTTGGCATCCAGGACGCAGCGCGCGAGCAACCATAGCCATGAGCATGTTGCGACCGGCTCGAATGTTGTAGCGATCCGTTGGTGTTCCAAAGGCTCGCGGCAGTAGCAGCGACAGGCGCCGTGTGCCATCCCATTTCAGTGTATACCATGCCCAGATCCTGCAACCAGATCTGAAGGCGTGTGGTGTCCCTATCTTCCCACGGTCGCGCGCACGGTGCCTCGGGCCAGCGAATCATCACACGGCCCAGGAACTCGTCATACGTCAGTCCTGCGTACAACAGTTGTCCGGTCGCGCGCACGGCGTTTCTCGCGTTTGACAGGGGATTCCCTTTGGCGTTCGTCATCAACCCCGACACCTTCAGCACTCTTTTTGCCCTCAGGACCGGCGTTGCGGCGTCAGCCTGTTTTGCGACAGTCTCGGTGCCCTCCGGCGGGTCTGGGAACTCCGCAGGATCTGATACCCTCGTCGGTCCTGACCAGGGATTCACCCAACCGAGCGATTTCGCGAACTTTAGGATGCGCTTGTAGTCGCAGCGCACGGCTTGCCCTATGTGATCGGCCCACCACTCCTCTGCGGTTTGCTTCGGATTTGGATTCGGTGCAGACGCAGAGAAGTCCAAAAAGAGTTTCTTTGCGTCGTGCGCAAGCAGCGGATAACCGATGAAGTTCGACCATACATCGTTGTCGGCAACTTCCTTTCGCTCGGCGAGGAAAGCGAGCGCGCTTCTCACAACCTTCCGTTGCTCATCATCGAGCGGTGTTCGCTGCACAGTGCCAGCGCTTACCTTTTCCTGCGGCGGCAGGTCAGCGATGTCGATAGTTACTTCGTCGTGCGCGCCCCGCTCGAAGCCGCTGCGCACACGCACTGGATTGACAACGCCGGGATCTAGGATCGGGGCGGCTGTGTAATGCACTTGCACGGTACGGTAGAGCGTAGCGTCGAGCTGGTATTCCTTCGCGTGCGCGTCAGCCCACGCCTTCAGCGCTGCCGATGTACGCGGCTCCGCGAGCCAGAACCATAAATGCGCCCTCAATCCAGGCTTCGTCGGATGCCCGGCGCTGCTCGAAAGCTGCCAATGAAAGGATGCGCCGTGAAACGGCGCCGGTAGGATCGTCTCAATGTACTCGCGGATGGCCGCAACTGGGTCTTCAATCGGATCGACGCTCAGTGGCGCGAACTTATCAACGTCGATACAAAGCGCATGCAGCGGCTGGTCGCCGAACAGATTCCCAAGTCGCCGCGTTAGGGTTTCATTCGGCCCGGTGTACTTGTAGCGAAGCGCGCATGTCTGCGGGTCGTTCTCTATACTGCTCAGGAGTTTCGACAGCTCGTCGATGTTGCTGACCAGAATTTCCCTGTGCTCAAATAAAAAGCCGTCGCCGTATCCAGCAATCGTTCCATCAGCGCACCATCGCTTCGTGTACGGCTTACCGTCGTTCGTACGGAGCAGCGTGATTTGGTCGGCGGAGGTTGGGGGCTCAACGCCCGGCTTTGACTTAGCGAGGCTCATGACAGCACCGGAGCGTGTGGGCCAGGAAGGGCATTGAACCCGAGCAAGGAGTGAAGGCGGCCAGCGTTGTGTGCCTCAAAGACAACGTAGCGAGCATCCCGCCCGGAGGCGAGCACTTTGCGCGCGTTGAGCGCGGCGTGGATGCTGACGGCGATGTCGTTTGGCAGTCTATCTGCTTGTTTCGGCAGGCAGGACAGCCGTGGTAGCCAGTTCATGACGCACCCCCCGGCGCCGGTGCGCGAGCCTGTAGCGCGTGCGTGAGGCGTTCCAGGAAGTCCGCGAGCGGTAGCCGCAGGTGGGCGGAACACTCCGGGCGATAATAGCCTTCAAACGGGCCGAGCGGCACCTCGCCGCTTATAGGCACGGCACTAAAAGCCGAAGTCGCGTTGAACAACGCACGGAAACCCGGGTATTCCGCCGCAACAAGTTCAGATTCAGAGACGGCGACCCGATGCCCGCGCCAAGGTCGTGTGTGCCGGTCAACAGGATAAGCGCCGCCTCCGTGTTTGCCGAAATCATAGAATCGAAACGCCACCAGTCGCCGATTCGGCGCGGACGCCTCGGGACCGGCGCGCAACTGAAGGATCAGCGTGCGCAGATCATTGACGAACGGCGCAACTTGCGTGTCGAACTGCTTTCGCGCGCGTGCGATTGCCGCCATGAACAGATCGTCATGGCTTGCGCGCAGCGAAAAGTTGCGGCTGGATTTTTCGTCGGGGAGTTTTCCGACTTGCAGCAGAGCCCGCGCGTGACCGGGCTTGATCTGCAAGTTCTCGGCTAGGACGTGATGCCATAGCCGCACATTGATATTTGTCACAATACGCACCGACAGTCCCAAATTTGGGCGGCCTGAAGGTTCGCGGGACTAATGTGCGAAACCGGGCCGCACCAGATGGACACTCCGGTTCCGGTCTCACTTCCAAGATGGACGAGCCGGGTAGCTGTTTGCCTATTTCAGGGCCAGCTGATCGTTGACGGGTCCGATCAGGGGGTGCCACCCCTTTGGTTTGTTGTCTCGTCTTCGCGTGACAACATTAGGATCATCGTACAGACATGCGAGCGATTTGCAAGTTGCGCCGAACGAGGTAAATCAGAGGCTTACAAGGGCCAAGTCGGGATCGCAGTTACGAAACGACTCGAGACGCCACGCCTCGTTACCGTAGCAAGCGCCGGTCACTCAATGCGATTCGCGGCGCGCCTTACTTGGACCGAGCACGAAGTTCAATCAGCCCTGACGGTCGGCGCGTCGGTTTACATATCACTCTCGATGATTTATTGATGGGTAAGTTGTCGTGCTGCACATGTGGACCGACCTCGACCTGCGCCGAAGTGCGCCGAACTGCGCCGGCGCACTTCAAACCTGAAAAACGGGCGCGCACCACGAAGTGCGCCGCCAGGTTTTTCCCTATAGGCGGCGCAGTTCAGTTGGCGCAGTTTGCCGAATTGATGCCACCGCTCGACCTGCGCCAGCCATTCGGCGCAAGTCGCCAGCGTTTTTGATCCCTTGGCCCTATAAGTGGCCTATGAGTGGCGAGGTATTAATTTAATGGGATTAAACTCGATTGCCGAACTTTTTAATTGATTAATTCCGGGCCGCGTTCATCCTTCGGAGCGTCGCTGACGGAACACCCCCCGGCGCTTCGCCCTGATTATGGCAAGTGTCGGGCTAATCACAGCGCTCGTGGCCCGCGACACAGATTAAAACCCTGCAGAACCCCACCATGCGTGCGTAGTTGATTAATTACGTAGGGATAGCGCACACATGAACCTTATCTACGCAGTTGTCTTTATGATGACTAATGGCACGCTGCAAGCGCTTCCGCAGAACGAAGGATGGCTTCTCGCGGAACCTACCCTGGCAGATTGTCAGTCCCTCGCGATGCAAATGAATACGTCCCCTAACATCGCGCTGCACGGCGGCCATATGGTGTGCCTGCCAATCAAGGTGCGGTCATGAAATCACGCTCAAGCCTGGAAACGATCAGTTCGCCGTGAATTCTGACGTGAAGAATTAAGCCCATGTTCCAGTCAATAAAAAAACGCGCTCGCTTTGGCTACGCGCTAAAGCAATTGGAAACCCGCGCCGACATTGAAGCGCATAAGACAACTCTTTACAAAGAACTAAGGTGGATGTTCTACGCTCTTAACGACAAAAGCTCGTTTAGCTTTGAGGCAAGCACCGCTATGACAATCGTGATCCTTATGACGTTGGTCACAAGGGAAATCGCACGACTTCAGGAAGAGGGAGTACACCCGCCAATGTATTTGGTCCTGACTTTTACGAAGGTTCCAGAAGTACTCAGTACCATGGCTTCAGTTTTTACAATGAAAGCCCCTGACGGCGAGTTGTATGAGTCAGTTCTTGGGTTCGCCTTAAAACACGAATTTAATGCAGCATGGAAGATACTCCAGGATCAGGCGGAGGAACGGGAACAAAGGCAGCGGCAAGCTGTTGGTTGATGGTTGTCCCACCACGGAATTCAAGCCATTCAAGGTGTCAACGCACAGGCCGAAGAGAAGAACCTGCCGATTTAATCAGCACCATACAATGCCTCATAAGAGGTCGCCAACACGTATCGCGATTGGTTCGCAGTAAATTCTGGCAAGCACTATTTTTTTTGTTGGTCGGCACCCCCGCGCTTTGCCGGCGCCTTTCTGGCGCGCGCGCGCGTCAGAAGAGCGCTCTGCATCGAAGGCACAATTTTCATATTCGCAATTTCCATATTCACAGCTCCTAGTCTTGACGGGCGGCAGGGTGCGCGCGAGCGCGGCGCACAAGGAAGGGCAGGACGGCACGTGAGACACGCAAAAGGCGAAACGCGTTTCGCGAGCCGTTTTAGGTGTGGCGGCTAAAACTGTCAGCGGATCGCGCTGTTGCACACCTGTCACACCTGTCACACCACATCTATATGGAGTTCATGTAGAGGTTCTAGATTGACAGTTATGACGCCATAAAAACATAGGGAAATCGATGTGACGGCGTGACGACGTGTGACGGCTAGTAGATTTTCTGCGTCCAGAAATTCACGCTTATGCATGACGGCCGCGAACCGCACTCAGCGCCGGACGCATGGAAGAGCGCACGATTACCTGTGGTATAATTTTGCGATGTCCAAAGTAGACCCAAGTAGACGGAAAACCGGCGGACGGCAAAAGGGCACGCCAAATCGTGTCACGGCCGACGTGCGCGCGGCTTTTGCGGAGCTCGCAGTCCGAAACTTTGACCGTATTCAGGATTGGCTAGAACAGGTCGCGCAGCACAGCCCGGCGAAGGCAATTGAGCTCTGGCTGCAACTCATGCGTTTTGTCCTGCCCGAGATGAAGTCCGTTGCGATTGACGCGCGATCATCCGATGCCAGCGTCACGGACATGAGTTATGCCGAGCTTGAAGCGCGTGTACGCAGCGAGCAGTAGCTATAGCTGGGGATGGGTGGGGATATTGTTGAATATGGGCCGGAGTCGATCTAGGCACAAAACCTTAGGCACGGAGGCCGCCGGGCGGTCCGCGAACGAAGGCCATCCTGAGATTCCGTCAGGGGGTTTAAGGTGTCCGGCTGTGATTTGCCCGGACTGGTAGCTTATCCCCCGGCCGACTGCCCAGCGCCGACCTGATGCGGCGCCAGACTCGGTCAGGCATCAAGGCGGCGCAGGACGCGCGCAATGCCTGTCGGCGTCCAAGCCGAGCCGCGCAGCGTCATTATGCTCAGCTCGTTGAAGTGTGCGGCGAGATCGCGCAAAGATTGCTTGCCGGCGGCGCGCGCATCGGCGATGACTTCAGCTAATTCGGTCGCCCGTGCATCCGCAAGCTTAACGTTCGCAGAGCGCGCCACGGCCGCGGAAGCTGCATTGCCAGGCTGCAGACGGGGGTTGCCGAGCTTCGTGCCTCGGACCCTGGCAGCGGACAGAGCAGCCTTAGTGCGGTCACCAATTGCCTGCCGTTCGTGCTGCGCGATAACCGCGAGAATGCCGACAACCGTCTCATTCATATCGGGCATATCGGCCGCGACGAAGCGCACGCCAGCATCGCGTAGGCTCAATAGGAAGGCGGCGTTGCGGCCGAGTCTATCGAGCTTGGCGACGAGCAGGGTTGACCGAGTCTGCCGGCAGCGTTTCAATGCGGCAGTTAGTTGCGGCCTGTCGTCACGCTTGCCGCTCTCAACCTCGGTGAAGGTCGCAAGCTCATGGCCGCCGCGAGCTTCCATATAGGAGCGCACGGCGCTCTGCTGCGCCTCTAGCCCGAGCCCGCTACGCCCTTGCTGTTGTGTGGACACGCGGTAGTACGTGACATAGTTCCTTGGTCGCGGTGTCATTTCCATCTCCTCTAATGAGCGTTAGACGAGATGATACGCCAGGGATTCAGGAAAAAAGTGGATGACTACGCGGTTTATCTTCGACCTGACTATAGCAAGTGTCGGGCTCAAAACAGTGTTCGCGGCTCGAGCGTATCAGTGTGACGTAACGACGAAGACATCCCTATCATAGATCCAGAACTTCACACTGACATTGTGGGGCAACTTTGAGACGCGCGTGATTAGCTATGCAGTAAATCCGCGTTTGCGCGACTGGTGGCACACCCCCCGCGCTTTGGAACCCGCCTTTCACATACCTGCGCGCGTCTTTTTCGTTAGATGATTGAGGCTGTTCTGAGTATGTGTAATTTGAAACCTCGAGCCACTATCAAAAATCACCCACTTCGTGCGTATTTCGCTGCGTGGCGTCAGCTCGCGACTTAGAAGCACAGTTCTTGCGTGAGCGTCGGTGCGCCCACTTGCCGATTTGGCGTCAGTCTTGCCATCTAAGTCGATGGCATTTTTTTATCGGACTCGACGAGCGGGGTTGACGTGGTTTCTTTACTCCGGCGCGAATGGATTACCGGCGCGATAAGAAGCGGAGCAAATGATTGAACGGCCTCCTGACGGTGTATTTTCTAAATCCGCTTGCGTCGGATTGACGCGACAGCCGGCGGCTTTAAAGGCTTCGAGCACGGCCGATTCGATGCCCATCTCTTCCCTTTCACCCAATTGTCGCCAGACAGCCACATAGTCTTGACCACACGAAGCGACGTAAGCCCGAATCACCTTTTCGACCTGCCGCTCGGCGCCGCTTAGCGGTACGGGCAGCTTTTGCAGGCACGTGGCCATCTTAATCTTTTCGATCTCCAGCTTTGCCGAGAAAGCCGCAGCCATTGCCCTGTCCGCGTCGGTTAACACGGCCGGGGCTCGGTTTTCCTTTTCACCATCGGTAGTTACGGTTTCGGCAGCTGCCCCGTTGAGCGGATAGTCGTTCAGTGGTGCTGCGGCGTTCACAATAACCTTTAAAAGCTCAAAGTTTCTTTGGGCGTACCAGTCGATAAGGCAAGCCTTATCAAAGCATGCATTTTCTCGTCTTTGCCATTCACTTCGATTAGCGCGGACGAATGCTGCCTTGTCTGAAGCGAGGTTCTTAGCCTTTTTGTACAACGTCCCGAAATCGGCGTCGAGGGCCGAAAGCTCCGCGTCCGCGCATATCAGACGCTCGGACTGAGAGTGCGCATGGTTGCAATCAAAGCTCGGCTCGCGGGCGGCGAGCGGTGGTGCTGGGGCAAATGCCGCAGGCGTCGGCGCTGGCGGCACTGGCGCGCTGGGTGAGTCGCTGCTGCTGAAGACGTGGTAGATGCCCCAGGCAATCAGCAGGCCCCCGACCACCTTTACGACATCGCCTGGATCGATGTGCGGAACCGGCTTTCCACAATGCGGGCACGCTTTGGCCGCGCTGCTGATCTCCCGTTTGCAATCCTTGCATTTGATTAGGGCCATAGCCACATTCTAGCGCGATCTGGCGACCCTCGGGCATCGCGCCAAAGGGTAGGGCGCTCGACCCGCGAGCGTCCATGCAGTACTGCGACGGTCGGAGTACTGTACGAGCGCATGAAAGCTAAGAATACACCGTGCGCAACCCTAGACATGCAGGGAGCTTCATAGCGCCGCGGGTTGCGGCAGAAGAGTAGGAGAAAAGCAAAATGCGAGTACTGATAGTCGTTATTGGCTTGACGCTTGCGGGCTGCGCTCCTCTTTACCCCGCACAAATCGAACCGGAGGGGAACGGTGTCTATTTGATAACACAATCTTCAGCTTCCGCGTGGCTAGATGCCCGTTCGTCAGCACTCAAACGTGCGAATGCATTTTGCGAGAAAGATCACAAGCAGATGCAGCTTCTCACGACGGCACAAGAGAGAACGGCTGCGCCACTGGCGTCCGCCGATCACGCCGCGCTAGAGTTTCGGTGCGAGTGACTGTTCAGAAGAGGGCTAAACATGAGCGACCGAGCTTAGCGTGCTACGCGAGCGGACCTAAAGTTACGCTGCTCGCGTGTGGATACGCGCGACCTGTAGGTCCAAGTCTCAACGAATCTCTGTAGCTCCCACGATGGATTGGGCCGATTAGTGAATGAGAACAGTACTTTGCGCGGGGCAAAGTGGAACGCCATAGCAAATCGCAACTACCGCAAGCCGGTTGCGAAGCGATTAGACCCGCCGCTCACCGTCCAATCGCTTAAGCACCGCCTGCGCGGATGCAGGCATCCACGCGCCCCGGTTCGCGATCCTGCGGCCCGCGACACGATGCCATCAGGGGGATTTCGGCAGGCTGGGCGCGCTTGCCTTAGCGCGCTGCCTGTACAGATACTGGCCGCCGTAGAATGCGCACACGACCATGGCCGCACGACCATGGCCGCACCGGTAAACGCCCGTATCGGTTCACATAGTCGGCTGTGCGTGAAACACAATGGCGCACACCAGCGCGGCAGCTGCAATAAATAGCGGCACCCAGTGCTCCCCAACGGCAGGTAACAGCACGATGGACCAAACCCAAGCACGCAAGCGATGCAGCCGCGTGCGCGTCGCTGCCCACTGCATTTGGAAGTTGAAGGAACAACCTCCGGGAGCGCCATGGGCATCAATCCACGCAAGGGCTCCGCTGAGGCGCTCGTATTTTCGGCCGCCGTCGCCCGTGTATAAAAAGTCCGGAGCAGCCTTCGGCGCGGATTGTTGTGTGCCCGCATAGTCATCCTCAAACTTCTGCGGGATCGCAATTGCGCGGGCAACGTAAGCGTTTGCGGGTACATCTCCCAGCTCGCCGTTCTTTAGGCGACGTCGAGCAAGTCGTCGCGCAGCTTTCAACGCCAATCGGCGATCCTCGAAGTTGACGTTGTCCAGCACATCGTGTTTGGTATCGCTCCACAGCTCGTAGAGGCGCTGGCAATACCGTAGAATTGCCCAACCGAAAATCACCCACAGAACGCACTGCGCGCGTTCCGGGTGCAGGATCTTGATGGCTAGTCCACTGTATTCGCCTTCGCCCTTAGGTTGTACGCCGAGCACTGCATATCCGGCCACCGCGAGGCTCATCAGAATTAGGAAGCGGCGCTGCCGTGCGAGGCCAAGGCGGAGTTCGGGCGAAAGGCTCACACCTCAGTCTATCCCCCATGGAGTAGCCGCGCGACCAGAGGGCGCTCGCACTGCAGCAAATGCATGCAGGCAGCAGCTAGGTGCGCTGCCGGTGATAAGCTGCGTGCAATAAGAACAGAGAGGACGCGACAGTGGCAATTGATCCCGAGCCCCGCAGCAAATCGTTGGCGTACTTGTGGCTGCCGCTCGTGAGCCTAGCCCTAATTGGCGACTACGCGGCAGCCCTGATACCCGCCTTTGCGGGCCGTCCGATAGTGCCGCAAACCACCACGGGTGTATGGCTCACCACCCTGCTGTTCTTTTGCCTCCTGTGGAAGTACTTGCAGCGCCGGGTGTGGATCGGAGCAATCGTTGGTTTTTGTATCGCGTTTGCGGTGTTGTTCGCTGTGGGTTACATCGCCGCCGTGCATCGCGTGCATTGAGTTGCTGCGCAGAGTGAACCCTAAGCAAGTGTGCTCGATGAACGCTGAGCCTTCATGAGACAAATCTACAAAGCATACGATCACGCGTTTTTGCTTGAGCGCACCAAGCTCATTCGGTTGATGGACAAAATCCGCGAACGGCTCGCCGACCATTCTAGCGCTACGCCGCACGATTCTTTTGAGGTAATCCTCGCCGGTAATCGGCGCGAGGAGATGACCGACATAGACCACGTAATGAATTTAGACAACTCACGCAGACACCAGATTCAACGTCTGCTGATCGTCAGTTCGGTATCAACAGTGAGTGGCACAAGACCCGACCATGAAGTGCACGTGGAATTTGGGCGTCCACAAGTTGGAACGAGTTCAATTGAGACCAAGTCCAAGGACGTGGCCATCAGCGTCCGGAGCGACAATGCTGGCTGGGCTGACCGCACTCTGTCGGAGTTAGAAGAGCAAGTTGAACGCACGTGGCTACTCTACACTCCGGCCCTTCTAACACTGATCGGCATTCTGCTTGTAGTGCTCTTCCTAGCCGTTCTGTCCGCAGTCCAACATGATGCCATGCGCCATGACCGCCAAGTTTTTGCTTCTGCGATGTGGTTACAAAACGCGGATCTTGATCGCGTCGATGAACTCGTGCGCGACAAACACGTGCTCACTGATCAAGAATTGCGAGAGATAGCTACTCGGCAACTCCGAAACGTACTCGTAAGCGAACGGCCTCAACCCGCTGCGCCGAATATCATTCGGGATACGCTGGTTCTGGTGATTCCTATGGCTGCGATCTTTGCGTGCATCCTCGTCCTAATAACCAGCTGTTATCCGCGCGCCGTGTTCTTGTGGGGCGACGAGGAGAAACGATGGCCGGACACGTTACGGAGGCGCAATCTTATGTGGAGCTTGATTAGCATTATTCTAATCGGTGGCCTGTTGGCTAACCTTTTTTACGAAGGTGTCATGGGCCTGTTTGGGCGGCCCAAGTAATTAGCGCGGCGCTAGGAGCATCGCAGATGATGCAGCTACCGCCAGATAAAGACGGAAACAATCCCGTACATTTTGCAGCAAAGGCCAAGAATCCGCACAGCGTGCGGATATTGCTCGGCGATGGCTACGACGTGAACGCCAAGAATAAAAACGGCCGAACGGCTATGCATATTGCCTGCGAGCAAGGATGCGACGAAGTCATAGCAAAATTGGCGCGGCACGGGGCAGACCCGCTCCTGACGGACAACGATGGCAACACGGCGTGGAGCTTGGTTAAGCGCATCCTTTAGGTTTAAGAGCCGTTCCTAAAGGCCAATCAGAAGTGAACAAGACAGAGTTTCAATCAGCTGTAAGACAGGAACTGAGGAAAGTGCCGTTAGACGTGCGGCGCACGTGGAACGATACGAATCTGTTTGGCTGGTGGGCGGAAGCCATTAACAAGCATCCGCGAATCACATGGGAAAGATGTCCGGGTAATCAATGGCAGCACGTTAAGGGTATGTGCAGGGACCTGATTGGCGAGTAAGCAATAATGTAACGGAACGATTGCCGTCTCAATGACGCCACCGAACTGCGCACCCTGATCTAGCGGGCGCGATAGGAGTCATGGATAGGCATAAATGTTTTGGCCGATTTTTATCTACCTTGTCATGAGCATCGCAATAGCGATCAGCGCCGGTACGGCAGGGCACGAACACGAGGAAGCGCAGTTAGCTATTCGCTCCCCAACAGAGGTTTCGAGTGCCGCCTGAATGCCTTACTTTCTCAACCGTGCCAACTCAGACTCCCGGATGCCCTTGAGGCCAGGATTATTCAAGATCAGGTCCTTTAGGAAATCTGCTGGAACGATCATGCTAACGCCGCTATTGGAGCGCTGTTGTCCCTCGACAGTCGTGGCGATTTCTAATTTGAAGTTAGAGTCTTCGTAGTAATAGCCGCTTACCACCCCAAGAAATCGGTAATCATCCAGCTGAATTGTACCGTTTGGACGGATCCCAGCAGTATTAATAAAAACCGGCGACCCACTGTTCCCGCCGAAAATGTGAACGTCGCCAAGGTACAGCGTTCCCATTTTGCCGGTGGTCGTTTCTAAAGGTTCATCGGGCATCATCGCAAGGATGCCTTCCCGGATGATCGGTTGAAGCCGCCGTGTGCCAGCGAGCTGATAGAAGAAGCCAGACAATATTATCTTGGCGCCTTCCCCCACGTAGTTTGGCGCAAAAAAGTCCTTTGTTACAAACATGTCTAATGGAATTTGAAGATTATCTACTTCTCTTCGGTCGAAGCTCATCGGAGTTACGGCTAGGTCTACTGAATCATCTGTTGGAAAGTACCAATGAATATTTCCATGCTCGGTCAGGGCGCTTGGTTTCGAGGAACCATTAGTCAGATTTATTTTAACTATGACTGATTGAATGGGTCTCGGCTGACGGGTGTCATCCCAACATTCAGCAACATGGCGGTTCGTGACGAAGTAATCAAATTGCTGATCCTTCGGTAAGTCGGGATGGTGATAAGCGACCAAAAAGCCAGTGCCGGTTTCTGTAATGGGTTTATTGGTTTTTGCATCTGTGCAAATAAGCTCGATGAATACGACGATTGTCCTGAGTTGGGTAGGAAAGGGAGGACCGGGATGATCGGGCACATTCATGCTCATGATCTTCTGCGCTTCGGCAAAAGGTTGTACGAACATGAGAATGCCAAAAAAGAACAGGAGCCTGAACATAGCTACACCCTTGTAGTGATTATAGCCGTTGCAAGGAAGCGGCACTCTTTCCGTTGCAAACGGCGCGCATGGGCAGCAGGTCCGAAGGGGTAAGTTTTGCGACCAATTGGCGACGCCGTGGAAGCAGAGCTTTAGGCGTCGCAAAACTCTGCCGCGCATATTGCTTCGCGTGGATGCGACCGCTCAATTCATCTTCGAATGGCCGCTTTCTGCTGGCCTGACAACAGTTGGCCGTGAGTTGCCCGTGACGCTAGCACAATGCGAAGTGCTTTCAGCACGCACCCGCCGCGCCAGCTCAAAGCCGCTGTCACGTCGCGACTCTGAATATTATCCGTTCGGCTTGAGGTAAATCATGAGCTTATACCGGAGCAACAGAGAGAAATATTCAGAGTTTGCGTACTATGAATTAGCTGTAGCATCAATGGCTTACTCTGTCGCAGAGCACCAGCCTTCGAACCTGAGGGTCGGGAGTTCGAATCTCTCCGGGCGCGCAGGCTATTAAGCACTCCTCGCTTCCCGTGAGCCACCACTGAGCCACCAAGGGAACGGTGCCCGCTAGGATTTCGTGTATTCCGAGGTCGCGTACAACTCGGATTGCAACTTGAAAAGTAGTCGGCCGGGTCCCGAAGGGATAACTTACCGAGCATGCGTAAAATCCAAGTTCGCGCCGGTCATGTCGGCTACAACGCTCAGCTTGATCGCACTCGTCGCTTCCTTGAGCGGGTTGAGGGTAAGCACGAAAACGACGTCGCCTTCCAGGACATCGTCTGGTCATTTTCCCAGCACTGCTGGCACCTGAGGGATTGGGTAATGAACGATGATACGGTGCAGCAGACTCAAAGGGACGCGGTGTACAAGGCGGTGGAGGCGAATGGGGACCTCCAGATCTGCCGCAGCTTGTGCAACCACACAAAGCACCTTGGGGCACGGCCAGGCGCGCGCCACAGCCACGTCGATGTCGATATCACGCCGGGACAACCCATAGTGATGGACTGCTTCATCGACGATGGCGAAGACAACCTGATATCAGGAAAAGAACTTGCGCGTCGCTGTGTCGCAGCGTGGGAGCGCATCCTCCAAGAACAGGGCCTCACGATTGATCGCCTGAGTTAAAGCGCGTCCAGCGTACACAAGCCGCCACGTCCGGCGCGCAGCAGCAATTCGGTGCGTGAAAACAAAGAGGCCCGGAGTCACCGGGCCTCTTTCCCGGGCGGTGGGGTCCCGACCACTCCTCTCTGCGTTGGCTTGCCTTACCGTGCCATATTGACTGGCGGGTGACGAGGCCGCGAGTCGCCGGCAGTTGTGCTGGTGTACCTATCATCCCTTACGCGACACCGGAAGCGCACCCAGCGTTATTTTTCTTTCTTCCTGACCACGTCGCTGTCGTCGGACGATAACTTTCCCATCCGTGTCCAGGTTGATCAAATACCGATCAGAAAGCTGCGGTACCTCCCCAGCTAAAGCGACTAACGAGACTAGGGCCCTACTAGATGTCATTTCCACTACATCCCCGCCGCCATACAAAATACGCGCCCACAATTCCCAGCGACGACCAATCGGAATTCTGTCAGCAACCAGTTTCGCCTCGTCTTCCCTTGCATACTCCAAACATTTCTTAAACTCATCGATGCTAAACACTTGGCGAAATTGCCCCGCCGCGTTTTCCACACCGCATTCGCATTTTATGAGACGCGGGCCATGTCGCTGAAGATCCAGCAGCCATGTTTTGCAATTATCACGCGCGCCCAGCAAGGTAAGTATATAAACCGGAAGCTGAAGAAACCCCCACGCGAATAGGACCGCCCCGACAGTGCCCGCCACGCGCTTTATGCCATCGTCTACCGAATAATCCGATATAAAGCCGAGTACCGCGCCAACAGCTAAACCGACCGCCGCCAGTATCCCTATACTCCGGTGATCCGGCACTAGCTTGCGCGCAATTGCGCTTGCCCCCAACTGTTCCACATGTTCAGCGAGTTTCGCGCTGGCGTCCGGCGTCAGGTTCGGACGTTTCCACGTATCCACTGTATTAGGATGCGGGTCATGCGGTTCCGTGTTGCCCGTGCTTTCGGTTTTTTGTATCGATTCGCGAATTATCAAATCGGCGTACAGTACTCCTGCCGTATGAGTACTGCATGGACGCGTCTCGCCGGCATCCTTACCCTCTGCGGCCATGCCCGAAGCTCGTCAGATCGCGCGTGTAACGTGCCGGCGCTGCCGTCACGCGGTTGACGTTGACCCCGAGATACTGAAGGGCCTACGCGGCCCGCGCCTGTACGACGCCTTGCGGTGCAGCAAGTGCGGGGCGCGCGATGCCGATGTTTCGATTCGTTGGGAGTGCCCGCCGAGCATGCGACGGATAACGCGCCTGGCCAACGGCTTCTCAAAGAAGCTGGAGAACCTTGGGCACGCGGTTGCGCTGCATTTCATGTACTACAATTTCGGGCGTATCTATCAGACGCTGGGAGTTACGCCGGCAACGGAAGCGGACATTTCGGATCATGTATGGTCGCTAGAAGAAATTGTCGCGTTGGCATAGGCAACGACAAAAATGTGAGAATAATCACATGGTTGCGATATGGGCTTCCAATAGGTAGCTAAAGAATTTACACTCTTTTTTGATCCTGCCTTCGGCAGTACGTCCACAGATCATTATTGGACTGTGGGCCGAGCCCGGGGGCACTTTTTTTGCGTCTATGCGAGATATCACTATGCCTACGGCAGTTTTTGTCGATGCCGGTTTCTTTTTAAGACGTTTTCCAGCCGTATACCCGGACAGGAATGATGGTGATCCATCCGTGGTTGCTCATACGCTGCATGAAATGGCCCTAGACCACTTAAGGCAACGGGGGGATGTCGAACGAAAAGATCTGTACAGGATTTTCGTCTATGACTGTCCGCCCCTTCTAAAGAAAGCTCAATATCCAATATCTGGAAAACCGATCGACTTTGCTAAAACACCAATTGCGCAATTTCGTCTGCAATTTCATCAGGAGCTTAAATGCCTTCGCAAAGTAGCTCTGCGACTCGGAAGGTTGCAAGATCGCAAAGCGTGGCGCCTCAAGCCAGAAAAACTGCTGGCTATATTGCGCAAGCAGGTTCAATTTTCGGATCTGCGTGATTTTGATTTTCTATACGACGTTAATCAGAAGGGCACTGATATGCGAGTCGGAGTTGATATCGCTTCAGTGTCTTATAAGAAACAGGCCGATCAGATCATACTGGTGGCTGGAGATTCGGATTTCGTGCCAGCGGCAAAATTGGCGCGCCGAGAAGGTGTCGATTTCATCCTTGATCCGATGTGGAATCCTATTGCCGAGGATCTCCACGAGCACATAGACGGTCTACGTTCAACCTGTCCCCGCCCAACATAGCCCTGTTTCTGACCCACTACCCCCGTGACACTCATTTACATTCGGGATGTTTCATAATTAGAGATGCCGGCCGCTAGGTCCCCAGACTTAAGTCGGAGTGGCAGAATGACCGCAAGTTCTACACACGTCACGCCAGCCCCTCCACGTCCATTCGGCCAACGCCGCCATCCGACACCCAGCCGTGAGTTTCTCACTTGGCACAACGAAAACAGGTTCCAGACATGAGCAAATCCCGACTGGCGGAACGTCAGGATCCACTGCATAAGCTACGTGATTCGCTTCGACAGTTCGCTGCGGACCGGGAATGGGACCAGTTCCATTCCCCAAAGAATCTTGCGATTGCACTGAGCGTTGAGGCGGCCGAGCTACTGGAGCACTTCCAATGGGTTTCAGACGCAGACTCTACGGGATTTCCACCTGAACAAACCGCGAAAGTACGGCAGGAGATGGCCGATGTACTTCTCTACTTGGTTCTGCTTGCCGACAAACTCGATGTTGATTTAGCCTCGGCTGCCGCGGAAAAAATTAAGCTAAATGCTGCAAAATACCCCGTTGCAAAGGCCCGGGGCAGCAGCAAGAAGTACACGGAGTTCTGACAGTGCGGCTATACGCGGGGATGTCCAGGACCTTTGTCATCGACACGGTGCACAACCAGATCGCGCGGAAGGTGTCCGACGCGTTTTTCCAGTATTACGGATACCACGCACCCAAGCCAGAAGTAGCTGCTTGGGGGAACTCTCTGCGAGCAATGGCACAAGTCGTGCAATATGCGAGTCTTGAAGACCACGGCATTATCGTCGAATACGAACTGCCGAACTCGTCGTTGCGACTCGACTTCATGATTTGCGGCCGCAGTCCGACGGGTCGCGACGAGGCGGTCATCGTCGAGCTGAAGCAGTGGTCGACTTGCGAGCCGACCGAGGCGGACGGACTTGTGACAACCTGGGTCGGCGGGCGAAATCGTGATAGGCCACACCCGTCTGTTCAGGTAGGCCAATATCAGCAATATTTGGCCGATATGCACTCGGCATTTTATGAGGGGGACAATCCGATCCAACTCGGTGCCTGCTCTTACTTGCACAACTACGAGATTAAGCGCAACGATGCGCTACTTGCTCCGAAGTTCTCAGACGTTATTGCTCGTTACCCGGTATTTGGATCGGATGCGGTCGACAGTTTAAAAGATTATTTGCGGGACCGGCTTGTCATGGGTCAGGGCGAGGCCGTATTGGCCCGGATAGAACAGAGCAAGTATCGGCCAAGCCGGAAGTTGATGGACTATGTCTCAGAGACAATCGCCGGCTGCGGTCCTTGGATTCTCCTGGATGAACAGCTGGTCGTCTTTGAAAGGATCCGCGCGGCCGTAGGTTCCGCCGTGGGTAGTGGCAAGAAGCAGGTGATTCTAGTGCGAGGCGGCCCCGGCACGGGCAAATCGGTTCTTGCGATCAATCTTTTGGCGCGCTTCCTTGGAGAGGGCCGCACTGCCCATTATGCTACCGGGTCGCGGGCATTTACTAGAACGCTGTGGAAGCTCGTCGGAAGTAGGGCAAAGCCGGTGCTCAAGTACTTTAATAGCTATCGAACCGCCGCGCCTGGCGAAATCGATGCGCTTATCTGCGACGAAGCACATCGTATACGCGAGACAAGTAACGATAGATACACGCCGAAGGAAAAAAAATCCACAGAGCCGCAGATTCTGGAGTTGCTGCGCGCCGCGAAGGTAACCGTATTCTTCATCGACGACCGCCAAGGAGTACGTCCGAAGGAAATCGCTTCGAGCGACTATATCCGGCGACACGCGATTGAACTTGGCTGTGAAGTCTCGGAGTTTGAGCTCGAAGTTCAATTCCGATGTTCGGGTTCGGCCGGCTTTGTCAATTGGATTAGTAGTACGCTGGGAATCGAGCGGACGGCCAACGTGCTGTGGACGGACGCCGAAGCCTTCGACTTCCAAATCTTTTCGAGTCCAGAAGCCCTGGAGTCCGCTATCCGGGCCAAGGCGGTCAAGGGTGTTACTGCTCGATTTGCGGCCGGTTACTGCTGGGACTGGTCAGATCCGAACCCCGACGGCACATTGGTCGAAGATGTTGTCATCGGCGATTGGCATAAACCATGGAATGCGAGACCCGATGCTGGGCGCCTTGCGAAGGGCATTCCCTCCTCTGATCTTTGGGCGACGGACCCCGGCGGTATCGAGCAAGTGGGCTGCATCTACACGGCCCAGGGGTTCGAAGTGGACTACATAGGCGTGATCTGGGGGAAAGATCTCACGTATGATTTTGACAAACAGGACTGGATCGGAAACAAAGCCGAGTCCCACGACCGCACCGTGAAGCAATCGAAAGGGGACTTTCTCCAGCTTATAAAGAACACCTATCGGGTCCTATTGAGCCGCGGAATGAGAGGATGCTACGTCTGCTTTCTGGACAAGGACACCGAACGCTTCATTAAGACGCGCATGGAGGCATCTGGGGCGGCGAAGGCGGCTCTAGCTATGGTGGCTGACGAGCCGGGAATCTACGGCTTCGTCGAGAAAGATCGGGGCGAGAATAACTGAAGCGAGCGAAAACGGGTTCTCAGTGCGCTATTGGTGGGTAAACCAGAATCAAACCTACCGCCATGAAATTGGCGGCGGGTATCTCTGGTCGCCAAAGCGCAAGGCCAATGGCCAGCGCAACCCTTTTTATGAAGGGATGCGCGAGGTCGCGCCGGGTAGCGTAATTGTGTCTTTCTATGATACTCGTGTTGCTGCAATCGGGATTGCTCGCTCCTATTGCTATGAAAGCCCAAAACCGTCTGAATTTGGCACCGCTGGCTCTAATTGGGAGAAAATCGGCTGGAAGATTGACGTCAGCTTCCAGGAGTTGCGCGAGCGTATTAGACCCAAAGAGCACATGGCTCAGCTCCGTGGATTCTTGCCAGAGAGGTACTCGCCATTGCTGCCCAACGGTAACGGGCTTCAGAGTGTGTATCTAACGGAAGTTAGCCCGGCATTCGCGAGTACGCTATTCCGGCTCATTGGAAACGAAGCCTCGCAGGTTTCTGACTTTGCGACTCAGGTCGGGAATGCCGCGCGTGTAAGCCCGGCGCCGGAGCCGACTCTGGCCGCCTGGGAGCAACATGAAGAGAGTGTTATTCGAGAAGATCGGCGACTAGAAGAAACGACGCGTGCGGCGCTTGTTGAGGCGAGGCGAGGACAAGGGATGTTTCGCGCAAATGTGCAGCGGGTCGAACGCGCGTGCCGAATAACAAAGGTCGAACGCCTTGAGCATCTGATTGCTAGCCACACAAAGCCTTGGCGCGACAGTTCCAATGACGAAAGATTAGACGGCGAGAATGGTCTTCTGCTGACGCCGACGGTCGATCATTTGTTTGACAAGGGCTTTATTTCATTCGAGGACCGGGGAGCCGTCATTGTATCTCCGGTGGCAGACCAAACCTCACTGCGACGGATGGGAATTGATCCGCGGCACTCGCCAAATGTCGGGCCATTTTCGACGGGGCAACAGAAGTTCCTGGACTATCACCGAGAAAATGTACTTCGGATGTCGCGGCGCTGAAAGAGCGCAATCTTGCTCCGTCGCTAAACGGGATCACACGCAGCATTTCTGACAATTTCCGAAGACTATAAGGCGACGCAGCGGGTGCTTTCCCAACGACGAGGGTACCTACGCAGCCTCTGAAGTAGTATCCGCGTTCGCGGTTGAGATTACTGGGTGGTGGACGTTACGCCACCTTTATAGACGCTCGCCCGGATGGGCAAAGTGCGCATGACAAGACTCAACAACAAATTAGGTCTTCAGCTCAGTGCAGATAAACTGCGTAGTGGTCGCTCCCGTTCCAGAGCGCGACCTGGTGTGCATTGACCGCCCTAGTGTACTGCGCAAAGGTCTCTCTGCCTTGATACAGATCGGCGAGATGGTTTTGCTCAGAAGCGAATATCTTTTGCTGCAAGGCGTGGGCCTCTGAATCCGTTCCACCCGAAAGCGAAATGCGTAAAAGGAAATTGGCTTGAGCCTGAACGCATGAATGATTAAGTTGATCGTAAACCGCCAATGCCGCCTGCTCATCTGGCGTCGGTCCGCGCTCTGTTGAAAGAAGACTTATTCCCGGTTGTTGGATTTCAATCAAGCTCAGGGGGAATTTGCCATTGAGCACTTGAAGCTCGGGTCTTCCGCTCAAATCGCAGGTATTGATCATCGTTTGCATTGGCGTGGGTGGCGGCGGTGCTCGTGGGCGAGCCGGCTGAGCGGCGCAGGCTGTAAGGGCCACGACGATCAGGAAATAGATTCCGACTTTCATTAGATGCTCCCTGGAGACTAGCCGAATCGAGCATTCGGTATAAATCCGTTGTCGGACTCAAGAATGATCATAGTATTCAGGAAGTTTGTGCTTCTGCGACGAGGATTGGCGCTTCCCCTGCAGCATCTGTGACGCGCGGCACCATCTGCACTGCTAATGATCGGGGTTCCAATTGTGGGATTCGTTTAGAAGGTGCTTGACTGAGCTCATCGGCAGGGCAAAACTCAACGAGTTCGCTCCGGAAGCTTATCTGCGCTACGTCCTTGAGGGCGTCGCAGACCATCCGATCAACCGCATCGAAGAGCTCTTGCCGTGGAACGCTGTTGTAAAACTCAAACCGCTCCAACTCGCCGCCTGATCGTCGTTCTGCCAGGACTAACAATGTGATCCAGCTTCGACTCTTCGATTCCACCGGCATCGTCTTCGATGGAGATCGCCTGCTGCCGTTCATCAACAACAATCTTTACTTCCAGGTCGGTGCGTTTGCTCTTCGCCCAGAGGTCGATTGCGTTGTCAATCAATTCGCAGATTGAACGCTTTAAGTCGTACTCAGGGATGATCGAGAGAAAGATCCGCTTTTCTGGCGTCGCATTGAGTACTTTGGAATTCATAGCTATTCTGAAGCAGGCGTTCGATGTCCATAACTCGATACGGATCGCTCGTACCGAGGAAAGCCACATGGCTCAATCATATACCCGGTGGACGCGATTTCCATGCATCACGATGCTTTAATTACTTCCGAAAGTAACCATTTGCGGCGCCGGGCTGACTTGCCGCTGCGGCTGGGTGTGATCTCGGTTCAACGAGCCGGCAACCGGAGGCAATTGTGCCCAACGACACAGACCTCGACGACCCGATCAGCCAGGCCATAGCGAACGGCTGGGCGCACTTCGCCGCAACGGTTTTGCCTGCGGTCAGTGGTGATGCCCGCGCCGAGGCGCATATCGCCTTTTACTTCGGCGCGATGTACGTGCTACAGATCCTGGAGAATGTGGTCGAACATGGGTCAGCTGAGGCGGCAACGTTCACGTTAAGTATGTTGACCGCAGAACTCAAGGAATTCATGAAGGCTCACGCGGTTTCGGTGCAATAGAATCGGAAGGTCGGTTGACTCCGGCTGGCAACGGCGTGCATTTGAATCTCCCGTGAGCTTGCTACTGGGTTATGATCGTCCGTCCTAATGGCGATCAGCTTCCGTGCCGCCCAGCGGATAGATCGGAATCGCAAGATCGATCAAATACGCCTCGCTTCCGACGGAACCTGAAAGTACCACTCGGTCACCAACGGCGGCAGCTGCGTCTACGTAGACATCCCCTCCAAAGCTGACCTCCTTCCTTTCTCTACTGCGACCGGATCTATCGAGCCAGTATATG
>Ga0302324_100006935_pt1 | contig 24224 bp, 24 predicted proteins | sample Palsa_T0_1_FD_201949 | JGI IMG/M metagenome (GOLD analysis project Ga0302324, IMG submission 201949) | Peat permafrost microbial communities from Stordalen Mire near Abisko, Sweden - Palsa_T0_1 | ecosystem: Environmental > Terrestrial > Soil > Palsa > Peat permafrost | place: Sweden: Abisko... | reverse complement strand
CCATAAACCACCGCCGGAATCAACCCCGAGCGGCGCGTACGGCGCGCTTCGTTCTTGCCGCGCGATTGACGAGGCTGCGCGGCCACGGTTATATCTTTTCTCACTGCATGTCTCCTTCAAGGGGCCGCAAGTCCGATTCGCGGCGTAGCCGCTAACGTGGGTTGCGTTGCCCCGATTTCGCTAAACAAATAAAATACTCACCGAGGTCTCTTCGTGGATGGACTGAATCGCCCGGGCCAGCAGCGGCGCTACCGACAGGGACTTGATCTTGCTCGAACGTCTGGCTTCTTCCGATAACGGAATCGAATTCGTAAATACCACTTCCTGCAACGGCGAGTCTTCAATGCGCTCCACCGCCGGACCGGAAAGCACGGCATGCGTCGCGCAGGCGCTCACGCTGCGCGCGCCCTGCTGCAACAGCGCTTCCGCGCCTTTCACCAATGTGCCGGCCGTATCGATCAGATCGTCCACCATCAAACAATTCCGGCCTTCCACCTCGCCCACCACGTTCATCACTTCAGCCACGTTCGGCTTTTCGCGGCGCTTGTCGATAATCGCCAGCGGCGCATTCAGCCGCTTGGCGAACGCCCGCGCGCGCTCCACGCCGCCGGGGTCGGGCGAAACCACCGTGAGATCCGGCACCTCCAGCGGCTTGAAATACTCGATCATTACCGGCGCCGAAAACAAGTGGTCCACCGGAACGTCGAAGAACCCCTGAATCTGCGCGGCATGCAGATCCAGCGCGATGATACGGTCCGCGCCGGCGCGTTCCAGCAACGAAGCCACCAATTTCGCCGAGATGGCTACCCGTGGTTTGTCCTTGCGATCCTGCCGGGCGTACCCATAATAGGGTAACACTGCGGTGATGCGGTCCGCTGAGGCGCGCTTGGCGGCGTCGATCATCAGGAACAGTTCCACCAGGTTATGGTCCACCGGACGGCAGGTCGGCTGGATCAAGAACACGTCGGCGCCGCGCACGTTTTCCTGGAATTGCAGGTACACTTCGCCATCGGAGAAGGTCTCCAGCATCAGGTCGCCGAGCCCCAGGCCCAGCGACGCGCAGATCTCTTCCGCCAGGCACGGATTGGCGGTGCCCGAGAAAACTTTCAAACGATCGGGGGTCATCGCCCGGATCGGTTTAACGGCGGCCATAGTTTATCTTCAATGTGCGGCTGGAGCGTACGCCACCAGAGACTGCGGTAGCGCGCCCGGCCCACCAGCGAAATCGGGAAAACACGTTCGTCGGAAAATGATTTTGCAGCGCGAGTTACCTGTTCCCGGGTACGAAATAAACCGAAGAGCGCCGAGCCGCTTCCGGTCATCATCGCCGGGTTGGCGCCCAGTTTCACGAGCCGGCTTTTCAACCGGGCAAGTTGCGGGAACTGCTCGAAAACTACGGTTTCAAAATCGTTAACATAGCCCGCGGAGGCCCCGTCCCAAAACTCCCCCCAAGCCTGCGACTGGAAACTAACTATTTTATTTTGTTGCGATTCGGTTGTCAATCGGGGGGTCAGGGCGCGATAGGCGGCTGGCGTCGAAACGTGCACGCCCGGCGCGACCAGAAGTCCGCGGCGCGCTGGCGAATCGGGCAGCGGATAGAGTTCCGTGCCGCGGCCCACCGCGACGGCCGCTCCGCCCAGCAGGAAGAACGGCACGTCGCTGCCTAACCCGGCGGCCAGTTCCATCAGGCGCGGCAATGCCAGGCGGCGTCCGGCGAGCACGGGCAGCGCCAGCAGGACGGCGGCGGCGTCCGACGATCCGCCACCCAGGCCGGCGCCCATGGGGATCCGTTTGCGCAACTGGAATTCGACGCGGGCGGTCACCCGCATGGCGTCCAGGGCCAGCGTAGCCGCTTTCGCGATCAGGTTATCCGGGATGTCCGCATCGCCGCGAATCTGAATCTCGGTGCCGCGCGCCGGGGTGAACTCGACGTCGATGATATCGGCCAGCGAAATGGTCTGGAAGATGGTGCGGATCTCGTGATAGCCGTCCGGGCGCGCATGCAGCACGCGCAGATCCAGGTTGATCTTGGCGAGGGCGCGCAGGCGGATCGGCATTTGGAGGGCGGGCTTTAGCCCCGCTCATTTATCGTACTTCAGCAGCGAGAAGACATTGTAACCCGGCAGCTTGGCGCGGCCGTTCAGAAACGTCAGTTCGATGGCGAAGCCCAGCCCGGCAATCTTGCCGCCGGCCTGCTCCACCAGCCGCGCCGCGGCGGCCGCGGTGCCTCCGGTGGCCAGCAAATCGTCCACGATCAATACGCGGCTGCCCGGCGCGACGGCGTCCTTGTGCATCTCCAGGCTGTCGGCGCCGTATTCCAGGTCGTAGCTGACATGCAGGCATTCCGCCGGCAGTTTCTTCAGCTTGCGGACGGGTACGAAACCCGCGCCCAGCGCGTAGGCCAGCGCGGGCGCGAAGATGAAACCGCGCGCCTCGATGCCCAGCACCAGATCCACTTGCGCGTTGCGGTACTGCTCGCATAGGGCGTCGATCACGCCGCGCAGCCCGGCCTTGTCTTTCAGCAGTGTTGTGATGTCGTAAAAGAGGATGCCCGGCTTGGGAAAGTCCGGCACCTCACGGATCAGGAACTTCAGGTTATCCATTCCACCTCGGTCAGACCTCAATTTGAAAATCGGAATACTGCTGGAGTGCGGCTTCCCGTTCGTCGACGCCGCGCACATCGGAGAAGCGCGGGCCTTTGCGTAGCGCCGCGGAAAGATCGGAGAGCTTATCGGATGGCCCGGCGGCGTAAACTTCGACGCGCCCATCGTCCAGATTGCGCACGTAGCCGGTCACGCCCAGCTCGTCCGCCGCGCGTTGCGCGTAGTCGCGATAGCCGACCCCCTGCACCCGCCCGCGCACCAGGTAGAGGCGCGCGGTTTGGGGATGGCGGGACATGCAAAAACGAGAATAGCACGGCGGGCGGGATCGGCACCGCGCCGGCTAAAAGCCCGCCCTCCATGGATCTCAAAAGCCGAATCGATACCATTTTTTCTTCAGGGGGGCCGGTTCGGGATCGAGCAGCAGGATCTCTTCGCCTTCAATCACCGCCTGCGGCGCGGTGGTGAAGAGCAGCTTGGCGAGACTGGGATTCCAGGTCTTGGCGACGTATTCATAGGCATCGCGGAGGACGGGCGTGCGGTAACGGGTGTCGTGGGCGTCGCTGGCGATGAAATGCACCAGGTTGCGGTTCATCAGATCGGTGGCTACCGATTTGGCGGTGCGTCCGAAGCCGCCCATCAAGGATCCCGCCGTCACTTGCACGAGCGCGCCGTTTTCGACCCAGGATTGCAATTGGTCGAGACGGGTGTGCAGGAGCGCGTTGCGCTCGGGGTGGGTGACGATGGGCGTCAGGCCGGCGCCCAGGAGGCGGTCGAAGATTTCCTGCGTGGTGCGCGGGATGAGCAGGTCGGAGAATTCGACCAGCAGATAGCAGAAGTGGTTGATGGCGTATTTGCCGGGGTTGGCCAGCGCGTCCTGAATATTTTCCAGGGTGAGATGGAAATCGCAGCCGCGGTGGATGCGGGGGAGGGGGCCGGCGGCTTCCTGCAGTTCGGCGATTTTTCTGCCGATAAGATCGGGGTCGAAGGTGAACTGCGTGTTGGCGTGGGGGGTGGCGACGATGTCGGTGGTACCGGAATCGGCCGCCAGATGCAGCATGGCGACGGAATCTTCGAGGGTTCCGGCGCCATCGTCGAGGCCGAACAGGATATGGCTATGGATATCGACCACTTCCGATGCTACTACAGGTGACGGGGAACCGGTGAGTAAATTCCGCGAGATTGCCGGAGATTAAATGGGCGATGGCGGCACCTCATCCAAAAGGAGACTTTTTTCGTATGTCCAGCATCTTCCGCCGGGCTTCGCTCGGCTTATTGACGTTTTGCGCGTTGGCGGCGGGTTTCGCCGCCAGTTCCGCCATCGGCCTGGTGGTGGCCAACGGCAGCTTCCAATTGGACCAGTCGAGTGTGCGGGGCACAGCCACGCTCTTCGATGGCAATATCATCGAGACGAACGTTTCGTCCTCGCAACTGCAACTGAATAACGGAGTAAGTCTGCGTCTGGCGGCGGAGTCGCGCGCGCGGGTCTATGAATCGCGGCTGGTTCTAGAGAAAGGCATGGGCCAGTTGGAATCCACGAATTACCGGATCGAGGCCGCCAGCTTGCAGGTGGAGCCGGACAAACCCGGCGCCACGGCGCGGGTACAGTTGACGGGGCCCAAGCGCGTGGTAGTAGCCGCGCGCGACGGGGACGTGCGGGTGAGCAACAGCGACGGGGTGCTGATCGCCCGGCTCGTTAGCGGCCGTGAGATGGCGTTCGAGCCGCAAGAAAGCGGCGCCACGGTCACCAAGGTTTCGGGCATATTGGCGCTCAAGGACGGCAAGTTCATCGTCGTCGACCGGGTCACGAATGTAACCATGCAGCTTCAGGGCACAGGTTTGGAAGGGGAGGTCGGGAAACTGGTGGAGATCACCGGGACGGTGAACTCGGGAGCGCCCACTGTGGCCGGGGCTTCGCAACTGATTGACGTCACGAGTATCAAGCGCCTGACCAAGAGCGCGCGCGCGGGTGCCGGCGCGGCCGGGGCCGGCGCGGCGGGGGCCACGGGAGCCGGGGTCGCGGCGGGAGGTCTTTCCACGGGCGCCATCGTGGCCATAGTAGGTGGAGTCGCGGCGGCCGGCACGCTAGGAGGTCTGGCGGCTGAGCGGGACCTGCCTGGGCAGGGCGCGAGCCAGCCAAGCACCAGCCGGTAGCAGACAAACTGAATTCGGCAACACCGACAAAAGCGCCGATGTTCGAGGGCGGCGCGGCGAGGGGACGAAACGGCGATTCGTTGGGCCGCCTCGCCGGCCGGTGGGCACGTGTGCGTCCGCCGCGGCCCATGGGGACGGCCGCGCGACCGGATAAGGTATGGCAAATTACGACGGACCGAAATTCCGCAAACTTTTGCGGAGAGGAAATAGCCCTGGTGTTTACCACTTGTATGCAGCAAACAGTTCAACTTGCTTTTTACCCAGTCTTCAATGGGACTGAGACAGCGATAGCTTTGTCTTATGACTAAGTCACACGCATGGTTCGCTCTGACGTCCAAGCCCCGCCACGAGAAGGCGGTGGCCGAAAACCTGCGCGGCAAGGGCCTGGAGTCGTTCGTGCCGCTTTACCGGACGCAGCGCCGATGGACGGACCGCATCCAGCCGGTGGATTTGCCGCTGTTCCCGGGTTATGTGTTTTGCCGTTTCGCGTATGCCAGCCGGCTCCCGGTGCTGAACACCCCCGGGGTAACTTCCGTGGTGGGCTTTTCAGATGTCCCCACGCCGGTGGACGATGCCGACATCCTGCGTATCCGGGCGATTCAGGCGTCGGGCCTGCCGGCGCACCCGTGGCCTTATGTGCAGGTGGGACAAAAGGCGCGCATCGAGCGGGGGTCGCTGGCCGGCCTGGAAGGCGTTCTCATCCGCGAGAAAGACGCGCTACGCGTGGTGGTTTCGGTGGAGCTGTTGCGACGCGCGGTGGCTGTGGAAATCGATCGCGACATGATTTGCGCGGTGGCCGGCGCGGAGCATGCCGGCATGGCGCATGTGTATCTTACAAACGAAGCAAAAGGCGGGCTTAAAGCCGGCCTGCAGCCAATATTGGCTATCCCACGTGCAAGGAGTGTTTCATGCAGAGGTTAGCTTGGTACAGGCTGGGAAGCCTGTCATGCTTGCTGGTGGCCCTATTACCGGCGGCCGCGGCGCAGGTGCGCTCCGCGGTGGATCTCACCGCCAACTTGCCGGCCCAACGCATCGGCGCCAACGACCTGGTGGCGATCTCAGTGTACGACGTGCCCGAGTTGACGCGCACGGTGCGGGTGGGGGCCGACGGTTTCATGCGCCTGCCGATGCTCAAACAGCGCGTCAAGGCCGAAGGTCTGATGCCGAACGAGCTGGAGACGGCCATCGCGTCCGCGCTAGTGGCCGAAGGCCTGATTGTGGATCCATTCGTCACCGTCACGATCGCCGAATACAATAGCCGCCCCATATCCGTGGCGGGCGCGGTAAAGCAGCCGCTTACGTTTCAAGCGACCGGACCGATGAGCCTGCTGGAAGCGATTACCAGGGCAGGCGGGTTGGCTCCCGAAGCGGGTCCTGAGATCCTGGTCAGCCGGGCGCAATCGAGCCCGGATGGGTCCGTCACTTCGTTGGTGCAGCGCATCCTGGTCAAGGGCCTCATCGACGCCGCCGATCCGGCGCTTAATGTCTCCCTGATTGGCGGCGAGGAGATCCGGGTGCCCGAGGTGGGCAAGGTTTACGTCATCGGCAACGTCAAGAAGCCGGGCGCGTTCCCGGTGCAGGATGGGGTGGAATCGACCGTTCTGAAAATGCTGGCGCTGTCGGAAGGACTCATGCCGTACGCTTCCAAGGATGCCTATATCTACCGGCGCGAAGGCAGCGGCAGCAAGAATGAAATACAGATTCCGCTGAGCAAGATCATGGAGCGAAAGGCTCCGGACGCGCCCCTGCTGGCCAACGATATTCTCTACGTGCCGGATAACAAGGGCCGGCGCATGACGCTGGGCGTCCTCGAAAAGATCGCGGTCTTCGGCGCGGGCGCCAGCACGGCGCTGATCTACGCCGGAGTCCGGTGAGCGGACGTTACGCACAAGGCCCAATCAAATGACCGATCCCAAAGCTCTCCCCGCCCCCAACCAAGCCTTGCAACCGAGCTGGTACGGCTACGATGTCGAGCCGCCGGAGCAGTCCGGAGTGCCGCTGGCTCACTATCTTTGGATCCTGCGCCGCCACCGCTGGAAGATTCTGGCCTTCGTCTTCGCGTGCGTAACGGCGACGTTGATCGTTTCCGCGCGGTTGACGCCGGTTTACGAATCCACGGTCACGGTGGATATCGACCGTCAGGTGCCGTCGGCCATCATCGGCCAGGACGCCGCGCGCGCGCCCCTGAACGATGCCGACCAGTTTCTGGCGACCCAGGTAAAGCTCATCCAGTCGGATTCCGTATTGCGGCCCGTGGCGCAGCAGTACCATCTTATCGATCTGGAAAAAGAAGCATCCGACGTCACGCCCGAGAAATCCTCCGAGGCTGAGGACGATGCCCCCATCCTGCTTAAGAAACTGAGAGTGACGCGCCCGCCCAACACCTACCTTTTGCTGATCAGCTATCGATCGCCCCAGCCGCGGCTGGCGGCCGACGTGGCCAACGCCGTGGCGCATTCCTACGTGGAGCATACCTATAACATCCGCTTCAAGTCGTCCGCGTCGCTGGCGGATTTTATGGAAAAGCAGCTCGAGGAGCTGAAGGCCAAGATGGAGCGGTCGTCGGCGGCCCTGGCGCAGTTCGAGCGCGAATTGAACGTCATCAATCCGGAGGAGAAGACCAGCATCCTCTCCGCCCGTTTGTTGCAACTGAATACCGAGTACACCAACGCCCAAACGGACCGCGTGCGCAAGGAATCCGCCTGGAAGTCGGTCGAAAGCGGCACGCTGGAAGCCGCCCAGGTTTCGACCCAGGGCGAGAACCTGAAGACCCTCTCGGCCAAGCTGGACGAAGCTCGCCAGAAGTTCGCCGACACCCAGACGCATTACGGCCCCAACCATCCCGAATACCGCAAGGCCGCGGTGCAGGTGGAGGAGATCGAACGCCAGTTGCAGCAAAGCCGGAAAAACGCGGCGCAGCGGGTGGAGGTGGAATACCACGAATCCATGAACCGCGAGAGCATGTTGCAGAAGGCCGTGACCGAAACCAAGGCGGAGTTCGACCGGCTGAACGCCCGCAGCTTCGAGTACCAGGCGTTGAAGCGGGAGGCCGACGCCGACAAGTCGCTTTATGAGGAACTGGTGCGCAAGATCAAAGAGGCCGGCATCAACGCGGGATTTCAGAACAGCTCGATCCGCATCGCCGATCCGGCGCGCGCCGCGATCAAGCCGATATTTCCGAACATAAAGCTGAACGTATTGCTGGCTTTCCTGTTTTCCACGCTGCTGGCCGTGGGCTTCGCTATCGTGACCGACTTGCTGGACAGCTCCGTGCGGGATCCCGAGCAGGTGCACACGCTTTTTCAGGCCGATGTGCTGGGCAGCCTGCCGATGGTGAAGACCTGGCGCCGCAGCCTGGTGTCGGCCATCTCGGGCGAAGCGGGTTCAACCGCGCTGGTGCGCGGGGAGGCGGCCGCGGCGGCCCCGGACCGCACCGTGACCGGTTTCGAAGAGGCGGTGCGCACACTGCGCAACTCGATCCTGCTCGGGTCCTTCGACCGCCGCCTGCGCTCGTTGATGATCACCAGCGCCACGCCGGCCGAAGGTAAGACGACCACCGCCGTGCACTTGGCCATCGCGCATGCGCAGCAGAAACACAAGACCCTGCTGATCGACTGCGACCTGCGCCGCCCCGGGGTCCACGCCAAGCTGGGGATTAATCCCGAAACGGGTCTCGCCGCCGTTCTGCAAAACGGCATGCAATGGCGCGAAAAGCTGGTGAAAATAATGGAACTCGACGATCTGGATATCCTGCCCACGGGATTTTCCAGCCGGCGGGCCGCCGACCTGATCGGGCGCCGTTTGCCGGAAATCCTGGAGGACGCCGGCAACGAGTACGACCTGATCGTGGTGGACTCGCCGCCCATACTGGGTTTCCCGGAGCCGTTGCAAATGGCCGCCGCGGTGGACGGCGTGGTGATGGTCGCCAGGGCGGGCGAAACCAGCCGCAAGACGGTGGGGTCGGCGCTGGCCACCTTGCAACGCGTGCGCGCCAACGTGGTCGGCTTGGTGCTGAACTCAGTCACGAGCAACATGAGCGACAGCTACCGTTACTACGGGTATTACGGAAAGTACTATAGATATTACAAGCAGGCCGGGGACGATTGAAAGGCCTTGCCGGACGCGATCGAGTTCCGCGGGACTCCGTTGTGCCAAGAATGTCCGTAGCCGGGAATGGGTCGCGCTTGCCGCTTTTTGCGCCCGCTGAGATCGGATCGTGGGACCCGGCCGCCAAAGCGGTCCGCGACATATGGGCGGCGGATTCCATTCGTGGCCGGTTCGCCAGAGGCGCGGTTTGGTCGCTCCTGGGGGCGGCCGTGTCGCAAGGCGCGAATTTGGCCGCATCCGTCGTCACCGCCCACCTGCTGGGGCGCGGGCAGTTCGGCGCATATGGCATGCTCCAGAGCACGGTCGGTATGCTCGGCATTTTCGCGGGCCTGGGGCTGGGCGTCACGGCGACCAAATACGTCGCGGAGTTTCGCCGCCGCGATCCGGACCGGGCCGGGCGAATTATCGCGCTGGGCTGCGCGGCCGCCATTTTATCGGGAGGACTCATTTCGCTCGCCTTGCTGGCCTGCGCGCCAACGCTCGCCGCCAAGACGCTGAATGCCCCGGCACTGACCGGCGAACTGCGGATTGCCAGCGTACTTTTGTTCTTCAATGCGCTTAACGGGGCGCAGACCGGCGCCCTGGCGGGGTTTGAGGCCTTCCGGGCCATTGCCCGCATCAACTTGGTGCGGGGGTTGATCGCATTTCCCGTCGCCGTTGCCGGCGTCCTACTCTGGCGGCTGCCCGGCGCCGTCTGGGCGCTGGCGATCACGGCGGCAGTCACATGTTTGTTGAGCCAGGTTTCGCTGCGAAGCCAGTGCACGGCTCTCGGAATTCGTCCGCGGTTTTCCGGCGCGCTGGGGGAAGGCCGGGCGCTATGGACCTTCTCCATACCGGCATTCCTGAGTGGAGCGCTGGTGGGGCCCGCCACGTGGGCGGCTAATACCATGCTCGTGAATCGGCCGCGCGGCTACGCGGACATGGCACTGCTCAGCGCCGCAAACCAGTGGAAAAGCGCCATCCTATTCGCACCGCTCGTGTTGGCCCAGTTTGCGCTGCCGCTGCTGTCCAATCTCCACGGCGAGAAGAACCTGTCGAGCTACGAAAAGACTCTGCGGTGGCACCTCATTCTTACAGCCGCGGTTTCGACCGCCGTCGCGGCGCCGGTCGCGCTGGCCGCCCCACATATCATGCGCCTGTATGGACGCAACTTTCAAGACGGTTGGCTGGTGCTGGTTCTGTCCGCCGCGACAGCCGTCATCGCCTGCCTCAACGGGGTGGTCGGGACAGCCATCCTGAGCGCCGGATCCGTCTGGGTCAATTGTGCGTTTAGCGCCATGTGGGCGGCCGTGCTCCTGGCCGGTTGCCACTACTCGATTCCAAAGTACCTTGCAGTCGGTGTGGCCGCATCCACGCTTGGCGCGTACTTCGCCCATACCGCCTGGCAGGCCGCCTACCTGCGATGGCATCTGAACCGCCTGAAACGACAGACAGATGCCGCGGTCGCTGGCTAACACGGGCCGCACCGATAGATCCATGCCTCCCCCCATTGTTTCGATCATAACTCCCACCTTCGACCGCGCCGGACTGCTGCCTCGGTTGTGGCGCAGCCTGTGCGGGGAATCCGTGCCATTCGAGTGGATCGTGGTGGACGATGCATCCACCGACCTCACGCCGTCGGTGGTGCGGGGCATCGGCGACCCGCGTATCGTATTTGCGCGTTTGGACCGTAATCGTGGCCAAAACGCGGCCCGCAACGCCGGAGTTCGCCTGGCGCGCGGAAGGTTTATCGTATTTATCGACAGCGACGACGAACTCGCGGCCAACGCGTTGCAGGTCGCCGTAACGGCGATCGAGAACGCGCCGCCGGCCGTTGGGGCCGTCCTGATGATGGCGGTGCCCGCCTTTTCCAACAGCCGCGTGGAGCTCATTCCCGATGCGTCCGTGCTGACGGAGGAAGACCTGGTGATCAAGAGACGCCTGCGCGGAGACCACGCCGTGATCTACAAAAGGGAAGTCTTTCGGAACCAGATGCTGCCGGAGGAATATCACGCCTGCGAACATGTCTTCGTCCTGGGCATCAGCCGCTGGTGGAGCTATCTGGTAGTCAATCGGCCGCTAACCCTGGTCAATCGCGAAGGCGACCATTCCTGTTGCGCGGCAAATATCGTACGCCGGTCCGCCGATATTGCGGCGTCCTGGGAAACGGTCATAGCCAACCACGCGGCCGCGCTGCGCGGCCACACCCTCGCGCGCGCCGGCCTATACATGACGGTGCTTTACCGCTACGGTGTCGCCGCTCAGTGGAACTCGTTGCGGCGCGTCTTTCTCGAACTTCGCCGGGGCGACCCTGGTTGCGCGACGGCCATCAAGGCCGCGTGTGTGGTTCTGGCAGGTTTGCTAGGTCACCTGGGAGCGGAGTACTGGCGGTTGAAGTTGATAGGTTGGCAATTCACTTACGGTGGTATGCGAAAATGACGTTCGGCTGTGCGCTCTTGGTCGCGCTATGCGCCTTCGTGAATTGGAGGCTGCTGCACTCCGTTCTCTGCCCGCCGGTGATCTTCAGCGGTCTGTGGGCGGCCATCCTGTTTGGGTTGGTACTCTCCGGAAACGATTTTTACGCGCTGGGTCCCACTACCCTCGGTCTGTGCCTGGTGTCGGTTGTGTCGTTCAGCGTGGGATGCCAGCTCGTACCATCGCTTCGCCGGAAGGTCCGCCGGAGTCCGGAACCAGCGCGCTCTTCCAAAGAAAGAAAATACCTTCTGCGCACGCTGGATGTTTTGCTAGCGCTGTTCGTGATCGCCCTGCCGCTCTATTGGAGCCAGTTGAATGCGATCCATCAAGCGTCGGTGGATTCGAACTTCCTGCGCAGCGTGCGCACGGAGATGGTCTTGACCGATACGGGACGCGGCACGAACGGATTTGGATTGCTGAGATACGTGCTTTCCATCCCTATCGTACTGACGCTGATCGCGACGGTGGAAGCCTATCGAGGGCGGGAACGAAAGTGGCGCATCATGGCATGGATCGTCGTGAGCCTCGCTTATTTTGTCCCGACCGGATCGCGTACCACCGCGGTGGTTCTTATAATAGGCGTGTTGTGCGCGGTACGCCTTACCTCGGGCCGGTTGCGTCTCCGTACGGCCCTGATATCCACGTTGGCCGCCGCGTCCGTATTTTCATTCGCGGCCATTGCGCTGGGAAAAGGGGGGAGCCGTTACGCCGATGGATGGGAAAACGTATCCAGCGTGGCTTACAGTTTTCGCCTCTACTCATTGGGTGGCATTGTCGCTTGCGACCAATTAATCCGCACCGACGCCGCCGTAAGCCACGGCCAGATCAAGAGCCTTCGGTTCTTCTATGCGCTTGGGAAAGCGCTGGGCTTCGACCTTGAGGTGCCCCTGGCCGTCGAGTTGCCAGTACCGACGCCCGGCCCAACGAATGTATACTCCATCTATTTCTACTATTTCAAGGACTTGGGATGGGTGGGAATGGCCGCGATATTCGCGGCGCTCGGCGCATTGTTGAGCCTTCTTTTCAGTTACGCGCTCAGCGGGCGCCCCGAGGCGATGGTGCTCTCCAGCCTGGGTTGCGCCTTCCTGGTGTTTACGTGTTCGGGCGACCCATTCCTGAATGGAATGAGCTCATCCATCCAAGCGGCCGCGGAGGTCTTCCTGTTGTACAAGGTCTGCCGGATGTGCGGCGCGGCGCGCCGCCGGCCCCGCCACCGTCACTCGGTTGGTTCTTCAAGTAGAGCCGGCATTTCTCCGCGAAGGGCCTGGGCTCCTCCGGGTGTCCTGGGCAAGTCGCATTGAGGCTGCCGCCGATGGAACTTCCAACACTCGACATAGTGATTGTCAACTGGAATGCCGGCATGGCGTTGAGACGCTGCCTGGAATCGATCGGACGCGCGCGGCGCGGCGGATTTCGATTGTCGCGCATTTGCATCGTCGATAACGCATCCACGGACGCTTCCGTAAACGGCATCGGGGATCTGGATTTGCCGTGCGTTGTCCAACGCAATAGCGCGAACCGGGGGTTTGCCGCCGCCTGCAACCAGGGTGCGCATGGGAGCGGCGCCGATTACCTGCTTTTCCTCAATCCCGACACGCGGCTGACTCCCGCTTCGTTGTCCGCACCCACCCGCTTCATGGAAGAACCGCGAAATCGAGATATAGGCATTTGCGGCATCCCCCTGCTCAACGATTCGGGAGAACCGGGGACATGCTGCGCGGCCTTTCCATCCGCCCTGTTCCTGTGCGCGGAGAGTTGCGGCCTCCATCGCCTCATTGGCCGGCGGTTCGAATCGTACCTTACGGCGCCGCACGCGCCCGCGCGCAGCGTCGCCGTCGATCAGGTGATCGGTGCGTTCTTTCTGGTCAGGGCCTCCGTATTCGCCATGCTGGGCGGCTTTGACGATCGGTTCTTCATGTACTACGAGGAGGTCGACTTCTCCCGCCGGGCGCTCGCCGGCGGCTATACGTCTTGCATTCTATTCGAGACATCCGCCTACCACACGGGATCCGTGAGCAGCAGCCGCGTACAAGACCGCCGCCTCTTTTACTATCTTTGGAGCAAGCTCCAATATGCCCGCAAACACTTCTCTTTAGGCGGCCAAATACTGGTAGGGATCTTCACGCTATGCGTGGAGCCCGGAGTTCGCCTCCTGCACGGTGTATGCACGGGTTCGATCGACGGCATCGCTGCCACAATCCGCGGCTATGGCTGTCTTTGGAGCAAGCTGCTGTCCCGGTTGTTAACGGCGCTTGCAACCCCCAAGCGAGTCACCACACGTCTCATCCGCACCGTCATTGCGCGCGGCCTGGTTAAAACGGGCCTTTGCAGCCGGACGCGTATCACGGCCGCGGGCTGTCGCCTCGTATTTCACCCAAGTTCCATGTCGCGCGCTCTCTGGATCGATCCCGAAGCCTACTCGCAGGATGTGGACTTCTACCGGCGATACCTAAGAGCGGGCGACGTGTTTGTGGACGTCGGGGCAAACATCGGCTACTACACGATTCTGGGCGCCAAGCTGGTGGGAATATCGGGAAAAGTTCTCAGTATCGAACCCAACCCAATAGTATATGAGTATCTCGCCGCTAATGTTTCGCTGAATGGACTGACTACCGCCGAAACGCGAAATGTCGCCGCGGGCGCCCAGCCGGGCCAGGCTGCGCTCAAACTCCATCCTCGAGACGACACGCAAAGCTGCATCGGCGTGCAAGGAGACTACACCGTCCCCGTTCTTCCTTTGGATGCCATCGTAGGCGAAGAACCCAGCGTGGCCCTGGTGAAAATCGACGTCGAGGGCTATGAACGATCGGTCGTGGAGGGCGCCACGCGGACGCTGGGCCGGACGGACTGCATGTATTTTGAGGTTTCGCCGGAGCACTACAGCCGCTATGGGGCGACCTGCGCCGCCGTGACGGCAGTGGTCCGGGAGCTAGGGTTTAGTTTGTTTTACCACCAAGGCCGCCATGAAATAGCCGCATACGACGCGCCGATGTCGCGCACGAAATGCGAAAACATCATCGCGGTTCGAGACCTGCCTGCGTTCCTCGCGCGCACGGGTTACGCCGTCCGCTGAGAGCAACGCGGCCGGGAGCGGCCCAGGCTGATATGGTTGACAAGGGAAATATCATAACCAGGATCTCGGAGCGATACGCGCACGAGGACTTTCGCCTGGAGCTCGGTTGCGGCGGGCGGAAGCGGTCGCCCGGCGCGATCGGCGTCGACCTGATCGACCATCCGTGCGTCGACATCGTCGGCGATATCGAAGAGGTGCTCGACGCCTTGCCCGAGAACAGCATTGCGCGGATCGAAGCGTTTCATTCTCTCGAACACCTGCACGACATCGCGGGAGTGCTGGCGCGCGTCGACTCGGTGCTGAAGAACGACGGCGTACTCGAAATCGTTGTACCGCATTTCTCGAATCCGTATTTTTATTCGGACTATACCCACAAGCAGTTCTTTGGCCTTTACTCGCTATGCTACCTGGCGGGCGGCGCTACCTTCAAGCGGAAGGTACCGCAATACCGCACAGTCACTAGCCTCCGGTTGCTGAAGGTCTCCCTCGTGTTTAAGTCGAGTCCGCCGTTTTATGGCCGCCACGCGATTAAAAGAGCCGTGGGAGTCCTGGTCAACAGTTGCCGCGCGGCGCAGGAAATGTACGAAGAAATGTTCTGTTGGATGATGCCATGTTATGAGCTTAGATATATTCTCCGAAAAGAAGGCCGGCGCCAGTGAGAATGCTAATGCTGACGCGCGGCGAGCGCATCGCGCCGAGCAGCCGGCTGCGATCTTATCAATTCGTCCCGTGGTTTGAAGAAGCCGGCGTCGAGGTTACCGCCGCCCCCCTGTTGACCGGCACGTACATTACCCGGCTCTACCAGGGTTGCCGGCCCGAGATACTCAGTATCTGCGGGCGTTACATCGCGCGTGTGCGGCGGATGCTGTCGGCCAGGCGTTACGACGTTCTTTGGGTGGAACAAGAAGCGCTCCCATGGATGCCGGCGTGGTGCGATGAGGCATTGTTCAAATGGGCCGCTATTCCCTGCATCGTGGATTACGACGACGCGGTGTACCAGCGCTATCGCGACGTCCGCGGCTGGTGGGTTCCGCTAATGACGCATCACAAGATCGAAAGGCTCATGCGCCGCGCGGATGTGGTGATCGCCGGCAACGCGGAAATTGCCCGCCATGCGGCGGCCGCGGGGGCGTTGCGCGTAAAGATCGTTCCGACGGCGCTCGACCCGCGGCGCTATGACGCGGGCGAGTTGTCGGCCGATGGGATATTTCGCGTGTGCTGGGTGGGGACGCCCATCACTGCGAAATTCCTCGAAATTGTGCGCGGTCCGCTGACCGAATTCTGCCGCGAGTCCGGGGCGCGGTTGACCGTGATTGGCGCTCCCCAATGGAAAAGCGATGAAATCGACGTCGAGCACATCGCGTGGTCGGAGGAAAGCGAAGCTGCCAGCATCGCCCGCTGCGATATAGGGATCATGCCGCTCTGCGATGGCGCGTTCGAGCGCGGCAAATGCGGCTACAAGCTCCTGCAGTACATGGCGTGCAGGCGTCCCGTAATCGCCTCTCCTGTGGGCGTGAACCGGCGTCTGGTGCAGGAAGGCGTCAACGGCTTTTTGGCCGGCGGCGCGGCGGACTGGCTGGCCGCCATGCGGAAGCTATATGGCAGCGCCCAATTGCGGCGGGAAATGGGCCGGGCGGGCCGTGATCTTGTGGAAAAAGAGTACTCCGTGCAGGCCATAGGTCCGCGCTTGGCCGATATCGTCAAGACCACCCGACAGAACTGGTGTACGAGCCACGGGACGCCGGCGGCTCTCCGCGGCAACGCGTATGGAAATGTCGACTAACACCGCCAGCCGGGGGCGCGTTGCCGTCCGCCGCGTCCTGGCGATTACCACCGTGGACGTCATGCCGTGGATCCTGCTCAGGCCCTGGCTGCAAGCCTTGCGGAGCGCGGGCTACGAAGTCCACATCGCGTGCGCCCGCGGGCAGTACTTCGACCGGTTGGCCGGGGAGGGCTTCACCATGCACGCGGTAGCGCTGCGGCGCTGCTTCAATCCGTGGCGGCATTTTAGGCCCGCGATCGAATTGTTCCGGCTGGTGCGCCGGGAGAGATTCGACGTGGTCAATACGCACAGCCCGGTGGCGGCGGCCATGGGACGCGTGGTGGCGTGGCTGGCGGGCGCCCCCAACGTCGTCTATACCGTGCACGGTTTCTACTTCCACGACCGCATGGCCTGGTGGCAGAGGCGCTTCTTCCAAGCCGTCGAATGGGCCTGCGGGCGGATCACCGGCCATTTCATGTTCGTCTCCGACGAAGACCGCCGCACCGCCATCGCCACCGGCATTGTGCGCAACGCGCGGCGCGCCACTACCATCTACAACGGCGTGGATCCGGATCGTTTCCGGCCGCGGGATGGCGCCCGCCCGATGCATGGATTCGTGGTCGGCATTGTGGCGCGCATCGTGCAAGAAAAAGGATACCGGGAATTTCTGGAAATGGCGGAACGGGTGATTGCAGCCGGCCGCCAGGTTTCTTTCCTGATCGTGGGCGACAGCCTCGCGAGCGACCGCGATCAGTTCGCCGGCCAGGTACGGGAAAGGATTCGGAATTCCGGTTTTGAGCGGCACTTCCGGCTGACTGGTTTCACCGCGGATGTCGAAAAGTTTTTGCAAATGATGGATATTTTCGTGTTGCCTTCCTACCGCGAGGGCTTTCCATGCTCGATCCTCGAAGCCATGGCGTGCGGATTGCCGGTGGTGACAACCGCCATTCGCGGCTGCCGCGAAGCGGTAGTCCACCAAGGCACCGGCTTGATCGTGCCGCCGGCAGATGCCGGGGCGTTGACGGCCGCAGTGTTGGAACTGATCGATAAGCCGGACCTGGCGCGGCGCATGGGGGAGGCCGGGCGCCGCCGCGCCATCGAGCTCTTCGACACGCGCATCGTGCAGGCCAGGTTTGTGGGTGTTTTCGACCGGGTGCTGGCGAATGGCGGTCAGGCGCGGGCCGCGCGGGCTTAAAGGCATGGGGAGATTCGTGAAGCGGGCGATCGATATAATGGGCGCGATCGCCGGGCTGGCTTTGACCGCTCCGGCCATGGCTGCGGCGGCGGCGGCGATTCTGCTGTGCGATGGCCCGCCGGTGTTCTGGACGCAGGACCGCACCGGGCTGCACGGGCGGGTCTTCAAGCTTTGGAAATTCCGCACCATGTCCGAGGCGCGGGACGGTTCCGGCCGGTTGCTCGACGATGCGGCCAGGCTGACCGGAGTAGGGACGATGCTAAGGGCGTGGAGCCTCGACGAATTGCCCCAGCTTTGGAATGTGCTCAAGGGCGAAATGAGCCTGGTGGGCCCGCGGCCCCTGGTGCCCGCGTACCGGGAACGTTACAACGCCATCCAGGGCCGGCGCCTGGAAACGCGGCCGGGCATCACCGGCTGGTGCCAGGTGACCGGCCGCAATGCGCTCGGATGGGAGGAGAAATTCGCGCGGGACGTCTGGTACATCGAACACGGGAGCCTCTGGCTGGATCTGAAGATACTGGCGCGCACGGTCCCCGCCGTGGTACGCCGCCGTGGGATCAGCCAGGCGGGCCATGCCACCATGCCCGAATTCATGGGGAGCGCGCGTGACCGCTGACGGCATCTTTGTAATCGGCGCGTCCGGCCACGCTAAGGTAATCATTGACATCGTCGAGAAGCAGGCGCTCTGGCGCATCGCAGGGTTGATCGACACATACAAGGGTCCCGGCACGCAGGTGATGGGATATGCGGTGCTCGGTTCCGAAAACGGTCTTGCGGATCTGATGGCGATGCACGGTGTGAGCGGCGCGATCGTCGCCATTGGCGATAACCGGATTCGCCGCCAAGTCGTGGAACGTACGCGGCCGCTCGCTCCCGGTCTGCGCTTTGTGAACGCCATCCACCCTGCCGCGCGCATCGCCCGCGATGTGGAGATGGGCGAAGGCGTCGCGATCATGGCCGGCGTTACGGTGAACCCGGGCACGCGGATTGGGGATTTTTGTTATCTGAATACCAATGCTTCGGTGGATCACGATAATGTGCTCGATCCGTTCAGTTGCGTGCAGCCTAACGCCGCTACGGGAGGCAATGTGCGGCTGGGCGCTTTAAGTGTTCTGGCGATGGGAGCCACCGTGGTGCAAGGGATCTCCATCGGCGAGGACACTGTCATTGGCGCCGGATCCACGGTATTGGACGATATTCCCGGCAGTGTGGTCGCGTATGGAACACCCTGCCGCGTGGTTCGACCGCGATAAGCGGCAGGGGGCTGAAAGCCCCGCGCGGACTGAAGTCCGCCCTCCAGGAAATTTCATTTATGGCCCACCCGAGTCTTGCGTCCGCTTCCGCCATGGAAGCCAGAACCGCGCCTCTGTTCAGAGAGCGTTTCCGATTCATCCATCCCACGCTTCCGCCCCTGGCGCGCGTGGCCGGTGAGTACCGGCACGCCTACCACCAAGGACTGGTCACTAACGGCGCCTTGGTGGCCCGCCTGGAGGCGGCTGTCTGCGAGCAGATCGGCGTGCGGCACTGCGTGGCCGTGTCAAGCTGCACCAGCGGCCTGATGCTGGCGATGAAAGCCTTCGGCCTGCGCGGCGAAGTCGTGATGCCCAGCTTCACGTTCTTCGCCACGGGCCAGGCCGCGCTTTGGAACGGGCTGACGCCGGTCTTCGCCGACTGCGATCCGGAGATCTGGAATATCGATCCGCGCGCGGTGGAAAGAGCCATTACCCCGCACACCTCGGCGATCCTGGCCGTGCACCTCTACGGCAATCCGGCGCCGGTGGCGGAACTGGAGTGGATCGCCGGAAAGCATGGCTTGAAGCTGATATTCGACGCCGCGCACGCCTTCGGCGCCACTTACAAGGGGCAGCCTGTGGGCCGGTTTGGCGATGCGGAAGTCTTCTCCCTGTCGCCCACCAAGCTGTTGGTGGCGGGCGAGGGCGGTTTGATTTGCACCAACGACGCCACCCTGGCGCACAGTCTGCGCGCCGGCCGGAACTACGGAGATCTGGGGGCCTACAATCCCATGCTGCTGGGACTCAACGCCCGCATGACTGAGTTCAACGCGGCCATGGCGCTGGCCGGCCTCGACTTGGTCCCGGCCAAAGTGGCCCGACACAATCGAATCGCCGCGCTGTATACCGAGGAACTGGATGGCACGCCGGGCATCGGATTTCAGCGGCTTCCGCCGGGTCACCTCTCCAGTTACAAGGACTATTCCGTGCGCGTGGACCCGGAAGCTTTTGGCATGACGCGCGACGAACTGGCCGGGGCGCTGTTGCGGGAGAACATCGAAACCAAAAAGTACTTTTATCCACCCCTGCACCAGCAGGCGCTCTTCCGCCCATATGTGGCGCCCGGCCTCACGCATCTGCCGGTGACGGAGGCGGTCGCCGAATCGGTGCTCAGCCTGCCGATCTACGATTCGCTGCCCGCCGGTACGGCGCGGCAAGTGGCTTGGGCCATTCGCGGCATGGCGCGGCCGGCGCGGCAACCGGGAATACGCGCATGTTGAAAACGCCGCGGAACCTGAAATGGAAGGAAGTGGCTCCACGCGTACTGGCGGACTTCCTTACCGTACATGTCAGTATGTTGCTGGCGCTGGCTATCTCCGTCACCTACCGGACCGCGCGGGGGCACGGCGGCGAAGCGCAGCAACTGATCGCCGGATTCCGGCATTACTATGTGACTTTCTTCTGGTTGCTCTCGCCCATCTTTCCGGTGGTCTTCCTGCTGCATGGTTTCTACACGCATTCGCGCGCCTATGTGGGCAAGCGGAAGGCCTGGGTAATTCTACGCGGAGTCACTTTTCCGGTGATGCTGTTCTTCGCCGCCGACTTCCTGTTGTTTCGGCCGCAGAGCACGGGACGCAGCGTGGCTCTCCCGTTCGTGGTGCTGGCGGGCGGCGGGCTGTGCTGCTTACGCCTGTTGAAGGCATCGCTGGAAAAGCGTTTCACGCGCAAGGCTGAAACCGCGGCTGCCGCGCAACCGCAGCGGGTGCTGGTGATCGGCGGCGCGGGCTACATCGGATCGTTGCTGGTGGCGCGCCTGCTCGGGAGCGGCTACCGAGTTCGCGTCTTGGACAGCCTGATCTACGGCGGCGAACCGCTGCAAGACGCGATGCACAACCCGAATTTCGAATTGATGGCCGGCGATTGCCGCAATATCCAGGACGTGGTGAAGGCGGTGCGCGGCGTGGAAGCCGTGGTGCAACTCGCCGCCATCGTGGGCGATCCGGCCTGCGAGCAGGACCGCACCTCGGCGCTGGAGATCAACTACGCCGCTACCCGGATGCTGATCGAGATCGCCAAGGGCCACGGGGCGAGCAGATTGATCTTCGCCTCCAGTTGCAGCGTGTACGGCGCCACAGAGGTGGAAGTCGACGAGCGCTCGGAGGTGCACCCCGTTTCGTTTTACGGCCAGACCAAAGTCGATTCCGAGCGGGCCTTGCTCGAATCCCGCACCGACGCTTTCCATCCCACGATCTTGCGCTTCGCCACGGTCTTCGGCCTCTCGTACCGGCCGCGGTTCGACTTAGTGGTGAATCTGTTGTCCGCCAAGGCGGCGCGGGAGGGTGTCATCACCGTCTACAACGGCCGGCAGTGGCGTCCGTTCATCCATGTCAAGGACTTGGTGGAAGCCGTGAAGCTGGTGCTGGAATCGCCCGTACGCTTGGTGGACGGACAGGTGCTCAACGTAGGCGACTCGCGGCTGAATTACACCTTATCGGATGTCGCGGAGGTTATCGCGGAAGTGTTCCCCGCGACGCGCATCGAACACGCGGATAACCCCGATTGCCGCAACTATCGTGTCAGCTTCAAGAGAATCGAGCAATGCCTGGGATTTCATGCGGGTTATTCGCTGCGGGATGGAATCGAGGAGTTGCGGAAGGCGTTTGAGACGGGGTTGATCGAAGATTACACGGATCTGCGGTATCACAACCAGAGGTTCCTGCTGGCGGCGGGGAGCCCGGGCCACAAGAGCGAGGTGGACGCGCAAGTGATGGCGGCGTTTTCGGGGGCGCCCGCGAATGGGCATGCGGCTGGGGTGACGGCGTAACGGTGGGAGAGCCTCGTGGGGCAGGGTGGCATCCTGCGGGCCGATTGCCAATCGGCCCCCGGCGAGCGGAGCTCGCCTGTGTCGGCAAGAGTGCCGACACGGCACGCCGAGGGCGTGCGCCACGCGTCATAACGAAACCGCGTCGCGCGTCACTTCCGATGCCAAGCGGGGTTTAAGCCCTCGGCTGGAAACGACATCGACCTTGCATCCGAGGACAGCTTCCAGGTCGAGCCACAGGCCCGTAAGGTCGAGTCACGACCGGCCCGGTTCGAAGTCGACCAGGAAATCGATGTCCGAATCGCGATGCCGATCGCCGCGGGCGACTGAACCAAAAATGCGGACGTTGCGGGCGCCACGTTTCTCAGCGGCGGCCATGATCCGATCACGGTAATGGGAACGGATTTCGTCCAGTGTCATGCGCGTTCGCAGCATTGGTGCCGGAGGAGGGGGTCGAACCCTCATACCCAGTGAAGGATGCGGGATTTTGAGTCCCGTGCGTCTGCCAGTTCCGCCACTCCGGCAAAGGACTGACACCTTTGAGTTTACCCTAAAATTGCTCCAGGCGCACTGTAGTGGTTTCTGTAGTGGTTCTCCGATTCATTTTTGCCCTTCCGCGCGGGTTTGTCAATCCCGTGCGCCTCAACTACTTAACCCGCCTCAGCTTCGCCGCCCGCTCCTGCTTGCGCCGCTTGGCGTACTCCTCCAGCCGCTTCCCCGCGTTCTCCAGGTCGGCCACGTCCACGATGTTGTAGCGGTCGAAAATAGACCGCGTGCGGTGGCCGCTGATCTCCATGGCGACTTTGTCCTGGATGCCGGCGCGCTTCATGTTGCGCACCGCGCTCCGCCGCAGATCGTGGAATAGCAACCCCGGCACGCCGGCGCGTTCGCACGCTTCCGCCCAGCCGTTGAGATGATTCGCCACCGGGCAGTTGTGCGTCCCGTGGAACACCCACGCCGAGCCCGCCGGGCAGCTTTTCCGCTGGCACTCCAGCCACCGCCGCATGTCGCCGTAGATCGGGAGCGTGCGGGGCTTCTTCCCCTTCGTCTGGCCCGCCGATAACCGGATCAGTCCGGCCTCGACGTCCACCTGCTCCCAGCGGATGCGGCGCAACTCGTTCTTGCGGGCGCCCGTGTGATAGCCGCACACGAACAGCGCCTTGAGACTGGCCGGCAGTTCCTCCAGCAGCCGCTCATACTGGTCCTGCTCCAGGAACCCCTGCCGGACGTTGTCCTCTTCCAGCATGGAAATCGCCGGCTGGCGTTGCACCAGCGGCGGGTCCTCTTGCGCGCCGAGCCTGAATCCGCGGCGCACGATGGCGAGTTCCCGATTGATGGTGGAGTCGCGTGCGCCCGCCGCCCGGCGTTGCGCGACATACTGCCGCACCTGCGCCGAGCCGAACCGGGACGCCAGCAGGCTGCCCAACACCGGCTCGATATGCGCCTTGTACCGCCACCCCACGTGGTTGGCATCACGGAGCTTGCGGAACTGATTATCCTCGATCACCAGTGCACAGAGGTCGGCGATAGTGGCGCGCTCCGGCCCCACGCGCCGGCCTGCCGCGACTTCGCCGATGCGCTGCTTTAGCAGGTTTTCCGCGTCCGCCTTCTCGGTAGAGTGGCTACTCTCCGGCACAATCAGCCCGCGCACGAAATACTGAATCCACCAGATCTGTCCGCGCCGGTAAACCGTTCCACTGCCTCGTTTTCGCATGGTCGTCATGTTACCCACCTGTTTTGGAGAGTTCAACCCAACGGTCCAAGTCCTGTCGATCAAGCTGCACGCGCCCGTCGCGCCGCACACAGGGGATCGTCTTCTTGGCGATCAGGTGCCGGAGCGCGGTGGGGGTGCGACCGATGTACTCGGCCGCGGCAGACACGTCCAGCAGCCGGCCTCTGTTGCGCTCTTGCGCTGCCGTGAGTCGCTGAAACACTCGCTCGGCGATAGCGTCGGCGAGCGCGTCCAGACCTTGATTGCCCGTGGTTGACAGCGGTAGGGAACCTCCGGCGCACTGGTCCAAAGCTCCAGCGTTTGCCTTGTGGTGTCGCTCGCCGGTCATCGATCCTCCTGCGGATTCGGTCGGACTGCCGGGGCACAGCACGGACAACATCGTTCGCAGTGGCTGCCCGCCATCCGCAGTGGCGTATGCCTGACCGTAACGGCTGTGGCCCCGCACGTCCAGCAATCTTCCGGTGCCTGGCGCGTTCGAAGGCAGTTCGCTGGCCCGAGACGCTCGCGCTCACGGAAGCGGCGATGGGGTGCTTTGGCACTTGCGCGGCTCATCAGGCCCTCGGTTTCGCCAACGCGCGCCATGCCAATCACCTCTGCGCCGGATCGGCGGCCTTGAAGATTATCCGGCGCGGAACGCCAGTGCGCACTTCGACGCAGTCTATGATGCCGTTCCGAAAAGCGTCCAGCATGGAAATGAGCCGGCGGACCTCGCGGGGAACCACGAAATCGGCGAGATCCAGTTCCGGCCGCGGCACCCGGTCGCCGTCGAGCTTCAGGTCGTGGAGGACCTCCGTGCTTGGGCCGAACACCGGTTCGCCATCGTGCACCTCCAAGACTCTGATGGTCCCGTGGTCAAGCTCCTGGCACCGCCGGATGAAAGCTTGGCGCGCTGCCGATAACTCCGAAAATCGCAAGTCAGCCATGGGCGTTTATCCTCCTTGTCGAGTGCCCGCAGCCGAAAAAGGCTTGGGAAACTCGAAGTGCATTGTCTTCAGTGAGCTGGCGGCAGTTTCCCAGTTTTCCATCCCTTAGGAGCGGGAAACTGGGAAACAGAAGCCGAGTTCGATCAAAAATCCGCATCGTCGTCGTCCCCA
>Ga0302324_100006932_pt1 | contig 24232 bp, 23 predicted proteins | sample Palsa_T0_1_FD_201949 | JGI IMG/M metagenome (GOLD analysis project Ga0302324, IMG submission 201949) | Peat permafrost microbial communities from Stordalen Mire near Abisko, Sweden - Palsa_T0_1 | ecosystem: Environmental > Terrestrial > Soil > Palsa > Peat permafrost | place: Sweden: Abisko... | reverse complement strand
ACCGTGTTGTCTCCCGAGAGGTTTGCGTAGGGCTCGATAGCGACATAGATCATCTCGGGCTGGTCACCGACGATTTCAATTCTGTCCTTCCCTGAACTTAGGTCGAGCTTGCCTTCTTTAAGGACATCTTTGTTGTTGCGTCGGATGGTCCATTTATATGCATACGTCGGCGCCGTGGGACCCGGAGAAACAATCCAGCCGACCGTATCGCCAACATCGTACAGGCCGCTTGCGTGGTAAGGACGAAACACGAGTTGTTGCGCCGGATGCGCAGGTTGGGCGTACACGACCGGGGCAACGAGCGGCAGCAGAAAGGCGAGTCTTATGATTCGGCAGAACTCAGAAGCAATCTTGCGGCAACTCTCGCCAACGGTCCGCTTCATACGCCCGCATCGGGCCAACACTGGTGCCATGACGCCTCCCTGTCCATTGCGGACATTTGCAAGCAATGAGAATACACGACGGAGCGGCACAGAGGAATGCCCAGCGGCCTGCGGGCCATGTGCCCGAAGAACGCCAAGCCAAGCACCAGCAGACAAATTCCGATGTCCGGGACATCCGGCCTTCGCTCCCGGAAAACTGGCGTCACGCCGACTTTTCATTAGAGCATTTTTTGTTTTTACCGTAGTCCTCCGTGCCTCATCCATTCCGCTTTTTTCTGCGGAATGGGTGGGATATCAATAATACTCAAGGGCTACACTACTTCCGAAAATGCTCTAGAAATCACAACTACGCCGTCTTCAATCGACAGTCTCCCGGCAGTTTCCTGGAACCCCTTCTGGGCTTGACGCCGAAAGGTCGCGCAAAAGTTCCTGTTGCTTTCCAAAAGGAACCGTGCCATCATTCCTGTAGGAAACCTAAAGGTTGGCCCCGCAATGAAGGAAAAGCCCGACGTTTTGCAAGGCACGCTCGCCCTCATGGTCCTCAAAACCCTCGATGTGCTGGGCCCGCAGCACGGCTACGGCATCGCCCGCCGCATTGAGCAGATCAGCGGAGACATTCTGGCTCTCAATCAGGGCACGCTCTATCCCCTGTTGCTCAAGCTGGAGCATGAGGGCTCCATCGTTTCGCGATCGGGCGCATCGGAAAACAACCGCCGTGCCCGCTTCTATCGCCTGACGAGCGCCGGCCGCAGACAGCTGCAGGCAGAGACCCGTGATTGGAAGCAGACCGCGGCAATCATCGCCCGCTTCTTTGACGTGAAAGCGGAGGACCTGCCATGAAATTTCTGCGCCGCTTCTTCATTCGCCTCTCGAACTTCACCACCGGAAGGCGTGCCGATCAACGCCTTCGTGAAGAGATGGCCGAGCATATCGCCCTGCAGACCGAGGAGAATCTGCGCGCCGGCATGTCGCCCGTCGAGGCGCGGCGTCAAGCCGCGTTGAAGCTTGGCGCGGCCCAGGCCATTCGCGAGCGCCACAACGCCGAGCAGGGTCTTCCGCTCGCTGAAAATTTCCTCCTCGATCTCCGCTACGCGTTTCGCATGCTGCACAGGTCTCCGGGGTTTGCCCTCATCGCCATCGCCACCATGGCCCTCGGCGTCGGAGCCACCACCGCCATCTACAGCGTCATCGACGCAACCCTGCTGCATTCTTTGCCCTACCCCAACCCCAGCGAACTGGTGCGAATTGAAGCCAACCTTCCCGGCGTGGGCGCGCACGACGTCGGCCTCTCCATCCCTGAGTTGAGAGACCTTCAGAACTCGGGAATCTTCCAATATGCGTCCGCCTACTTTTTCGGCTCAGCAAATCTCACTGGCAGCTCCCAGCCCGCGCGCATCGCCTTAAAGCCGGTAACACCGAACTACTTCGCGATGCTCGGCGTCGACGCGGAACTGGGCCGCGCCTTCGACCCGCACGATGCTACTCCAGGATTCAACCTCGAAGTCGTCATCAGCGACGGGCTTTGGAAGCGCGCATTCGCCGCCGACCCGCACATTCTCGGCAAAAATCTGCGCCTTGACAACGATGTCTATCATGTTGTCGGCGTCATGCCCGCCAACTTCCGCGACCAGGGCCAAAACAGCGAGGAGCGCAGTACCGAAGTGTGGGCGGCGGCCGGATTTTTCGGCGACCCCGCCCCGCCGCCGATGCGCAGCACGCGCTTGCCTGTGTCGACCATCGCGCGCCTTCAGCCTGGTCTTTCGCCTGAGGCCGCGCAGGGACACCTGGATGCCCTGGTTGCATCCCTGAAGAAACAATATCCGGCGGATTATCCGCCGCAGGCCGCATGGACTATCCACATCACTCCCCTGGCCGAGACTCTTGTCGGCAACGTTCGCCAATCGCTCATTCTCCTGTTCGGCGCGGTCGGCCTGGTCCTGCTCATCAGTTGCGTCAACGTCGCCAATCTGCTGCTTGCTCGCGCCAGCGCGCGAGGACGCGAAATGGCCGTCCGCCAGGCTCTTGGAGCCCAAAGACCGCGCCTCATCCGCCAGCTCCTCACCGAGAGCGTGCTGCTCTTCGTGCTTGGCGGCATCACCGGTTTCGCAGTTCTCTTCTGCGCCCGGAAATTCCTGCTCCAGCTTGTTCCCGAAAGCCTGCCGCGCCTCAATGACATATCCATCAGTTGGGGTGTGCTGGCGTTCGCCATCGTCGTCTCCGTCGTTGCTGGAACCATTTTCGGGCTTGCTCCGGCGTGGCTCATGAGCCGCCTCGATTTGACCTCGACGCTCCGACAGGAAGGTCGTGGCTCCAATGGTTCCCGGCAGCGCTCGCGCCTCCGCCACGTTCTGGTGATTGGTGAATTAGCCCTCTCCCTGGTGCTGATGATCGCCGCCGGACTTCTGCTGCGCAGCTTCTGGGACCTTTTCAAGGTACAGCTCGGCTTCAATCCCAGCCGCATCATGGCAATCGAGACCTGGCTGCCGATTCCTAACGATCCCAAAACCGACATTTACCGCACCGCCACGCAGGAATCCGTGATGCTGCGCGAAGTTCTGCGCCGCAACCGGACGATTCCGGGCGTGGAAGAAACCGCCGTCAGTGATCGGGCGGCTCTTCCTCTCGGCCATGGCCAGAACGACATCAACATGTTCCCCTTGATTCGCGAAGGCCAGGACCTCGAGAGTAGTCAGCCTCCGCTGATCGATACGTCGATCGTCTCGCCCGAATACTTCCACCTGCTGGGCATGACGCTGCTGCGTGGACGCCTCTTCGTCGACCAGGACCTTGAAGCTACGCCGTCGATCGCCATCATCAATCAGGCCGCGGCCCGCACCTACTGGCCCAGCCAGGACCCGCTCGGCAAGCGCGTCCGGTTGGACCGCGTCCAGCCGAACTGGACCACTATTGTCGGAGTAATTGCGGACGCGCGCACAGAATCGCTCGCGGATGCGGGCATTCCGCAGGTTTACTTCGACATCTACCAGCGTCCCGCCAAAGATCTGGCCTTCTTTCTGCGCGGACAAGTCGATCCCACCGCCATCTCCGCGCAGGTGCGCACGCAAATCCAATCCGTCGATGCGGAGCTTCCCGTCTTCCATGCGGAAACGCTGGACGACGTTCTTTCCTCTTCGCTTTCTGTGCGGCGGTTCTCCATGGAAATGGTGGCGCTGTTTGCCGCAACCGCCCTGCTTCTCGCCGGACTCGGAATCTATGGAACCATCTCCTTCGTGGTCAATGAGCAATCGCGCGAGATCGCCATTCGTCTCGCGCTGGGCGCGCAAAGGCGCAATATCCTCAAGATGGTTTTGCGCCAGGGCCTCACTTTGGCCGCCGCCGGCGCCGGCGTAGGCCTGGTTGGCGCGCTGATTGTTTCTCACCTCATGGCCGGCCTGCTTTACGGCGTCTCGCCCTACGATCTGTTGACCTTCGCAGGTGTCACTATCGTGCTTACCGCCGTCGCCATCGCCGCCAGTTACATCCCCGCCGTCCGCGCCATGCGCCTCGATCCCATCACCACACTCCACTCCGAATGACCTTTGGCACTATTCGAGGCTTGTCTTCATAAGTTGTTCCCATCCCAATAACCTCCTTCGGGATGCCGATGAATTCATCCGGCAGCGAGTTCCAGAGGATTAGAGCATTTTTGTTTTTTGCTGTAGTCCTCCGTGCCCCATCCATTCCGCTTTTTTCTGCGGAATGGGTGGGATACCAACAAGACTCAAGGGCTACACTATTTCCGAAAGCGCTCAAGTCCCCAAAACGCGGAAGTATACGTCAAGTTGTAAAATCGAGAGCTTGCTGGATTTTCAGAAGGCCGACTCTTATCGCGACCTGAAGAGCACCGAATTCTTTCGGTGACCCCATAAAATCCCCCAACAGTGACTCGGTGCGAAATAGGTGTAATCTCTCTAAGTTATTGATCTTATTTGGTGGACGCGGTAGGAATCGAACCTACAACCTGTCGGTTAAGAGCTAGAATCCTGCCTTGCTCAGCAGTGCTCGATATTGCCCTATCTTGCTTGTTTTTAGGTTGTTACAGCAATCGACCCGACGAGGCGGACTGTAGGGACTACCCGGTCTTACCCGTCTTTTTTAAGCATGTTCCCTACAAAAGTCCCTACAGTGTTTTTGAGCAGTTTTCTTCTGGGGGGATCATGCCTTGGGAAGCTCGAAGCAAACTAACCTGCCGCTGCAAGTTTTCGCAAAGGACGGCGCGCGCTTGCCGTGGGTTCGGTTCTCACACGGCGGCTTCGGCTCTCGATGGGCCGTACGGCGATGCTCGACTGCAAATGCAGCCGGTCGGCGTAGCGCAACAGTTTCTCGATGCTCACCTGGGAGATTCGGCCCTTAAGAAGGCTGCTCACTGACGGCTGGTACTCGTCCAGGATGTCAACCAGCTGCGCCTGCGTGTAGCCTTTGGCCCGCACGTGCTCAAGGATGACGGAAAGAATCTCCGCCTTGATTTTCAGCGCGCTGGCTTCCGACGCGGAGAAGCCCAGGGCGTCGAAGATGTTTCCCTTCACGATATGGGTCGGCTTATTTCCCGCTGCGCTTTTCATGTGCCCTCTGCTCCTGCAATCGTTGCCTGACTACCTTAAGGCGCTGCCCGGCAACCTCAATGTCTCTCCGGTCAGTCTTGCGGCTCTCCTTCTCAAAGCAGTGCAACACGTAAATCGTGTTCCCCACCTTGGACAGGTAGATCGCCCGATACCACGCGCGCTCATCGGCCTCCTTCAATTCGTAGACACCGGAGCCGATGGAACTCATGTTGCGTGTCTGTGATGTCGGCTCCCTGCCGATTTGAAGCTGCCGCAGCGAGAATCCGAGCGACCGTCTGACCTCATCGGGAAAGCTCGACAGCACCTCTAGCGAATCCCCTTCAAAGTGGAGTTCAGCGGCTGATGGAGTATCTTCTCTGGATGCCATCAGACCGATGGTATCGCAATGGAGGCGATTATACAATATTTACTATATGCTCTTCAGTCCTGAGTAGGGGGAAAGGAGGCCGGCAAGGGATTTGCGGCGGCCTTCACATGCTACGGCAACGCAGTTAGACGGTCACAGGTCATTTTAGCCAGGGGCAAACCGCCGAGCGCGTTCTGATCAACGTGGATACGGAACTGGCGGCCAGAGATCTGCTCAGCAGCCGCATGGCTTATGTTTCGGTTTCGCGTGGCGCGCATGATGCGCAGCTCTTCACCAATGACCGCGAGAAGTTGCCGGCGGCGCTGGGTCACGAGGTTTTCCGCGGAAGGGCGCGTGTGCCGGCGCACAAGCCCGAGCAGTCCATTGCGCCCAGCAGGAGAACGGGCCACGCCACGATCAGGGGCCACGCCTTGGAATTGGTTTCTAAAACTACCTGCCCCGGATATTTGCAAAACAGCCCAGCCGGGGGAGTGTTTCAGGGCTGCTGAAGGCGCCGCGGCAGCGGCAGGGCCTTGACACGCGGACGGGCTGGACCAAAATCTCACCGGTTCCGGTCCCCGGCTTAGAAGGCCGGCGCTCTATTCTCTATTCGGAGGCCGGAGACTCGGAGAGCTTCCACATCGGCTGCTTCGGAATTCGCCTTGCTTCGCCATATCGTGAACGGCAAAGTAGCTCATCTCTTGATCTAGAAGCAAGAGTGGGGGGGGCATGGCAATTCCCTCGTAAGCCGCCGTCTGGGACGCAGGTCCGGACGCGCGAGTGAGCAGTACCCAATTCTTACCGAGAGTAGCTCCGCCGCTGAGTGACACCTTTCCCTTCGGTAACTATTATCGTCTGCCCTGCGGCAATGCCGGCGACTCTGTCGAGTTGTCCACTGGGCCAACGTATCGCAACCGAATCTGCCCTTTCGTGCCGCGCAAGCCCAAACGTGAGCACGAGCTCGCTGGCAGACAAATAACTTGACCCGCTACGGAGCATTTGAGACTGGGTATCGCCGCCCGCAACAATCGTGACCACTGCTCCAATCCCATCTCGGTTCGACTTTGTCCCGATTAGCTTCACCCTTAGGCTTTGCTGCATCGCTGCTTCGCCTGTGGCGTGATTCTCAAACAGGTACGCAGGGCCGCCGTTCGTGGCCAACAGCACGTCTATGCGGCCATCATTGTTGATGTCTGCGTACGCTGCGCCGCGCCCAACCCGCGGTACTATGAACGCCGCACCCATATCCTTGGTTACCTCGCGGAAGTTGCCGTTCCCCACGTTTCGAAAGAGCTGCGGTGACATTGCGTATGTGACGTTGGGTTGAACCGTCTGGATGTTTTCGTCGATGTGACCATTCGCGATGAAAATGTCCGGCCAGCCATCCAAGTCGTAGTCGAAGAAGAAGCAGCCAAATCCCATGGTTAGAAGAGTCGCGCGACCCAACTCGGAGCGAGGCGCTTGGTCAACAAATACGCCATATCCTTCGTCGTGAAAGAGCGAAACCATTTGGTGCGCAAAATCGGTCACCAACAGACTAGGCGCACCGGAACGGTCGTAGTCCACTGCATCGACTCCCATTCCCGCACGGACCATACCGTTTTCGCTAAACGCAACCCCCGCAATCTCCGCCTGCTCGGTGAAAGTGCCATTCCCATTGTTGCGATAAAGCTTGTTTGGCTGCGTATCATTCGAGAAGAACAGATCTGGCCAGCCGTCGTTGTCGTAATCGAGGATTGCGATTCCCAAAGTCTTCGAAGTCAGGTCTCCTAAACCCGCCCTCTTCGTGACATCCTCGAAGGTCCCGTCACCTCGGTTATGCCACAAACGCACAGGCAGAGCCTTGTACGACTCCGGTGTGCAATACGATTTGCTTTTCCCGTCCAACGTGCAGTACAAGTCGCCCTCGATGGACCATTGCACATAGTTCGCCACCACCAAGTCCAGCTTGCCGTCCTTGTCGTAGTCCACCCAAGCTGCGCTGGCGCTGAACTCGCTAACGCTCCCGAGTCCAGCCTTTTGCGTTACGTCGCTAAACGTACCGTTGCCATTGTTGCGAAACAGGCGGGATTGTCCTAATGCTGTCACGAAGAGGTCGTCGTAACCATCGTTGTCGTAATCCCCCACCGCCACACCAATGCCGTACATCTCGACGTCCAGCCCTGCCTCTTTCGTGACATCCGTGAAGGTTCCGTCGCGATTGTTGTGATACAGCTTCGGTGTGGTGCGCTTAGAAACGTGTCCTGGCCAGTCCATCCCGTTTACGAGGAAAATGTCCGGCCAACCGTCGTTGTCGTAATCGATAAACGCTACGCCCGGCCCCATAGTCTCTGGAAGATATTTCCCGCCGAAAGCGCCACTATTGTGCACGAAGTGAATTCCAGCCTTTTGCGTAATGTCTTGAAATGTGATGGTTGGGTCGAGTGTCCTATCCGTTGCCGTTTGGGGCAGCGCAGACAAGATCGAACCGGAGAGGACTACGCACAATGCCGTTCTCGCGAGTCTTGCAACTGGACGTATATTAGCTTGTCCCCGTACTGTGTATAGACTTGTAGCCATCTTCGAGAACCTATTGGGCTGGGGCATTGGGGGCCATTGGCTTAGCTGCGAAGGTCTTGCCGTCGAAGTAGGACTGAGCTTTCGACCACGTCTCGTCAGCAACAAGGCGTCCCAGATTCCGGCCGGCCATATCTGCACTCACGAAGTCGATCCCGCCATAGCGTCCAGACATCCCTGCTTCGTCCGCAGCATCGGCAAAGGTTTCCCACTTGAGCACGACGGGCTTGGCGGGAGAAATTCCTGGCTCGATCATGGAGGTCCCGGCCTGCAGCGTCACTGAGTGGCCGAAATTGTCACTGCCGGTCCAGAGAGTGAGAATGCGCGCCGCTGCAGCACCATAGCTGCTATGGTCCGAAACATAATCGGGAAATGGCGGCGTAGGAAACGTCTTGAGTTGATAGGGTATCCACTGGGAGCCGTCCATTTCAACTGTGCCTTTGCCGGGACCACCCCAGGCCCGGATGCTCTTGCCTCGAAAGACGAATGGAATTGCGGTCACTGGACGAATTGAGTCGTAGGTGCGCTTAGCATCCCAGGCCGCAATACTGACATCGGACAAGGAGTTGCTCAGTGCAAAGAACATTTTTACGTCATCATCCAGGCCGTGATGGTCCCTCTTCGATACCCATTGCGCTAGCCGCATCCAGTGGCCAGGCGGCTGCTCTGTATTCGGCCCGTCGGACCAGTACTCGGCAATCATCTTCTGCGTGTCATTGAGTGCTGCACTGAATCCGATCAGTTCTTCCGCCTGCCGCTGATATTCGATCGTTCCATATTTCGGCGGACCAGGCTCCAGCAGGGAGCGGAATTGATCCCCTTTGCTCAGGGCAAACGGCGTGACGTAGCACCACTGCGCTCCGTCGAACATCTGCAAAACATAGCTCCCAGCACCATCTGTATACGTGAGCGGCTGCCAGTGTTCGGGATTCAACGGCTTGATGAGAGGAAACCGGAGAGGGACAGTGCTAGGGGCATTCAAAGAACGGTATCCGCTCCAGTCACTGTAGGGTGATGCCGCGCTCATTTTTGTCCCTGCGCTCAACGCATTTGCTTGAGCAGTGCGGTCCATGTCGCCAAGTTGATTGGACCCGTCGTGATGACGGAATTCAAGGACAGCTGCGCAGGTTACGTTTCCAATTCCCACCGGGGTTTCGATGTCGGTGGAATTGTCATTGAGGTCATAGCCAAGCTTTTTCATCAGGGGATCGTAGATAGTAGCTCTGTCGACAGGCAAAACATCAATCAAGGCTCGATAGGCTGCGTAGCTGATCGCCTGCTCCTTGTTTGCCACGGTGCGCTCCGAGAGCGAGCGGCGAAGTGCCCCTCGCAATTGAGTTCCCACGGAGCGCTCATCGTACGCGGTCCAGGCATCGTACATGCAGGTGTGAACCACAGCCAGCGCGCGCGCTGCCATCGGTGCACCGAGTTTGGAATCGCGGACCCCCTGCAAGGCGACGGAATTCCATTGTAGGACCGCGTTCTGGCCAAAGCATTGGGGGGATTCGCAACAGAATGCCAGGCACAGTACCGTCAGCGCACCAAAACAGGCTTGAGTTGGTTTCAATTCCGGCCTGGATTCGGCTGCTGTGATGCCGTCGTTGCTGTGGACGACGATAAGGGGATGCACACCGACAATCACTCCTTTCGATCTAATTTTCGCTGCATAAATGCTTTAAGCTCAGCATCTGATTCGTTGACGATCTGACGGCTAATCGCTTCACGGGCACTAGCCGAGCCAATATTGGAGAGCACTATTGTGGTCCTTCTTCGTGTGGGCGTATCACCATCCTGAAAGAGCTTTGTGACGGAATCGACCGCTGGCTCTCCTATCTCTGAAAGAGATTTGGCGACTGGGTCGTCATAGAGCCGAGCATCTAGACCAAGCGTAAAGAAACCCGATCTATGGTCTCGCCTGAGAGCTTCGGCTAACGTCGGTGCCGCCTCAGTGATTTTCAACTGGCCAATTAATTGCACACTGTTATACCAAAGGAACCCCTTGTCTTCGCCTCTTATAAGTACCAATAAACGTTTCGTTATGTAATCGCGAGATTCTGGGTCGTCGGCCGCGAACTTCCTTAATTCGGCAGAGGCTTCTTCGTTGGTCACGCCGCTGTCAAGTTTCGCGAAAAGGTCCTCAATCTGGGATCGCTGTTGACCGGCCATGACCGCGCATAGCCCGGACATCATCGCAATACCTAGCATCAATGACGAAATCACACGCATATCTGCACCTCAAAAGTTGAAATTGGCAGTTCCATAAAAGGACTTCGAGAGCGTAGAACTCGCTGTGCCGCCAGCGACAGAAAGAGTTGAATACCACGATACCGTCTGACATACAGACGGGGCCGTGGTGCTGCAGAGGGTTGTAGTTAGATTCTGTGTTACTGTCACCGAAGAGACGGGATAACCCGCTACCGTTTTCAAGCTCCCAGGGCCGTCTATGAAATAGATCGTGGTTTGCCCTGAATTATTCTGAAAGGTCGTGGAATTATAGACATCGTTCGGAATGTTGATGGTTCCAGAATATGGGACAAGAACTCCGCCCTCATTCACGGTGCCTTTAACATACCCAGTGACACTTTGAGTTATCGTCCACTTCGACGCGTCATCGGACACGATGCCCTGACCTTCAATATTCCAATGCCATGCGCTTGTGCAAGTCAGCAACCCTAAACTCTGCGAGCATTCGTTCGGATTTGCGGCGGTAAATGACAGATTGTCGCCAGCGCTCTTTGAGCCGCTGAAAGCGACGGTGACTGTGGCAGAGGGTACCGCCGAACTTTGCACTGTGGTACTTGCCTGAGAACTGGTGGCAGATTGCCCTTCCCCGCCGCTGTAGAAGCCGCTCCCGTACTGGGTATACCCCGTCGAGGTGACCTTGACGTACAACGTCTCGGTCGGAGTACCTGAGGCAACGGTAACCTCGGCAATTATCTCCGTGTCATCATAGCTCGTCAATGAGTAGGTGATCCCAGACGCTGGAGAAAAGGTGAGTGTTGGCGCATTCGTCCCAAAACCAGAGCCACTCAGTATGAGTTGTGTTGTTGACCCCGAATCCAATTCCCCTGGAGTGATTCCTGTGATCACCGGAGTGGAATCGCCGACAGTACCCGATTCACCGTCGCCAACTCCAAATCCCAACGGACACGGGTCATCCCCATCAGGCCCACAATACTCGTTGTATATAGGTTCATCGCTATCTGTAACACTGACGGAGGCGCCCGGAGCCCCCCAAACTCCGGTGACGTACCCCGGGATGCTTGGGTCCAGAGATATGGCTCCGCCACCGCTCCAGGATGCATAATCCGTGATGTTGTATTCCTCGCCTGTATTCCACTCATCCATAAAGCTCATCTGGACTGAGGCGTCCGTTTCGACAAAGAGTGGGCTAGGAGTTAGCCAAGCCTCTACCCAGCCGTTACAGGTGTAGCACTCCTCACCGCACGTGGCCTTCTTGACGTTATAAACTCCCACATCTGAAGCAACTAGGATATGCTCATTCTCCGCATTACTACCAGAGAGCGTTGCGCTGCCTTCATGTATCGACGCGGGAACTGTATTCCCTTCGGAATCGGGGATTTGATTCTGTATTATTTCCGAGATATTGAGTGTCTGAGTCGCTCGGGGTCCGAGATGGATCGGAAAGGAATAATGCCCGCCGGTATAGAGCAACTTGAAGATCAGATCCTGAGCTTCGTCTGCCGCATTCCAGACCGTCACCATAGTGTCATCGCCATTTCCCGTGCTCCAGTATGCAAGGGACTTAGAGGCGCTTTCCAAGATACCACGTGGAGAGACCTGAAAGACATAGGTGTTGCCCTGGTCCACGCTTCCTGCCGCCAGCAAAAGTGCGCCCGGCTCTCCCTTCACATCGACGACGAGATTCACACTCCCATTGAAGTTTGACAGACCTGCGCCGGAAATGAGAGCAGGAATATCTAGGACCTGCGATTGTCCCGGATTGAAAGTGATCGTTGGAAGCTGAGAAGATTGGGCTGTGCCTCCTGCCATCCACCACAAGGTTGGCGTCGCTGAAGCTGGGGCGTCGGACACATTGCGCAGAATCGAATAAGGCGTGAACTTGGTTCTCGCAGGAAAGTTCATCATGGGATCGGCTGCGCCGACCATCAATCCTAACTCGGCGAAGCTCATTTCGGTTTGAGTTGCAGTAGATGACGGTGGGGACCGGAAGTCCAAACCTGCCGAGTAGCCTGTATTCAGGTCTTCGAGACCGCCGTTGACGATAAGAGCTGATTGTGGACCATCATATGTGATGTGGATGCCGCCAGAGGCGCCGGACGGAAAATCTGAAGGCGACAAATCCACCAATTTCATACCATGGGGCGAAACCGAGACCATACGGGAGGAGTACGAAGCACCCTTATCGTCCGTCAATTGCAAAGTGGCTGAGAGCTTGCCGGATGTGGTGTTGGCGAGAGCTACGAACCCGTTGATATCCTTCTCTTGTTTCCACCACAATCCATCCAAAGTCCTACTCGTCATTGCAGTGTTCTGAGATTGCGCCGAAGTTGCGGTTCGCATCGGTGTTGAAGACTGCAGCCCGTAAGTGAAAATCAGACTGTGCGTTGCATCCAAGTTTCGGATCGTGACGCAGACAGGATCCCATGGCCACGAATATCTCACCTCGACGTAACCCTGAAGCGTCGCATAGGGTGCAACTCCCTGCTCCTGCAGTGCTGCATTGATATCGACGATTGCGGTGCCCGACGGATCAAGTGTTTCATTATTGAGAACGTATTCCGTACCGTTACTGAGGTGCAGGACTGGTGTAACCGTCACAGCGGAGGCTTCGACCAGATTCTTCAGGTAGATTGATGACTTGAAGTTAGCATCCGTCATCCACAGCCCGCCGACCATCGATCTTGATTGCGCAGATCCCATTGGATGCATTTTCGATTGCAGGACCTTGGGCGGAATCGAACGGTGTGGCGCGAGCACCTTCGACTGTTGCGGAAACGAGTTTGCTGCAATAAATGACAATCCGAATGTCAAGAAGACTGCCTTGATTGAAGACCGGATCGAAGGAAAACTCATTTCTAATGCCCTCCTTTTGTATCGACGATCGCCATCGAATCAAAACCGAGGCGTTGTTTCGAGCGGGTCATCCCGTTTTCCTCTACGCTTACAGACGGGTCACGAGACACTACCCATGGAGGCGTAACCTCAAGGGACGAGGCAAACAATTGGTTCAGACAGAACAATCAGGCCCGCATTACATCCGCATCGGATACAACCGCCTCTAGGTGCGCCAGCGAAGGCTTACCAGCCCCAGGACGTCAGCCCTCCGCCTGCACATGCAATCGACCAAGGTCTCATATGAGAACGAAACGAATCTTCCTCTCGCATCCAAGTCGATGAAGCATTGGAGATGCGAAATCGATGCCGGATAAAGGAATGCAGTATGGAAGAAATGAGAAATTGGTCTCATCAACAATGTTCAAAGCAACCGATATAATGCTTCAGAAGATAGTGATAGATTTGAGTGAAAGTCAAGAACAATCTCATTAAATTAACTAAATCCCTAGAGAGAAGAAACCGGTAACCATCGGAGTGTATTTGGCAGGTATTAACGACAATGACAATGTTGTCAACAACTGCCGGAGCCTGCCGTGATCGGCCATGAAGTTTCTGATAATGTCCTTTGCCAAGTGCAACCTTCATTTTCGTTCACCGATGCGAATGCTGGGCCACAAAGGGTAAGTTTTGACCCACGACCGTCGCCCCGCGTTTTCAAGGGCTTGCATGGGTCAAATGTCAAGGCCATCATTAACCCATGAAATACGGCCATGCCCGCGTATCGACTGACGACCAGAGTACAGCCTTGCAGCTCGCAGCCTTGAAGCGCGCCTGATGCAAGGCGCTTTTCAAGGATGAGGGGTTGTCAGGAGCCACAACGAAGCGCCCTACCCTGCTCCAGTTTGATCGCGATAGTGGTTGGCGGCAACCAATTCGCGCACGGCGAACCGGGTGCCAAGAAGACTGATGACATTCCCCGGATATTAGGATAATAAGCCGAGGCTGGGTGGCCGGTGTCAAGGCTCTACGACCGCGAAGCGGCGCGCGAAGCGCGGCCTTGACTCCGGCCGGGCCTCGGCTACGCTGCTGCTATCCGGGGAATGTCTGCTTGGGTCTGGATTACATGCCCATACCAAAACCTTGACCGATCTCGTGCGTTTGGGCGGGCTGCTGCTCGATAGCCTGTGAGAGCGGGGCTTGCTGAATCGCGGGTGCATGGACACGTCGCAGTTGAGTTCATGTCCCAGTGTCGCAGCGTCGTTGGTGAAAATTTGCGCGTCGCGCGCGCCACGCGACACGGCAACATAGGCCAGGCGGCTATTGAGCAGGTCTTTTGCGCCTAGTTCGGTACGCATTCGCTCAATCCCATGGATTAAATACGTCAACGCCCAAACCCTCAAAGTCTCTTACATTGCGGGTGACAACGATCAAATCGTGTTCCAAGGCCGTTGCCGCAATGAATCCATCCGCCACTTTGAGCGGCCTGCCTTTCAATTTGCATTGTCCGGCCAGGAAACCCATCGCTCGGCAATCGGTTCATTTACCGTCAGGATACGACCTTCAAACCATGGCCGCAAGGTTTCATCGAGCCATTGTTGGAGTCCGCTGCGACGCTTACTTACCGGAAGAACTGTAATCCCCTTCAGAATCTCGCCCAGAGAAACCACGCTGAAATACAACTGCTCGTCATCCGCACTTTCGAGCCACTGGCAGACGCTCTGTTGGGGATGGGGCCGGGTCAATTCCGAGGGGATGTTGGTATCAAGAAGGAACCCCTTCATAGCGCAATTTCACGCCCGAGGTCCGGGTCCCGCTCAAAATCCAGGTCCAGCCCCTTAAACGGTGAATCGGCAAAAAGCTGCGCCAAGCTCTTTCTGCCGGCAGGGCGCTGCCGCATTGGCCGGGTAGTGCTGCCCTCCGAGTCGTGCGTTGGCAGTGCGGCTCGTTCAAGCAAGGTGGCCGCGTAAGCAGGAACGTCCATGCTGTGCGCAGCAGCCTGAGCAGCCAGCCGTGCTTCGGTCTCTTCGCTTAGTTCTACCTGAATCGTCATGGCAATCACCTCCTCGATCCATTATCTAATGATGCCGTGGTAAAGTCGATATCCGCTCTTGATCGGGAGGAGAAAACGTGAAATCCGAGCTGTTTTCGTTCTCAGCAACGATGAGCCGCGACATGTTGCTCAAGGGCCAGACGCGCCTGCTCGGATCTCACGCGGGCTTCATTACTGGCTCGCTCTAGGCGGTCGTATTCTTCCTTTGGCGAGGTTCCAATTCTTCGTTGAAGTTCTCTCACCTCTTCGGAGAACTTTGAAGTGGCCGCCTCGTATTCCTTAGCCAGTCGCGCCTTCTCTTCGCAGAACACTCTACTACCTCAGACATATTATGACCGGCACTTTGGCCGCGTCGTTGACGAACTCCTTCGCGCGTCCGAAAATGACGGGTTTTCATGTGAATCAATTATGCACGAGTACGCAATCAACAGAGGTGGGGAGCGAGCTATTTGTCCAACAGACTGTTGGACAGATTCTCAGTGGGACCCAGTGATCCAATCGCCGGAGCATTCAAGCAGTGGTCATTCTGTCTCATCTTTCTCATCTGGATCTATTCACGCTCAAAGAGACCTAGGTTTGTAACAGTGAAGATAGAATATGACATTCCCAGGATAATTGGATGATAAGCCGAGGCTGGGTGGCCGGTGTCAAGGCTCTGCGACCGCGAACGCGGCGCGCGCAGCGCGGCCTTGACTCCGGCCGGGCCTCGGCTACGCTTCTGCTATCCGGGGAATGTCATCTTGGGTCTGGATTACATACCCATACCAAATCCCTGACCGATTTCGTTGGCGTGTGCAGGCCGCTGCTCGATGCCTTGTGAGATCGGGGCCTGCTGGATTGCGGGGGCGTGGGACACGTCGCGGCTGAGTTCCTGTCCCAGCGCCGCTGCGTTGTTCGTGAAAATCTGTGCGTCATGCGCGCCGCGCGAGACAGCGACATAGGCCATGCGGCTGTTGAGCAGGTCTTTCGCGCCTAAGTCAGTATCCACGTTAATCAGGACACGGTCCGCGGTTTGGCCCTGACTGGAATGGCTCGTGACGGCATAGCCATAGTCGAGATGCATGTGCCGGTTCGGATCGAGTTCGATTGCGCGGCCATTGTCCAACTTCAAATTCAGCCGCCCGTCTCCATCGATGCTCCCGATTGTGCCTAATTCACGGTTAGCCACTTTGAGGTCGTTAGCTGGCGCGGTGAACTGGACGCGGTCGCCCTCAGAGAAGTTACGCAGTTCTTCGCGGAATACTGAGACGCCCTGCTGCCTGCGCGGATCATACGTACGTTCCGTTCCGTCTTGCAATTCGACCGTCAGCCGGTTAGCAGGAGCATCGATGCTCTTCACCTGCGCGTATTCTCCCTTGCCGATGCCAGTCTCTTTCGATGCGCGCGAATAACGCAGCACGTCGCCCACTTCGTACCGCTCGGCCCAGGTGCGATCCGCGCCGGTAAGGCCCTGGCGCGGAACGAAGGTTCGAATGCGGTGCTCCTCGCCGCTGACAATTCCGCGACCCTGCAACTCAGCATGGATGCGCTCGTTAATCTCCATGCGGGAGCCGTTGTCGGGAGAAACGACCAATGTGGTTCCCGGCGATTTTGCGTACTCCCGCGCGATGGCGGCGATACGGTCGTCGCGTCCCGGAATCTCATGGACTCGCCCCTGCCGGTCAAGGTTCTGGATCGCCTCGCGCACTTCCCCGCGTGCAAGCTGTTCGACTACCTGTTTCAGTTCCGGGTCTTTCTGACGCAAGATCTCATCGAGCCTTACCGTCTTCATGCCTGCATCCTGGAGTTGCGCAAATGGCCGCCCGGCCTCGACGGCCTCATGCTGCCGCCGGTCGCCAACCAACAATACGCGGTCGTTCAGATGGAGCCGGTTCACGAATTCATACACCTGGCGGGTCGATGCCAATGAAGATTCGTCGAGGATATAGAGCCGCTTCCCCCCGGTGTCTGGTTGCTGTCCCCGCGCCAGATGCTTCTGGAGCGTGGATGTCTCCATGCCCGCTTCGGCAAGTTTCTGTGCAGCTCGGGACGTGGGCGCGAAACCCTCCACTCTGTATCCGTCGGCTTCCGCTCCTTCGCGGACAACGGCCAATGCCGTCGTCTTTCCGGCACCCGCAATGCCATCCAATCCCACGATTTTCTCGCGCGAGATGAGGATGTCGTCCACAGCCTGCCGTTGCGAAGCACTCAGTTCTGGGTGCCGCTCTTCGGTCCTGATCCGCACCTGGGGCGAAACCAGCATTGGATCGCCGTAGTCCCGCCGATTGCCTTCCTGCATCCGGCTTACAATCTCGCGTTCCATGTGCACCATAGCCGTAGTCGTGAATTGTCGGCCTGCGCCGCTGTGTGGAACTTCGCGAAACTCGCCTGCCTTGATCCGGCGCTCGAAGTCCTGCCGGACGCTGGCATACGTTGTGTCTCCCATGCCGCGTGCCAGCGCGGCTTCCAAGATCACGCGGCGGTCCTGCACCGCCGATCTCTCGAATACGTGATCCCGCGCCCACGTCACGGCCCGCTGGGCCTGCATCTCCGGTTCCCGTATCTGGTATTGTCCGTGTTCGCGCGCCTGGGCGACTACTCGATCAGCCTGGTGCCCATACTGAGCGGCCAGTTCACGGTGTCGCCGCAAGACCTCATCCGGCGACAGCAGTTCTTTGCTGTCGCGCGTATGGTGTGCGGCAATTTGCGCCGCCGCTGCTCCGTCGATACCTTGCTCCCGGAGATGGTCTTTGATCTGCTCCCGGCGTGGGCTGGACGCTTCCAAATACTCCTTCGTATAGCCTCGGATTTCCGGCTGTCCATGCTTTCCGCGTTCCACTTCGTAGCCAAGCTTTTCGAGCCGCAGCGCCAACTCCGATCGATAAACCGCCGTGACGTAACGCTGAGACACAAAGATTTCGTGCGGCTGCAAGGCGCGCGGCTGGCCGTTGTCGCGCTCGGTCACATTGAAGATGACGGCGTGCGTATGCAATTGCGGCGCCGCGTAGCCAGCGACGGGCCGGGCCGTATCATGCTCGAAAGTTGCTGCCACGAACTTGCCTGTTGTCTCCGGCGCATGTACGTTTCCGATCCGGGCCTGGGTATACCGTTCCAGTTCCGATAGCGCCGCGCGGACGCTATCCCGGTGAGCTTCCCGCACCCGGTCATCCCCTCCCACAAGCGCGGTGAGCGATACCGATTTCGGCGCGGAAAACGTCGCGTCCCACCCGGCGCGATGCTCGGCGCTCGTGACTTCCTTACCGAATTTGCCCTCATAGGTCCTTGAAACCTGATGGCGGACAAGCTGCACGCCGGTGTGCGGGTGCTGGCCCTCGCTCAACCGGGCGAAGTGTTCCGCTTCGACTGCGCCGCTGAGATTCCATTTCTGGGCGAGCCGGCCCTGCCACTCGCTATGACCCTGTTGGTCGCGACTCCAATAGTTCTGTTGCGCCGATGCGAACTCGCGCGCGTGGTAGGTGCGCGCCTGGCTGGCTGACAACGGTTTCGAGATAGTGAGCATGGGGGAGTGCTCCTGGATGGCCTCGCAGGTCGCTTCCCGGACCTGCGGCTGTTAGGTCTGGTCCGCGTTGCGGACGAATTTCCTTTCACTCGATCTCATTTTTCTTGTTCCAAACGAAGCCGCTGTTAGTCGTTCCATCGGTCGCGCCGAAGGGCGAAAATGTGACTTGCGAAGGCTTCTTCGGCGGCTCCACGCGTGCAACGGCTGGCACTGTGGGCGTTACCTTCGGCGCAGTCTTTCGCACCGAATACTTCTTCAATTCGGGCATTCGAAATTGGATTGTGCGCATCTTGTTCCTGCATTTATGGAACAGACTTCGGACCAATTCGCTCAGTTCGATCCATTCCGCAGGCCACGGTACGCTGTCTATCCAGTCCTCGTATTTGGCCCACACAATAAGCAGAAACAAGTACAGCAAGAACCCACAGAGCAGCGGGAGCAGCAACAGGGTCCAAAGACTCTCCCCGTCAAAGAATTGGTTTTCAAGAAGCGGCTTGAGCGTCGCAATCTGGAGTTGCTCTTCCGGTCCCTGCATCAGGCCGGTCCAGCCTGCTTGCCGGGCTACCTGCGAGAGTTCCATGGGGATTTGGCGGGTGCCGCTCGAATGTGCCGGAATCGCGTCGTCCTCCAACGCAAGCTCCGGCTTCTCGCTTGGCGCGGTCATGTAAATCCATCGGACTTCGACCGGCGAAGCCGGGTCAAAGCCCGGCCATGAACACCTCAAATACGTTCCAAAGTAGTAGCGTTGGACGGGTGTCCATACCAGCCTGGACCACAGTAAAATCGTGCCGCAGAGAACCAGCGCGGCAAGGGCAGCAAGCCATCGAACGTACCTTGGAATTGGCATCAAATTCATGGCTACCTGCCCCCTCCCCTGGGCTCCGAAGCAAGGAATTCCGCAAGCAGTTTGCGGGCCTGCTGTAGCTTCCGGGTGTCGGCCTGGTCGCGGATTTTGAGAATGGAATCGGGGAGCAATACCTTACCTTCGGACGTTGCCTGAGCGCCCGCGTGGAACAGACTCAGGAGCACGTATCGAACCGCCCAGACCTCGGCCAGCAGCAGCTCAGCAGGGTCGGCGGGCCGCTGCCGCGCCGCGCCCAAAGCCGTCTCGCGGAGCCACTCCGAGAGCGGCTTGCCTGCACTCTCGGCGGCGGTTTCGATGTCGGCAAGCTCGCTGGGAGTCAGCCGAGTAGCAGCCGTTTTGGTGCGAAAGCCGGGCTTGTTGTCGTTGGTCGGAGACGGCTTGTTTCCGAATGGAATTGTCGCCTGGGAAGCGTTCATGCGGAACCTGCCCTTCTGACGTGTGATATTGGTCGTTCTGCGCCGAATCTTGCGAACTCCCGCGAAGCTCTTTCACATCAACGTGTTTACGCGTCGGCGACACTGGGCGCGCATTCCGTTTACTACGCGAAACCTCGGTTTACGTTTCGAGTCAGCGCGAAGCGAAGCTGCTGACTCAAAAGATGTTTGCTTGCGTAAACGTCACCGTGCCGCCGGGCGCTCCACAGTTCCCGAATTGGGGGTGACGTGTCCAACTTCATCCGCTGCGCAGCAGCGCGGTCTCTAAATCTCGCCATATCGAAGCATCTCGTCGTCCCAAAGGCGGCGAACCTCTGGATGCTCCCACGCACGCCGGAGCAAATTCCGAAATGCCAGCCACGCAGCGCGTTCAAGGTGGAACGTAATCCCGTTGTTGTTGGCCCGGAACGCAATATCGATCTCGCCGGTCTCCAACATCGCCGTGTAAGCGAAGAAGTAATATCCGCGCCAGAAGGAGCGGTCGTGTTCCGAGTCGAAGCGCTCAAGCATTGCCCGGAACTCGGAGATCATGGCGAATTCGCTCATGGGATACATCGGTGAAGATTTCCCCGGTAGACTCAGACAGAGAGCGAATCCTCCCTTCCGCCCACGCGGGAGAAAGACGCTGCAATCGCCATCCTCAAACCCTGGCAATGGCGGATCAACAATGGGGTCATAAACCTCGTCAGCGGAAGTCTCGTCCACCAGCGGTTTCCCCTGCTGGAAGTAGTGCCCTCGCGCGCATACCTGCCAGAGGATCGGCCAGTACGGTAAGAGCACCTCGTTCAGCTTTTCGATATTCGAGAACTCCTGTTCGTCCAGAACAAAGAAGAGGTTCCGCACCGCTAGGATCGGCTTCCATTGGTCCGGCTTCGGGTTCCTGAGCGCCTGGATCGTCTTCTCCACAACGCGGCGCACATCTCTGCTTCCGATCTCCTGCAAGTTTTTCTTTGCGGTCTCTTCATCGGGGGGTAGATTGGCAACGTAGTACGAATCTCTGGGAGTCCGCTTCGCGCTTTGCAGCCCGTAAACCGCCAAAAACGCCTCAAGAATCCCGACCAGGGAACCGTAGGAGATCTGGTTCTGCACGTTGTCCGATAATGCCTCTGCGCCCAACTGGCAGTGGTAGGCCACCACCATCCATTCGGTTTGGGAAAGCGGGAGTCTTGATTCCGCCTTCCGGCGAGCGTTGAGCAGAGACTTCGTCGGTTCTGAGAGTAGCTTGACGAATTCGAGTCGGTCGTCTCTGGCGGATTCAAGAAGCTGTTTCGCCACTTCTGATGTCGTAATGCTTTCGCCGCTCTTGAAGGAAAGGATTTTCTTCAGATGTTCGAGCCTGTACCGAAGCGCCTCTGAGATGCGGATTGAGATCACCGGTTGCTGTTGCAGTGACGTTGCCTTTTCGGCCAGTTGCTGTGTCGGCGCTACTTTTTCGGCCATCGAATCCTCTCCCGGTTACAACTGAGAATCTGTAACTTTACAGATTGACATTATGTCTACAATGGCAGTAGTGTCAAGTATGGCAAGTTCACCGAGGTACCCCTTGTGTCCTTTTCCGCGTTCCTGCCTCAGCGACGCGAAGGCCCCCGGAGTTTCCCGTACGCTGAGTATTGGTCAATCGCTTTTGGTGTCCTGAACAACAGGACAGGAGGTGGCAATTGTTATGACCGAACGATACCTGACAGAAACCCAAGTGGCCGAACGGACGAGTATCAGCCTCAAAACCCTGCGTCGGTGGCGTCTGGAGAATCGCGGACCGAAATACTCTAAATTCGGTTCACTTGTGCGCTACGGAGTGGAGGAACTGATTCAATGGGAACAGGCTCAACCTAGCGGCGGAGAAGATCCTACCCAGCGAATCACGGCAAAGCCTGTAAGGCACGGCATCTTGATGCGCAAGTTGGGTTAGGTTAGCCATTGCGGAGGCCCTGATGAAACAAACCAGGTTGATTGTGTCCACTGTCCCAAGAAGGGAACTCCCACAGGCTCCCGTCTCATGGGCTAGGCAGGAGCTTGCGAGTCTCGCCAAGCTGCTCTCCGACCGTCCTGCCGAGCCAACGGCGGCGCTGATTCGGGCAATGAAGGAGGACTCATGAGTCTCCTCCGTCGCGGCGGTGTCTGGTGGTATGAGTTCTGGTTTGCGGGACGGCGTATTCAGGAGTCGAGTAAAAGCCCGTCCAAGACGGTTGCAAAAAATGCGGAACAGAAGCGTCGGCGCGAATTGGAAGAGGGCTTCAATAACTTTACCGACACACGCCAAGAGCGAATTCGCACCTTCAGTGACATGGCGGAGGAGTATTTCAACTCTTACAAGTTGCGCCTGCCACAATCGGCGCGCTTTGCCGCCTATGCAATCGATCATCTCAAGCGGATTCTCGGCAGCAAGATGCTGGTTGATTTCAACGAAGCAACTGTCATCCTTTACCAGAATGCGCGCCTCGGTGAAAAAGCATCGCCGAAGAGTGTCAATGAGGAAGTGGGTTTTCTGCTTCGCATCCTCGGCGATCCGGGAGACTTGATCCGCATCCGGCTCCACAAGAGAAAGATGCTCAAGCTCAAGGTTCGTCAGACGGTTGGGCGGGCTTTCACGCCGGATGAAAAGGACCGGATGCTGGAGGAGGCCCGCAAGGCCCGTTCCCCGCACATCTTTCCGGCGCTATCGCTGGCACTGAACGCCGGGATGCGCGACGCAGAAATCAAGACATTGACATGGGGACAGATCGATTTCACAAAGAAATACCTGGCCGTGGGCCGGAGCAAGACCGAAGCCGGCGAAGGCCGAACGATCCCTCTGAATTCAACCCTCCTGGAAGTCTTCACCGAATATGGGGAGTGGTATCGCGAGAAGTTCGGAAAGCCCCAGCCGGAGTGGTACGTCTTCCCCTTCGGGAAGCCGAGTCCGAGCGATCCAACGCGTCCGGTTACCACGCTCAAGACGGCATGGAATAACGTGCGCAAAAATGCCAGGGTGAAGGGCCGCTGGCACGACAACCGGCACACGCTGATTACCGATCTTGCCGAGAGCGGCGCCGGCGATCAGACGATCATGGATATCGCCGGTCACGTCTCCAAGCAGATGCTCAAGCATTACAGCCACATTCGCATGGAGGCCAAGCGCACGGCCCTCGAATCGATCGTCAAAAAGAGCGCAGACGCGGGTGCCTCGGCTCAACAGAAACAGCCGGAAGTTGAAGGTCCGCCAGAGGCCCAACTTGGGTTCGAATACGGAGTCCCGCGGCCAGCGAGCAACCACACAATGACGAAGTCATCCGGAGCAAAAAAAACGGAACAGGAATGCTCAGAATTGCCAATGGTTGCGCAGCATTTTGAAGGGGAGTCCCTACAAAAGTCCCTACAGTCTTGTATTTTGGAGGGCGATCAGGGGGTTGATGTCCGGTGTAAGTCATTGATTCTAAATGGTGGACGCGGTAGGAATCGAACCTACAACCTGTCGGTTAAGAGCCGAATGCTCTGCCAGTTGAGCTACGCGTCCATGAAGGAAAGTGCTGGATGGATGGAAGGGCCTCCGCCAAAACAGCACCGCCAGAAAAGCTCGGCTATTCCGCTCAACCCTTGAAAAATATACCACAGTCCGCCTGCTCACTCCAGCCGGCTTCCCCTTCGCCCTAAAACCCGACTCGATGTACTTAAGAGGCAGCTGAGCTTTGGTTTCACACTAGAACGTAAACGCCACGCCACCGCTCACGCCGCGTTGTTCCTGGGCAAGAACCACCACCGACCCATCGCTCAACAGGTAAGATTGATAACCCTGCGCCAGCAGATTCCGCAAGTCGAGCAGAGCCTCAAGCCCGGTCTGCCCGTCGCGCCGTTCGTCATGCCCCATGTGAATAGCTTGCCGCACATGCAAGTTTAGATAGGGCTCTGTTGCGTCTGCCGCATACGCATCCACCGGCGTCAGCGTCTCCTCGGGCTGCCAGCGATAGCTCGCCCGCCACCGGGTGCCGGTGCCCTCAATTGTCCCCGAGAGCGAAATCGAGTACGCCTGGGCCCGCTTCGCTTGAACCGCCGCCAGCACCTGAGCCATCTGCCCCGCCGATAAACCCACCCGAGTCGGCGCCGCCAGTGCATCGCCGTTCATGTAGCTCACCTTCAGCTGGTCGCCGCCCGGCAGAACCGTATTCACCGCCGCCATCACTCCGGTCGTCGAAAATCCCGGTCCGGCCACGTGGATCACTCCGCTTGCCGGATCGTAAATCCACTCCGCGGCCGCAGTGCCCGCCCTGTCCCCGAACGCCTGCCCACTCCCGGTCGCCTGCATGACAGGATTGTCAACCCTATCGGAAAACACCAGTACGGACACCCCATTGCGGTTGGTCTGCCTTTCCCAGCCAATCTCCTGATGCAGCCCATGCGCCACCGTCAGCCGTCCTTGCCTGACGGCCACGGCCGGCAGCCATGTGCCAGCCTCCGAATCGGCTCCGCCCGCTCGTGCGGGTAACGCCGTTGCCATCCGGTAGAGAATGGAATCATCGCCCT
>Ga0302324_100006931_pt1 | contig 24233 bp, 23 predicted proteins | sample Palsa_T0_1_FD_201949 | JGI IMG/M metagenome (GOLD analysis project Ga0302324, IMG submission 201949) | Peat permafrost microbial communities from Stordalen Mire near Abisko, Sweden - Palsa_T0_1 | ecosystem: Environmental > Terrestrial > Soil > Palsa > Peat permafrost | place: Sweden: Abisko... | reverse complement strand
GTTCTCACCAGCTATGTCGGCCGGCGTCTTGCACCCCGCCAGCAACTCGTCAATCAAATCCTTCGGCTTCTTCATACGATCCCCTTCTATCAGCGAAGATCGTTTACACAAAATGATTTACACCCTCGAAGGGTACGGCCTTTAGGCCGTACGTAACAACTGTAGAATCAATACGGCTTTAGCCGCTGAGGGCTGCGATTTCGCTAGGTATCGACTTTTTCCGCAGCCTCTAAAGTCGGGCCATCAACGATTGAGAATATGTCGGGCTTTAGCCCCTGCCTCGCTTGCCCGCTCTCAAATTTCTCCGCCCTGATGTTTGCTCCTCGAGTTCTCACACACCCTCTTTAGCCCCTGCGGTAGTAGCTCGATCCAGGATTTTCGGCAGGGGCAAAAACTAGCCACAGAATGTCAAGAACCAGTGCCGCCGGCAACCACCGAAAGAGTCCGAATCAGAATTTTGAGGTCCAGCCAGATGCTCCAATTCTGTATGTACGCCGTGTCGAGAGAAATATAACTGTCGAACGAAGGATCCTGCCTTGCCTGTACTTGCCACAGGCCGGTCATGCCAGGCAACACATCGAGCCGCCGCAAATGGCTTAGATCGTACCGCTTCACCTCGCTGGCGATCGGAGGCCGCGGGCCTACCATGCTCATATCCCCGCGCAAAACATTCAAAAACTGGGGCAATTCGTCGAGGGAGTATTTACGCAGGAAACGGCCAAAACGGGTGATGCGCGGGTCGTTGCTCACTTTGAACAGCACGCCATCGCGCTCGTTCATGTGGAGAATCTCAGACCGGCGACGTTCTGCATCGGCGACCATGGTGCGAAATTTAATACAACGGAAGACCCGGCCCTTCTTACCAATGCGATCCGAGCAATAGAAGACAGGTCCGGGAGACTCGAGCTTCACCACAACGACAATCGCCACTAAAAGCGGAGCCAGCAGGATCAGCGCGAGCGAGGAGAGCAGCACATCGAGAATGCGCTTGAGGAATAATCCAATCACCGGGGTCTCCCCGCGGTGCAAAGGAATGGTCGGAAACTGGCCGATGTACTCGATCGGACTATTCCATGCCAGACCGTCGTAAAGCTCGGGCACGACACGAAAATCGACCCCTGCTTCCCTCGCCTGGGTTACGATGCGGGTGACCTCATGGGCATCGCAGGAGGCGGATAGAAAAATCTCATCGGCGAAAAACTGGCGCGCCAAGGGCAACAACTGATCAATGGAACCGAGAACATCGCCGGCCAGAGCCGGATTGTCGGAATCCACCCCGGGGATCTGCACATAACCCTTGAAGCTGTAACCCAGATGGCGAATGCTATCCAAATGGTGGCGCATCGCCTGCCCCACCCTCCCCGTTCCCACAATAATGATGTTGCGCACTTCAAGGCCGTTTTCAAAGCGGCGGTACATCATCATCCGCCACATCAGGCGCCGGAGGCAGAGCAGAACCGTGGTCGCCACCACCGTGATGATGACTACGCCGCGAGAGATCACCTCTCCCCGAACCAGGTAGAGCGCGCCCGACAGCAGCAACCCCGCCGTCAGACACGCCTGGATGGTAAGACGCTGTTCGTGCAGAGTGTTGCGCAATTGCATCGGGCCATAAAGGTGATATCGCTTGCTGACCAGGATCAGAGAAAGAATGAACCATGCCAGACAGCCAAGCAGGACCGTGGGATGGTTATGGAACATGATGTTGGTGTGGTAGGGGGAATCCGCGCCAAACAACCCTTCGCCCAGCCAGCCGCGCACCGCAATCATCAGCGCGGCCAATACAATGACCACATCCCCCAAGATCCACAAAACGCCAATGCGGGTGCTTCTGCCCTGGGTACTCGGCCGGGATTGGACGGCAACACCGCTCGGCCGCAGTTCCTCGCGGCCATTGGTCGCCAAACGCTTGAGAAGTCCGGACGTTGCCATAGATGTCCCGCCAGTGGCTCGGAGAGGCGACAAAAGCCTGCTTCCACTTTGCCCCTCGGATCGCGCCGAGTCACAGAAATTTTAGAAGTTACGCTGTTACTACTCAGGTACTCGGACGATCACACGCCTTATGCTACGAGTGACTGAAACTGAGTGGGCTGCACCCGCCGGCAAACTGTTCGCCATGGGTGGCGTGCAAAGCAGTACGTGAGATGCAGATAGCGCTCTGAAGGTGCTCGTGTGGAAACAGTAAGAGTCTGGGCTGCATAGCAACTAAACCTTTATTATCCGTGAGTTGACTAGATTCCTTAAACCTTTCCGGGAGCGTTCCCCCGGAACCGGTTCAAGCCTGCATCAGGACGCCGCTTGGAGCCACCGATCGACTCTCCCAGCCACCCTTAGCTTACTTGAGCGAGCATACCATCGGGTGCCCGGCGCGGGGCATAAGTAACACCGAAGTTGTGGTTACTATCAGGGGACGCTATAACCAGAAAGTTATCCCCGCGGCACGCCGTTGGAGATCAGGCTTCGGGTAATACCAATTTGTCTAAATCGAGAAACTCGCGCAGGAAGGGATCCTTGGTTCCCTTGAGCTCGTCCATGGTGCCGAAGAAGTAAGCTTTGGCCTCGTGCAGGAAAAGAACATGATCGGCCAGCCGCTCAGCAAACCGCATATCGTGCGTAACCACGATGCTGGTAAGGCGCAATTGATGTTTTAGCTTTTGAATCAAATTCCCCAACAGGCGGCCCATCAGCGGATCGACCATGGTGGTTGGTTCGTCATACAGAATCGCTTCGGGCTGGGCAGCCAGTGCTCGCGCGATGGCTACGGAGCGCTTCATGCCTGTGGAAAGATCGGAGGGAAGCAGGTCTGCCATTCCGGCTACGCCCACCATGTCCAACAATCCATTCACTACCTGCTGAATTTGATCTTCAAGCAGTTGGCCGCGCTCCCTTAAAGGAAAGGCGACATTCTCGCCCACCGTCAGCGAATCGAAAAGAGCGCCACTCTGGAAGACCATGGTGACTTTCTTGCGCACAGTCTCCATCTGGCCTTCGGTAAAGTTTGTGATGTCCAGGCCGGCCACCATGATGCGGCCTGCATCCGGCTTGAGGAAGCCCATGATCTGTTGCAGGGAAACCGACTTCCCTACCCCGGACCGGCCCAGGATGCAAAGGGTCTCCCCCGCTTGGACAGAAAAACTGACATCGATGAGCACGTGAACGTCCCCGAAAGACTTCGATACATGCTCAAAGGCGATATAGGGGCGATCCTGTGGCTCCGCTTCCGAATTCTTCTCCTGATCAGTGGACCGATGTACGATTTCAATCGGCGTTCCGGCGGGGATGCCCATGGTGCTCATTGGGTTAAGACTAAAGCATTTTCGATCCCTGCCATATCCTCTGGGGTGTTGCAGTTATGAAACCAGCGGTAAGCCGGCAGAAGAGAAAAGGCAGGCATCTCCGGATCGGCCGAAGCAACCAACTCGACATCAAAGAGGTCGATGGAATGCGACGGCGCCGAACAAACCACGGGCATCACCTGGTAGTTGCCTGCGAGCAGCGATCGAGTGATGGGTCCCAGCAATTCCTGGTGATACACAGCACACAGCGGCTGAGGACGGCCGTTGATCCGGGGGACAGTGACCATCGCTCCGGTAATCTGCGCACGGCGCAGCATCCAGCTCAGGAACTTCGCCGGCAAAAGGGGCATATCGAGGGGCAGAAACACATTGAGGGGCCGGTTGCTCGCTGCCAGCGCCGCTTCCATCCCGCTCAGTGGTCCGCATCCCGGATGCAAATCAGCCACCGCGCCTGCACCAGAACGCGCGCCCGCAACCCTCGGCGGAGCGGGCAACGGGAGAGCGCGAAGCTTGTCCAGCGCAATTTCAAGCATCGATCGCCCACCCAGCTGGAGCAATGCTTTATCCCGTCCCATGCGCGAGCTGCGGCCTCCGGCGAGCACAAAACCTTCCGCCTCGGCGTAATCCTCACCCATCTCAAGAGGATACCCGCCTGCACCTTTGGATCGAATCGGCGCCGATAAGAATCAAACCGTAGCGGCGCATCAGGCGGAAGAAAACGGCCATCTCTTCCAGTCTTATATACTGGCCTCCGGTCGCTTATTGAATGGCAGAAGAAAGACGAAAAACAATCAGTAGTGGTGTGCTCTGGATTTTTGCCGCGATCGCCCTCGTCGTCATCTTCTTCGGTGTCCGGCGTCTCACGCGGGAGAAGTTGCCGCTGCGGGTCGCCGAGGCCCAGGTGCAGGATCTGATCAAGCCCAGCAGCACCAGTGGACGGGTGGAGCCGCAGCACATCTTTGAAGCGCACGCTCCGGAAGCAACGACGGTCAAGGATGTATACGTCCACGTGGGCCAACAGGTGCGGCCAGGCCAGCTGCTGGTTTCCCTCGATGACACCAGCGCGCGAGCCAGGTTAGCCGCCGCCATCGCAGCCTTGCGGACTGCCGAAGCCGCCACCCAGAGCGTCGAAGGCGGCGGCTCACACCAGGAGCAACTCGCCCTTTCCAGCAATCTCGCCAAAGCGCAGCTCGATCGCGACCAGGCTGCCGGGGATCTTGACGTGATCAAAAAGCTGGAGGCCAAGGGAGCCGCATCGCCGAGCGAGGAAGCCCAGGCACAAACCCGGCTGCAGATCGCAACCGACTCTTTGCAGTCGCTGCAGGAACAGAAGACAAAGCCCTATGCCGCGACCGACCTTACCCGCGCCCACTCGAGCGTAGCCGAAGCGCAGGCAGCCGTGGCCGCCGCCAGCCAGGTGATCGCGCAGTCGAACGTACACGCTCCTTTCGCCGGCACGGTTTATTCGCTCCCCGCCACCCAGTATGGATATATCGAGCCGGGCGGGGAGATATTGCAACTGGCTGACCTCTCCAAGCTGCAGGTGCGCGCTTACTTCGACGAACCGGAGATTGGCGACCTGCACCTCAATGACCCGGTCAGCATCGTGTGGGATGCCAAACCGGACATGCAATTCCATGGCCACATCACTCGCCTGCCCTCCACCGTCATCACCTACGGAACCCGCTTTGTGGGCGAAGTACTGGTGAGTATCGAAGACTCCAATGGAGTGCTTTTGCCCAACACCAATGTCGTCGTCACAGTGATCACGCAAGAAGTGAAGAATGCGCTCACGGTTCCCCGCGAGGCTCTGCACATCGAGGGTGGACGCGATTACGTCTACACAGTCTCGAACGGCGCGCTGCATCGTACCCTGGTCCAGGTAGGCGCTATTAATCTCACCATGGTGCAGATCGTTAGCGGGCTTAAAGCACACACCGTGGTCGCCCTGGGCACAACCAATGGCACGCCGATCTCTGAGGGTGTTCCCATTCGCATCGTCAATTGAGGATATCGGTGAGACGCGCCTGCCAGTTCGTGTTACTGGGCATCGCTACCCTGCTGGTGACAAGCGGCGCGCGTGCTCAGGGGGTCTCCTTTTACACCGTGGTCGACCTTGCCCTGCGTAACAGCACCCAGGTGCGCATCAGCGCGGCCGACGTACAACGCGCCGAAGCTGCTGTCATGGAGAGCGTCGACGCCTATAAACCCGCCATTTCCGTCGGGTCCAGCCTGGGCTATTCCTACGGTTTTCCTGTAGGCCAGCCTTCGGTCTATAGTGTCGCCGCGCAATCGCTGGCCTACTCCTTTTCGCAGCCGGACTATATCCGGGCTGCCCGGGCGTCACTGGCTGGAGCGCAAATGCAACTGAAAGACACCCGGCAGCAGGTGATCCTCGACAGCGGGCTCGATTACATCCAACTGGCTACGCTGAGCCAGCAGATGACTGCGCTCGATGAAGAGACTGGCTTCGTTCACAAACTGGTGGAGATCGAAACGGAACGTGTGGATGCCGGCCTAGACAGCAAAGTCGAACTGACGCAGGCGCGTTTGACTGGAGCCCAGATCGCCCTCAGGCGCCTGCATCTGATTGATCAGGCCGAGCTGGTGCGCGCCCGGTTGGCTCACCTGACTGGCCTCAAACCGGCAGACATCGTCTCTGATTCGCAAACCATTCCCAGTGCGCCCGAAATTTCCGAGTCGGCCGGAATCGACGACAACAACGGCGTGAAGGCTGCTTACGCCGCAGCGAGATCAAAGCTTTACGTTGCCCGGGGGGACGCCCGGCAGAATAATCACCCCACCTTCGGTTTTGGACTGGAATACAACCGCTTCGCCAAGTTCAACAACTACACCGAATATTACCTTCACTTTCAGCACAACAACTTCGATGTAGGGATTCAGATCAACCTGCCGTTGTTTGACGCGACCCGCAAGGCGAGAGCGAAAGGCTCAAGCGCCGATGCAGTTCATGCCGGCGCCCAGGCCGATCAACTGCGCGACCAGACCGATGAGCAGGTGTTGCAATTGCAGAAGAACATTGCCGAGCTGAATGCCCAGGAGCAGGTAGCGGAACTGCAGAACGACTTGTCCCAGGATCAACTCGACGCCATCACCACCCAGTTGCAAGCGGGCAGCCCTGCCCCGGGTGGGCCGGCGCCGCTCCCCAAAGACGAGCAGGGCGCGCACATCCGCGAGCGCAGTCACTTCGTTGATATGCTGGAAACGCGGTTCGAGCTCACCCAAGCGCGGCTCTCTTTGCTCCGTGCCCTGGGCAGAATCGAGGACTGGGCCAAGGCGGTCCCCGCACCTCATCCGTAACCTAAGCAGTTGTCACGGTTGAATTTGCGAACCCTCCCGCCTGCACCCGCCATCCAATGCTGGTAGACTATGGGTTGAGCCTATGCCGCTAAAAACGTTACTCTTAAACCCCCCCTCGTTCGAGAATTTTGACGGCGGAGCCAGCTCTCGCTGGCCTGCTACGCGTGAGATTGAGTCCTACTGGTATCCGGTGTGGCTGGCCTATCCGGCCGGGATGCTGGAAGGCTCCCGCATGCTGGACGCGCCCCCTCATCACATCTCCGCCCCCGAGACCATCGAGATCTCCAAAGCCTATGAGTTTCTGGTCCTGTTCACCAGCACTCCGGGATGGACCGGCGATCAAAAGCTGGCCGAAGCCATCAAACGCGCCAATCCGCAGATCAAGATTGCGTTCGTGGGGCCGCCCGTCACCACTTCTCCCGATAAAGCCCTGAACGAATGTGCGGCCATCGATTTCGTGTGCCGGCGCGAGTTTGATTTCTCCGTGGTGGAATTCGCCAACGGCAAACCTCTGGATGAAATTCTGGGCATCAGCTATCTCAAGAATGGGAGCGTGGTGCACAATTCAGATCGCCCCCAGGTCGATAACCTGGATGCGATGCCATGGGTCACCGACGTCTACAAACGCGACATTGATGTCACCCGTTACAACGTTCCCTTCCTGCTCTACCCCTACGTTTCGCTCTACTCGACTCGGGGTTGTCCGGCGCAGTGCACTTTCTGCCTGTGGCCTCAGACGTTGAGCGGCCACGCCTGGCGCAAGCGCTCCACCGATGACGTCGCGGCCGAGATGGCGCATGCCAAGGAGCTCTTCCCCGAGGTCAAAGAGTTCTTCTTTGACGATGACACGTTCAACATCCAGAAAGCCCGGACGGTTGAGCTGTGCGCAAAACTCAAGCCGTTGAAGCTCACTTGGTCCTGCACCTCGCGTGTGACCACCGACCGCGAGACCCTGAAGGCCATGCGTGAGGCCGGCTGTCGCCTGCTGATCGTGGGCTTTGAGTCAGGCGATCCGCAGATTCTCAAGAACATCAAGAAGGGCGCAACCGTGGAGCGCGCGCGCGACTTCGCCCGCGACTGCCATGAGCTCGGTCTCACCATCCATGGTGACTTCATCCTCGGTCTGCCCGGCGAAACCAGGGAGTCGATCCGCAACACCATCAACTTCGCCAAGGCTCTGGATGTGGAAACCATCCAGGTATCCATTGCGCATGCCTACCCCGGCACCGAGTTCTATGATTTCGCCGCTGAGAACGGCTTCATCATCAACAACGGGGCCATGGTGGACGAAGGCGGACACCAGCTGGCGCACATTGAATATCCGGGCTTGCCCAAGGACTACGTGCTCGAAATGGTGCACCGCTTCTACGACGAGTACTATTTCCGCCCCAAGGCGGCGTGGCGCATCGTGAGCAAGGCGATCGTCAATCGAGACGTGAAGCGGCTCTATGTCGAAGCCAGGTCGTTCCTCAAGCTCCGTGCCGCACGCAACAAGGTGGTAGCCGACGGCAAGATAAAGGCTGCCAACACGCCGGGCCCTGCCGTCAACGCCGGCGCCTGATCGGGTTGTACCCTTGCAGACCTTAACCCTGCGCAGGTATCTCGTACTGGTGGTGGTGACGCTTGCCTCCGCCCTGGGAGATACCTCGCTCGCGGTTGGCATGAAGCGTCTGGGCCCGGTTTCGCTGGGCCATCCCGATGCCCTGCTTTCTGCACTGCGAACCCCTTGGGTGTTGGGCGGAGTTCTGCTGCTGCTGGTGTGGACCGCCTGCTATCTGACTGCGCTTTCCTGGGCTGATTTGACCTTCGTGCTGCCGGCGACGTCGCTGGCCTACGTCGCGGTGGCGTTCCTCTCCAGGTTCTGGTTGCACGAGCAAATCTCGCCCGCGCGGTGGGTAGGGATCGCCCTGATCACCGCCGGAGTCGGCTTTGTGACCCGGGGACCGGCTTACACTCCATGAACCTGAGTGGAGGCGAGGCGATTGCGGGCATGGTGGGCGCCATCGTGTTGACTGCCACAGCCGGCGATGTATTGCTTGCCTCCGCCATGCGTGCGGTGGGCGATCTGGATGAAATCAAAGCACAGCGCGGGTTGCGCGGAACAATCTGGGCGGTTGTCAGCGAGGGCCGTTTCCTGGCCGGCGGGGCCTTCATGGCGCTAAGTTTCTTCTCCCTGCTCTTCTCTCTGAGCCACGCGGACGTGAGCCTCATCGCTCCTGCAGCAGGTTCCCTCACGTTTGTCAGCAATGCCGTAGCAGCGAGATGGTTGCTGCATGAAAACGTAGATCGCCGTCGCTGGCTGGCAGCCATATTCGTCTGCTGCGGCGTTGCCCTGCTCAAGCGGTAGCGCGCCTACGTTCTCTCTAAAATGAAGGACTTTGAGTGGGTGGCCCACTCCACTGACGATGAGCCGTGAAGATCGTCAACTACGCAGCGGCAGATAAGCAATGCAATCGATCTCCACCTTCATCCCCGCGGCCACCATACCCGACCCCACCGTGGTACGTGCCGGCTTGGTGGCGCCAAACACTTCCGCGTACACCTCATTCATCGCGTCGAAGTCCTGGACATCTTGCAAAAACACAGAGCACTTCACCACATCTGCCAGGTCCGCCCCGCAACCCTGCAGAATGGTCTGCAAATGACGCAACACCAGTCGCGTCTGCTCCTGCACGCTAGCCTCTGCCTGCATCTCGCCCGTGGCTGCATCCACCGGCCCTTGCCCGGAGACAAACAAAAAGTCCCCCGCCCGCACCGCGCTGGAATAAGGTCCCTGCGGTTTCGGCGCACCTTCTACTTGTAATCGTTCCAACATGAACCTCTCCGTTGCCAGTGATCATTGGCGATGTGCTACGGTTCAAGATAGCAGAGGGGCCGCTCCGGCGAGGCTGGCGCCGAATGCCGGGCAAGCGAGGTTGATGACCAGACGCAAGCACTACGATGTGGCCATCATTGGGTTGGGAACCATGGGAAGCTTCGCCGCCGTGGAGCTAGCCAGGCGCGGCCTTTCCGTGATCGGCATGGATCAATTCACTCCCCCGCATGGCCGCGGCAGCCATTCCGGCGGCACCCGAATCTATCGCCTCGCCTATCCCGAGGGCACCGGCTATGTGCCATTGACCCAGCACGCGGGCATGCTGTGGGACCAGGCCGCCGAGCAGCTGGGAAGCAAACTATTGCACCGCACTGGCGTGCTCTACATGGGACCTCCGGAGGAGAGCTTTTTGCGCGAGGTGGCAGACAGTGCGTCCACCCACCATCTGCAGGTGGAATCGCTAACGGGGGCAGAAGTACGCTGCCGCTATCCTGTTTTCGAAATCCCGGAGAACTACGCCGGCGTTTTCGATGCGCAGGCTGGTTGGCTCGACGTGGATGCGTCTATTACCTCCAGTCTTGCCTACGCCCGGTCCCTCGGTGTCGAATGCCTTTTCGACCAGCGAGTCAAGGGATGGGACGCGACCGGGCAGGAAGTTCATGTACATATGGAGATCGAATCCATCACCGCGGCCCAGCTGATCATAACCGCGGGTGCATGGGCAGGCGCCTTGCTGCGCGATCTGCAACTGCCGCTGAGCGTCAAGCGCAAAACCGTGGCATGGTTCGATCCCTTGGCGCCCGAGCTTTTCGCGCCGGATCGCGTACCTGTCTTTGCCTTTCCGGAAAACTTCAGCTATGGATTCCCCAACCTGCCCGGCCTGGGCGTCCGCTTGGCGCAGCACTTAGGCGGCGACTATTTGCCTGATGCCGATAGCCCTGCCTCGCCACCGGGGCCGGCCGACCTGGATCCCCTGGCCGCCATCGCCGCGAAATACCTGCCCGGCCTTGCGGGCAGTTATCACCAGGCGCGTTCCCGCATCCTCCGTTCGGCGATCTGCCTCTATACCATGACTCCCGATGAGGACTTCATCGTGGACCATCATCCGATGTTCAAAAACGTCATCTTTGCAGCAGGATTTTCCGGTCACGGCTTCAAGTTCGCCCCTTTGATCGCCGTGGCTCTGGCCGATCTGGCGCTGCAGGGTAAAACCGAACTGCCCATCGGCTTCCTCTCGCTCAACCGCTTCTTTACCGCCTAGCAGGCTGCGGAAAAAGTCTGTTTTGTGTCAGGGCACGACTTTAGTCGGGCCGCACATGTTGAGAATACGTCGGGCTTTAGAGGGAGTGAGTACCCGGAAAAGGCACCGCAGGTCCCTCCACTACGCTCCCGTCAGCCAGACGCCATAAGTCGCAATTGCAATAGAGCTAAAGGCTGCTAATCTACGAAGGTTCATTCGAGAGCAGATTCCGCGTACTCGTTTCCAAGACTACTGTCTTGGCAGGATTGATCGATTCGTGATCGATTCGGCATGGACGGCCGAAAGTGAGGAGATGTAACTATGCCCAACTTAAATGCGCTACGGCTTGCCGCCTGCGTCGCATTATTAACGGGCCTGGCACAGGCAGGGTCTGCCTCTGAAATTCTTATCGTTGACGCGAAATCCCAGCCAGAGAGTCTGACCGTCGCACCGGGCGGGATACTGATCGTCGGTAGCGCGAGCACTCCGTTCATCTATAAGGTGCGCCCGGGCTCGACCACTGCGGAGAAGTTCGTGGATGCCAGCGCTGAAGGCGCCGGCACCTTTTTCCTCGGTATGCTTTCCGATGCCCCTACCAACACCTTGTGGGCGTGCCAGCTAACCCCGGTCGCAGGCACAGCGCCGGCAAAGCGTCATAGCGCCCTGAGGGGCTTCGATCTCTCTACCGGCGCCCAAAAGCTTCGCTGGGACCTGCCTGGGGAGAACAGTGTCTGCAATGATTTCTCGGTCGGACCGGACAAGGCGCTTTACATCAGCGACACCATCAACAGCAAAATATACAAGCTGCCAGCCGGCGCTACCGCTGCCGAACTCTTGCTGGAAGATTACGCTCTCTACGGCATTGACGGCATCACCTTTTTGGACGGCACGCTGTATGTCAACAATGTGTTCTCGAACAATCTCTACCGTATCCCGGTGGATGCTGCCGGCAAGGCCGGAAAACCTGTCGATATCTGGATGGATCAGCCAGTGAAAGGGCCGGATGGCATGCGCGCCGTCAATGGCAGGCTACTGCTTGCTGAGAATGCCAGCGGGAAGATTTCCGTGATTACTGTCAATGGCGATAAGGCCAGCGTCACCGTCATCAAGGAAGGACTCAAGACCCCAACCGCGGTCGAGCCCGCGGGCGACACGATCTGGGTCGCCGAACGCGGCGCCGGCAAGGCAGTCTCGATTCCGATGCCGAAATGATAGAGAGAGGTTGGTGATGCGGTTGAGTCAAGCTTTCCCAGAGGCTACTTCTTACGAACTCCGCCGCGCGGAGCTGGGTATGGCGGCTACTCGAGCACGGACTAGCTTGCGGATGAGCGCAGCGGGTAGCGGCTTGTCGAAGGGCAAATGAAGACTGCTCTTGGTGCGGTCGTACGGCTTCAGTTCATCGGCGAAGCTGTTGAACAGTGAGCCACTGAAGGGCAGGACGCTTAAATGGCTCTTGAAGGCCGCATAGCCAAAAAATGGCTTGGACAAGGCAAAGGCTGGAATGCCGTAGGAGATGACCTCGACGGCCTGCTTGGGAACAGCCGAGCGGATGATCTCACGCAGCTGAACCAGGGCAGTTTGAGGAGGCTCGGGGACCGCGGCAATGTAGGCGTCGACAGCGTCGCTTGAGGCCCCGAGGGCCGCCGCGCGATCGACAGACGGTACCTTTTTCATACGCACCATGCTCGGAGAACTAGTCAGTTTGCGGCCGCGGCGGATTCGCCCAGTGACCGGATTCGTCTTTCCCGCTCACCACGACCCCTTTCGCATTCCAGCCCAGACCCGCTCTCACGATCGCCGGGCAATATCGCAGAGTCAGCCCGCAACGTCGTTTGCTCGATTGATTGGCTTCCGATCCATGCAAGAGCAGGTCGCTGTGGATGGAAATTTCCCCGGCACGCAGTTCAACATCGACTGGCCGTCCAAGAGTCTCAGCGTCCGGAACTGTTTGGTTCAGAACATTCCCTTCGTCGTTTTCACTCAGGGTGTAGGTCAGATGGCCCAGGTGGTGGGAACCAGCAATGTACCGCATGCAGGCGTTTTCGATCGTGGCATCATCGATCGCCAGCCACGCGGTCACGGCCATCGACGGCGTTAACGGCCAATAGCTCGAGTCTTGATGCCAGGAAACCCGTTTGCCATCTCCAGGCATTTTGCAAAAGAAATGCGAACCCCAGGCCACCACGTTCTCGCCAATCAAGTCCTTGATGCGGGCCACAATGCGAGGATCCGACAGGATGTCGTAAACACGTCGATAGCGGAGGTGCGCCGTGCTGATCGAGTAACTGTCGCCCCCTTCGGCGAGCGTCCTGGCCAGCAGTTCATCAAAGTAACGACGGATGCCGGCTATCTCTTCTGGCTCGAAGATGCGAATGCCGGCAAGGTAACCGTCGCGATTAAAAGCTGCAATCTGCTCCGGGGTCAGAACTGCGGGACGCTCGGTCGTCGAAGGATGAAACCGCAGATCGCGGTCCAGCTTGCTCAATGCTTCGCTGCTCGGGATGAAATTGGGTGTAGTCAACGGTTTCATAGTTCCAATTCTGTTCAGTCTATTGTCCGGATCAAAAGTTACTGTCCGGCAGCAGCGACACCCGTTCGGGCAACTTGCCTGGGAGCGGGAGGGCGTTGCGCATTTTTGCGGCGCTTGTGGACGGTGGCGTCGCGCACCGGCACATCCGAGCGATGCTCGTCCGCGGCCAGTTTCAGGGAATCACCCAAAACAGGAGTAAGACCCGCGAGATAGGTAAGCAGATCGTTGCTTCTGCGAAAAATCTCCGGTCCGGCATGTCTCCCGTCAGTGGCAGCGACAAATAAGCCTATATGGCGCCCCGGGTTGAGCGCAATATAGGTGGAGTAGCCAGCGCCGCCGCCGGTCTTCTCAACGATCCCGGCTGGATCATCCGGCTGGTTGATGTGCACCCACCCCAGGCCGATGCCGGTGGGAACACCGGCGCGGCCGAGGCCCTGGGTCCAGCGGAGCTGCGTGGCCGGGATGTAGGCCGCGGTTGCCGATGGATCCTGGTGCATGGGGACGCCGGGCAGATCGAGAAGGTATCTGAGCCAACGCGTCATATCGTTCGCGGTCGAATACATACCTCCCGACCCGGCGGCAGCCGTCGTATCCGTACAGCGGCCCTCATTCCTGGCCCCAATAAGAAGGCGAGCGCACTCGCCGGCGGTCGGGCTCACCGTCGTATCCCGCAGGCCAAGGGGTTGAGCGATGCGCTCGGCAAAGAGTTGCGCGTAGGGCTTGCCGGCAGCGGTGGACAAGGCGTCCGCCAGCAGATCGAACCCGATGTTGGAATAGTGTGCAGCGGTTCCGGGAAGAAAACGCAGGCGATAGCCAGGAAGCCATTGCCAGCGAAAGCTGTAGTCGGGAAAGGTGAAATGGCCGCTATCGCCGGCGGGATAGGCGATTTCGCGCGGGAAGCCCGCGGTGTGCGTGGCCAGGTCGAGCAGGGTGATGGGGCGGCCGCTCTGGCCACGCACGGTGAGGATGGGAACGGTGACGTTGCGGGGAGCGAACTTCTGCAAGGGATCGGAGAGGGACACGCGTCGATCGGCAACCAGCTTCACCAGCAGGTCCGTCGTCATGATCTTGGACAGCGAGCAAAGACGGATAAGGGAGTCCGCGTTGGGCCTCTGGTGGGAGCCAGGGGAAGTCTGACCGTAGCTTTGCATCCAGGTCTGATTGTCGCGGACAACCACGACTACCATTCCTGTGGACCCGGTGCGGTGGAATAGATCAGCCAGGAAAGGGTCGGCGGATTGGAGCTGAGGCAGAGGTGCGGTCTGGGCCTGCACCCTGTGCACGGAGAAAGCCAGGAAGACAATGAGGCATGCGAGCAAGCGAACCCAGAACTTCCGTCGATCCTGATGAGCAGGTTTCATCTACCCGATTGTATCCATTCCATGAACCGGTGCCCGAGCGGACCTGCCGGCGGCGTGATCTTCAAGTAATCAATGACTGGATTGACGGTAGTCCTGGAACACCGCGCTAGCCTGCGCAGCACCCGAAACGGCCACGCCTAACCTGAGCCCGCTATCCCAGCCAAGCAGAGAATGCGTACCCAGGCTTGATTGGAGCGAACGCCACTCGCCGCCAGGTTCGCGCCAGGAGAAGGCCGGCTGCTCAGGGCGCGACGCCTCGACGCGCAACTCCACTGGCAGCACGGCACCGCTCGCGCTCTGCGCGAGAACCTTCCCACTCTCGGCAGTTTGCTCCCATAGCACGACGCGGTCCTGCTGCCATCCAACCGCGATGGTCCAACCTGCATTGCCAACCACCCCAAGTCCGGCAAATCCGATGGCATCGGAAGGTGCGGCCTTCAAGACGATCTGCGCGGTATACACGGGACTATCGATCACCCGGGCAAGTACCGCCGTTGGCGCCGTGAGGGTGGTTGCCAAACGTAAATCTCCATCGCCGGTGTGGATATCAGGCTGCCTCGAAATAGGCCATTGCCAGCCCGGGTCGAGTGCTTGGGAAAAGCTGTCATGAAAGGGTGGTGGCACCTGGTTGGCTTGCGGTAGAGAATTGCCCGCAACCAGTGGCCATCCGTTTTGCCATTCTATAGGCGCCAGCACCGTTTCCCTGGCAACATACACTCCGCCCTGGTCGGAGTAGGCGTGGAGCAGAAGCCAGGTGCGGACTGGCAAACCGCTGCTCTCGACCACCGTGCCATGGCCTGGGCACCGCCATCCATTGCCATCATGAATGATCGGGTTGGCTGGATCTTTCTCCCATGGGCCCAGCGGCGAGCGAGCGCGGGCCACACCCTCGGCATAGTGGCATGCTGCGCCGCAGCAGAAGTTGGCGGCGTAGAAAAGATAGAACCAGCCATGGTGCCTGAGGATGTAAGGCGCCTCCACCAGCCCTGCTTCCCAGGGAGCATCGTTTCTGAGGATCTCCGTAGGCTGTCCTTCCAGCCTCAACCCATCAGCGCTCAGTGGTTGTGCCCAGATAGGCGTCGCCTGCCCGCGGCTGTTTCCGTCTTCCTTCCAGATGAGAAAGGGCTTTCCCTGGCGGTCGCGAATGAAGCTCGGATCGATTGACCCATCGGGTTGGCAGACGAGTGGACCATGATCGCTATAGGGACCTTGCGGAGTGGCCGCGGTTGCGACGGCCACACATAGAATCCCGGCTCCATTGCGGGCCGCATAGTAAAGCAGAATGTGCCCCCGATCGACGACCAGTTCCGGGGCCCAAAAGTCTCCTTTAGCCCATGCGGGTGGGGTAGGAAAGATCGATCCAATCTGCCTCCAGTCGTCCGCTGTGCCGTCAGAACGGAAGAGCGGAAACGCGGGAGCCCATCCACCCGAGGTAGAAGATGCCCAGTACGTGTGCCCGGTTCGTATCACCGTTGGGTCGGGATGATCCCCTGGAATTGCCGGCTCCCGCAAGCGTGTTTGCCCAGCCGAGAGCTGGCTCAAAAGGCCAACCAAAAGAAGCCCCAGGACCGGTCTCGCCAGCGAGTGCTTCATGATCTCAAGATTGTGCCATATCAGAATTGCATTTTTCCCGTTACCTGCCATTGCCGCGCGCAAAATCGAGCAGCTACGTCAGGTAATTGCAGTGAGCAAAGTAGCATGTTTGCTGTTCAGTGTATTGCTCGGAAACGAGGCATCCGCGCAGCCTTTCGATCAAATGTCAACGTATAGGAACAACCTGCCCATGCATTGAGCGCTCCGATCAAAGCATCTTCAAACTCTCCGCTGCCGCTCTTGAGGGCAAAAAGAGCATCGAAGACCTGTTGCTCGTTCTGAACTTCAAGCGAGTCTGCGGTGAGAAGATTCACGAGATGGGAGGAGATTTGGGAAGGGTTCTGCTTCAGGAGGCTGCGCAAGACCCAAACAATCTCGAGCACAGTAACCAGACTAATGAATCCCAGGTTTTGTTCGCTCAGCTGCCGGTCGACAATCTGGTTGGCCTGGCGCGTCTGTATTGGGTCATCCTGGAGCAAATAGCGCAAGATGACGTTGGTATCCAGACCAATCATCCGCGGTAGCGCTTGGTTGCGCCAGCTTCGATTGCCATGTTCATTTCCTCAACGGAGATAGGCCGGTTGAGTTTAGGCACACTGCCTTTCAGCCTCGATGTTGGAATTTTGGGAAGGATGGCGACGGTCCCATCCGGCTGAAGGAAGAACTTGAACCGATCGCCCGGTTTGAGGTTTAGGTATTCCCGCACCAATTTGGGGATGGTAGCTTGATTTTTGCTGCTAAGGGTGGCTTCCACACGAGCACCTTCTGCTTTACATTTTACCAGAAGTAAAGCGACGACAATTCTGAAGGATGGGGGCCCTCGCGTAGACTTGTGAGCAGAGGGAAGTTCGCCGATAGGCTTAGGAAATGGCGACACCAGGTACATCGCCCGCGTCGGGGAAGTTATCGCTGCTCCTCATCGATGACGATGCCGAGTTATGCGGCATGATGCAGGAGTTCTTCGCGGAGAACGGCCATCGGGTGACAGCCGTTCACAATGGCCGTGACGGCCTTGCCCGCGCTCTGGAGGGCCCATACGATCTGGTGATCCTTGACGTCATGCTGCCTCAAATCAACGGGTTCACTCTTTTGCACCAGATCCGTCGTCAGAGTGCTGTGCCGGTCATCATGTTGACGGCTCGGACCCATCGCAGCGATCGAATCGAAGGTTTAGACAAAGGTGCGGATGACTATCTGGTCAAGCCTTTCGATCCTGATGAGCTCCTCTCGCGCATCCGTGCGGTCCTGCGGCGAATCGCCGGCTCCCGGCATCTGAGCGATGCAGCCGCCAGGTTCGGAGAGATCCGTATCGATGTGAACAGGCGCGAGGTGTGGAAAGGCAAGCGCCTGGTCGATTTGACCGCAATGGAATTCGACATCTTCGATTTGCTGGCCCGCTCGGCCGGCCGGATCGTAACTCGCGACGAGATTACCGAGGGTTTGTTCGAACGCAAAACTGACCCCTCGGACCGATCACTCGACGTCCACATAAGCCGCTTGCGCAAGAAGCTCGCATCCGGTCATACCTTGATTCGTACCATTCGGGGCGTCGGTTATGTCTTTACCAGCACGAAAGGTTAAGTGTTATAGAGGAGCGTCGCCAGGGGAAAAGATCAGGCGCGAAAAATCGGAGAATCGCCGAACAGAGGCAGTCTATGAGATCTCTCTACGTGGGAATCCTGCTTGCGATGGCAGGAACGTTGTCCTTGTCTCTGGTGGTCTTTCTTGCCATTTCGGGGCAGATCGAGCGCAACACCTTCTACCGGACATTCGAACGAACCGATGAATTACAGTTGGAAGAGGCCCGGCAGGCATTGGATCGTGGCGGCCCAGCCGCTGTTGCAGCTTATATGCAGCGTTCGAACCGGGTCTTCGGGGGCTCACACTATCTGCTGAATTCCACGGGTGTCGATGTTGTTTCGGGGAAGGATCTATCGGACCTGGTCCCTGGGGCTGGAGCGGTGGAAGGACGCCAGCGCCGCGCAGGCAAGCTGGTCATCAGCCGCAGAACCGCGGACGGCGCATACTGGTTTATCGCCCTCCCACCCACCAGGACTCGCCCCTGGGAATACTTTCCCTACTACCTGCTGGTTATAGGAGCTACAGCAATCCTCTGCTGGGCTGCGGCGGTTTGGCTGGTATCGCCGATCCGCAATTTGACCGCAACGGTAGAGCGATTTGGCCGCGGCGACCTCTCTGCCCGCTGGCATACCGGCCGCCGCGATGAGATTGGTTACTTAGGGCGGGCCTTCAATGAAACAGCGGAACGTTTAGAGCGATTACTCACCAGCGAGCGGCGACTGCTGGCTGACATCTCGCATGAGCTTCGATCGCCATTGGCCCGGCTTAAGTTTGCCGTAAGGCTGGCAAGGAGCTCGCCCGATCAGGGCCACGCCCTGGATCGTATTGAGCGTGACGTGGACCGCATTACGTTCATGGTCTCGGAGCTGGTGGAGATTACGCGAGCCGAGGGCGATCCGGAAGCCAGAAAATTTGCAAGCGTGAATCTCGAGCACTTGGTCAACGACATCGTTAGCGAAGAACAGGCTGACGCGGAGTTGCGGGGATGCAGGCTTCGGGTGAGCGGCCAATTGGAGCGGCCACTTTGGGGAGACCCGGAATTGCTACGCCGCGCTGTCGCCAACGTGCTGCGAAACGCCATTCGCTATTCACCCTCTCAAGTATCTGTGGAGGTGACGTTGGCGGAATCTGCCGATGCCTCGATGGTTGAAATTCGCGATCACGGACCCGGTGTTTCTGAAGAGCTGCTCTCTCAGATCTTTAAGCCGTTCTTCCGCGTAGAAGAATCGCGAGATAGTAAAAGCGGTGGGATTGGACTTGGGCTGTCGATCGCGATGCGGGCGGTTCAAGTACATCAAGGCACCATCACAGCCGAGAATGCAAAGCCGGGGCTTAGGATACAGATCGTGTTGCCGCGTCCGCCGTCCACAGAGAACGTGACGATGCAGACACGGAATAAGCCCATCTCCGTCTAGCCAATCAGCGCCTGTGCTGAGGCGGAGCTTGAATCTGAGCGTGTGCAATCCGGCGGATCAGCGAGCGTGGCGCGAGCTTAACAATTATTAAGATTAAGTGCGTGGCGGCGCGTTTCTAATCTAGATAATGCTTCTCGAAGAGGGGCAGATAAAGGAGATATAACATGACGCAACGCGTCCTGGCCTTTACCTTCATCCTCGCTTCCCTTCCACTCGCTGCAAACGCCGCCTCCCAAAACTCTGCCCACTTCGTACTCGACAGCAGTGTAACGGTAGGAACCACCGAACTGCCCAAGGGAACCTACAAAATCGCATGGACTGGAACGGATCCAAATGTGCAGGTAACGTTCACTAGCGGCAACTGGACCAAAACTGTTCCGGCACATATCGTCGAAGGGCGGAACAATATGGAAGCTGAGATGACAGACGTCAAGGACAACAAAACGTTCTTGACCGGACTTGAGCTCCACAACGCGACACTGCAATTTGCGGATGGCGCGCACGCCGGCGAGTGAAGACCGTAACAAATGATCGGGGAAGAGTTGAGCGCCCGCTCAACCTTCTCCGATGCCGTCAAGTGTGCCTCTAGCTAGTGGCGTGTCTCACGCGGATGATCGTTTATCCGTTTTGAAGGGTACGGGCTTTAGCCGCTGAGGGTCGCTTTCTACTCGTAACAGCGGCTTTTCCGCAACCTCACACCGAAGCGCAGCACATGCTGCTAGTCCATGGAGTACCTACCGATCGGCGAAGAGAGCGCCCGCTCCGACCTTCTCCGATGCCGTCAAGTGTGCCTCTGGCTAGTGGCGTGTCTCACGCAGATGATCGTTTATCCGTTTTGAAGGGTACGGCCTTTAGGCCTTTTTTGAAGGGTACGGGCTTTAGGCCTTTTTTGAAGGGTACGGGCTTTAGGCCTTTTTTGAAGGGTACGGGCTTTAGGCCTTTTTTGAAGGGTACGGCCTTTAGGCCGTACGTAACCAATCTAGAATCAGCCCGGCTTTAGCCGCTGAGGGTCGCTTTCTACTCGTAACAGCGGCTTTTCCGCAACCTCACACCGAAGCGCAGCACATGCTGCTAGTCCATGGAGTACCAACCGATCGGGGAAGAGAGCGCCCGCGCCAACCGCGCCGGCTACGAGGTCAACGGCATGTTCGCGGATAAGTGGAGGCCATCGGGTGTGCCGCAGGACCAGACGGGGAGCGAGCGCAACTGGGGCATGCAGTGCGCAAATCCGCAATGTTCTAAAGAGCTGCTCTACCTTCGGGAGGGAAGGCTCTGGTGGCTCGAATTGGAATCAGCATGCTGACCATCAGTTCCGGCCGGACGATGGCCCATTCGCGATGAGGTCCTTACCCAGCAAGTTTTTTTGGCTTTGCGGTGAGTGCGCGAAGACACACATCGTAAAGCGATGGACAACCTCCGGTCTGGTCGTAGTGCTTCGCAACCAGAATACAGCTGACAGCCCTCCCGATCTGGCTGCTCGTCCGGCCACCACGGCGGATGTTCCGAGCGGTCCCGATGCGCAGCAACTTACCCCACCCGCAGCGCTGATTGTCGCCCCGAATATCAGCCCGTCTTCGGTGATAAGCCCCAGTCTCCAGAGGATCTGCCGATGACGATTCAGATTGTCGGGCCTGACCCTCCGTCTGGGGAAGTTACCGAAAATGCGACTTTGCAGTGCGGTTCACGCGAAAGCCATTTAGATACGACGGCAAACCATGTTTCCGCGTAGCCGTTCTTCGCCAACTTGGGTGAAGCATCGCCGAGTCGCACGTTGAGATAAGCCTTAATAATCGTGGCTCAACGAGCGACTCTGCCTGCTGGCGGCCGTCGATTAGTATCCTTCGCCATCGCCTTATTCCGGATGCCTCTCCGACGACTTGAGGTAGGCTGCGTCGGAATTCAACTCCCCCAGGGCATGCTCGTAGTAGGCTCCGCCGGCAGCGCCGCTGCCCTTGTGTTGGAGGATATAACTGGTGATTCGCTGACGGACCTCCAGGGCCTCGGGAAAATCCCGCGTTGTCCAAAAGCGTCGGTTCCGATCAAAGAAACCAATACGGCTTAGGAATGCAACGCCGAAATAGGTGTTCTCTTCGATAGAATCGTCGCCACCTTGAGCAAATGTTCCGTCAGCCTGCAGAGATTGCGTGAGGCACCAGTCAAGCATCTTCTGAATCTGGGCTGCCATTGCTTGGCGCTGACCATCGTTGGCCGCTCTCCAGCCAAATCGGAAGAGAACTGCGACGTCCATGTTGTTGTGGTCAGTGAATCGGCCGTCGGACAGCCACCCTGGCGGCTCGTTGAGGTCCTTGAAAGCGAGAGTCGTCTCAATCATTCGCTGTAATTCGGGGATATTTCCGTCGAGGTAGCGAACAATGTGGAAGGTCAGACTAAGATAATCTACGAATTCGGTGCGCCCATCGACCACGTACCGTTCTCCCCACCAACCGGTCTCGGGATTACGTAGACGATGAAGAACAATGTCCATCAGAACTCGTTTTAGGCGTGGATCCCACTGAAAGCCTTTCGGGCGATCCCACAGGATGAGCCGCATCAGGTTGGCCATCGATTCATTGAGTTCACGGCTGTGATCTACGCCGTCCCGAGCGATGTCGGAGACAGACACCCTGGCAAAATAGTTTCTAAGTTTCGCGGGAGAGTTGATGCGGTCGAGGAACAACAGCCGAAGGTCAGGTCTAAGATCGCGCGTTGCTTCCTGATTGAGGTGTTCATAACTGGCGTCCAGTTTGAAGAACCATTCCGTATAACAACGGCCCCAACTGCCGTCGCTCTTATCTTGTCTCGTGGCGATGTCCTCAAGATCGGGGTGGTCCAATACGTTCTCAAGCGCATCCAGCCGGAGGTCTATCCGCCGGAAGTCGGCTGTGTCGCCCAGCAGCCATTTCGTCTCGGTTAAAATCTGGTGCGCGCAGATGGTCTTCTGCCCATGCGCTTCCATCTGAAACACACGTCTCCCGAGTGACGCTGCGCGGCGAATCCGCTCGCGGCGTAGCTCCAGGTAATTTGCGTTATAAGCAACAAAGCCTTGCCTTCGGAGAACCTCAACGTCGCGGTCAGCGGCCGGCACGACCTGGGCGGAGATAACGGAGATGCAAGAAAAACTCGCGACGAGAAGGAAAGAAAGACGCTCTCGGATGCCCATTGATGCTAGCCCTCGCGTTCTCGACTTTACAACTGCGGCGGACCTGCTGTATGCGTGCTGAATATTGACATCACGTCTTTGCCCAGTAAGCTCCTGCCGTTCTGGTGAGATTAGAATATCTTGGTGTTTTGATGGGCGGGTCAGATTATTCCCGACAAACGCGCTTCCCATCACATGGACGAAAAGTCGCCTAGAACGAAGCCGCTGGAGTTCTTCCAGCATCCTCTTGCGTAAATGGGTCACAGGAACCTCCTTCCTTGTGACCCAACCTTACCTCAGCCACCGCTGCTGGCTGCTCCACGCTCTGGCAGTGTCCGCCGCGCCAGCGGCTTCGTTCAAGCCGACTATACGGCCAAGTGATCCGCGCATGGTTCGCCGTGAGTGACTTGGCGATGATGCGTCAATCGGCATTAGGACACCATGGGCTTTTGCACCAGCCTTTTGCAAGATGCCTTGGCAGACGCAATTCCGGGTCTGCTCAATGCGTCACGGTGAACATTCCGCTATGGTCTCACTTTGTGTCTACCCAGTTCATGAACGCTTTGACCTGGTCCTTCCATAGATTCGGATGAGCCGTCGACAAGGGTTGTATCAGCCCGCAGTATTAGAATCGAGTATATGTCTGATTCGCCTGATTCCGACGAGAATGCGACCGCGCAGGAGTTGGGCGACCCGTTGACGCCGACAGCGTGGCCTCCGCCACTGGCGCACTGCGGTCAACCGCTTTCCCACCTATGAATGGATCACCGTCGCTGAGATCACCAGCGAGCCGGCGAATGGGTACAAAGGGAACAGACTTTTATACACGGCACTGATCCCGAAAGCGGAGCTCTCCGGTGTGCTCAGCTCAGTCGGCGGTATCCACAACAATGTGAGCGTGGCCGGTTTTCAGCGTGTCTTGGGGCCGAACGGCGAGTGTTCTCCGCAGTTCTGGATCAACGGAGCAAACGGCGAGAAATACGAAACGCTGGTGCACACGTGGGACAACCACCGGCAGCTCGTGCTACTTCCCGATGATGGGTCGGCCGTCGCAGCCGACGACCGCAATGCGAACGGTGATCGCAACATTGGGGTCCGGGCAAAAGAGTTAGTGAATGCTTATTTAGAGTTCACCAGGGCGCTCGTCACAGTGTCCGAACATCTTGGCCTCGTGGCCTCGCAGGAGGATATTGGCCAATTCGACAGTCAGAAGGTGAAGTATCGAGGATGGTGGAGTCATCCTGAGTTCAAATCCCTCGGGCATGTGGCGCTCGAAACGATGCCCTTTGCCGACCTCCTCGATCGGTCCAAGGATATCTTCAATTTGCTGCAACGGCTTCAAAAGTCGCCCTTGCTTCAGATGGCCGTGAACCTCGGACTAAAGAAGGACGAAGTTAAGGGTTTTCAGAGCCTGAAGCTGGTAGGGACGATTTGCCAACTAGCGCAACTGGCAGTCGATTCCGGTTTCGATCTGATTCAGGATAAGGCTTCCATCGCGGCTCAATGGGACGCGAAGGTTGAACTCGAACCGCTCTGCTCGCTCTCGCTCGCCTTCAGCTCGCCGGCCAACCTCGACCCAATCCGCGCGTCGTCATCTCTCAGTTAGCCGCCTGGCGCTGCCCTCGTTGCGGCGCCAACATGTCCAGCGGCCCCAACCTTACCCCGCAACAACTGGCCTTTCGATGCAACCTGTCCGACACCTCATGATCCCGACCCAATCCAACGGCTCTCAAACGTGTGCCGACACGTCTTCGCACAACTACGTCCGAACCACAAAACTACCGCCTTATCCCCGGTTCTTGTCTGCGCGCAGAGCACGAAATTACCCCTTACGCCTTTCCCGACCTCGCGTAGCACACTCTCCCACCTCTTATTCCCAGACCCTTCCCGTCGCTCACCGGTGCCGAGTCTCACCCGCAGCTCCATAGCAGCGCCCACCACT